>Ga0247814_10002183_pt1 | contig 10899 bp, 13 predicted proteins | sample UWRJL179409R1_FD_179947 | JGI IMG/M metagenome (GOLD analysis project Ga0247814, IMG submission 179947) | Plant litter microbial communities from Arlington Agricultural Research Station in Wisconsin, United States - UWRJ-L179-409R-1 | ecosystem: Environmental > Terrestrial > Plant litter >... | reverse complement strand
CTCAAAGAGGGACATGGTTACCGTAGGTAGGGAATGACCTATGCTGGCAAAAGTTAGCCAGGGGCGATCGATCCTAACCTGCTTCATGGTTGACGAGGTTGGGGATTATTGTAGAGCTTGACTTGCCGCCCATCAGGTCTGGCACGTAGACCAGAAATTCCCCGCGCGTTGCATAATGATCTGCCAGGATTCGGTTGTTGACAAAATCCCATCCAAACGCATCTGGGAGGTAGACCACAAGGCCCTTGGGGGTTACCCCTTCTGCTGGCCTGGAAACATAGACCGGAAGGCCGTGGATGGTTTCCTCGGTCCCTTTTGGGTTGCCCACATGAATTGTGCCCTTGAAACAGTCGGGGCAGGACATGGTGTCGGTGGAAGGCCGCTGTATAGAGACTTAGAGATTTAGACTCAATTGGCTTCTTGTAGCTCAACAAAAGGAGCTAGGGTGGTGAATCTGTGTCGTTATGTTTGTTATGCATGTTGTCAAGAGAATGGTCTCATGGTGTTGAAGGATGAAGCACCAAGCCGGGGTCATTCCGTGTGTCGCAGGGGAGGGGAGTGTTTCTTGGCGGAAGCATATAAGGTTTAAGGGCCTAATCATTTAAGGTTGTCGGTAACTTCGGTGGTTGCAGGATCTTGGGACAAGCTCCTACCACATCAAAAAGCTATCCCTGAAAAGCTGGAGCCCCTGATTTAAGAGCAGAGAGCTGCGTACCTTCATTCCGCGGTTGTGACAAAGGACAACTTAGGATACGATATGTTATATATCCCTGATCAAATTACCAACTGCCATTGGCGTCTGGAGCAAGTGTTCCAGCCTGTCAACGCCTCTATCTGAAGCTTCGCAAACTTATCTGTGGCGAAGACATTTTTGTTTTCATTTACATGATTGTCATTTTTGATACAGGCGAAGGTCCCGCTGTACCTTTGGGAGTTTATACCAACATAATTTCTGTAATGCTTGCCTTGCCGTTTTGAAATATTTGATATTTGATGGGCTTAGGTGCGCAATGTTACGTTGCGGACTCAAATTGATGTAACGGAACTATTTGACTACGACTGAAATGAGTTGGCATCAAGAAGATATGAAGAATATAGCACTTCTTAGATCTGTTTGGAGCTTCCAAACTACCACAACCACTGGGTCTCTGCTTCTGAACTATTGCACACTATGTTGTAAGAGAGTCAAAAGTAGGGGTAATAATTATAAGACTATCGAATTTATACGAGGTTTATTAAAGTCTATCGGAGATACCGTTTAGATGGCGAATAGTCCTGCACCAGCTGCGCCAGCCATCAACATGTAGCCAACTCTTGCGCCCTCTCCAGCACTGCCCTTCGAGGTGGCAGCAGCAACAGCTTTAGACGTCTCGGAGATACAGCCAGCTGCTGTCTTACTTCCAATGAGAAATGCAGCACCACATTCTTCACTAGTGGTAGACTTTGCCAAGGTTGTAGGAGTCTCGGAGATACATCCAGCTGCCGTCTTCGTTCCGATGAGAAATGCAGCACCGCACTCCTCTGTAGTCGTGGCTGCGCCTGCCTGAGCGGTAGGAGATGCTCCCGCAGAAGTCTTAGTGTTATAAGGGCCCGACAAGAAGTTTCCTGTTGTTCTGCCACCAAACATGCCTGCATCCTGCTTGAGTTCATAGTTGCCGTTTTTGAGGGTTCCAAAAGTTCCTGATTCCATTTTGAAAGAGCCATCAGAGCTTGAGGAGTGTTAGTTTGGCAACAGATGCGGACGGAGCGGGTAGGAATCCGGAAACTTACAGGCCATCGATTTTCAAGGAAACACACATCAGCTTTTCCTTAAGCGAGATACATGTATAGCCCGTTGTGCAGCTAAACACTATCTCATTTCCAAACACATCGGTCTTGCGCTTTTTGAGAGCCGAGAATACCGGCGAGGCTGCCAGTTTGTCTAAGGCGTCTTGGACGACGGGTTCGATGGTAGGTTTCTCAACAGTTGACAAGTTGCACGGTCCAGTAGCATTCTGTTGTTTGTTAGTTCATTATAAGAAACTTTGATCTTTAGCAAGGTACGAACAACACTGAGCACCGCAAATGCCAAAGCTGGCAAAGAGAAGGTTAAAAACTTCATAATTATGAAGATTCTGGTGTAAGAATCCTAGGGTAAGAAGAGAGAGAAAAATATGCAAAGGGTATTAAATGAGAGAATCTTTGGTAAATGAGCAGAATACAGGAGGTAGGACATAATAAAGGAACTCACGGTCCCATCTATCTATTGAGATTTGACGTAGGCAGTCCCTGCATGGACGGCCTGGCAGACAGGTGGGCAAACTTTACATCGTTTGAGTGGCGTTCATTCATCTAACGGCAGGATAGTAATAACTATTGAGGCTCAAGCGCTTGAACTGCCTCATATCCAACCAGACGAAAACCTAACAACGATATTACAGCACGAACTAGGAATAGTGATAGCGCCCTGAAACCAAATCTGCCCATTTTTGAACAGCTCGCATCTAAGAAAGGATCTTAGAAGCGAAATCTAGACTCTATTGTTGCGGCTGAGAGCTCGTTTGCTCTTGGCGCCTATTAATCTTCATGCTGAAATACCTTGGCGGCTCGAAGCATCGTGAGACCCGTTATAAAGTGGATGCAAATTGCTTAACTTATCGCCTGAGCAAAGTTGAGGTTGGAAATATTAAGGGGGAGGGATTCAGCTGATTCCGGGGCATCTACAAGTCCGTGGCCGAGTACGAGGCACGTTTACGGGGAAGATCATTCTAAGAGCATCACATAGTACTGTAGTTGAGGGCATCCATCCCACATCTTTTACGAACTGTGAGACATTTTGTAATTGTTTGATCAAATCGACTTCAAAAAGGTTGATTATATGTATATTTAAATAAATACTCAAGTTTCATTTCCTGAGAAGTAGGCTAGGAAGCTTCACCCCCTTGCACTGCTATATGGTGTATCAACAAAATAGACCCTTAAATGAAAAAAAAATACCCCTAACTTTCGAAGACGTTGACTCTACTAAGCGAGTGCCACTAACCTGAGCTAGTTGCGTTAACCCAAGGAAATAGCGGTATACTATCGTGTTGTTGAAATACATCAACGCTTGAATCCGCAAAATCTCGAAAGTACTCTTCTTAGCCTGACAAATTAAGTGTGAATTATGGGCTATTTACTCCATTGAAAACTAACTCCAGATCTCTCGCACAACTTAACTAGTGGGCAAACCTAAAGTCTAAGCGCTTATTTCCCTCATCCTTTGTCGTGGCCAAGTAGTTGATTCTTTCGTCCTCCGTCATGGCCTTCCATTTCGTCTCTCTGGTCCTGTTTCTCCGCACATAGTAAATCTTTGTAAATGAATATATGAAGATGTTGAGCACAGCAATAGAAATCAGGGTCCTGTTTCCCCGTTTGTATTTGGGGGCATCGTCTTTGCGGTACACATTGGATGCGATGATTCCCGAGGCTTGGACAAACATGTTATACAAGGCCGCTGACACGGTACGGGAACGCACGGCGTTGGAGTTTCGGGAGTTCCATGCGACTTGGATCGGGTGTGCTAGTGGTTGTTACTCCCGGTTTGCCCCAAGGAAACTCTGAGGTCATTGGCTTACCTGATGGGAAACTGAGAAGCATGGTTAGAATACCCCATGCTTTCCACTTGTTGACTGTGGTTATGTCAATTACGTATAGGTAGATCAAGAACGGCATAACCCAAATCTGAGCAAACGCAGCTGTGAGCGTTAATCTGGATACCCGAGAATCAGTCAAGATCTTCGATTAACATATATATCAGAGGTGGTGGCTGAGCAAACAGACAATAGGCTGCACGTCTGATCTATGACACAGGAAGTAGAATGCGGAAAATTTCCTGTTACTTGTCTTAAATGGAAACCACACTCGAAATGATGGAGGGAAGGCACGTATATCCTTCGTTGGGAACTTACTCGCCCCAAATTTCAGCAACATAAGTGACCGCAAGCATGGTGAACATGTGAAAAACTGTTGAAGGGATGACCAGCAGATTCGTCTTGAACGTGTCGAAGCCGAGACCTTTCAAGGTCAATGTCAAGTATTGATTTGGCGTGGTTTCGGGAATTTGAAACAATAGGCCGAGGATATAGAGTGGCCACAGATCATAGTCCGACATACTTTTCCAAAGAAGCTTCGGTGTAATAGGTTGCCGGTTATGCATGCCACTTTTGGTGGGATCCTCTCGGATAACCCTATTAACGATAATGATTTCCTCTCTAGACCGAATTAGCGAAGAGGTGTAGCAGGATAGGGAGAATGTCAAACCTTTCAGTGAACCATCCTTTCTTTCCTCGAAGTCTACTTGCAGTCTGGGTGGGACTGGCAGGCATAAGTACAAAAGCGGCTAAACCAAGTACCAGAGTCAATAGGCCCTCGATGAGGAACAACCATCGCCATCCTGAATAATTGTTCAGACCACGTAAGTGAAGAATCCCATATGCCAAGAAAGCAGCAATAACATCGGCGATTGACATGGCAGTCCAGAAGAACCCTAAACGCAGAGAGAGCTCATGATGTTTGTAAAAGTAAGACAAATATAGGATGATCTAATAGAATTAGCCACAATCTCGGAAGCTATGGTTCGAATTTCCAATTTCCAATTAGCACTTTACTCACATCTGGAATGAACCCTCCCTGGAGTATTCCCAGTAGTGCACGGCATGCCAAAAAAGATGTCCTGCCGTCGAGCCAAAACTGACAGGACGCTACAATGGACCATAGGACCATTTGTGCCGGGATCCATCTATCGGGACCTATCCATTTACTGACGAGCTGAGCTATTTTGCAGTTAGTAAATATTCGTAAGCATTTCCTGCCAATGACAATATATTGTAGCTCTCCATTCTGCTCCGAAATAATAATTATTAGGGTATTATGATAAACATATCATAAACCTATAAACTCAAGCCGCATGAAGCTGCTGAAAAGACGTTCAGAGTTGGAAAGTCGTTTCTAGCCCAGAGTATAACGGTAGAATGCGTTTTCAACATATAGCAATTTTAGGCTTTGTTGTTTGACACCCTCCGACAGTTTGAGACAACGTATGCCATAATTACGCGGCTCTATTGAGAGCACTGTGAGGTGGAAGATACTTACATGGCAACTCTGCGCACAGAAAGGACAATTTAAATACTGTGTTTCCTAAATTATAGTCTACCATGTGTTAGTCTCATATGACCAACAATTAAAGTATCAAAACATGATTTGAATAGAGCTTACCATTTGTGTTCATCCTCAAATCTTTGAGGAAGTTATCTGTCAAGGCTTGTTGAATATTTGCACGGTCAAGCTCAAGTGCCATGAACATAACACATGCCCAAATCTAGAGAACAAACTCAGTACTATGTAATTCAGTGGAGTTTCTTCCCTTACCATAATTTTCCAGTCAATCTTCCTAATGAGAGAGTGTTCTTCGCCCCATGTCCACCTTGCTAAGGGATCAAAGCGGTGTATATTTTCCCATGTTGCTGGGGGCTGGTACTGTTTGGCAGTTTCTGGATCATCGAAAACCGAAGGTTGTGTAGCTATAGCGTCTTTCTCATAATGTGCCCTGCCTCGCTGAAACCAGAATCTCTTCTCTTCTGCCGGTACTCCGAGTGGCAGCGCTGTTTCGTAGAGAGTGGTGGTTTTTGTTTTTGCAGATTTTTCTTGGTTCAGGTCGTCAGATGAAGACGTTTCACTAGAGTTGTCAAGGAGGACAGCCCCAGCCGGTGCTCGAATATCAATCTCTTTCGCAAGTGCTGTGGACATGATTGTATAATGCAGCGCGCAAGACAATGCCTACGTTAAAGATGAGGATGATCAGCGAAGTATGTTCTCTGTTTATCCAGGGGTGGAAATGAAGCTTTATTTATAGATATGCTATTCACGGCAACATGGTTCCAAAAAGACATGGTATAGGATAAAAACCAAAACCAAATAACTCTATAGAGAAGATATGTTTCACAGCCATGAAGCCTAGAACGAGGGTACCTGAATGAGGGGAAGAACCCAACAGACTACTATTGGAGAGTGGGCGTAGCGACCAGAAGAGGAAAGCCATCTTTTGATCGCAGATCAGAAGCAGTGGGTTATGGCCAACGCCACCAAGACGTTGGGCAATAATCTCAGTTGAGGAGCGGGTTGTCGGCAGTGGCAATGAAGATGAAAACATGGTGGTAATGTCACAATTTCATGCATATTTCACCTCTTCGCATGGAGGTCAACAATATCACGACTTCTCTGCAGCGTCTTGCACCATCAGGCTTGTCGTATTAAGCTGATCTTGGGGACCACGGCTCCAGATAATTTTTATGCTTGAAGGCTCTGGGATAATGTTGGTTTCATTGGTGAGAACTAAGAAGTAGAAATTGATTGGTATTCCCAGTTCACCGGCACCGAGGAGACGGAACTTTCAATAAAGAAGTAATGTCACGATGCACGACATATAGAAATCGAACATGTTGTGGAGTTCATTTTCAGAAATCGTTTCGGATTTCTGAATAAGCTAGCTAGGCCTCTGCTCAAGAAGTCGAGAATAATATGGAAAATTCAACCATCGAGTTAAATATAAACCCCGGCATACTTTTAAAAGAACAGCTCCTCTTATTTATGATTATGAGCGAGTTTATTAAAGATATTTGCACGTCTTTCATAAGCTTAACGACACAGTATCATCTATCGCCAGAGGAGCTTGAACAAAATTCGGCTTGATTATAATTTAAGCGAGTTCATAGCCGAAGTAGCGAAGCGAAGAAGCAGGAGTATCACCAATGACTTTGAAATTGTATGGACTTCACATCTTTGCATCATAAGAAGTTTTGAGCAGCCAATCTCGCAAGAGATTGTTATCAATCCTCCCTCTAAGCTTTCTTGTCACGCGAACCTATCAAATATTTCCTCAAGATGTGTTTGGCGTTTCCCCACGCTCGCACGTCAGTAAACCTGGAAATTTCATAATCCGAGATGCAATCAACAGACTCCTCTTTCAGATCTAACCGAGATGCACTGACTATGCAAGCAATAGATGACCTATATCTTGCCATCGTACTTCATGTTCGCCACATGACTTTTGATATCGTGGTCCAGCCTTGCGGGGCTTATCCAGTTGAAGATGTCATTGGAATGGTGCCAATTCCAAGAAGTTGACACCATTGCTATGGAAGTCACAAGGGTGGGACTTGTTAGAACACCTCATACATGCCTACTGTGCGTATTGGATTTGATCTTATAACCGTAGGCATCCACGAGTTTGAAGAAGATTTCTAATTCAAAACTTCTCCAAATTCAAAAGCAAGAGCTTCTAAAATGGCACCATCAATCGCAGAGACTACTTCCCACATCGGTGATCAGATCCACGAGAAAGTCGCAGCAGTCTTGTCGAAAAACAATAAAGAAACCGAACAAAAGGTTGAGGACGCTCCAGCGCTAGCCGTTCAAGTGCCGGAAACTACACCTGCAGTTATGAGTGAACGCCAGGACCATGAAGCCAGGATTGAGGATAGATCGGCTCCATCAACTTCGAAATCTACACCAGAAAGCCAACACAAAGAGCCTCTTAAGTTAAGCGGTGCTTTGGACTCATATGAGAGCTTCGACGTTACTCCAGTTATTGGGAAAGAATTCGTTGGAGTAAATCTAGCAGAGTGGCTCAGTGCTCCTAATTCAGATGATTTGATTCGAGATTTGGCAATCACAAGTATGTTATATTCTTGTTATAGAATACGAGACTGATGAGAGTATAGTTTCTCAACGAGGTGTTGTGTTTTTTCGTAAACAAGACGATATCACAAATGACCTACAAAAGCAACTTGTGCAAAGACTTGGCGAACTGTCAGGAAAGCCTTCTACATCTAAGCTTCACATCCACCCAGTCTCCAACTCCGGTCGTGAGCTCGGCGGAAAAGATGATGAGATTAGTGTTATATCTTCAGAACAAGCCAAGAAGATCTACAATGACAAACTTCTCTTCCAGAGTGAGAAGAAGCAAAGCGGAAAGGAAGGATGGCACTCTGATATCACTTTTGAGCCCATTCCTAGCGATTATGCTCTTCTGCGATTAACTCAACTACCAAAGACTGGAGGTGGTTCGTTCATAACTGCTCCCTGTGTTTAAATCATAGCTGATGAATCATAGACACACTTTGGGCATCTGGATATGAAGTATATGACCGCATTTCTACTCCAGTACAGAAGTTTCTGGAGACACTAACAGCAACTTATGCTCAACCTCGTTTTAATGAGGCGGCTGAAAAAAATGGCTTCAAGATATATTCTGAACCGCGCGGATCACCCGAGAATATTGGTGAGGTACTTGAGGCAATTCATCCTGTGGTTCGAACGAACCCTGTCACTGGTTGGAAGTCGATTTTTGCTCTTGGCCACCATGTTCAACGAATCAACGGCCTCACTGAAGGTGAGAGCAAGGCCTTGTTAGACTGGTTTCTCAGACTAGTTGTTGATAACCATGATCTTCAAGTTCGTCATAGATGGCAGAACGCGAATGATCTGGCGATCTGGGATAATAGGTCTGTTTACCATGCTGCCACGCCAGATTATCTTAATCAGGGGCTTGGTGAGAGAACAGGTCAGAGGGCCGTAAGCTTGGGAGAAAGACCATATTTTGACCCTCAAAGCTCAAGTAGGAGGGATGCACTTGGCCTTTCGTCTTGAATGGCGTGCCAATACAATGTAGGAGCTTAGCCAACTAAATAGCATCAATACAATACGTAAATCCATTGAGCTGCAAGTTTGCAAGATTGCAAGTTCCTGACATCGGACTACTACAGACGACTCGGATAACAAATAACTACAAAAAGAAAATCTTTATACTAGCCGTTGATTTTGTAACCCCAGAACTTCACCTGTTTAATACAATGTGGGAGCTATAATATCTTATATGGGGAATTGCTCCAGTCAACATGTCTTGGCGGGGTCGATGTGGTCAGGTCGTACCCCTCCTTTTTAATTTCTTGGCGTGGGCAGCCTCTCGCTTAGCCCACTAAGTTGATATCGCCCAAAGAATTCTTTCACACGACCTCACGACCACCAAACTCAACGACACGAACGGCAAAACTTTCAAGATGGTAAGCTCATATCACCCAGCATAGAATATGCGAACAACCTCGCAGCCAGATCTGCGAAGTTGCGCACATCATCTAGCAGCGAAATCTGCGAGAGTCGATAGCAAAATGATCGATTAATTCGATATGCCAATTGCTGACTCGAAGATGTATACAGCCTTTCACCAAACTCGTCAAGAACTCGGCCTATTATAGTCGTTACCAGACTAAGTATGCTCGCAGACGTGTTGGAAAGACCGGTTAGTTGTTTCCATTTGAGAAAAGCAGAGAGTTTAGGGAAGTTGGTGATACCTAAGAAGGCATCTCCAATTCACCAACACTCTCTCCTAGACAATTATATCTTCATACTAACATCGAATCTAGATTACTACGCGCGTAAGAGATTGATCTCTCAAGCCAAGAACAAGTACAATGCGCCAAAGTACCGTCTCGTCGTTCGATTCACCAACCGTGACATCGTCATGCAAATTGTTACCTCCGAGATCACTGGGGACAAAGTCCTCTGCGCTGCTTACGCCCACGAACTCAAGGCTTACGGTATCGAGCACGGTCTTACCAACTGGGCCGCCGCCTACTGCACTGGTCTCCTAATCGCCCGTCGCGTTCTCAAGAAGCTTGGCATGGATGAGGACTTCGAGGGTGTCGAGGAGGCTGATGGAGAGTACAAACTTACCGAGGCCTCTGAGGGTGACGAGAGCCGACGCCCATTTAAGGCTTTCCTTGATGTTGGTCTTCAACGCACTTCCACTGGTGCCCGTATCTTCGGTGCCATGAAGGGTGCTTCAGACGGAGGTATTCTCATCCCCCACTCCGAGAACCGCTTCCCAGGTTTCGATATCGAGTCTAAGGAGCTTGACGCCGAAACTCTTCGCAAATACATCTTTGCCGGCCACGTTGCTGAGTACATGGAGACTCTTGCCGATGATGATGAGGAACGATACAAGTCTCAATTCCAAGGTTATATCGATGATGAGATAGAGGCCGATGGATTGGAGGAGGTCTACCAAGAGGCACACAAGCAAATCCGCGCTGATCCTTTTAAGAAGGTTGACGACGCCGGTGAGAAGAAGTCCAAGGATGAGTACAAGAAGGAGTCGTTGAAGTTCAAGGGCCGCAAGTTGACGAAGGAGGAGAAGGTCCAGAGAGTCAAGGACAAGATTGCGGAACTTAAGGAATAAGCTTGCGTCTCTTCACTATCTCAATGTATTCGACAAAAAAGCTTGGCTTGCGTTGTCTGGGCGTCTTAGGCGTCCTGGGTTAATGGTCATAAACAAGAGCTGAATGCCATGATTCCCATTTGCTTCATTTTACTCACCGTGCTGTCTTATTGTGAACTGAATTTTCTTACAAACATTGCATGGTGATATTGCTCAACTCACGATTGCTAATCACGCATAATTGAAAGGCAAAAGAGTTCCTCGGGCTAGGCCGGTAAAGTCCAAACTAATGTTCCCCCGTCCACCCCGCTTCGTTGTAATCCCCGAACCTTTTTCGACTCTGGATGTATCTCCATTAATAATAGTCTATTCCCTCATATATTTTGCTTCCCATGACCGTATTGTTGTATAGGAGCTCGTTTTATCTGTCATAACGCTACTCTCCCCCACCTCTGCCTACCAGTTGCTGGCTCATCTTATCATAGTCGCCTACCCACCCTTGGAACGTACCACAAGAACAACTCTGGCACGCAAAAGCCTGGTGACAGCTGTCCATTGACCTAACGGAAAGCTCTGCAGCACCTATCCGAACACATTGGGACCCGCCGGTATCTGGTTAATTAACACTCAAAAGCATTCACAACCGCAAGCATCCGATCTTGGCG
>Ga0247814_10002182_pt1 | contig 10905 bp, 11 predicted proteins | sample UWRJL179409R1_FD_179947 | JGI IMG/M metagenome (GOLD analysis project Ga0247814, IMG submission 179947) | Plant litter microbial communities from Arlington Agricultural Research Station in Wisconsin, United States - UWRJ-L179-409R-1 | ecosystem: Environmental > Terrestrial > Plant litter >... | reverse complement strand
CCGTCGTCCTCGGCGCGGAGGAGTTCGCTCTCGCGCAGGGCGATTGCCTGTCGTATGACGCGAGTGTGCCGCACCGCCTCGTCAACGAGGGCGACCGGCCGTGCGTCATCGTCTTCGTGAGTTCGCCGCCCTCGTACTAGCGCCGTTTTTTCTGAGCTGATCTCTCAGGACGAGTTAACACGCCTGTAACCAATGGCTTCCTAGATCGAAATATATGGTCCGTAGTGTTCGGTATAGGTTCTAACCCGTACAGCAGGGGAGGAATTTAGTTCCTCAGTAATCATTCTTCGAACACCTGCCAGGGAGTCATTATGCACGCACCCGTTTTGCGCTCTGTACACCGCTCGCCCCGACGATCCGCTTCGCGCGCGGGAGTGCTTCTCGCTCTCGCGACGACGGCCACGCTCCTCGTGAGCGGCTGCGCCGCCGACGATGAGCCGGCCACCAATGCCGATGGGACCACCGACTTCGGTGAGCTCAGCGTGCAGCTCTCGTGGATCAAGAACGTCGAGTTCGCCGGCGAGTACTTCGCCGACAGCAAGGGCTACTACGAGGACGCGGGCTTCAGCTCGACGAACCTCATCGCCGGCCCCGGAGCAGCCGAGTCGCTCGTCGCCTCGGGCCAGTCGCTCGTCGGCATCAGCGATCCCATCTCCGCTGCCCCCGCGATCGTCAACGAGGGCGCCGAGGTCAAGATCATCGGCACGACGTACCAGAAGAACCCGTTCTCGATCCTGTCGCTGACCGACGAGGCGAACATCACGACCCCGCAGGACCTCATCGGCAAGCGCATCGGCGTGCAGGCCGGAAACGAGACGCTCTTCGAGGCTCTTCTCGAGGTCAACGACATCGACCCCGATGACGTCACCGTCGTCCCGGTCGAGTACGACCCCTCGCCGCTCATCACGGGCGATGTCGACGGCTTCCTCGCGTACGTCACCAACGAGTCGATCATCGTCGAGTCGCAGGGTTACGACGTGACGAACCTCCTGTACGCCGACAACGGCCTCGAGTTCGCCACCGAGAGCTTCGTCGTGTCGCAGGACTCGATCGACAACAACCGCGAGGCACTCAAGGCGTTCCTCTACGCGTCGATCCTCGGCTGGAAGGATGCGGTAGCCGACCCCCAGGGTTCGGCCGACCTCGCCCTCGACACCTACGGTGCCGACCTCGGACTCGACGCCGACACGCAGCTCAAGCAGGCCGAAGCGGCCAACGCGCTCATCGAGACCGAGGAGACCGACGCGAACGGACTCTTCACCATCTCGGACGACCTCATCGAGTCCAATCTCTCCGTGATCGAGGCCTCGGGCACGACCATCGAGGCCGACGACCTGTTCGACATGTCCCTCCTCACCGAGGTCTACGAAGAGCACCCCGAGCTCCTCGAGTAATCCCGCTTCACCCAACACCCGCTGCAACAAGGACGAGGTTCGAACCACGTGACGAATGCAACAACCGTGACCGGGGGTACCGCTGAGAGCGGTACCCCCGGTACCGGGGTCCGGATCACCGGCCTCAGCAAGACCTTCACTCTTGGCCGCAAGGTCATCGGCGCGCTCGACAATGTCGACCTGCACACCGAGAAGGGCAGCTTCCTGTCCCTCCTCGGTCCCAGCGGGTGCGGCAAGTCGACGATTCTCCGCATCCTCGCCGGTCTCGAGACCGGCAGCGCGGGCGAGGCGTTCGTCGACGGGAAGACCCCGGCCGAGATGCGCGCCGAGCACTCGCTCGGCGTCGCCTTCCAGGACTCGGCGCTCCTCCCGTGGCGCAGTGTCTACTCCAACATCCGCCTGCCGTTCGAGGTCGCCGGGGTTGCCGTCGACACCGCGGCGATCGACGAGCTCATCGCGCTCGTCGGACTCCAGGGCTTCGAGAAGGCCAAGCCCGCACAGCTCTCCGGCGGCATGCGCCAGCGCGTCTCGATCGCGCGGTCGCTCGTCATGCGACCGAGCGTCCTGCTCCTCGACGAGCCGTTCGGTGCTCTGGACGACATGACGCGCCAGCGACTCAACATCGAACTGCTCCGCATCTGGACCGAGAAGCCCGCGACGACCCTCATGGTGACGCACGGCATCTCCGAGGCGATCTTCCTCTCCGACCAGGTGGCCGTCATGAGCCCCCGACCCGGTCGGATCGCGGAGATCATCGACGTCGACCTGCCGCGACCGCGCACGCCCGACATGATGCGCAGCCCCGAATTCCACGCCCTGCAGGACCACGCTTCCGAGCTGCTGTTCGGCGCGCACGGCGTCGCCGCAACGGACGGGGACTGATGTCCACGACGATCACCCGACGGGGATACCGTCCCGGTCCCCGCGTCTTCGGCGTCATCGGACTGCTCGTCGTCATCGCCCTGTGGTGGATCAGCGCTGAGACGATCTTCGCGTCGGTGGGCGTGAGCCCGACCGGCGAGGGCGGATCCATCCCGACGCCCCTCGAGGTCGTCTCGAGCATGGCCAATGACGGCATCTCGTTCTACGCGAAGAACATCTTCGTCACGATGCAGGAAGCGGTGCAGGGGTTCCTCTGGGGCAACGGTCTTGCCCTCCTGCTCGCCGCTCTCGTGCTGCTGTTCCCTCCCGTCGAGGGAATGGTGCTCCAGGTAGCGGTCATCAGCTACTGCATCCCGATCACCGCGATCGGCCCGATCATCCGCATCGTCATCGGCCCGCCCAGCTCGGGCGACCCGTCGGGAACAGCGGTGTTCCTCGGCGCGATGCTGTGCTTCTTCACGACCGTCATCGGCGCGCTGCTCGGGCTCAAGTCCGCCGATCGCGCGAGCCTCGACATCGTGAGCGTCTACGGCGGTGGACGCTGGAAGCAGCTCACCAAGGTGCGACTCATCGCAGCCCTGCCGAGCATCCTCAACGCCCTCAAGATCGCGGCCCCGGCCGCGTTCCTCGGCGCCATCGTCGGCGAGTACCTCGGGGGCGTCGACCTCGGAATCGGTCCGGCTCTCGTCAACGCCCAGCAGGCTCTTCTCATCCCGCGGGCCTGGGGGATCGCCATCGCGACCGGGCTCGTCTCGGGCGCGGGGTACGCCATCTTCGCGCTCATCGCGCGGTTCGTCACGCCGTGGTCCGGCGGACGCAACGGAGGACAGAAGTGACAACCATCTCCACGGCCGACGACCGCGCCGCGCGCGTGCGGCAGGCATACCGCCGAGGCGTCGCCAAAGGCATCGGCAAGAGCATCGGCAGCGGTCTCATCGCGACCGCCGTCATCATCGCCCTGTGGGCCGGTGCGCTCAAGCTCTTCGACATCGCCCCGTTCGTCGGCAAGGGACCCCTCGACGTCTTCAACTTCCTCTTCACCGTCCCGCTCGCGGGCGAGAACCGCGAATACATCGGCGAACAGCTCGGCCAGTCGCTCGTCGACTCCGCGATCGGCTTCATCGCCGGGCTCGTCGGAGCGCTCATCATCGCGTCGATCTTCGTGCTCGCCCGTCGGGTCGAGCACGCGCTGCTGCCGATCGCGCTCCTGCTGCAGACGGTTCCCCTCATCGCGATGGCACCGATCATCATCCTGATCTTCGGCCGCGACACCGCGACGGTTGCCGTCATGGGCGGACTCGTCGTGCTCTTCCCCGCTCTCGTGACCATCGTGTTCGGACTCCGGTCCGCATCGCCCGCGATGCTCGACCTCGTGACCGTCTACGGCGGCAGCAAGGTCACCTCGCTCATCAAGATCGCCGTGCCGTCGGCGCTTCCCGCGCTCTTCGCCGCGATCAAGATCTCCGTTCCCGGCGCCATCACCGGAGCGCTCATCGCCGAGTGGCTCGCCACCGGCCAGGGCATCGGTCGCGCCGTCGTCTCGGCGATCGGTTCGGCGAAGATGAACGAGGTGTGGGCGCTTGGCGTCGTCATCACCGCGGTCTCCATCGCGCTGTACATGATCGTCGGGCTCATCGAGTCGCTCGTGCTCGCGAAAATGGGCGTGGCGCAGGAGAAGCTGACGTAGCAGCGCGGGTCGCTTGTCGCGCGAGCCTTGCGCCGGCCAGCCAGCGGAAGATGCGGCTGCGGCGGTAGAAACGGCGAGCTGTGGCGGTACCAACTGCTGTGGGCCCTGCCTGCGGCGGTAGAAACCGCTCGGTTCGGCGAAGTTAGCGACGTATGGATGGTGCAACAACGGCATCCACATGCCTGCAACTCCGCCAAACGGATGGCACGGCTGAGTGGAGCGCCGTTCGGCGGGAGAAACTACCGCGTTTGGCGGGGGAACCTTCGGCGGGAACGGGCGCGGAGCGGATGACGCGGCATCCGAGTGCTCGCATTCAGGCTCGGTCGCACCCCCGAGCAGCACTTTGGCTCGGACCCCCGGTTGCACCTGAGTTGTGTGCCGGTTTGTGTGCAGAGAGCGGATGCCGCGGCATCCGGAACCTCGTCCTGTCGATGTGGCGGGAGAAACGGCAGCCGCATGAGCGGAAACCCGTGCTCGCAGGCCACCCGACCACCCCATCGCGGCCTCCCTGTCGGTGTGGCGGGAGAAGCAGCACCGTGCGGGCGGCAAACGTCACGCGTGGCGGGAGAAACAACTCCGCCCGCGCGGGTGTTTCCCCCGCCGACGGACGGCAGAGCGGCCGCCGACGGACGGCAGAGCGGCCGCCGACGGACGGCAGAGCAACCGCCGACGGACGGCAGAGCGACCGCCGACGGACGGCAGAGCGAGCCGCCGACGGACGGCAGAGCGAGCCGCCGACGGACGGCAGAGCGAGCGGCGGACGGACGGCACAGCGAGCGGAACAGCACCACCTGCCGACCCCGGCACCTTGCACGACGCACAGGCCGCTGGTGCTACCCTCGAAATGTGTTCGATCGGCTCCTTCTTCGTTGCCGCGACGAGTCCTAGATCCCAGGCCTCTCTCGTCGCGGAGCTTGTCGTTGGCTGACCTCGAGATCGAAGAAGGACCGCAAATATGACTGAACAAGCTGCGCGAAGCCCCCGCACCCTCGCTGAGAAAGTGTGGGACGACCACGTTGTCGTCAAGGGCGAAGAAGGCAACCCCGACCTGCTGTACATCGACCTGCACCTCGTCCATGAAGTAACGAGCCCACAGGCGTTCGACGGCCTCCGTGTTGCCGGCCGCCCGGTGCGTCGTCCGGACCTCACGATCGCGACCGAGGACCACAACACCCCGACGCTCGCGATCGACAAGCCCATCGCCGACCTCACGAGCCGCACGCAGATCATGACGCTGCGCAAGAACGCCGAGGAATTCGGCGTGCGCCTGCACTCGCTCGGCGATATCGAGCAGGGGATCGTCCACGTCGTCGGTCCGCAGCTCGGACTCACGATGCCCGGCATCACCGTCGTCTGTGGCGACTCGCACACCTCCACGCACGGCGCGTTCGGCGCCATGGCGTTCGGCATCGGAACGAGCGAGGTCGAGCACGTGCTCGCCACGCAGACGCTGCCGCTCAAGCCGTTCAAGACCATGGCCATCACCGTCGAGGGCGACCTGCGTCCCGGCGTCACGGCCAAGGACATCATCCTCGCCGTCATCGCGAAGATCGGTACCGGTGGCGGACAGGGCTACGTGCTCGAGTACCGCGGAAGCGCCATCCGTGCGCTCTCGATGGACGGCCGCATGACCATCTGCAACATGTCGATCGAGGCCGGTGCCCGCGCGGGCATGGTTGCCCCCGACCAGATCACGTACGACTACCTCGAGGGCCGCCCGCACGCCCCCAAGGGCGCTGACTGGGATGCCGCCGTCGAGTACTGGAACACCCTCGCGACCGACGACGACGCCGTGTTCGACGCCGAGGTCTTCCTTGACGCGAACGAGCTCGAGCCGTTCGTCACCTGGGGCACCAACCCCGGCCAGGGCGTCTCGCTCAGCGACACCGTGCCCGACCCGGCCACGGTCATCGATCCCAACGAGCGCGCCGCCGCCGAACGCGCCCTCGAGTACATGGACCTCGCTGCGGGAACCCCGCTCAAGGACATCCGCGTCGACGCCGTCTTCATGGGCTCGTGCACGAACAGCCGCATCGAAGACCTCCGCGCCTTCGCCTCGATCATCAAGGGCAAGAAGAAGGCCGATGGCGTCCGCGTCATGGTCGTTCCGGGTTCTGCACGCGTCCGCATCGAGGCCGAAGCCGAGGGGATCGACAAGATCGTCGAGGAATTCGGCGCCGAGTGGCGTTTCGCGGGTTGCTCGATGTGCCTCGGTATGAACCCCGACCAGCTCGCTCCCGGTGAGCGCTGCGCCTCGACCTCCAACCGCAACTTCGAGGGACGCCAGGGCAAGGGTGGCCGCACGCACCTCGTCTCGCCGCTCGTCGCAGCCGCGACGGCGATCCGCGGCACGCTCTCGAGCCCGTGGGACATTGCGACGAGTGAGCTCGTCGACGCCACCGGAACGGAGACCAACTGATGGACAAGGTCAACGTCGTCACCGGCATCGCGATGCCGCTCAAGCGGTCCAACGTCGATACCGACCAGATCATCCCCGCCGAGTTCCTCAAGCGCGTCACCAAGACGGGCTTCGAAGACGCACTGTTCTACCGCTGGCGCCAGGATCCCGAGTTCGTTCTCAACCAGCCGCAGTTCCAGGGCGCGCGCATCCTCGTCGCCGGTCCGGACTTCGGAACCGGCTCGAGCCGCGAGCACGCCGTGTGGGCGCTGCGCGACTTCGGTTTCGACGCCGTGATCAGCCCACGCTTCGGGGACATCTTCCGTGGCAACTCCGGAAAGCAGGGTCTGCTGGCCGCCCAGGTCGACGAAGAAGACGTCAAGAAGATCTGGTCGCTCATCGACGCGAAGCTGGGAATAGAGCTGTCCCTCGATCTGGTTGCTAAGACAGTGAGTGTCGCTGACCTCACGATCCCATTCGAGATCGATGATTACACTAGATGGCGTTTGCTCGAGGGCCTGGACGACATCGGCCTGACCCTGCGCGATGAAGCGCACATAACTGAGTTCGAAGCTCGCCGCGAAAGCTGGCGGCCACTGACTCTTCCCGCTCAACAGCAATGAAGGTAAGTGAATGAATTCTCTCGCGGCCAACTCCGTCATCAACACGGGTTCCGTCAGCACCGACGCCAGCAAGGCAGGAGCGCGAGTGGGACTGAAATCCGACAAGATCGTGATCAACGGCGGTAAGCCGCTGCGCGGTCGCATTGAAGTTCGCGGGGCCAAGAACCTCGCGACCAAGGCAATGGTCGCGGCCCTTCTCGCCGATACTCCCAGCACGCTCCGCGACGTTCCCGACATCAGTGATGTCGGAGTAGTCACCGGGATGCTGGAGGCGTACGGCGTCTCCGTCACGAGCGTTGCGGAAGGCGAGCTCCGACTCGACCCCGCGAATGTCGAGAAGGCGCACTTCGCCCAGATCGACGCGCTTGCCGGCTCGAGCCGCATTCCGATCCTGTTCTGCGGACCCCTGCTCCACCGTCTCGGTGAGGCGCTCATTCCCGACCTCGGCGGCTGCCGAATCGGCGACCGTCCGATCGACTTCCACATGGATGCGCTCCGCGCGTTCGGTGCCGTCGTCGACAAGAGCTACGAGGGCATCCGCCTGACCGCTCCCGACGGGCTCAAGGGCGCGATGATCGACCTCCCGTACCCGAGCGTCGGCGCGACGGAGCAGGTACTGCTCACCGCCGTACTCGCCTCGGGCGTGACCGAGCTCAAGAACGCGGCGATCGAGCCCGAGATCATGGACCTCGTCGCCATCCTCCAGAAGATGGGCGCCATCATCTGGATGGAGCCGAACCGCACCATCTTCATCGAGGGTGTCGAGAAGCTCCACGGCTATGACCACCGCGCACTGTTCGACCGCAACGAGGCCGCGAGCTGGGCATCCGCTGCTCTCGCGACCGACGGCGACATCTTCGTCGGCGGAGCCAAGCAGCAGGAGCTCATGACGTTCCTCAACGTGTTCCGCAAGGCCGGTGGCGCGTTCGACATCCATGAGGACGGCATCCGTTTCTACCGCGGACCCAACGGTCTCAAGCCCGTGCAGGTCGAGACCGACGTGCACCCCGGCTTCATGACCGACTGGCAGCAGCCGCTCATCGTCGCGCTCACCCAGGCGACCGGCACGAGCTTCGTGCACGAGACGGTGTACGAGAACCGTTTCGGCTTCACCGACGCGCTCATCAAGATGGGTGCCGACATCGTCGTGCACAAGGACGGCCTCGAGTCGATCACCCGTCGGGTCCCGCGTCGCCCGCTCGAGCAGGCCGCGGTCATCACCGGACCGACTCCGCTGCACGGCGCCGACATCATGGTTCCCGACCTGCGGGGCGGCTTCAGCCACCTCATCGCTGCACTGACCGCTGAAGGCCAGTCGACGATCAGCAACGTCGGCATCATCAGCCGCGGCTACGAGCACTTCATCGACAAGCTGGCCCTCCTCGGGGCCGACTTCGTCTACGAGGGATAACCGGGGCGTGCCGCACTCAGCGAACGCACGCTCGGAAAAGACGCCCGCGTTCTACGTGCTCGCATATCTCTGCATCCCCTTCATGCTGCTCATCGGGCGGTACAAGGTCGAGGGTGCGGAGAACGTGCCGAGAGACGGGGCGTTCGTTCTCGCGCCCAACCACTACAGCAACATCGACCCCGTCGTGATGGGCTACGCACTGTGGAAGATCGGCCGCCCGCCGCACTTCTTCGCCAAGGCGAGCCTGTGGAAGGTGCCCGTGCTCGGGTTCTTCCTGCGCCACACGGACCAGGTTCCCGTCGTACGCGGCGGCCGCTCCCGTGACAACGACCCGATGGCCGCTGCCCGAGCGATCGCCAAGCGCGGCCACGCGCTCGTCGTCTACCCGGAGGGTTCGCTCACGCGCGACCCCGACCTGTGGCCGATGCGCGGCAAGTCCGGTGCCGTGCGCACGGCACTCGAGGCCGGCATCCCGGTCATCCCCGCTGCCCACTGGGGCACGCAGCAGATCATGGGCTCGTACTCGAACCGCATCAGCCTGTTCCCCCGCAAGACCGTGCACATCCGCTTCGGCGAGCCGGTCGACCTTTCGCAGTATCGCGGCAAGCCGGTCGACTCAGCACTCCTTGTGGCCGGGACCAATACAGTGATGCAAGCGATCACCGGCGTTCTCGAAGAACTGCGCGGTGAGACCGCGCCAGCCGAACGCTGGGATCCCGCCAAGCACAACCAGACGGAAATAGGTCGCATTGAGCCTCGCTGAACTAACCCCTGTGCCGAAGAAAGTCGCCGTCCTCGGCGCCGGCTCCTGGGGAACCACCTTCGCCAAGATTCTCGCCGACGGCGGATCCCAGGTGTCTGTCTGGGCGCGCCGCCCCGAGCTCGCCCGCGAGATCTCGCAGTCGAAGCGCAACAGCGACTACTTGCCGGGCATCAACCTGCCGCGCAGCATCTGGGCATCGTCGAACATCCCCGAGGTGCTCGACGGCGTCGAGCAGGTCTACTTCTCCGTGCCGTCGCAGTCGCTGCGCGAGAACCTCGCGATCGTGCGCGATCTCATTCCGGCCGACGTGCTCATCGTGTCGCTCATGAAGGGCGTCGAGAAGGGCACGCGGATGCGGATGTCCGAGGTCATCTACCAGGAGCTGCGGGTTGATCCCGCGAGGGTTGCCGTGGCATCCGGACCCAATCTTGCCCTCGAGATCGCCAAGGAACAGCCGACCGCCGCGGTCATCTCGAGTGAGAGCCTCGACACGGCGACGACGATCGCGATGACGGCGACGAACCCGTACTTCCGCTCGTATGTGAACACGGATGTCGTGGGCACCGAGTTCGGCGGCGTACTCAAGAACCTCATCGCCGTGGCCATCGGCATCGTCGACGGTGTCGGCTACGGCGAGAACACCAAGGCCTCGATCATCACGCGCGGGCTCGCCGAGATGACCGACTTCGCCGTCGCATACGGCGGCCGCGCCGAAACGCTCGCCGGTCTCGCGGGGCTCGGCGACCTCATCGCGACGTGCGAGTCGTCGCTCTCGCGCAACAACACCGCGGGCCGCCTGCTCGGACAGGGCTACACGTTCTCCGAGGTCGTCAAGCAAATGAGCCAGACGGCCGAGGGACTCTCGTCAGTCGCGCCGATCCTCGAGCTCGCACTCGCCAAGGGCGTCGAGATGCCGATCGTGAGCCAGGTCGCCGAGGTGCTCGCGGGAACGCTCAACCCGCGCGACATCGCACCGCACCTCACGACCGACCCGATGCCGACGGGGGAGTAGATGATCACCGCACTGGGCGACCTGCTCGCCGAGAAGACCGGCGCGACCCCGCCGACCGTTGTCGCAATCCACGGCTGGATGCGCACGGGACTCGACTTTGCCACCATCGTCGACGGACTCGACGCCGTCGCGCCGCACATGTGGGGCTTCGGCAAAACTGCGGAGCCGCCGACCGCGTGGGGGAGCGAACAGTACGCCGACGCTCTCGCCGAGGCGATCCGTCCGTTCGGTCCTGTCGTCATCGTCGGCCACTCGTTCGGCGGTCGCGTCGCCGTGTGGCTCGCGTACAAGTACCCGGAACTCGTGAAGGGCATCCTCCTGACAGGCGTGCCGCTGGTTCGCCTCACGGCTCCGCCGAAGCCGAAACTCGCCTTCCGCGTCATCCGCTCGCTCTCGAAGGCGAAGCTGCTGCCCGCAAGCGTGCTCGAGAACCAGCGCCGTAAACACGGTTCGGCCGACTATCGCAACGCGACCGGCGTCATGCGCGACATCCTTGTCAAGCTCGTCGGCGAGACCTACGTTCCGCAGCTCAAATCGATCCGCGTACCTGTGCGTCTCGTCTACGGCGAGCATGACACCGCTGCCCCCGCGGATGCGGGCCAGGCGGCGAGTGAGTTGATTCCGGATGCCAGCTACCGCTTCGTTCCCGGCGGCGGCCACCTACTCGACGGAACGACCAGCATCGCTGTCCGTGAAGAATTGCTCGCCCTGATCGCGGAGGTTAACGCGTGACTT
>Ga0247814_10002180_pt1 | contig 10913 bp, 10 predicted proteins | sample UWRJL179409R1_FD_179947 | JGI IMG/M metagenome (GOLD analysis project Ga0247814, IMG submission 179947) | Plant litter microbial communities from Arlington Agricultural Research Station in Wisconsin, United States - UWRJ-L179-409R-1 | ecosystem: Environmental > Terrestrial > Plant litter >... | reverse complement strand
GCGATATAGCATATGTTAACAACTTTATCCAGCTATATGTTCCACTTTGAAATCTTGGCTGGATGGCGAATGAATGATATTGCACTTGGAGTTTGCCGTTACCGGCCCTTCTCCTGTCCTTATTCCCTCATGTATATTTTACTTACAGTGCCGACTACTATATTGTGGGGTGCATGATGTAACGGCGTACAATGCAATGCGGTGCGGCGGCATTGGTTTGTATGGGACTGGGGTTATCTTGTGACGAATTTAAAGGTACTGAAGATACACGCATCCGCGAGACAATCCTGACGACGGAATTGCCTCTTCCGGCAGTCAGAGGAGCAATCGAGTGCTTGCGGTCCATGCGGGCCGCTTCCTTTTTCTAACTATAATCGACTTTTATCATTTGGAGAAAGATACTAGCCAAAAGCAAAGTATAGTCTACATGTATTCACCGGCTTTTCGGCAAGACTTTTGCTGATGTGCGGAAGTCGAGACGACATGTGGCATTGTGGATAGCGGTACCTCCATGGATCACACTCGCTTACAGACATCATTCAAGTTGACCTCACTCAGGATCGACTTCACCACCTAGAGTCTTGCCACACACATATATTCACTTACTTGCCTAGCTTATGCCTTCGACTCTCAAGAGCTGATTATACAGTAAATTATCAACTGAAATGGCCACCATCCATTTTGAGAGGTTGCACCATCTGCTCCATTCCCTTGATCACCACTCCGAGTCCCCTGGTTCCACCAATTACTTCGTGACATCATCTTGGCCATTGTTTCGTCAATATGAATACTTTCCAAATACTACATTGCGACTCCAGTCATCATGAATCGTGTCGTTCTGAGCTCGTCACTGTTCCCTTTAATAAGATGAGATCCATTATATACTTCTTATAGCCTGAATAGACTCTATGTCCTTGGCACCCCCGCGTCAAAGCGGCCATTCTCTCTTCCCTCGGTGCTAGGGATCTTTCTCAGACGATATTCTGAGTCTTACGATACTACAACTTCCACCTTGGGCATCAGTGTACAGCATTACGTGGGAAAATATCGAGTAGAGTTTCCCGCTGCTTTTAACTTCAAGCAAATGGGAAGAACATTTTCAGGTAAATTTACAGCCTATGAAATGAGCTCGAGACTTGGCCTAGGAAACCTAGAGTCGATTCGTCCATCACAAACAATATCACTGGGTGTCGTCAGATCTAATAAATCTTATATTATTTGTAGCTTTCGTTGGGTCGGATGCTGCCGAATTATACACGGTGGTAATAACTTTTAATATGCCTAAATATTGATCCACCTCCGGTTTAGGTTATTCCGTCTCCGAAGAGGTGGACGGGAGCCATACTCATATATGATAGGTTCCGTCTTGCACACTCCATCTCTTATGCAGACATTTCACAGCATCGAAGCGACCGGATAAAAGGGACCAAGCCGAAAGATAAATAGAACACTATAAGGCGTGCGGGTAGCAAATTAACTTAAGGCACCTGCATAATTTAAGCTTTTTTAATCAATTTGTTTGGTGCTACTGGTTCACCATGACCCCCAGACTTAGTCGACGATTGCCTCGTGCTTCAAAGAACTTGGAAAAGAACCATTATTCTCTATGGGAATGCGGTAAGTGCCCCGAGATGTGGATACCATCGACTCTAGTGGTGTTTTCAATGGATTATATATATTCAGATCTAGCCACCTAGTTTTGATCGTTCATCCAGCAATCAAGCTCCAAACTCTCAGCTATAACGTCACAATGGGCTTAAAATTTGTTTCTTTCGCCGCAATGGCATTTGCAAGTCAAGTCTCAGCACAGGGAGCCGCCTATGCACAATGTATTTACTCCCTATGGCTTTGAATTCTGATCAGTTTACTAATTTTTTATCGTAGGCGGAGGTACAGGATTTTCTGGACCTACCACTTGTGTATCTGGCTACACATGTACTTTCAGCAATCAATATTATTCACAATGTTTACCAGGCACTGGCTCAGGTAACCCAGTTACAACATCTGGACCAAGTCCCGGGACTACTACGTCTGTACCTAGCCCAGGAACTACCCAAGCTCCTGCAGTCGGGAACCCTTTCTCTGGAGTTGGTCTTTACGCCAACCCGTATTACGCTTCTGAGGTTTCGACATTAGCCATTCCTTCATTGACAGGAGCAATGGCAACGAAAGCCGCCGCAGTTGCTAAAGTTGGAACTTTTGTTTGGCTGTGAGAAACTCTTCAAAAACAAGAAAAGAGCGTTTGCTGACCACTTAAAGCGACACCGCTGCAAAAGTTCCTCAAATGGGCACTTACCTCGCAAATATCAGAGCTCAAAATAAGGCTGGTGCGTCACCACCAATTGCCGGAACCTTTGTAGTCTATGATCTTCCAGACCGTGATTGTGCTGCTCTTGCGTCCAATGGCGAGTACTCTATTGCTGACGGCGGAGCTGCAAAGTACAAAGCATACATCGATTCAATCAAGGCTCTTCTTGTTACTTACTCCGATGTTAAAGTCATTCTTGTCATTGGTATGAACATTGTGAACTTCTCTAGACAACCAATGCTGACGTACTTAAGAACCTGATTCCTTGGCTAATCTGGTCACAAACATGAACGTTGCCAAGTGTTCGAATGCTGCACCTACTTATAAGGCACTTACTCAGTACGCCCTTACTGCACTAAACCTCCCTAACGTTTCTATGTATCTGGATGCAGGCCATGGAGGTTGGCTTGGATGGGCCGCGAATATCGGACCAGCGGCCCAAATGTTTGGAGATCTCTACAAGGCTGCTGGAAGTCCTGCTGCTGTTCGTGGTCTAGCCACCAATGTCGCAAATTACAATGCCTGGAGTATCAGCACTTGTCCCTCATACACCCAGGGAGATGCAAACTGCGATGAGAAGAAATACATCAATGCATTGGCTCCTCTTTTAACTGCAGTTGGATTCCCAGCTCACTTTATTATCGATACGTCGCGAAATGGAGTTCAGCCAACCGCGCAAAATGCCTGGGGAGACTGGTGTAACCTTATGGGCACTGGTTTTGGCGTTCGTCCAACAACAAACACTGGCGATTCACTCGCGGATGCTTTCGTTTGGATCAAACCTGGAGGAGAATGTGATGTAAGTTACCAAAGCTCGTGTGTGTAGCACAGCCTAATTTTTTGATTAGGGAACCTCCGACACAAGCGCTGCCCGATACGACGCCCACTGCGGTTTGCCTGATGCATTGAAGCCAGCGCCAGAAGCTGGAACATGGTTTCAAGCGTACTTTGCTCAGTTGCTCACGAACGCCAACCCATCGTTTTAAGAGAGGTATCTCAATTTGATACCTCATTGGAAATGTCACGGTCACTTTTATGGTTCGTGAGGTTGCTGGTGCATGGAGCGAAGGTACTTTATTTCCTTTGTAGGAAGCAAAATGTTTATTAAACTGTATATATTCTTCTTCACGTAAATATTAGGATTGCAACTTCGAACAGTTCCCGAATCCACGAGTTGTTAACATATCAAACCACCACTAGGATAACAACTGCGGTCCTTCTTTCTTCCAGATCTGAAAACTAAAAATTCCAAAACTGGAATCGTATCTTATTGCTCACCTCCTCTGAGGACATCTCATCTTATCTTTAAAAGTGAGAGCCTTGTGAGTTATAAGGTGGAGATATATATCCGGCACATAGAATGCCGAATTTACCACATCTGTAACCTGAGACGGAAGACCTTTACCCGGTACAATACACCTTCTTCGATTATTGTGGCAAGTAAGATACATATCAGGGCACTGTGCCCCAGTCGGTTATAGCCCTCTTCTCCCTATTGCCTCTTCGATGCACCCCGCAAACCCCACAGTGCAACCTGTGCGTTTCAAGATCAAGGCCATCCATCCCCTGCCATAGGTGCCAAGGATTATCGACCGCCACAGAGACTGACTTACTCAATAACAGATCTTCACCTTGGGAAACATTTAGGCTGCACATTACATCTCTAAAAACATTTAACCATCAACGAATAAGATTTCTTTGAATAATTTTACGGCAATCCTTATCTGAACAGCACATTAATAAGACCTTGAAACTCAACCATAGGCCGTAGTGCTCGTCGGGTTTTGCATATTCCAAAAAGGTTATTGGCTCGTGCAATAGCAGCGGTTTGGGAGATGGCAAATTATAAAGTTGGCTGAAGTGTAAAGCAATCCAAGTATGGCTGATAAGATAGGCATCTCTTTGGATACATAGTTTGGAATATAGAACGCAGATTCTATTCAGGTTCCATAGCAAAGAACACCGTCTACTTTACATATTGAACTTCATAAGATAGAGAAAAACGGTCTATCACAATATGTTCAAACCGCCTGCTGTTATCCTTGTTTTCTATCGATATAGTCAGTCATATTGGTACCAAAGGGCTCATGAAAATTGTCTTCAAATCATTGTTCTAGATCCTTTCTGAAATCTTTGTAATATCATCGAGTAAAACAATTAGCAGCAACATATCATATGTAGAGATATGATCATGATTGAATCTCGTATCTGACATCTATGGCTACTCGCACCTATTCTCAAGGGCGAATGATTGTTATTTCATTTGGAGTCTACTAAATATTTCAGGCACCGGAGAATCTGAGTAGGCACATATCTGAGCAACAGAAACCTTAGACCGCAGTTTAGGGCCAACCCAGATCAAAGAATGGGGTATCGAAAGCGATTCATATTACCATTCTAGCTTCTAGATGTGACCTATCTAGGGGGTTTATAAACGGACGGACCGAAAATGCGAAAGGTATGAGCCGGACGCCTACAGACACTGCCGAACATCGTGCATCGGTCTGACCAGTTAACATACTCAAAGATGAGTGGATGCAGGTACAAATAGATGTACCGAGAAGATTCACTAAGTAGCTATGGGATGCGGGCCGGATTGAAGGTTTCATCCCATGAATTTGAATCCCTGGAGAAGACACGTGGGATATGCCACCTAAAACATTGATATATGGCCCAGTTACTGCACTGGAGTTTCACCAATTCTCATCATATCTCATACAAATCGACTTGGCATTGTGTTCTTTTCCCCATCATGAAGAATATTTTTGTATTGTTAGCTGGCATTGGAGGATTGGTAGATGTTGCTTCTGCTCACTGTAAGTTGCGGCTTCTTTGTAGGCTCTTAGACGACTAATTTCCTCTTTGATCGGATCACTAGCTTGATCGTAAATGGACAGAAAACCGCGGAGTATCTCTATGTTAGGTGACTATAGGTACAACGAAACTAAGACCAGAAATTGATTCCATACCAGGCGCAATACCAATTATAATTCTCCAGTCACTTCGGTAACTTCTAATGATATAAGATGCAATACTGGAGGTCTCTCCTCTGGGCCACAGACGAGTACTGCTACTGTAGCAGCTGGATCGACAGTGGGTCTTGCTTTAGACCAGTCGATCTACCATCCAGGCAAGCAAAAATCCTCCCAACTTGAGCGTCATCCTAATCCGCGATAAGGCCCACTACAGGTATACATCTCGAAATCAACGGTCTCGGATGTGAAGAATTATGATGGAAGTGGTGGTTGGGCCAAGCTTGCAAGTATTACAGCAACATTCCCAAGTGGCTCTGTGAACTGGCTGGCTTCAAACCTCGCTCAATACACATTGACCCTTCCATCTAGTCTCGGTTAGTAAATATTCTCGTCGAAACTGAGTTTGCACTTACAAGTTCTCAGCCCCGGGTGAATATTTGTTGAGAATGGAGCATATAGCGCTCCACAGCGCTACAGCATCAGGAGGTGCTCAGTTCTACATCTCATGTGCACAGATTGCAGTGACTGGTTCTGGAACAAAGACACCATCTCCCACCATCTCCCTGCCTGGAGGATATTCTGTGAGCTCTTCTGTTCGTAATTGAAGTTTTCGCTGACATTGGGTAGGCCAATGACCCAGGAATTTTATTCAATCTAAATTATCCAATCCCAACCGCCGTAAGTAAATATCCTTAGCCCGAGAATGACCTTGAACCTAATGATCAAAAGTATACGGCACCAGGACCAGCAGTCTGGAAAGGATAGATGCTTGAAACTGTTGTTGTTTGCGTCTGCTTGCTATAGTTGAAGATCGCGGCAACTAGTAACAACGCAATTCTACACATATTGAATAATAATTCAATAACAATGTCCAAAATTGGAAGATAATTATGCTGTCTTCCTCTATGACACTCTCTCATATGCTCGAAATGTGCTAGACAGCCACCCATTGTGGAATTTTGTCTTTTGTTATGAAGTCTGAGGAACAGTGCTTTAACCCTGTACTGACAAGTCCGTGAAATTCTTGCTTAATATCACACCTATTTCTGTTTGAGTATGAGACTAAACAACATGATAAAGCTGTTGCGTTCTACTACTAAAAGCAGATTTGACCTAATCCCTAGGTACTTTCTGTCTATATATGTTTTGTCCTTTTTCGCAGAACTATTGACTCACATAACTCACCACCGTCATACAGGGCCAGAGACCAGTCGCCGGCAAGACTCTTACTATTTGCCAAAGAAGCTGGTGATTTTCTGAGACCCATTGTCTTTTGCCATGGCTTTTTTCGGACTTGGTTTAGCGTTGCTCGTTGCGCTTTTGGTTTTAGCGGCTGGGTTTGCAGTAGCCATCGCTTTACTTGGACTGTCGTAAGTCTTCGAAATCTTGTTCGGTGGCTCCATGTCCGGCACATCCTCGATTTCCCTCTTAATACCTCGGCAGGAATTCTTTGGCACAGGAAGCGGTGCATTGTCTTCCGTTCCATTGTGATCGACAGTTTCTCGGTTTTCTTCCGACTCGTGTTTGATTTGAATCATTTCGCTTTCCTTCTTGACCTCCTTGCCCAGAGGTTCGAGAGCTTCTGTCAAAGAAGTGGTTTTTGGATGCCCTTTGGCAGCTCCTTTTGCAAAGAAATTCGCGATATTTGATTTGTTCTCGCTACTTGCGACAGGTATTATGAAGCTGGATGAGTTGTTGCCAACCTTTCCAACCTCTTGAGATACGGGATAGACCTCCAATTCGCCTTTAAACGGTTTCAAAAGGCTTTGGAGTTCTTTTGACCAGGTAGACTGACCAGGATCTAACCAAGTTTTGAGTTCTTCAGACCCATTATCCAAGATGACTGGCATACGGTCATGGAGGAAGTTCAATTGCTTATTTGAAGAGGTCGTTATGATTGTATACGTATATCTGCACGTACCGAATTAGATTACTTTGTTGACAACTAATTTAGTGGGGCTGAGCGGTCTCATTCTGTAGATTAACTTGCAGGAGTTGTCGCAAAGAATCCGCAATAATGATTGCAGATCTCTAAGCAGGAGGGTTTAGCTTCTCGAATCTTACTTACAGCTTATGATCCGACCCTGGGGTATTTAGTTAGTTATAAGTCAACTTCACAGGTTGTGATAACACACCTTCGTACTGGACACAATCCCAAAGCCCAGCCGCGCACATCAGCTGCCCATCCTTACGTTTGATGTAATGGGGTATCTTTTGTTTGCCCTTATTCAGCCATTCATAAAATCCCTGTGCAATTACAATGCAACGCTTCTTCTGTTTCATGCTAGTCCACATGCCTTTATTCTCAAGTAAGGAATCGTCTCGGCAGTTGATAGTTTTCATCAACGATCCATAGTCGGGATTTCGCTTCGTCCAGAAGGGAACAAGACCCCATTTCATTGTTTGTAACTTATACCGAATCTCTATACCAGCTGCTTGTTCTCCCAAAGCCTTCCCTGGTAAGTCTTCTGCATCTCGTTCTTCTCGCGAAGGAGTTGGCCCAGCACCAGTATCCGGGGTTTCTGCACGGTAGACAATTCCATGATATCCGGGAGCAAAGTTGTAGCTTTGTCTAGGAGCATCATCACCCTCGTCATCAGGGGCATCATAGACAGGCATGTGGGACTCATCAACCAGATGTGCTCTAACCTGCGAAGGTCGTAAGGCTAAAACGTACCGTCCACACATTGTAGACAATTAACGGACCGTGAATCACCAATAAAATGGCGATTCTTGACTTCAGAATCTAGCTGGTGACACCAGTCTAACTTTCTGAGCCTTACGACGATTCAAATCCCCAAACGCGAGATCACGTGGAAAGTCCGATCGCCAAGCCATTGATTCACATACTTCCATATATCAAGGCAGTACAGTACCTCGTTCATTTTTCTAGTTGTCTCCCTTCTCTTGAGCTCTCTTTACCTTTTGGATTAGATCAAGTATATATTTTATTTTCAGTTTAACCTCTGAAAACCCAAAATATTGGTCCATTAATTTTCTTTATATTTGTCCAGTGGAAAGGTGTCTCTGAGCTTGCTTATGTTCCTTTTCACTGTATCTCTGGAATCATACTGCCTCCGGATGATGCGACCGTTTTTCATTGAGCATCCAGCTTTGTGCTGGGACTTGAAGAAGAATGCCTAACGTTGACGTTCCGCCTACTCAACGTCAAATTTCGAGTGGTAGAATCATTGAGTACCGTTAAATGATCAACACAACTGCAGCATAAACTGACGAGAACGCTTCCGGCGACTAATTGTATAGCGATTGCAGTTAGTAATTGGTATTTAACACGTGGTTGATACGACGTTCGCGTTGTTGAACAATCATCACTTTGCCCGCAAACTTTTAATTTTCTTTCAACTTCGTCCATCACCCAACCCCAATATCTCCATCATGACCGGAATGGTTGACCCCAAGATCTTCGAGAGTCTTCAGACCAAGATCGATGAGGATCAACATGTTCGCGATAATATCAAGATAATCTTGCAGAATCTCGAGAGGCAGGGACGTACAGTACAATCCATCCTTTCAAGGGCTCATTCTACCCCTGCGGCACACCGTAAGTATGCCCGGATCTGCCATGTCTGTTGCTAACCATCTCTAGTTCAACCAGTTCTCAAATCCGCGGAGGAAGCCATTAAGGAGGAGGTAGCAAATATTGGAAAGCTCTCCGAAGCAACATCTGGCTCTCCATACTACAAGTGCAGGCCCCCGTCTTACTTCTAGACCCCGCTAAACCTGGACAGATACAATGGTCTTTGGACGCGAGATGTTCAGAATGTTGTGTTTGCGATCTTATTCTGTGGATGGCTGGGTGGTATGGGAGGAACAGGCATTACTTCTGAACCTGGAAAGCTCTTGACGATCGAGGAAGTTGGCACGATTCTCAACGGTACATTGTGCATGCTTTTGGTTACATTCCATACTAATGACTCCAGTTCCGGTCAATTTGAAAGATCAAGATGCGTTCCACATTACCATCGAAGAGTACCTACAATCCCTTATCACACTCATTGAAGAACTGGCGCGCCTTGCAATCAATTCTGTAACTCTGGGAGATTATCAACGGCCTCTCCAAATCAGTCAATTTGTCAAGGACCTACATGCAGGCTTCCAGATTCTTAACCTAAAGAACGACTCGTTGAGACGCCGGAGCGACAGCATCAAATATAATGTGAAGAAGATAGAGGACATTGTCTATGATCTTTCTCTTCGGGATCTGATACCTAAAACTGACACATAAGAGCCTTGAAGCATACGGCATCCCCTATCAGGTGGGGTTCTGGCAACAGGGAGATACACAGGCATACTACAAGCATATTTATAATGGCGCTAAGAGTTAGGCATCAGATGGCTCATGTTTCGGATATCATAATCTGTAGACTGTATATGGCTGTAGGAAAAGTCTGTATAATTTAGCTGTCTTTTTGGATATTGGTTGGCCCGCAACGTCTAGCTAGCTTTCGACGAGTTTTGCAATCCCCACAAAATTGCACAACATACTCAACTATGTAGTGTGTAAGACAAATGAGAGATTTAGTATCCAGTTGATTTCATGACTCTTCTAAAATTTCTAATCTCAAGTTATGTAAAGATATATTTCTGATGCCAGAATTGACGTTTCGACCAACCTCCACCCCTGCCTAGTTCCCGCTGCATCGCCGCGTAAATGAATGGGACAACTTTACTTCAGCAACTGCCCGCAAACTCAAGAATGCCACTCATAGATCCTGTCACAATGTCTGCCGCAGGTCAGCCAATACTTGCAAAACCTTCACTTCCAATTGAGCTACTTCCTACAGATTTGGCACGACACTTCACACACGCCCATCCCGCGATTCTTCTTGCAGCATATACCATAAGATTTCCCTCACTGGTCTCAGATCCAGTTCCCACACTTCTCAGCTCTCTCCTACCATTAGTGATCATTCAAGCCAGCTATGCTGTCATTTGTCTTCCAGCCACTGGTACTGCGACGAAGCTCATAAAGAAGGCGAAGCCCGGTGCGAAAAAGCTCGAATCGCAAAGTAGAGCACCAGTTGTGAGCATGCCCATTCCTTTTTGAACGATTTGTGATTACTAAAGCTAAACAGACAATTTTATACGCTCTCCTTCTATCCATGTTCTCGGTGCCGATCCTCACAGCGGTCCAGATCCTTTTTGGCGCGCCTCTTACTACACATATTCCGCATACCATACTCTGCTCCTCGCATCTAGCGCTCTTGGCCATCTTCCCACTTGTATATGTACATGGATCCGATAGCAAGATATGGAAAGAAGTCGTGTCCGTCCATAGTCCCATAGATGAGGTCTTTGGGGCAGCGGTTGGATGTTTTTTGGGAGGGTGGCTTGGTGCTATTCCAATTCCACTGGACTGGGACAGGGAATGGCAGAAATGGCCCGTAACTATTGTCACTGGTGCTTATGCGGGATATATATTGGGAAAGCTGGCGGGGCGGTTCTTCCTGAAAGGCAAAAGAATTGAGCTTGACTGAAGAACAATCAATTTAATGCAACACTGAGAGTCACCATTAAGCTTTGATAGCTTCTGATTTCTTCCAGCGGCCCTAAATTAGATTCTAGATTTCTGAGACTGGGTCTAGTAGTATGACAGAACCTATGGTGGT
>Ga0247814_10002179_pt1 | contig 10918 bp, 11 predicted proteins | sample UWRJL179409R1_FD_179947 | JGI IMG/M metagenome (GOLD analysis project Ga0247814, IMG submission 179947) | Plant litter microbial communities from Arlington Agricultural Research Station in Wisconsin, United States - UWRJ-L179-409R-1 | ecosystem: Environmental > Terrestrial > Plant litter >... | reverse complement strand
TTCACCTTGCGCGTAGGGAACACTATATGCCTCATAATGTCCGCCAGGTGAGGCGTTCAGGTCCTGCCATGTAGAACGGTACGTGTACGTTCCAGTAGGGTTACCATCATAGTTTGGCCCTTCAAAATCAAGGTTAAGTAAAGCACCTTGAGTATTTTGAGGTGTCAATGTCGCTTCACTAGTCGGAGAATCTGCTGACGCAGAAGAACTTATTAGCAAAGTGGATAATATAGCGGTGGCCGCAAAAATGGAAATATTTCTTGTAGCTCTAAGTTTCGTTCGGGATGTAATTTTGCACTCCTTGGTTGTTAATTATTTTTAACGACAGGAAGCGCAAAATAGCCCTAAACACTCACGCTTAGGTATAAGTGATTTCCTCTGTACCATTGCAAATATAGTTTTTATCCTTTATACTAGGAAGACTATGACAGAAATAAGCAGAACCCACTTCAACAGAGCTACTAGAGTTGTCGAAGACTCTGGAGACATCAGAGTTTACACTCGCTTTGAACTTTCCGCTGCCACAAAAGCACTTGACGTAGATCCTTTAGGTTTTACGGTTAACAAGGGTGATTATGTATGGTATGTTGACACCTATAAAGGCGCGCTAAAAATCGGTGAAGTTCTTGGCAAAACTAAGGCCTCAATTCGCGTAAGCTCTTTCGTGTCAGGTGTATCTCATTCTGAGCGTAATGTTCCGCGCCACCGTATTTATAAGCTTGACCCTGATTATCTCAAGTCTTTGACACAAGCCTCTGATGGTTTTGTTCTACCTACTCTTAATAAGACATCACCAGTTGTTGATGTCGCAGGTAACGTGCTTTCTGTTGGAGATCCTGTTATTTTCTCACACAGCAATGAAAGAGGCTTTGTGGTAGGAACAATCGAAGAGATTAAGACAGCAAACGAGATCAGGGTTACAACGTTCTCGGCTGCTGTAACAGCGAGCAATTGGGATGGGAGCCGTCTATGTTTTGATAATGCACTTGATAAACAAGCTTACAGGGATATCACTCCCAGCAATGCAACCTCTATGGTAACCCATGCGCTCAATGCGCGTAGCAGCAATATTCTCAAAGTTACCGCCATCGCGGATGGAAAAATCCAAGATCTGCATAACTCGCCTAGTCTCCTAGCTTTAATGAAGATGGTTAACATGGCTATGCCAGATGATTTCAAAGGCGGCGAAGATTATGTTTTCGAACAAAAGTGGACTGTTAACCCCGCAACTCATAGGCTAGCCCATGCCCACAATGGGTTTGATGTAACGATAGTTTCCAATGGCGTGGAATCATTTGAGCACATTGCACTCGAAGCAAAATCATTTGCCGCTGGTGGCCAGAACTACCTCGTCCTACAATAGCTACCGCTAGCTAGTTGCGTCTTTACGAGAACGCATCAGCTTTCTTAAGCAAGCTGCAATGTTCCTACTGTGTCTGAATCGTATTTAAGTTTACCTGAATCGCATGCAATCGTACGCGCATACCTCATTAATGACAACGATACGTTCATTCTTCTGGCTACAAGCTTGTAAGCTTCTGTTCTATCAATTACGCCGCCGTTCAAAGTTACAACTTCCACCAAAGCCACCGCGAGAAACTTGTCGGCAATGTCGTAAGGATTCGCATTTGACTGACGCTTAACGGAGTCCTGTTTTAGTTTTTTAGCAAGTTCATCCAGAACTAGCGATTGAGCAACTTTTTCAGCCAAAGCAACCGTGGAGAGAACTATTTTATTTTTCGCAAGCATGTTTGCGCTTGTCGTAAGAGAATAGCTTTCATCATGAAAGCCAAGCTCGCGTAAGCGGGACGCTATAGCGCGCACTTCTTCAACCAAAGCTGCATTGCCATGTTGGCCTACTTCAGTTGCGGAATTAACATTACTCATACTGCTATGGTACCATGAAAAAGCGATATCTGCATTAAGGTTTGCTCGCTCAAAATTAAATTTAAGCAAGCAACTCCTATTCCCCTAAGGTTTTCGATCTGCTCTTGAGTATATGAGGTTTATAAGGTATACTAAGAGTATAATGGCAGATGATAAAGACACTACATATTTTCATGGTTCTTATAGGGCCACCGACGCTACTACTGGCGACTTCCGAGTTTATACCAATTTCGAAATGGGCGAAATTACCAAAGCGCTTGATATTGATGTTGTAGGCTTTGAAATCAATAAGGGCGACTACGTATGGTACGTTGACGGGTATAACGATGCCCTCAAAATTGGCGAGGTAATCGGTAAGACTAAAGTTTCAGCCCGTGTCAGATCCCTTGTTTCAAGCGTAGCTCAAAGTGAACGCAATGTTGCACGCAGCCGTGTATACAAGCTTGACCCTGACTATCTCAAGTCCCTAAAACGGAACCCTGAAGGTTTCATTCTGCCTGATGGTCACACCAACGGAAGCGTAATAGACATTGCAGGCAATGTGCTTACGGAAGGTGATTCCGTAATTTTCTCTAACCGTTCTCTTGGCGGGTTCTCCTTCGGATATATCTACGATATCAACTCGGCTGACAAAATCAAGGTTAGCTCTATTGATAATGCATTCACGTGTAGTGACTGGGCGGCATGGCGAGGTTCTTTTAATAATCGCATGGTTGATTCACAGGGTTACGCGGCGGCAACTCCATCAAGCTCTTCAGAGATTCGATCTCATGACAGAGTTGCACGCAGCTCGAACATATTGAAGATAACAACTGTTCCCAACGGAGACGCAAAAGATTTGCATGGCCTTCCAAGATTGCTTGCTCTAGCTAAATTACAGAACCTGCTTGTTGAAGATGACTACAAGTGTAACGAAGAATACGTATTTGAAGCAAAGTCTACCTATAACTCTCCAAGCGACAAGATCCCTCATGTCGAGAATGGTATTACTATGGAAATAGTAGATAAAGGAGCGTTGTCCTTTAAACGTTTCGAAGTTAAACAGGTTCCGTTGGCACCTATGAAAACAATTCGTATTTACATTTAAGCTACACGGCAGCTCTTCGTTATTAAGCAGCGATAGGTTTAAGCAAAAATAGCCTGAACATCAGAATTAACGATGTTCAGGCTATTTCTTGTATTGCTTATTTAAGCCCCTAATATGGCCTTATCTTGCTCTCCTAGCTGAAGCACATGAGCTTGATCAAGGCGGTCCTTGTAGATCTTAAGAGTTTTAGCTGATTTGCCATCAGCTATAGCGTTTTCGTAAGTTTTGTTTAATTTAGCATAGTTACTTTCGTAAGAATCAATCTTCGCCATAGTAGTATTATATTTATGATTTACTGAACCACTGTGGTCAGTGTCCTTAACCCACTTTGCATCTACAAGGTTGCTAGCAGTTCCATATTTATTGAAATGAGAAATAGCAGTTTTGTATTCTCCTGCTTCTGCAATGAGTTCACTAGGAGCTTTTCCGCTATAAATTGGCCCTGTTTTTACAGCAGCAAGAGATGCCTTAAACGAGCTGGGGAGGCTAGGGTGGCTAATGACAGCCTCGCGAATTTCTGAATATCTCCAGTTGCCCTTAGTTCTTTCCAGCACCTTCGAAGCGATAGCCGTATCAATGTTAGGATTTTCTAACGCGTCGTCAGGCAAATCGGTAGTGCTTACAACATCAAGCAACTGAGCCTTATTCGTTGCGTTCTTCAGATAAAACTCCGCGTCCCTATCACGATAATAAGCTTTCTTTTCATCTTTCGTCTCCTGATATACTTTTTCTTCAATCTCAGGGGTCCAAACATTACGCGCAATAGCATATCGAGTATACCCACCGTTTGTTTTCGATGCAAGCTCTAATGCTTCCTCGTCAGAGACTCCTTCATTGCTAATAAGTCTTGCTCTTATTCTGTCACTTGAATTAGGGTCTCTCATGATCGCGTTCTTTGCGTTCTCATTTAACCGTCCCTGTGGAAACGCAGAGGACAACGATGATTCGGTCATTGAACTAAGAATAGTGGAAATAGTTTCTTCAGGAGTGTTAGGGTTGTTGATAAAAGCATGCTTTAACGAGGTATTGCGATACGTATCGCCTGTCTCCATGTTGACTTTCTCTGCAAGTTCTGCAAGAACTTCTGGATCAACACTTTCCTCTATTAATTGAAATTTTCGTCGCGCGCTGCTGTAATCTTCAATGCTTTTAAGAGCAAGTTCCTTGAAAAGCTCAGCTTGTTTGATGCCGCGAGTACGGGAAGTTTCTTCAATTGCATCATACTCTTGCTGTATAGCAAAATATGCTTGCATGTCGCCTGTTGCCGCTACGCGTTTCAACGCTCCTCTCATACCGTCTCGGGAGCAAAATTTTCCAGTTTCATCGTGATAAGAGTTAGCCATAATATATTATTAACGGAATACGAAAAACAAGTATAGTTTGCAGAAAAAGCACTCCATGCCGTTTCTCTTTACCTACGCCTTAAAACTAGGTCAAAGTATTATACTAAGGTATAATTGGTTTATGGCTGAAAAAGAAATATTCGCTCCCAATGGTGCTGGAACTAAAATTGTTGATAATGTAACAGGGAAAACAAGCCTGTATACGAATCTTCGTTTTTCTGAACTTACTCAAACCAGAGGTTGCGATGTTCTTGGCTTCAATATCAACGTAGATGACTTCGTATGGTATATTGACTCCTACAATGAACCTCTCAAAATTGGGCAAGTAATCAGCAAGACTAAGACACTTGTTCGTCTTAGGTCTTTCGTATCAGGCATTAAACAATATGAACGAAGCGTACCCCGTTACCGTGTGCATAAGTTTGACCCTGATTACCTAAATTCTTTAACTCAAACACATGATGGGTTCAAGTTACCCGTTTCTCAAGACCCAGTAACAGATATTGCAGGTAACGTGCTAGCAATAGGAGATCCTGTTATCCTCTCTAACCGTGAGGAGAAAGGCTTCATTATAGGCGTAGTCACGGAACTAAAATCTGCTATTACTATTCGAGTTAAAACTATCCGCAGCTCCTCCACACACAGCAATTGGGAGGATAAGTTGCCCTGTTTTAGTTGGGCAACAGATCAACAGGCTTACCTTAATACTGCGCCATCTCACTCGACGCAGCTTAATTGCGAGAATAACATAGGTAGAAGCACAAATATTTTAAAAATAACCGCGCTCCCTCGCGAAGATATAAATACTCTTAAGGGCTTACCTCATTTACTCATTCTTGCGAAACTTCTTAACTCTGTTGTAGACGAAAATTTTAGGGGAAGTGAAGACCATGTTTTCGAGATAACCACTGTCTTCAATTCAGCTAAAGAGATCCCTGCGTATGTGCAAAAAGGATTTGATATTAATATTGTTGCAGGTGGAATTGAGCATTTTGCTCACATTGAGGCGAAAAGTCCCTATAGGTAATATTCACGAGAGAAACTCATGCCTATAGTTTCGCCAATTTAACTTGACGTTATAGATATAATATGGCTACTAAAACTTCCCGCCCCTGCACCTCCGACCATCCAGAAACTTGCCGTTATCATGGTGCGCAGAACAAAATCAATCAGATTAGCACGCTGCAAGACAAAATAGCTTCTATTTTCACAACGCCAGCTATAATTGCAGAGCAACCTACGGCCAGCACTATAATCAATAGAGCTGTGAATAGCCCTCTTGATTATAAAGGCGAAAAACCGAAATGGTGGAACTCTTACTCACAAGAATCTGAAAACCATAAGTTAGCGCCATCTAAAGCGGTTTTAGTTGATATAATCAATAATCCTGACGGTCCCATTGCGGTTGTATGGCAATACGAATCCCAAAGATCAAACGACTTGGGTTCCTCCTTAGGAAGCGGCTATGGAACGCGTATTTGTTACTTCAAAGATGTGGAAACAGGCGAAGACCTTGGGCACCTTACCACAACGTTCATGGATGATACCACCTTAGAGCGAAGTTTTGGTGATGATGAACTCACCCCTTTCCGTTACCAAGATCGCTACAGCGGAACTTCTTATGGGTTTAACTATGACGAGTATATTTATGGTGATCGAGATCTGACAGGCGAAGCTCTGCTCCAGAAGAAGAGAGAAATTTGGGTGGTGGAAGCGAAGAAAACAAGAATGGGCATAACTGATTCCAACGGTGAATATGTTGCATCTTACAACATTAACATTTCCCATGCGCCAGATGACAAAACCGTAGCAAAAGACCTTAAAGTTCACGCCAAGAGAATTAAAAAAGAGATGACCAGTATGCGCGATTTTTATGCTGTTCCCTATGTTGATTACTCTAGTGTAGAGGAGCCTCTAAAAGGCAAAGGTTACGGTACCGCAATGTACGTTTATACCAGCAGGATGTTAGCTCAAGAAAACAGGGTCCTTCGAGCATCTGGATTGCAAACAGACTATGCCCAAAACGTGTGGGCGCGGTTCAAGGAAAAGTTCCCTAAAAATATCGACTCCATAGAGCTAGTTTATCGAGGCGAAAAGAGAAGCGAACGCATCCTTGACTTCAGAAAGAAAGCTTAAAGCCCGTAAACTTTTAGAATCCATGAAAGCGGCAGTTCACTAAAATCAGGCGCGAACTCTTTAGCCCATGCGTGAATTTCCTCTTCGCGAGCGAAAGCTCTGTTCGTATAGGTAGACGTAACCATATTTACACCAGAGGTAACGTTATCACTCGTATCAGTGTCTCCCATTTCGGCAAGCAGCAGCATGAAAACGCTGATATCAGCTTTCGCCAGCAGCGGAGCCAGCGCGTACATCATATCAAGGCCTTTAGCTACGTTAGCGAAAACAGCTTTGAACGTGAACTTGTCATTGTACACAACAGGGTTAAAAAGTAGAGCATGGCGGGTCCCCAATTCGTCATTAGGTTTTACCTCTGATACTTTACGTTCGATAAGGTATGCGATAAGCGGAGAAATATTGGGGTTCTTGGCTAGCTTGCGAAGGGCAAAGCACTTTTCGATACAAAAGTAGTAAATACCCACGTTTTCGGTGCTAACAATATTGAACTTGCTTATAAGCTGTTGAGGCGTGAAACCTGACGTTGCGACGAGTTTTTCCAACTCCATCAGTTCGCGGGCTTCTTCCTTGCTTAACGATACGTCAAGAGGAAGAACAGTCTTTACCGTCCTGTACGTGTTCACGCTATTCAACGGTGCATAAATCTTAGACATTGATTAGTCCCTCTCGTGTTGAACTCTCTACAATAAGCATAGCGTAAACGACCGACAATTGCAATAGCTGCTACTCCTACAATATCGGGTTGAGAGAAAATCTTAAGATAAGTTTCGTGTTTTAAGTTTTCTCCGTTTGCTCCAGCGCAAAGCATGAATAACAAAATAACGAGCTGCAATGAGAGCATCGATAATAACAGCCACGATAAGACCGCCAGTTAATGCAACTATCATATCCTGCTGTAAGCTATAGGCGCTTCCCGCAAAAAAACCAACTATAGATATAGTAGAAACGACAAGAAGGACAATTGTTATCAGTAAGCTTGCCTTATCGGAGCTTCTCCAGTTTTTGACTTTAAAATATGGTACGCCTGAGAACTGGTATGCGGCATACTTCGGCCCCATATACTCCCAGCTTCTTCGCTCAGAGTACTCCGTTGCGGTTTCATCTTCCCGCTGCTCGCGGTTATAGCGAATATCCATGTTAGTACTGTACTTGCGAAATTTGTCTTGAACCTGTTCACGAGTAAGATTAGAGTAACCGTTTTTGTCCCAACGCGAAAGAGCTAGCGGGTCACCATAGGAACCGTCTTCATTATCGATTCCGAAGAAATTATAGTTATAGATAATTCTCCGCTTGCGGTCACCGAGTACGTAACCTGCTTCTTTAATATCCTTATATTCAGTTGTAGAATTACCTTGCGCATAATGGGTCGCTCTCACCATAGCCAAGTAAGCAGTCTTGATTTGTTCAGGAGTTGCTGTTCTTTCAACTCCGAGGACATGGTAAAGATTTTCCATACTGTTTCTTTCTTGTGATGCTGCAAGTTAAATATGCAGTTAATTCATTATTTGATATCGACAAACAACTTCATTTGTAGTATACTAGAGTTATAATTATTTTGGAGAAAACGAATGAGTTCAACTGTAGGATACGGAATCGAAGTTAGTGGCACGTACAACGGCGAAGAAGTGACGTTTGGCGACTGGGAAGAAGATATCAGCGACCTGTTTCCAAAGCTAACGGTAGTTCGCTCTCGCGCAGAATATGGTGATGAAGAGCGAATTTTCCTTTTCGTCAAATCAACTGTCGTAGAAGCAGGCGTAAAGGGCACGGCAGCTCCACTTACCTTCGCTCCTGCAAAGGATAATGCTGTGCTGCACGAAGTAATCAGCAGCTCAGGCATCACTGTAGCTAGCCCTGAGGGATGGTACCTTGTAGATTACTACGTCTACAGCTAGCAAGAGGCAGTAATGGCCTATGTGTTCCGTTTCGAGAACACATAGGCCATTACTATTTGAAGCGGCGATTTAAATATATAGATCATAGTTTTTGAGAACCCATGAAAGTGGCATCCCCTCAAAATCGCTCATGTTCTCTTTAACCCACGAGTCTATGAGCATCTTATGGCTTTTGCTGAAACTTTCGACTCTTAAATAGAGGTTGCGAAAATAGGAGTGATCTTTATTCTGCGCAATGTAACTAAAGCATAACAAGAGAGTACTCATATCCATGCCATTTGCTTTGTTGACGTTGGCAATTGGATATTCTTGAAGTAAGCCTGCCAAAGTATCCGCAATATCAGAAGAGAAAGTGAAACCGCTTCCACTATATTGTCTCTTATGCCTATCATGGTATATAACCATGGCTTTATTGAAAGTAGCAGCGTCCTTAAGCAGGACAGGGTTAAATAACAAATCCTGAGAGACTAGGTAATGGCCGTTGTTATCTGCGTATTCTGAAATAAACAATAGTACTTTTTTGTGCAAGTTAGGATTATGAACCAGCGGACGCAAGTATTCCCAGTCGCCAAGCAGGAGGCATTGTACCCCAGCGTTAGAAGTATTAGCCGCAATCTCGGTTAACTTAGCTTTATTGTTATTAAGGAGGTAGTTTTTAACTAGCTCCATTTCTTTTGTTTCTTTTTTAGATAAGACAAAGTTATTCAGCATATCCTGTAGCGAGGGAGCGCTCGGCAATAGAGCAGGCCTGTCCTCGATGGATATGTTCATTCGTTAATGCTTCCTAGGGGTTATCAACTAACTTTTAGCCAAACGGTTAAACCCACGGCTAGCTACCTTACCAGCTTACCCTTATTTTGCAGAAAAGTCAAGAATACCTTTAGCTCCATGAGATGAGGTGTACTATAAAATCATTTTTTTAGTAGCCCGCGCTTCGCCGCAAAACGGTTTGCCAAAGGAGAGTTTTCAGTCCAGTGCTTACGTGCTGATTTAATTTGACTATCGGTACTTCTTTCGCCTTTACCATGTCCTTTATGGAAGCCATGACAATACGAACAGGCATATGCTGACATATCTTCTTTAAGAATTCGAGCGGCGCTCTCTTTTGTGTTATGTCTCATCTTGCGTCCGCACTGCCAGTACTCTAGCATGTGTGCATCGCTAACTTTACTTTCATGAATTTTCGCTGGACCATGCTTAACGAGAGCCTTAGGAGGAGAGAACACTTGCAGACGGGACTGTTTAAGAGGCCCCGCCGCTATTTCGCGAGCTTTTGCTTCGATTTCTGTACCACGAATACTTTCCAGATAATTTTGCATAAGCGTATCGTCCTCTTGGGCGAATGTTTCAGCAACTCCGACTTGTTTTTTGTTCACAAGAAGATGTAGGGCTTTTTCTTCTTCTCTCGTTATGCGTCCAGACTTGAACTCTGAACGCACTAAGCTATGGAAGGAAAATCCTATGGTTTCTAATACTTTTGCCATATTTCGTTTCTCGTAAACATGGTACATGTTATGCTTATCGCATTCTCTTGCAGATAAACCTTCTAGAAGAGAGTTGTCTCCAAGGTCTTCAAGCTGATCAACAGATACGCTTCGAGCACAAATATGATCTTCAACTTTGCTTAACCCTGCGATGAGTTCAATATCAATTGCCTGTAAAGCGATCTCGTAAGCAGTAGGCATTGAGAACCCTTGTGGTTTGTTGGTTGGAGCTTCAGTAGTTGTTTTTCCACCATGTCTATTACAGTTCGGCCCAGAGCGACAAATGGTTCCATCGTTCATATGGATTGGCGGAAAAGTAGTTGAAGTCATATTCAATAACTAACGAGGGGCGCTACTTCCGTAAAAGTAGCGCCCCTCAGTTCTTTAGCTGCTATACCTTGCTACGAGAGTTAGCTCCGCTGCGGAGATTCAAAAAGTCTTTACGGTCAAGATGAGCACTGCGACCAGCATTCTCTAAAATGTAATCTTCTGGTACAACGCCGCCGCTAAATTCCATATCATTTAAATCATAAGCATGAACTTTAGTTTTGCCGTTTACTGTGCTCTTGTGAACGAAAAGGTTAGATTTTCCAATACGGCCAACGCTAGCGTCAGCTTTTGCGTGGGTAAAGTTGACGCTATTTAAAGCAAGATCGGGCTGTGCCATGTAACTTGCACGAAAGTTTTCGCGAATAGGCTTATCATCTCTCTTAGCTTTGGCTTGCGCAGCTTCCTTAGCGCGATATTTACGGGAATGGTCGTTCTCGATAGTGACACGGCTATAATACATGGTTTGGTAATCTTCGCCAGTGCCAACGCTAGTGTTATATGCAGCAGTGATACTAGTAACACGCCTGTTAAGCTCCAACGCATCTGCTGTGTACGTTGTATTGTTATGCTCGTCAAGCTTGTACACATCCTTTTCTTTCAAGTTGCGTACTTCAACTAGGATAGCTTGACCTCTAGAATATTTATCTGTGGTGGCAGAAAAAGCTACACCTTGAGGTAGGTAGCCTTTCTTTTGCGCTTCTTTCAAGTCAACACGAACATTCTTGATTATATCGGAAACATCACGACGACCATTGA
>Ga0247814_10002178_pt1 | contig 10920 bp, 7 predicted proteins | sample UWRJL179409R1_FD_179947 | JGI IMG/M metagenome (GOLD analysis project Ga0247814, IMG submission 179947) | Plant litter microbial communities from Arlington Agricultural Research Station in Wisconsin, United States - UWRJ-L179-409R-1 | ecosystem: Environmental > Terrestrial > Plant litter >... | reverse complement strand
ATTTTCGCCAACGATCGCTAGAAAACATACTCACCACGCTTTTAGGTTTTTCCTTCGTTAATTCCTGCGAGGCATTCATGACGTTGATGGTGTCGTTTTTTTCTGTAACACCTTCATAAATATACCAACCGTCATCCTTAAAGACACCGGGTGCAAACATGCCCCAATTTTGGTCAATCCGCAGTGTATAGCCAATAAAACGTACACTGTCGCCCATTTTATAATGCCAACTGTTGAGGTTGCTCACATTCCAATATAACACGTAAAGAATTAAAAAAATGAGTGCGGAAGTTTGTATTTTATTGTTATTGTCATGTAAAATATAAAGTGGTTTTTTCCACGGAATGATACGTCGTAAATAATTCGAAATAGATAAAAAGGAATCAATCACATAGTGTTTAATATTCCGTACGATTTTTTCAAACCAATCCATGGCAAAAGGTGGCAAAATGCCAATGGACGTAACGATTCCGATGATGAAGAATAATCCTATATAAATGGTTAATCCGTTGAATAAATGAAACCCGATAATCATCATCACCCCGATGAAACGGAAAATAGAATGTTTGAATGGTACAAAAAAGAACAGCGGCACCAATAATTCAAAATAATAAGCCAGTCTCGTCAATATGCCCAACAATTCGGGAAATTGATACATCCATTTAGTGACGGAATATGAGATTTGGTCTAGGCTGTACACATAATAAAGCGCGGTGCAGTCTGTGTGCCATTCGGGTCCTTTCAATAAGGCCGAACCTGTATATACATAGCAAATCTGTAATAAATAGGCGAGTGTAGCCAAAGATTTAATATGGATGGAATGGTTCGGGGTATCATCTAACAGTCGGTCGCATGAATAACGTGCGCCCCAAGGTAAAAATAACCCCCAGAAAAGCGTCATGCGTAATAAATCGTCTCCGCCTTGCAAAATGAGTATGTTTCGATTATGTAGTGACAGTAAAAGAATCCAACAGATGAAGGTAAATAGCTTGGTACGATAACCGATAAATAGCATTACGGCCGAAAAATAGGCCATGCAGAAAAGTACCAACTGCACCTTCCAGGATCCGCTGATGGCATGTAGGGAAATATAGTGGTCGTTCCACGCATGCTCAAAAATCATGGTGAGCGGCGTAGCTCCCGAGTTGGCATAAAAAGCTTCCAGATCTGATATGCGTATCGTTAAATCAAGCAGAATAACAAATGCCACGCATATGCGCATGAGGGAAAGGGCTCGGATGTCGAATACTAAATATTTCAAAAGTTATACGTTTAGGAAAAGCCATTTCTCCGAAGAGAAATGGCTTGGTAATTTAAGAAATATATGGTAACTCCTATGGTTATCTGGTAGTGGTGCCAGATGTGGTAGAGGTCGTACCCGTGGTGCCCATGGTTGTTCCGGTGCTGGATGTTCCCATTGTCGTCCCCGTACTGGATGTTGTCATGGTGGTGCCGGTACTGGAGGTACTCATAGTTGTTCCTGTACTGGATGTGGTTCCGGTAGTTGTTCCAGATGTAGAGCGGGTAGTTCCGGTGCTGCTCGTGGTATTGGTCGTTCCTGTGGTGTTGGTCGTGGAGGTGGTATTCCCCGTCGTTTTGGTGGTTCCGGTGCTGTACGTAGTGGATGTAGTACCTGTTGGCGAATGTGTCGTTCCGGTTGTGCTATGTGTCGTAGCGGTTGTGGTTGTGCCTGCCGGGTTTGGGTTTGTGGTCGTACTGGTTGTAGTGCCGGTGGTCGTATCCGTTGCCGCGTAGGCATTATCGTTAAATACTACAGAACCTGTCAATGCAAAAACTGCCACCGAAAACATGGCCGCGAATAAATAAATTGCCTTTTTCATATGTATAAAATTAAATGAATGAATATGCACAAGGGCAAAAGTCAGACCTGTAGTCTATCGGGATGATGGAATTTAAGATTAGGTGTTGTAATTCAGTGGTTTATTATACCGTCCATCTGTTTAGGGTTTGGGTATAATATCCATGATTGTGGATTTTTGCCCTACGTAAAATGTTCACCATTTGAGGAATATATAGATATTCTATAAAATATGTGTAATAAACCGCCTATATGGTCAATAGGCATAATTTTAGTATCATGATATCTAACAAATACAATTGATTATGCAATTCATTAATACAAAATCACATGGCATTTTAGATTATCTGGTCGGATTTATATTTATCAGCTCACCATTTTTATTGGGGTTTTATCACGATGGTTGGGAAAGTTGGGTGCCCATATCTTTAGGCGGGCTGACCATATTGATGAGCCTGTTCACTAATTATGAATTAGGGGCTTTACGCCTTCTTCCCATGACGGTACATTTAGGGATTGATTTTTTGGCTGGCGCATTTTTGGCCGCCTCGCCTTGGATTTTTGACTTCCACCAAGTAGTTTATTGGCCCCATGTGATATTGGGGCTAGGAGAAATATTGGTCGTGGTCTTCTCATCGAGAAAGCCGTTCAACAAAACACGGGTAGTGGGGTATCCTCCGGCGCCCACACAATCGTAATCATCGCTAGGCAAATATTTTTCCCGGATTCAATATCCCATTCGGATCAAACACGTTTTTGATTCCTTTTTGCAGGTTTATTTCGGTTTCGGAAAAGGCAATGTCCATATACTCCTTCTGTACCCAGCCGATCCCGTGTTCTCCGCTTAAAGTTCCACCCAATTCCACGCAGAGGCTGAAAATTTCACGGATGGCTTTCGGTAATTCGTTTTTCCAAAAATCATCCGCCAATTCACCTTTGATGATGTTGACGTGCAGGTTTCCGTCGCCGGCATGCCCGTAACATACACTTTGGAATCCGTAACGGTTGCCCACTTCCTTTACGCCTGCCAGCAATTCAGGCAAGCGATATCTCGGCACTACGGTATCTTCCTCCTTATATACGGAATTCGATTTGACGGCCTCCGCTACACGTCTTCGTAACTTCCATACGCTTTCCTTTTCTGCGGCGGTTTGTGCGAACAGAATTTCACCCGCACCATATTCCTCCAGTACGGTGGAAATGGTTTCACATTCTTTCATTACCGCATCAAAATATTGTCCGTCACATTCTATCAAGAGGTGCGCTTTTACATCTTCGGGCAAATCCACTTGGATATCCGGATTGTAATGTAAGGTCCATTCGATGGCCGATCGTTCCATAAATTCCAGTGCGGATGGGGTAACGCCGGCCCGGAAAATGGCAGAAACCGCTTCGCAGGCACGGGTCTCGGAGTTGAACGGAACGAGCATCGTGAGGCTTTGCCGCGGATAAGGCACCAACTTTAAAATAATCTTGGTGATGACGGCCAATGTGCCCTCGCTTCCCGTGAGTAATTGCGTGAGGTTATATCCAGTACTGTTTTTGAGCGTGTAAGCGCCGGTTTTGATGATTTCTCCGGAAGGTAAAACAGCTTCCAGTCCCAAAATAAAATCTTTGGTCACGCCATATTTCACGGCTCTGGGGCCACCGGCATTTTCTGCCAAATTTCCACCGATGAAACACGATCCGCGGCTGCTTGGGTCAGGTGGGTAATATAGGTTTTGGGCTATACACGCTTCCTGCAAAACCTGTGTGATGACACCCGGTTGCACGATGGCCTGTTGGTTCAGTTCGTCAATTTTGATGATTTGGTTGAAACGTTCCATGCTAAGCACCACGCCGCCAAAAATAGGCAACGCACCACCGCTCAGCCCGGTGCCGCCGCCACGTGGTGTAACGGGGATCAGGTGCCGGTTACAATATTTCAGGATGGCCGAAATTTCTTCCGCCGTGGCTGGTTTAATGATGACTTCGGGCGGAAAATGCAGATCTTCCGTTTCGTCCGAACCATATTTTTCAACGGCCTCGGCGTCTGTCAATACGTAGCTTTCACCACAGATGGATGAAAATTCGACCAAATCTTGTGCGTCGATGCGCTTGTAGTTTCTCTCTTTCACTATTTTCACGGCCTGCTTAAGCAGCCAAATTTAGTTATTCTATGATGAAGCGATTTATTTTTTCGTTCACGGTTTTGATTTCTTTCACCGCCACCGCCCAAGACAAAATTACGTTGGAAGATATTTGGACCAACCGCGCCTACTATCCGAAAGGGGTGGATGAAATCCGCTCGTCGTTGGATGGGAAAACGTTCACGATGATTGCCGAAGACGGTTCCATCACCAAATATGATTTTGCCAGTGGAAACAAAGTCTCCACGCTTTTTACACCAGGCGGCAACGTAGCGGCTTTTGACACTTATGAGTTAAATGCCGATGAGTCAAAAATATTATTGGCAACCAACATCGAACCTATCTATCGCCATTCTTACGCAGCTAACTTTTACGTATACGATAGCAACAAAAAAACTTCCGTGTCGGTAAGCGTAAAAGGAAAACAGATTTATCCTTCGTTGGCCCCGGTGGGCGATATGTTGGCTTACGTGCAAGATAATAATATCTGGATTAAGGATTTGCTTTCCGGTAAAGACCAGCCCATCACTTCGGATGGAAAGAAAAATGAAATCATCAACGGTTTGCCGGATTGGGTGTATGAGGAAGAATTTGCCATGTTACAGGCCTATCAATGGAGTCCCGACGGAAAAAAAATAGCGTACATCAAATTCAACGAAAAAGATGTTCCATCCTTTACGATGCCCTTGTATAAAGGTGGTTTGTATCCTAAAAATAATGTGTTCAAATATCCGAAGGTAGGAGAGAAGAATTCGGTGGTATCCTTATGGGTATACGATATCCATACAGCCGAAACAAAACAGGTAGAATTTGACAGATCGTTCGAATACATCCCCCGATTTCATTGGGTAGACGAAAATCGCGTGGCCGTTTTTACGATGAACCGCCTACAGAACGAATTGAATATTTATTTGTGTGACATCAAAGCAAAATCATACAATACCTTACTTTCCGAAAAAAGTAGTACCTACATTGAAACGACTGATGATTATAAGTTCCTGGCTGCAGACAAGGGATTTCTTTGGACGTCGGAAAGGGACGGTTACAGACACATTTATCATTACGATTATACCGGGAAACTCATCCGTCAGGTAACCAAAGGGAATTGGGATGTAACTTCATTATATGGGGTGGATGGGAATATGAAAACCATATTCTATCAAAGTGCGGAGGTTTCTCCTATGGATCGCCATGTTTACAGTATGACGTTGGATGGTAAAACCAAAAAGAACCTGACGCCGAAAGCGGGCACCAGTGAAGCCAAATTCTCCGAGGGTTGTAAATACTTCGTAAGCAATTGGTCAGATATTTCTACGCCGCCCGTTTTTTCGGTATGCGATGCCACGGGCAAAATAATTCGCGAGCTTGAAGCAAACAAAGAGGCGTTGGAAAAAATGAATAAACTTTCCATCGCCAACCCTGAATTCATCAAGTTTGATAATGACGAAAAAGTGAGCCTGAACGGCTACATGATTAAACCGAAAAGTTTTGACGCCAATAAAAAATATCCCGTATTAATGTATGTGTACGGCGGTCCGGGATCGCAAACGGTAGAAAATCAATGGGGAGGAACCAATTATGTTTGGTTTCAGATGTTGGCACAGCAAGGTTATATCGTGGTATCGGTAGATAACCGCGGAACAGGGGCACGTGGACGAGATTTCCGTACCGTCACTTACAAACAATTGGGCAAAGTGGAAACGGATGACCAAATGTCTGCCGCCAAATGGTTGGGGCAACAACCTTATGTAGATAAAGGCCGCATCGGTATTTTTGGGTGGAGCTACGGGGGCTATATGAGTTCGCTATGTATCACCCGCGGGGCGGATCTGTTTAAGATGGCGATTGCCGTGGCGCCCGTTACCAACTGGAAATTTTACGACAATATATATACGGAACGCTATATGGGTACGGTGGAAACCAATCCCACCGGATATGATGACAATGCACCGATCCAATTCGCGAAAAACCTGAAAGGCAAATATCTGTTGATTCACGGTACGGCGGATGATAACGTACACTGGCAAAACTCTGCAGAAATGATCAATGCATTGGTCAAGGCAAATAAACAGTTTGACCAATTCTCCTATCCGGACAGAAACCATGGCATTGGCGGCGGCATTACCCGCTTCCATTTATATACTATGATGACGAATTACATCAAGGCAAATTTGTAGTTTACTACAAGCCGGTTTTACCGTCGGCCCAATAAGGTTCGCACATGATCTGTTTATTTGGGACGCCTTTGTATTGCAGCGCTTTCCTGAAATTTTGGATGGATTTTGCCCTTCCCGTCAGATAAAACGTGGCGTCATTCCATGTATCATTGTGTATGGATTCCCATATACGGATGGCATCCTTCGCGGGGTTTTCTTGAGATTTTTTTGCAATGTGGGCAACTACGCCCAACTCATCCGGCCAATATTGGAACCAGTCGTTTACCTCGACTATCATTTCAAGTCCCTGTTCCGGATGGACGGCAGTTTGGAAGAAATGCATCAACCCCAATGAAGTCTCGTCTCCGAACACGAGGTGCCTTCGTGCCTGTGTGTTCAGCTTGATTCTCCCGCCGGGTCCTATCAATTTCAGGGTGTCGTTTTTCTTCAGGCCTTCGGCCCAATCGCTTCCCACTCCCAAGCTATGTAGGTAGAAGAGTACGTCACATATACCGGCTTCCTTATCATAAAAGCAAGGGGTATAATGCCTGAAATCTGTTTCGTTCACGCGAAATTCCACCACATTTCCTACGGAAAAGTTTGTTTTGGACAAATCGCCCTCAAATCTTACTTTCTTGAAATGTTCATCAAAATATTCCACTTTCGTTACGGTCACCTCCTTCAACAAACCACTAAAAACCGTTTCTACGGTATTGGCAAACCACTTGGGCATTTTTGGCATAAGTATATGTATTAATGCTTATTTAAAATCATTCTAAATAGTGGTCAAATATCCGTCTATGCATGATACGATTTTAAAAAATCGACGTTTTAGGCATGATTTTCACATGAATAGGGGAGGCTGTATGTTTCTGTATTTTACTTGTATCTTTCTTTATTTCAATTTTTTGTATAGATATTTTGCCTTGTGTTAAAATTATGGGCGGCTCTTATTTTGGATTTTGACTTCGGATTTGGAGAAATAAATTAGTTTTACCGGAATATAAACCAAACGTTAATTATGGCTGATCAAATCACATCAGGTCAAACAGCAAAACATCCTAAAGGTCTTTACTATTTGTTTTTCACTGAAATGTGGGAACGATTTGGATATTACCTCATGCTCGGTATTTTTTCCTTGTACATGCTCGACTCGTGGAACAATGGTGGAATGGGCTTTCCGGCTGCCAAAAAATCAGATATATACGGTACCTATTTAGGATTGGTATATCTCACGCCGTTCATCGGTGGTTTATTGGCCGATAGGGTGTTGGGCTACCGTAAATCCATCATCATAGGTGGTTTGATGATGTCTGCCGGTTACTTCATGCTCTCGCTGCATGATAACACATCGTTTTTTATTGCCTTGTTGCTGATTATATTGGGTAATGGTTTTTTCAAGCCAAACATTTCCACCTTGGTAGGTAATTTATATAACAACGACTTGTTAAAGGATAAAAAGGACTCCGGTTACAATATCTTTTACATGGGAATCAACATAGGTGCCTTCGTTTGTAATTTCGTGGCAGCCTACATGCGTATCAATTACGGTTGGGGACATGCATTTGCCGCCGCCGGTGTGGGTATGTTGATCGGGGTCGCCATCTTTATCATCGGCACAAAACACATTAAACATGTAGATGTCATCAACCCGGTAAAACCAGGCGATATGTCTACCTTGAAAATATTAGGATTGACGGTTTTCCCGATGCTTGTTTTTGGTACCATCGGTTACTTCATCAACGGGGTAACCAGTGCAACCAATCCGGACGGAAATATCTTTAAATCCGATACAAACGATGCCTTCTTGTTCGGTTGTACGCCCATTGTACTCTTCTTTATTTACTTAGCCGTCAAATCTCCATTGGAGGAAAGAAGACCCATCAAAGCCTTGTTGGCGGTATTTACCTGCGTTATTCTATTCTTTGCTATTTTCCACCAAAACGGTGATGCCTTGACTGTTTGGGCCGAAGACTATACCGACCGTAAAATGCCGGATGCCGTGGCGCAAGTAGCCGGTAAGGTAAACATGACACAGATTGTGGCCAATGATGAAGTGGTGGCACTGGACGATGAAACTTTCAAAGCCAAAATTTCTGAGTTGAGGGCGGTAGAAAACAATATGCCAGAAACTACCAAAGAAGAAGGCGACGCCAAAAAAGCTTTCGGTAGAATCATAGGTGAAAAAGAGGCTTCACGCAAATATTTCTCGAATTTACCGGCCGCCGAAGTACCGGCACAAGGTTCCGACCTTAAATTATATTCCACGGAGTTATACCAATCCATCAACCCGTTTTGGGTAGTTTTATTAACGCCGGTATTGGTGGGCTTCTGGGGTTTCTTGCGTAAGCGCAAAAAAGAGCCCTCCACGCCTACTAAAATTGCCATCGGTTTGGTGATTACCGCATTATCTGCCTTGGTGATGGTGGGTGCCGTGATGGCTACCAACGATTTAACGAGCAAGGCCAGCAGCTGGTGGTTGATTGCATCTTACGGTGTAATTACGCTCGGAGAACTGTGCTTGTCTCCCATGGGACTGTCTTTGGTTTCAAAATTGAGCCCACCGAGAATTACCGCGTTGATGATGGGCGGATTCTTCTTGGCCATCTCGGTCGGTAACAAACTGTCCGGCGTATTATCCAGCCTTTGGGAAGATATAGAGCAGAAAGAAAACTTCTTCCTGCTCAACTTCGGCTTGGTGATGGCTGCAGCCATTATGCTGTTCCTGATGCTGGGTTGGTTGAATAAGGTGATGAAAGAGAAAAATGTACACTAATTCATAAAGGAATTGATGAATAATCCCCGCAATTGTTAAATTGCGGGGATTTTAATTTTACACAAATGGCAGAACAGCTTACGTTGGAGCAAATCCAAAATTTTAAAGGGAAATATCCAAAGCAACTTTGGTATCTTTTCCTGATTGAAATGTGGGAGCGATTTACGTTTTATGGAATGCGAGCCTTATTGGGATTGTATATTTCCCACCTCATTCTATCTGCCAATTACACACAAGCCGACCCCATTGAAAGAGACAAGGCCATAAACACATACGCCACCGAAAAACATGAAACATTGGATGAATCACATCCCATGTATTTCATTGAAACATCTTTACAGAAATTTAAGGATGATGCGGAAGCCATTTCCAACAAAAGATACGGTACTATCCAGGCCTTTATTTATGCCATGGCATTTTTGGGTGGCATGTTTGCCGATAAGCTGTTCGGTTTCCGTAAATCCATTTTCTGGGGTGGCAGCTTAATGGCCATCGGTACATTCATGATGGCCATTCCGGGAAGCCTTCCGTTTTATGTGGGCGTGAGTATTTTGATTGTGGGCAATGGTTTCTTTAAACCCAATATCTCTACTATGGTAGGTTCCTTATACAAAGAAGGTGACCCACGTCGAGATGCCGGTTTCTCTTTGTTCTATTCGGGTATCAACATCGGTGCGGTATTGAGCGGTTTAACCATTGCTTATATAGGAACTTCCATCAGTTGGTCACTAGGATTTGGGATTGCCGGGGTTTGTATGTTGTTCGGTTTGGGCATTTTTATATTCACCCAAAAATCATTGGGTCCGATTGGTCTTCCTCCCGTTCCTGAAAAATTATCCGAAAAGGTTTTTGGTATCCCAAGGGGACCATTATTCTTTGCACTTTCTTTACTGCTTATTCCTATCTTTTTTGTCTTCGTTTATTTCCCTATTGATTTTAATCTGGGGGAATCAATAGGAGTGATCAGTTTGACTGACATCATTTTTCTTCTCGCAGCCATCATCACCATCGGATATATTGTTTACCAAATCAACATAGCTACCAAGGAAGAAGGGCGCAAGTTGATTGTGGCCGGTATATTGATTTTGTTTTCGGTTATTTTTTGGTCATTCTTTGAGCAAGGCGGCGGTTCGTTGAACTTCTTTGCCGTAGGAAACGTACAAAGCCACGGATTGAACATGACCCAGGTAAACAATACGATTAACGGATTATGGGTCGTTATTTTTGCACCTATTATCGGGTTGTTGTGGTTGTTCCTTAACAAGAAAAAGCAAGAACCTAATATGATCGTGAAATTCGGATATGGGTTTATCTTTCTTGGTTTAGGGTTCTTGATTTTTTACGGAAGCAAATTTTTGGCCACGGAAGATGGTATGACACCACTTTGGACATTCCTTGGTGCATACCTCGTTATTTCCATCGGTGAATTATGTTTGTCGCCAATAGGCTTATCCATGATCACCAAATTATCGCCCACACGATTGCATGGGGTGATGATGGGAACCTGGTTTTTGGCCAGTGCATACGGACAATATGGTGCAGGATTGATTGGGGCCACATTGGCTAAAGGCGATAAATCCATTGAAAATCCAAGTAACTTCCAGAAACTGATGCAATATGTGGACGGTTACGAATTAATCGGATACATCGCGTTGGGGTCGGGTATCGTATTGATTGCCATATCCCCATTACTCTTAAAGATTATGAAGGGTGGATCAAAAGCGTAAGCCCTCCAAAATATCCAAATAACAAAAGACCGATTCAAAACGAATCGGTCTTTTATTATTTGAAAAGTCTAATATCTGATCTCTAGTATCTAAAATCTATGCTTAAAACAACATGAACCACTTCTTCTTCATGGCCAAGCGAACAGCCTGTACCTTGGAAGTGACATGTAGTTTCTCATAAATATTGGCGATATGTTTACGCACCGTATGTGGACTGATGAACAGTTTTTCGGCCACCACTTTGTAGTCGTGCCCTTCCACCATCAGTTTTAGTATCTCTTTTTCTCGCTCGGATAGGTTGCTGTCGTCTTCT
>Ga0247814_10002177_pt1 | contig 10925 bp, 13 predicted proteins | sample UWRJL179409R1_FD_179947 | JGI IMG/M metagenome (GOLD analysis project Ga0247814, IMG submission 179947) | Plant litter microbial communities from Arlington Agricultural Research Station in Wisconsin, United States - UWRJ-L179-409R-1 | ecosystem: Environmental > Terrestrial > Plant litter >... | reverse complement strand
TGTCCATAAACGGTACTTACGCGTTATGCTCCCCGCAAGGGTAAAACGGTAAATGATGAAGAGTACGGCAAAAATGAAAGGGGTGATAAGAAAAGCCCAGTAGGTTTTCGTGAGACCGGCCAGGACAATTCCGAATACAAATGAAATAAACCATATACCTCCGGAAAACCTGCGTAACTGTGCCCGGAAAAGAGATTCTTCGATAACAGGGGCAAATATCACTGCACCAAAAAAGAAGGCGGTCTGCGACATTTTCTGCTGGTCGAGAATAGACGGGCCAGGGCCAGGTATAAGGCCAGACTGTACCAGCATTCCCGACAGCATTCCACCGCCAATTCCTGCCCCCAGGCAAATAACAGTAAGGCGGAAAAGCAGCAGCCATGGCCGGTCTGGTTTTTTTATACTAACCAGGTAAGGTGCGCTTAGGTAATCTGAAATTTCTTTGATTAATCCAACCATCTAGCGGGCTACACAGCCTTTGATATGGTCATTTACCATTCCCGTAGCCTGCATAAATGCATAACAGATCGTAGTTCCAAAAAACTTGAACCCCCGTTTTTTCATATCCTTGCTAATAGCATCAGATATTTCTGTTCTTGCGGGGATGCCTGCACCAGTAGCAAACTCATTTGCTATCGGCGTACGGTCTGGCATAAAACCCCATATATAATCTGAAAACGAACCGAACTCTTGCTGGATATCCATAAAGAGCCGGGCATTTAAAATGGCCGAATATACTTTTAGCTTATTTCTGATAATTCCGGCATCACTCATTAACCGTTCCACATCACCATCAGTAAAAGCAGCCACTTTTTGTACTTCAAAGTCTGCAAATGCTTGTCTGTACCCTTCGCGCCTGCGCAGGATGGTGATCCAGCTCAGACCTGCCTGTGCCCCTTCGAGGATCAGAAATTCAAAAAGAATTTTGTCGTCATAAACCGGCTTCCCCCATTCTTCATCATGATAGCTGATATAGAGCGGATCATTTCCGCACCAGCCGCAGCGCGTTAAGTTGGTTTCCATTACTATTTACAGGCTTAATTCGTCCCAGTACTCTACTGCCCTGCGGTAATGCGGTATCACGATAGAGCCACCAACAAGGTTGGCGATCATAAAGACCTCATTGATTTCTGCATTGGTAACGCCCTCATCAAAGCATTTTTCGAGGTGATATTTGATACAGTCGTCACAACGCAAAACCATAGAAGCAACCAGTCCCATCATTTCCTTACTTTTTACATCCAGGGCACCTTCTGCATAAGTGGTGGTATCCAGTGCAAAGAAACGCTTGATGTTTGTATTGGCTGTTTCCATTATCCTATCGTTCATTTTGGTCCGATAGTCATTAAATTCTTCTACTAATTTTCCCATTGTATGCTTGTTAATTGTAGTTACAACTCAACTGCAGGATCCCAGAAATGGATCTTAAAGTCTTTGATTTTATCATCCTCGATGGTGAGGCCTTCGTTTTCGAGCAGTTCCTGCATCAGCTCCGGCGGCGAGAAATGAAACTTCCCCGTCAGCAGTCCTTTATGGTTTATCACGCGATGGGCGGGTACAGGCGGATGCATACCATGAGCATTGTTCATTGCATAGCCCACCATACGTGAAGACTTTCCTGCACCAATTGCCTTGGCAATAGCACCGTAAGAAGTAACCCTTCCTTTTGGGATCAGCTTAACTACTTCATAGACCTGCTCATAAAACGACTGTTCCATTATTCCAGTGAGAATTGTATATAATTGATGTTTTTATCCTGTTTCAAATATATTCTTTCATAGTGAGTTTTTATCTGTAATACCTCATCATAAAGTTCAGAGGTATACAGGTGGTCGGTCTTTTTATGGCAAACCAGTTTCAGTTCTTCTACCTTTTCTACAGTATAGGCATAAAGTCCGTCGTTATCCGTTTTGAGGTTTATATTACCCCCCGGCTTCAAAAACGTCTTGTACTTATTTAAGAACCCCGGGAAGGTTAAACGTTTCTTTTCCCTGCTGTCCTGCGGCTGCGGATCGGGAAAAGTTATCCATATCTCATCTATTTCGCCCTCGCCAAAGTAATCCATAATATCTTCAATCTGGATCCTTAAAAAAGCCAGGTTATCAATATTTTCATCTACACCGGTTCTGGCACCTCTCCATATCCTGTTCCCTTTTAAGTCTATTCCGATAAAGTTCTTTTCCGGAAAGAACTTTGCCATATTAACAGAATATTCCCCTTTACCACAAGCCAGCTCCAATACAACCGGATTATTATTCTTAAAATGCTCTACTGCCCACTTGCCCTGTAGTGCCTTACCTTCTTCCATTTGATAAACATTGTGGAAGGTATCTATTTCAGCAAATTTCCTTAACTTATCTTTACCCACTGTTATTTTTTTATGCAAAAATACAATTTAATCTTCTCTTAGTTATGCTGGTTTCTAATTCGTATTTTTGTATAAAATTAAAAAACGACAACTTGGAAAAAAGCGCAAAAATTTATGTAGCAGGACACCGCGGAATGGTTGGGTCGGCCATTTACCGCAAATTGGTCAAAGAAGGATACTCCAATCTGATCACCAGGACTTCAGCAGAATTAGACTTGCGCGACCAGCAGGCGGTAGCTGATTTCTTCAGTGCTGAAAAGCCTGATTATGTATTTCTGGCCGCAGCAAAGGTTGGTGGTATTATTGCCAACAACACTTACCGTGCAGATTTCCTGTATGAGAACCTGGCTATCCAGAACAACGTAATCCACCAGGCCTATAGCAATGGGGTTACCAAACTCATGTTCCTGGGTTCAAGCTGTATCTATCCAAAACTTGCTCCACAACCACTTAAAGAAGAATATCTTTTAACAGGACTGCTGGAAGAAACCAACGAACCATACGCGATCGCAAAAATTGCAGGTATCAAAATGTGTGATGCCTACCGCGATCAGTATAACTGTAATTTCATTTCTGTAATGCCTACAAACCTGTACGGCTACAATGATAATTACCACCCGCAGAACTCTCATGTATTGCCGGCGCTGATCCGCAAGTTTCACGAGGCAAAAGTAAATAATACCCCCGAAGTGGTTATCTGGGGATCAGGATCACCAATGCGTGAATTCCTCTTTGCAGACGACCTGGCAGATGCCTGCTATTTCCTGATGGAAAGCTACGACGAGCCAAACCTGATTAATATCGGTACTGGTGAAGACCTTACGATTAAAGATCTGGCCTTGCTGCTAAAAAAAGTGATTGGCTTTGAAGGTGAGCTGACATTCGACAGTACTAAACCTGATGGCACACCACGCAAGCTGATGGATGTTTCAAAACTACACCAGTTAGGCTGGAAACATCAGATTGAACTTGAAGAAGGCGTTAAACTGGCTTACCAGGATTTTATGGAAAAACACGTATAAACCACCCATGTTAATAGCTAAAGTTTATATCTTTGACCAAAAGAAATAAACTTTAGCTATATGACTTTAGTACAGCTTGAATACATTGTTGCAGTAGATACCTACAGAAGCTTTGTTGGCGCAGCCGATAAATGCTTTGTTACCCAACCTACCCTTAGCATGCAAATCCAGAAACTGGAAGAAATGCTCAATGTAAAAATATTCGACCGCAGTAAACAACCGGTTATCCCTACCGAAATAGGCTCACAAATCATAGAGCAGGCACGCCTCGTGTTACAGGAAGGTTCAAAGATCAAAGAAATTATCAGCAGTCAGCAGCAGGATATCGTTGGCGAACTTAGAGTAGGCATTATCCCCACCGTTGCCCCCTACCTCCTGCCGCAGGTAATCGCCGCTATGATGGAGAAATTTCCCGACCTCAAATTACTGATCTGGGAATACACTACGGAAGATATTATCCACCACCTCAAAACCGGGGTACTCGACTGCGGCATCCTTGCCACTCCCCTGGCTGATAATGCCATTACCGAAATCCCGATGTACTATGAAAATTTCGTTACCTACATCAGTAAAAACAGTAAGCTCTTCAAGAAAAAAAATATAGATGCAAACGACCTGGAAGATGAAAACATCTGGCTGCTCAACGAAGGACATTGTATGCGCTCGCAGGTACTGAACATCTGCCGCTCTACAAAAGACAACCGCCTGCAAGGCCTCACCTACAACACCGGTAGTGTAGAAACATTAATTCGGATGGTAGACATCAATAATGGCGCAACCTTACTTCCGGAACTTGCCCTGGCAGATCTTTCACCAAAACAGCTCAGCAAAGTGCGCACCTTTAAGTCGCCCGAACCTGTGCGTGAGATCAGCCTGGTTACCCACAAAAACTACATCAAAAAACGAATGTTAAATGCCTTTATGGAAGAGATACTAAACGTAATTCCAAAGGCAATGAAGCAAAAAAAGAAAAAAGACGTTGTGGGAATATAACATGTCCCTTTTTAAAAAAAGCAACCCCTGGTTTCTGACATTCATTTCTCCCTTGAGAGAAATAGCGAAGAACCAGGGGTTGCTTTTTTAGAAAGGATATCTTAAGAAAAACTCTCTTAACCTTGTACTTTTTTGAAACGCTCAGCAACAGCATCCCAGTTTACCACATTCCAGAATGCAGCAATATAATCAGGACGTTTGTTCTGGTATTTTAAATAATAAGCATGTTCCCATACATCCATTCCTAAGATTGGTGTACCTTTTACTTCAGCAACATCCATTAAAGGACTATCCTGATTAGGTGTAGAAGAAACTACTAATTTATGATCAGCACCAACGCTTAACCACGCCCATCCGGAACCAAAACGTGTAGTACCGGCTTCAGCGAATTTAGTTTTGAAATCTTCGAAAGAACCAAAAGCAGATTTGATAGCTTCTGCTAATTCTCCTGTAGGCTCTCCGCCTTTACCCTGACCTAAAACTTCCCAGAATAAAGAGTGATTATAATGACCACCACCATTGTTTCTTACTGCTGGTGGAAATTTAGAAATATTTTTAACGATATCCTCGATGCTATGAGCAGCCTCAGGTTTACCTTCTAAAGCTTTATTTAAGTTAGTAACATAAGCCTGGTGATGTTTATCATGGTGAATTTCCATGGTTAATTTATCGATATGCGGTTCTAGTGCATCTGTTGCGTAAGGTAACGCAGGTAATTCAAAAGCCATATTATTCTATTTTTAAGTTTAAAATTTTATTCTTCTACAAAGATAACATTCAACGTTAAGTTTTGTTCAAGGTTGTGTCAATTTTACCCCCTCTTATCCTGGAAGAATTTCTTCATTAGTGCAGCACATTCTTCTGCCAATACACCGCTTTCCATAACGGTCTTCGGGTGCAGCAGGCTATTGCTTTTGGTGGTAAAGCCTCTTTTTTCTTCTTTAGCCCCAAATACCAGGCGTCCAATCTGCGTCCAGTAAGCTGCCCCGGCGCACATTACACATGGCTCTATCGTTACATACAGAGTACATTCTTTCAGATATTTACCCCCCAGTGTCTGGCTGGCCGCAGTAAATGCCTGCATTTCTGCATGCGCCGTTACATCGTTCAACTGTTCGGTCAGATTATATCCCCGCCCTACAATCCTGCCTTTACATACTACTACTGCCCCAATAGGGATTTCTTCTGCTGCAAAAGCTTTTTCTGCTTCCTGAAGCGCAATACGCATAAAATATTCATCTTCCTTTGCAGGATCTTTTTCTTCTGAAAAATTATAATAACTCATTTACATCATTTTACTGCCGTTGGGTACTTTGCCCTTCAGTGTTGTTAATACAATATTGCCCTGTTCATCTGCAAAACCTGTTACCAGGAACTCAGACATAAATTTGCCGATCTGTTTTTTCGGAAAGTTAGTTACGCCAATAATTTGCTGTCCTATCAGTTCTTCCCTAGTATAAAGGGCAGTAATCTGTGCGCTGCTCATTTTTACGCCGTACTCTCCAAAATCTACCTTTAATTTATAGGCAGGCTTTCTTGCCTCAGGAAAATCAAAAACCTCCAGAATCGTTCCGGCCCTTAATTGGACCTTTTCAAAGTCGTCCCAGTTAATCTCATTCATATATAAAATGTAATCGAATAAAATTACGAATCTTAAGCATATAAATGCCCTTTATTGCCTATCGCTTTTTATTACCTTTGCAGCATGATCGATGTTATTCTTAAAAAAGGCAAAGAAAAGGCCGCACTACAAAGACACCCCTGGATATTTTCGGGCGCACTGGATAAAGTAAAGGGGGCACCTGAGAACGGGGAAATTGTAAAAGTATTTGCGGCAGACAAATCTTTTCTGGCTTATGGTTATTATAACAATCAGTCGCGGGTGGCAGTACGTTTACTCGAATGGGAAGAAGAAACTACCATAGATAAAGACTGGTACCAGCAAAAATTAAGAAATGCTATTGCCTCCCGTGCGCATGTTTTAGCTAACGAAGATACCAATACCTGCCGCCTGGTATTCAGCGAAGCTGATTATCTGCCGGGATTAATCGTAGATAAATATGCAGATTTTCTTTCTTTACAAATCCTGAGTGCCGGTATAGAAAATGTGAAAAACGATATCATTGATATTTTACGTGCAGAACTAAATCCATCCGGAATATTTGATAAGAGTGATGCCAATGCCCGGACGCATGAAAACCTTGAGGTATCGCAAGGACTGCTCTGGGGCGAAAATCCACCTGAGTTTATCGAGGTAAAAGAGAATGGTATGCGTTACCATATCAATATTGCAGACGGACAGAAATCTGGTTTCTATTGTGATCAGCGTGATAACCGCGAAATACTCGCTGCTTATACAAAAGACAAAGAAGTATTAGACTGTTTCTGCTACAGCGGCGGCTTTACCTTAAATAGTCTAAAGCATGGGGCAAAACATGTGACAAGCGTAGATAGCTCTGCATTGGCAATAGAAACTTTAAAACACAACCTCACATTAAATGGCTTTGCCGAAGATCAGCAAACCAGCATTCAGTCGGATGTAAATAAACAACTGCGTGCATTTAAAGAAGAGGGAAGAACATTTGACGTCATTATTCTTGATCCACCAAAATATGCTCCTTCAAGATCTGCTTTAGACCGTGCGGCAAGGGCTTATAAAGATTTGAACCGTCTGGGAATGTTATTACTTAATCCGGGTGGTATCCTGGCTACCTATTCCTGCTCTGGTGCGGTAGACCTCGAAACATTTAAACAGATTACGGCATGGGCAGCACTGGATGCAGGCAAAGAAGTCCAGGTTATTAAACAGTTCCATCAGCCGGAAGATCATCCGGTACGGATTTCTTTCCCTGAAGGAGAATATTTAAAAGGATTGTTAGTAAGAGTGCTTTAATACACTCTAATCCGGAATACAATGGCCCCTCAGCAAACAAATCAATGATTTATTTGTAAATTATACATCAAACGCTAATACTTTCAGATGCTCATTGTACAAAACATTAGATTAAGCCGTATCCTTAGAAATACCTGGCAGGTAGATATTATCATGATCGTATCTTGTACGGCCGCCTATCTGATCAGGGAATTTTTAATTAAACACCACTTTGAAATCCCTGCTATTATCCCAACAGTGCTGGGTACAGCAATTGCTTTTTTTGTTGGTTTTAACAATAACCAGTCTTACGACAGGTGGTGGGAGGCCCGTAAAATATGGGGCGCGCTGGTTAACGATTCGCGGTCATGGGCAAGAAGCATCATCTCTTTCCTCCCTGCCAATGAAACGCACCCGGGATCAAAAGCTATACAAGACAGAATGGTAAGGCGCCACATCGCCTTTCTTTATGCGCTGAAAGCGAGCCTGCGCGGGGCGGTAGATGAAACGTACAGCCAGTATCTCGATAAGGCAGATGTTAAGGAAATCAGTAACCATACCAACGTTCATAATGCGATCCTTACATTACAATCAAGAGATGTACAGCAACTCTCAAATGATGGATTGATAGACGGTTTCCGGTTTATGGAGCTTAACCAGCTGCTTGTTAAGTTCTCCGATGAAATGGGTATGTCAGAACGGATAAAGAATACCATATTCCCAACCACCTACAACTACTTCACTAAGGTATTTATCTGGCTTTTTGTGGTTTCGCTGACCTTAGTGATCAGCCAGAGTGCCGGTGTATGGTCCATATTCCTGGGCTGGCTGGTAGGTTTTGTCTATGTATCTACGCAGATTAATGGGATGAGCCTCGTTAATCCTTTTGAGAATAATTCATCTGCCATCCCTCTAAACCAGATTACCCGGACAATTGAAATCAACCTGCTCGAAATGATAGGTGCCGATAAAATTCCTAAACCCGTGAAACCAATTAATGAAGAATATGTCCTATAGACCTATTCTTCTTCCTTAAAATACACTTTGTAGTAGTTCATCGATTTATCTTCGTCGAATCCTTTTTCGATCAGCTCTTTATCTCCGTGTATATAGATATGGAAGTTTTTATCCAGTTTTAGCACGCTTTTGAAAGCTCGTGCCTGCTTTTTTACAGCGGCACCCGAAATATCAAAGGTATTTGCTATAGGTGTTTCAAATTCTTCCTCATAGCTCTTCTTATAATTCTTGAAAGATTCTATGCCCTCTTTATTCCCAATTACTTCTTCAGAGAACTCATCAATATCAAAACTCTCTTTTTCTTTAAAGTACTTCATAGAGCGGTTCAGCAGGTCTATCTTATCCGCTTTGGTCATGTCGTACTCCTGGTCAAGTTTCTCTGTTACGAAGCTTTTATATACCCCCAGTACGTTATTGGTTTGATTATAGTTATCATTTCTCACCTTTAACTTTAAAAACTCATCTTTCCAGTACACGGCTTCGGTGGTTCTGTTGGTTTGGTCAATTACTGCAACTTTATACCCTTCTTCCTTTTCTGTATTAAAAATAATGCAGCCCTTATCCAGCTTATTGATATTGATGGCATCTTCTTCGTAAGTCACAGCAAAGCCAGCCTGCTCAGGGTAAACCTTCAGGTAAGTTTCTTTGGTTTCAGATTTAAAGATCCCTATTGCATCGTGCAGTTCGCCTTCAATCTGCACATTTTCAAAGTAGGCTACATACAGCTCCCCTGCTTTAATTTTGGGGTGAATGGAAATATCATACAGGTATTTTGCCAGCTGTTCACTGTTTTTATGAAAGTTCTGTCCATTTTCGAATACCTCCGAAATAAAGTGATAAACCTCGTTCAGGTTAAGATCGTCATTAGGATGAGTAAAGCGGTAAATCTCATTTACCTTCTCATAAGGGCCTAAAAAGTACTTGATCAGCAAGTTCTTCAGTTGCTCATCCTGTATCTGCAGAGAAGCTTCAGACAATACATAAAACTCGTCCTGTGCTTTATTACCGATTCTATGTATAGAAAGTTCTGCCAGTGAGGCTTCGAAAGAAGTGATCATATCCGCTTGTAGTTTAAATTGTTTGAGGGGGCTCAAAAATACTTTTAGTAATTGACTCCCTCAAACAATTCGCGAATTTAGGTGACTATACTTTATTTTCTTTGGCGTTATTTTTAAGCTCAAGCGGCTTGCCGGTATTCTTTTTCATCTTTAAGTTCAGCATTTCTACCAGGATGGAAAAGGCCATAGCAAAATAGATATATCCTTTAGGAATATGCTGGTCCAGCCCCTCGGCCAGGAGCGAAACCCCAATCAGCAGCAGGAAAGATAATGCCAGCATTTTAACGGTCGGATGGTTATTTACAAAACCGCTGATGGCATTGGCAGACACCATCATGATTAATACGGCAATCACCACCGCAGCGATCATGATTTCAACATGCTCGGCCATACCAATAGCTGTAATCACAGAATCCAGCGAGAACACAATATCAAGTACAAGGATTTGTGCAATAACACCGGCAAAAGAATGCACTTTTACCTTACCTTCTTCATCTTCCTCCCCTTCTAATTTGAGGTGGATCTCATGTGTACTTTTATAGATCAGGAATAATCCTCCGGAAATCAGGATCAGGTCGCGCCCCGAAATAGCCAGTTTATCCAGCCATTCCTTATTATCAAGGCTCACCCATTCACCAATATTAAATAACGGTGAAGTTAAACTCATTACCCAGCTCAAAGACAATAACAGCAATACCCGGGTAATCATAGCCAGGCCAAGGCCCAGCTTCCTCGCTTTTTCCTGCTGGTTGGCAGGCAATTTACCCGAAAGGATAGAAATAAAAACAATATTATCTATACCTAGCACGATTTCTAAAAGAGTCAGGGTTAAAAGTGAGATCCAGGCCTCCGGGGTAGTAAAAAATTCCATGTACTGATGTTTGCTGAAGATGTATATAAAAATAATAAAAAAATGCTTGCCGACTAAATCAACAAGCGTTTTTCAGGATAGTTTTATAAATGCTTATTTAAAGGTTACCGACCCGTAACTGGCCCTTACCTTAACAACCGCTCCGCCGCCACTACCAATTTTGCCGATATAGTCTTTAGTGGTAGAACCTCTTTCTTCATCGTCTTCGAATTCCAGCCGTGCCCTAACATTGTCTCCATATTTAAACCCTCCATAACTTTTATGGAGCCTAAAATCTGCATTAAATCCATTTGCAAAACCAATATTAAGATTTGCGTATGAACCAGAAACACTTAGGTTTTTGCAGCCGATGCCTACATCTGTTATAACAAAATTGTTATATGACATATTAAAATCACCATCTCCTTTTAAAGCTCCAATAGTTGCATTGGCGTACTGAGCAGTAAGTGCCAGTTTGCCCACAGTACCCAGGTCAATAGAATTGTATTGCTGTTTAATGACGGCATTCCCCCTGATAGAATTGATATTTACATTTGCATACTGGGCTAACAGTTCCAGGTTATTTACAGAGCCTATCTTTAACCCTGAACCATATTGCTGTTTGATCACTGCATTTCCCCGGATCGTGGTGATGTCTACCGCGGCATACTGGGCATTAAGATTAAGCTCCCCCGCGGTACCAATAGTCAGTCCCGAACCATATTGCTGTTTAATTGTTGCCCTG
>Ga0247814_10002176_pt1 | contig 10929 bp, 8 predicted proteins | sample UWRJL179409R1_FD_179947 | JGI IMG/M metagenome (GOLD analysis project Ga0247814, IMG submission 179947) | Plant litter microbial communities from Arlington Agricultural Research Station in Wisconsin, United States - UWRJ-L179-409R-1 | ecosystem: Environmental > Terrestrial > Plant litter >... | reverse complement strand
CAATGCTGCGGGAACAACTACCATTATCCCTAATAACATTTACTGGTCACCAACTAGCTGTGTTGCGGGAACTCCTGAATACATGCTGCACATGGGTGCGCCGTCTGAATCACTTTCAGAGTGGATGACTGCTACTAACAGAAACGTTAACCTCAGCCCAGGAACTTACTACGCTTACAACGTTAAAGCGCGTTGCAATCTCAACGGCCAAGTTTCCTCAGAGTCAGCTTACAGTCCAGCTATGGGCTTTACCGCTCAATACAACTTACCTTCTGTTCCTGCTGCTCCTGCCTCTGTCTGGAGCGACAACGGTGGTGTAAGCGCGGTTCAGAATAACCGACTACTTTGGAGTGCTGTAGCTTGCGACACTGGCTCCTACGCTGAATATCGTGTTTTGCAAAATTGGTCTAACGGTGTTGAAATCCCATGGCGTGAAGCATACTACACAACTTCAACTGCATGGAGTATTGATCCTACATGGTTAGCCTTCGGATCGCGAGTAAACTTCCACGTCCGCGCTCATTGCACCAACGGTAGCGGTTCCTCTGCTGACGGTAACTGGAGTGGTGCCGCAACATGGACTACTGGTGTACCCGCGCCATCAGCTCCTGCTGACGCGGCAGCTAACGGATGGCGTCTCTTCAACTGGGCACCTGTAGGTTGTGTGTCGGGAACTACGCCACGTTACTACGCATGGCAGTCTCGTTTCGGAAACGATAGAGGATCATGGGAGGCTTACAACTGGGGAACTGGTTTAAGCGTTAACGTACCTCTTTACAACGATGGCTTCCCAATTGAAGGTAACGTAAGGGCAAGATGCGATGGTCCAAACGCAAGTTCAGCTCAGAGCGGTTCTACACAAGAAGCATGGACGGCCAGAATCCAGCCTCCTAGCGCAGTTCCAAACCTTCAGCGTTGGAGAGATGGTGACAAGACTTGGACAACTTGGGGTGCTGTAGGTTGCCCTGCTAACACCAGAGCAGTGTACTGGGCTTATGCATGGCATGACAATGGTGCAGCAATGTGGGGTTACCATGAAGAAGTCAACTGGTATAGCTTTGCCCGTGGATATGACGGAAGAAAAAACGTCAACCAGTCGGTTAAAGCTCGTTGTGAATCATCATGGACAAGCTCAGACCATGGGCCTGACATCCTGTTGCGTTATTCTGAATAATGACGATATACAGTCTATGAAAAGAACTTTAACTATATCCGCTTTTGCCTTAGCAATTGTAGTAACACTTACAGGTTGCATTTCCGCAGGAGAGGAACCTTCAGTTAACTCAGATGGAGTCTCAACTAAGGGGTTAACGGTTATGAAAACACCTCCACCGCTGGCAGCAGATATTACTTCTGTCAGCGGTTGGAGTGTTAAAATAGCATCAGATCCAGCAATATCAGGAAATAACTCTGTTTCCTTCGCAAACGAGGATAACACTTGTGAGCTGACTATTTATTCTCAATTACTTCCCGTGTCTAACCCTGACGAAAGTAATGATCTAACGTTATCTGAAAATGCTATTAAAGGTTACGCGTGGAAAACGCAAGATGCTGATACATCTTCGGATCGTTCAGTTATAGCGGTAAAAAATACTGAAGGTGGCACTGTAGACTTCGTAAGAATTACCTACACCCCTGAGACGTACTTTGACCCTGAGCTTGAAGATGGAACAGGCGTATACGACACTCCTCACAAGGGAATAGTGACTGCCAGAGCGTTTAGCCAAAAATTCAAAATCGAACTTGACGGAACAGCGTTAGATGACGGCTCAGGAGAGACACCAATGCCTGATAACTATGAACAAGCCGTCCGCCCTCAGGTCATGATGGCCTACCTTTGTGAAGAAGATTCCTTTGATGAAACTGAATACGAGTCGCTAATCGATGCTATTAATGTTACAATCCCATTTCAGCCTTCAAAATTAGAACTATAGCTTTTTAGCAAGACGATAGTTATAATGAAAGGCCACCAGCGCCTTTCCAAATAAAGGAATACGGTTGAGCAATACAACAGTAAACAGAAGTGCAATTCCAGTCCTATATTCCGAGCGAGATCTCGCCAAACTTTGCATGTCAAATAATAAGATCTTCGGCTTGCTTGCTCGTGGTGTACCAGCAACAATTAACACAGGTACAGTAGATATAGGAAATCTAAAAGGCAAATATGGTGAAAGCGCCATAGGTAGCCTACTAAATATGATTGCGCTAGAGAAGCTCGACCTTTACACGTTTCACTCCATCGCGAACCCTAATGATCACATAGGCGAAACAGATCACATTGTTATTTATAAAAACAAACTGATTCTTATCGAAACGAAAACCTATAACAATTTCAAGGTATTCAAGATCAATAAAGCGGGAGAACTTCGAGGTCGCAAGGTTGATCAACCTAAGAGTCTTCGCAAGTTGGACAACAATAACTTGATTGAAAAGGTTGAACTTTATCACAAGCTCTTCCCCGACTACAGTGTGCATGCGATTACTGCTGTAGCTCGTGCAGGTGTTGAAACGTATAGCGAAAACGGAAAATACAAAGTAGCTTCCCTTGACAACCTTCTGCAAGATATAGATTATCACATTACAGAAGCGGTAGATATCCCTGCTGATATCACACGGGACACGATACGTTTTATAGCCAGCTTCTGCCTCAATAAATAGCCTCTAATCAGGGGTTTAATGGGCTTATCATGGTATACTTGTAGTATGCGAATGATAAGCCCATTACTTGTTTCGAACCGCTCTGAAGGCGTTCTAACGCACGTTAAGCGATCAATCGTAGCGGAACCCCAGAATCATAAGTCATGAGCGTCAGACATGATTACAAGGCTAACTGATGGCACATCAGCCTTCGCAAGACAATCGTGATCGCGGCTGTCTTGCGAAGAACTTACGATGAAAATAGCTTATGTGTTATGCTCTTAAAGTTGCTGATCTTATTCATCACAAAACATCATCAGTTTTATACAGCATATTTATTGTAGACCTTAAGCAAGGGCTTTCTTTCGCAGGGCCAAAAACCCGTAACTGCAAGGTCGAAAAAATAGTACCGATAGAATAGAACGTAACACCGCACAACCCCGAATTAGGAAGAGTTAAAAACAAATATGGCAACAAAGAAGCCTGTCGTAGAAAACGACGAGACATATACAGCTGCGAATCTCCAGCAGTTGGACCCAATTGACCACATCCGTAAACGTATCGGTATGTACTTGGGCGATAGCGGCTCAATCGGAATGACTCACGGCCTTGTCGAGCTTATCGACAACGGTATTGACGAGGCCTTGGGAGGGTATGCCAAAAAAGTCTCCGTCTTCTTCCATCTTGACGGCAGCGTAGAAGTGCAAGACGATGGGCGTGGTATTCCTGTAGATATTAACAAAGCTTCTGGAAAGAATGGTATCCACCTTGCGCTCGGAACGGTAAACGCTTCAGGTAAGTTCGGTCAAGGCAACTCTTCCTACAAAACCTCTGCTGGACTTAACGGTGTTGGTGCTACAGCTACAAACTCAACCAGCAAGCGTTTTGATGTTACTGTATATCGCGATGGCAAACAGTATACACTTTCGTTTAAAGAGGGAAAACCTGGGCGTTTTGCTAAAGCAGACGACCCAGATTCAGTTTTTACTCCTAACGATAAACTCGTAGTTGTTGCTGACCCTCGTACTCTCAAGCAGAAAAAAGAACGCCCTCGGGGTACAACTGTTCGTTACTGGACTGACCCAACTATCTTCGCTCATGACTCAGTGTGGAATACTGCACTGATCGTTGACAAGATGAAGGCAGCAGCAAGTTTAATTACTAACCTTGAAACGCATATCGTTAACGAATTTGCTGAAGACGAAGATAAGCGTGAGTATACCTTCAAATTTGAGGGCGGCCTTGTTGACATGCTCGAAAACATCTCTAAAGATGAAGCTCTTTCTCCTTCTATTCACTTCATGGACGAGGGCAGCTTCACTGAGGTAGTGCCTATGCTTAACGCTAAAGGCAAGATGGAATCAACTGAGGTAGATCGTGTTGTAGAAATGGATATTGCTCTACGTTGGGGCAAAGAATACGAAACTGTTCTTCGCTCTTTTGTTAATATCGTGGACACTCCTGGTGGAGGTACCCATGTTAAAGGTTTTGAACGTGGTATCGCGAAAGCAATTTTAGATCGCATCAAAGATACTAAAGGCCTTCTCAAAGCAAACGAAGCCATGCCAATCTTGGATGATATTCGCGAAGGATTAACGGCCATTGTTGCCGTGAAGATCTCTGAGCCTCAGTTCACTGGGCAGAACAAGCAAATTCTTGCTACTGTACCAGCAAACAACGTTGTGTACCAAACAGTAATCAAGCACCTAGGAGAATGGCTAGATACTCGCCAAAACCTTGCGCAGGCTAAACTTATTTATCAAAAGATTGTTAACGCTTCCCGTGTTCGCCTTACGCAAAAGCAATCCAAAGAGACAGCGCGGAAAAAAACACAACTTGAAGGCAGCAACTCTATGCCTGCCAAGCTACTTGATTGCGCTTTCGGGCCTGATAACGATAACGAGCTTCTCATCTGTGAGGGAGACTCGGCGCTTGCAGGTCTCCGCCCTTCAAGGGACTCTCATTATCAAGCGTTATTCCCCATTAGAGGTAAGATTCTTAATGTTTACAAGGCTACCCTAAAACAAGTTTTGGATAATGCTGAATGTGCATCTATCATTCAAGTAATCGGAGCTGGTAGTGGTAATACATTCGATGCAAGCGCATCACGTTACAAGCGTATTCTTTTCGCAGTGGACGCTGATGCTGACGGTTCTCACATCCGTGCGCTCTTGATCACATTGTTTGCTAAGTACATGCGTCCTATGATCGATGAGGGGCGTTTGTATGCTACCGTTCCTCCTCTATACCAAGTTAAGGTAGGAGGCAAGAACAATGAGAACATTTATGTCCTCAATGATGTCGAGTTGGTCAAAGTACTTGCTCGCCTTAAGAAGGAGGGCCGTCCCCTTCGCGCCCCCACAGCTCGATTTAAGGGACTTGGAGAGATGGACCCTGAAGAGCTATGGGACACCACTCTAGACCCCGACAAGAGGGCTTTACGTAGGATTACATGGGGTGATGTGGCCGACTCTGAGCGGATGCTTGAAATCGCCATGGGTAACAACGTTGCAGACCGTAAAGAATGGATTATGGGAGCAGAAATCGATAAGGATGCTCTAGACTTCTAAATTGTCAAATAAGTGTGGCCCCAGTATAATATACTGGGGCCACACTTATTTGTTCTGCATGAACTTACAAGACAAGTCCTTATTATTTATAAGTTCAGCTGAAACTTAAAAGAGTGCGGCCCCAGCTAATTAAAGCTGGGGCCGCACTCTTCGTTCAAAATAGATCAGAGGAAATCGTCAAGGACAGAGCCAAAAAACCCAACCAGCGCCGCTCCAATAAAGAGGACCCATGAAAATACCGTAACCTTACTGATTCTTCGTGAACGTCTTCTCTTTATAACTCGCGGATCTAACGGTATCAGAACAAGATCCTTACTTATTTCTGATACCGTTAGCGACCTAATATTTTCAATGTTATAGCTTCTGTACTCTGATTCAAGTTTCTCAACATCGAAACGAAAACCTGAGACAACAATGTTATTTGTTTTTTGCTTATAAGATATTGTTTCTGGTTGAAAGTTATGGACATCTCTTATTGCATCGTCCTTACCTGTATAAGTAAAGCTTAAAATTTCAACTAAAGTTGCTGTATCTTCGCTGTTTTTGAATACACTTCTTTCCACAACAGTGAGATTGTCATTAATTTCGTCTATTTGTTTTAACTCTTTGCGCTTCTGTTCTTCTGCTTGTGCACATGAAATAGTTATTTTCATGGGTTTAGGATAAACAATCAAACTTGAGGCGTTTAAGTCAAAGTTATATATTGCTGCTTTGTCCGCCTCGGAGATCAAACTATCTGTTGTACGAAGTTCACCTAACGTGCACTCTTCAATGTTTTTAACCTTGAAAGATTTAGGAAAATCATTCATAGCCTCAAAGCCTGTAAGCAAGATATTACCATTCCCACTCGTTTTAAGAGAGATAGGATCGATTTCTCGTCCCATTTTTCCATGGTAAGTTATAACAACAGTTCTATTTTCAGAAACAGCTTGCTTAACCTCCTTGATGACCTGATGCAAAAGGATTAATTCTTCTTAGGATCAAGATCGATTGATACTGCGTTCCCACTTGAGGACGTGCCAAAGAATGAGTCAACGTTGTTAATATCGCTGACAGTGAGATTCTTTTCTTCTTTAGCGTCTTCCGCTGCTTTTTCCTCAACGTCGATGAGAGCATTTGTGATAACGTCAGTTGCACTCATTTTGTAATAAGCCCTGTAATCAATTTTGTTCTTTGTTTTTGTTACTTGAGGGATAATTTCCTCTTCGACAATAATTTCAACAGGTTCTGCTTCTGCGACCTCGATAATGGTTGGATTAGCGGCCTCTTTAGCTGCTGCTTCCCTCGCCTCAGCTTCTTTTTCCTCTGCAATTTGCTCGTCAAGAGTTTTTCTTTTTTCTGGTGCGATAACAGGGTTGTTTTTAGGAACAATATTAGCACCACCTGCGATGAGGTCTGCGAACTCTTTTGCTTGCTCTTTATTCTCGAAGGTTAGCTTTCCTCCAGCTTGCGCTACTGCTTTACTTATGAAAGCTTTAAGTTCATCAGTTTCAGCAAGTCGCTTAGGTATGTAAAAGAGGCGGTTTTCTTTTGTTTTTAGTGCAAGGACACGGGTGCCTCGAATAGTTTCGATTTTAACGCCATTGATATTTGCAAGCTTTGCTTTGTTCTTGCCTTCATCAAGTTTTCCTACCCATTTGTCTTCCATTGGTTTGCGCATCCAAACCTCAATGTTGAGGTTCTTATCATCTGTGAGCCGCGCGAACAAAGTTGATTTCCACTTCCGTGAAGTACTGATAGCAGTAATGTATGCCGCTAAACCAAAACCAATCACGGCTGTGGTGATCGCTCCATAGAGTGCGAATGCTTGCGTGATTCCCTGAAAAACTCCGTAAAGGCCTACTCCGCTTAAAATAATAATTGGCAGAAGCTCTTGGAAGTTCCATTTTGCTTTGTTTGTTACGAGGATGGTGTCCATATTTCCTTTTTCTAATATCAAATCTAACCTCTACTATATAGGAGGAATCGTTTTCGCCTCCGTTTTCGCCTTCCATGTTAGAATAAAGAAGTAATGATCTACGCTAAATCCGACCTAACCGACATCCGCTCTAAGATAGATATGCTTACTTATCTTGAGAAACGAGGGATGACTTTTCGCCAAACAGGCATGAGTTGGGTAGCGCTATGCCCTGTGCATGATGAACGTAGCCCCTCCTTCCACGTTAAACCTGAATCTCAAACCTTCCATTGCTTCGGCTGTGGTATCAGTGGAGACATTTTTGCCCTCGTGATGGCCATGGATACTCTATCTTTCCCTGGTGCTGTGCAGGAACTAGCTGAAGAAACTGGGGTTGAGCTTAAAATCGATGACGATCCAGAATACAAGCAACGTCAACGCCTACTTCAAATCACTTCCTTGTCCTCCCAGTGGTACAGAAGGAACTACATAGATCTTCCCCTTACTCATCCTGCTAAGGAAGATCTTTCTTTGCGCAACTTGTATGAACACTCTATTACTGACTCTACAATTGGTTTTGCAGCAGCAAGCGGGCTACTTCAGATACTTACATCTCGCGGTTTCACGAAAGAGGAAATCGTTTCTGCTGGTATGGCGTACCTCTCAGATAAAGATGGTTCTTTGAGAGAGCGTTTTCGCAACCGTCTTATCTGGACAATTACAGACATACAGGGTCGCCCTATTGGTTTTTCTGCTCGTCGCACATTTGACAATGACACAGGCCCTAAATTCCTTAACTCTCCACAGACAGAGCTTTACAATAAGTCAAAAGCGCTCATGGGCCTTTCTGACGCGAAGAAAACTATTGTACAAGAACAAACTGTCTATGTGGTAGAAGGTAACGCTGATGTAACAGCTATGAAAGCTGCGGGCATCTTAAATACTGTTGCTTCCTGTGGCACCGCTTTCGGTGTGGAACAAGCCAATATGCTATTGCATCTTTCTAAGCTGGGCCGTGATAGCGAAAAATTCAAAATCATCTTCTGTTTCGATGGTGACGTAGCAGGACTTAAAGCAGCTCGTGCTGTTTTCGAGAGCAACAAACAGATACATCTGAACTCTTATGTAGTTAAACTTGAAAACCCTGACAGCACGGCTACTGACCCTTGCGATTATAGAAAAGACTATGGTGATGCCGCTCTAGTAAGTCTTGTTAGCTCGGCTCAGAGCAACATTGTTGAGTTCATTCTTGTTGAGGAACTCAAAAAAGTTGACATTAAAACACCTGAAGGTCAAAGCGCCTTCATTAACAAGGCGCGGGAAATCCTATCTCTTGTCACGGACCCTATTCAATACTCCTCCTATTCACGTAAAGTAGCGTTCTGGACAGGTATCTCTTATTCTGAAATCTCTACGATGCTCCGTCCGCAGCATCGTCCTTCAAGGATTCAGCAGGAAGCACAAGCGGCATCAAATATTGCTCCTACTGAAGGTAACCCATTTGAAAATCAAATCATGGCAGCGTTCATTCAATACCCTAAAGAGTCGCTCGCTTTGTTCGAGAAATACAACATGGATGAAACATTTTTCACAGCACGAACCGAATTAGTTGAAAAAGTTATAGCACAAGCTAAATCTAGTGATGGTTTCGATTTCTCTAACCCTGAGTTCTCCATCTTGTCGCACCTTGATCTTATGATTATTGAGTCAAGAAAAGAATATGGCCTAGAGCTTCTTTTTAAGACCTTCCTAAAACAACTACATGCTCATGAGATCGCAAAATTGAACGCGAGGATAGCGTCTGTTTCAGGTAGTGGAAATGATTCAGATGCAGCCTCACTATTTGAAGAGATAATTGCTGAACAAGACAGGCTTAAACTTAAATATAGCGCCTAGCTTTTATTCTTAAGCTGTGGTATGTTTAAAGAATGAATTCCTTCGATAGCAAACTCACAAATTCCGTAATTGGAGTTGCAGGTGACTGGCATGGCGACCTTGACTGGGCGCTTAAAGCTCTTGACGTGCTTGCTAAAGAAAGCATCAGTAAAATTATTCACCTTGGAGATTTTGGAATTCTCCCTGATGCTCTTGGCGCAGAATATATTAAGTTTGTTTCAGAACGACTAGTTAGAAACAAGCAAGAGCTGTATGTGGTACCTGGCAATCATGAAGATTACGTACAAATTAATTCTACACCTTTTTCTGATGATGGAACTCAGCTTTTTGCTCCTAATCTCGCATTTCTGCCCAGAAACTTCAGGTGGACATGGGGTGGACATAAGTTCGTCGTTCTCGGCGGGGCGAACTCCATTAACTATGAGTCTTTAACTCCAAACGTCTCATGGTGGCGAGAAGAAGCTATTACTTTAGGAGACCTTTATAATGTAGCCAATGATGGCGAAGCTGATGTGATGTTTGCGCATGAAGCTCCCTCTGGAGTTGTGCCAGAACTCAGCCCCAGTGGTTGGACGTATAAAGCTTTAGCTTATGCAGAAGAAAGCTCTGCTCTCATGTTGCAAGCAATGCACTCTGTCAAACCTGCGCTTTTCATGCATGGACATTACCATAAATACTATGACAAGCAGGCTATTTTCAATGATGGACTTGCAGAATATTCTTCCCGTATTGTGGGCCTTGATATGAACGGCCATGATAATAATTTGGCTTTGTTGAACGTTGAAACGTTAGAATTACAAGTTCTCTAGCAAGCGAAAAATGTTTTTCAGTTGTGTTTATTCATCAATAAACGAAGGACATGAATTCCACGCCGATATAGAAACAAGATTAGGTTACTAAGATTGGAATATCGTAATGGACGAAGAAACACAAGAAGATGTGTTACAGCAAGAATTTGAGTACGCTGAAGAAGGCGATGTACCTCAGAAGAAGAAATTTGCTACTACCCGCAAGGCAGGATATGTAGAAGACGAGGTAGATGTATGGGTTGAAGAAACCGTTGCTAAAGGAACAGAATTCCTTAACAGGTACAATGCTGCTGTCTTTGCACTCAAAGTGCTTCGGAATCAGGTACAAGAACAAGTTGACGCTGCCGTTCACGCTGCTCTTACCCCAGCACTGGAAGACCAGCGCGCCATTCTCGAAGGTGAATTCGAGAACCACTACCGTACGCTTGAAGCAGATTTTGCATCGAAAGAGAACAATCTTCGCGCAGAGCTAGAGGAAGAATACCGCACTCAGCTTGAAAACGCTACGCCTCTCTACGCCGCTCAGATTGAGCAGGCTCCTCTAGAGCCTGTATATGTCCCAGAAGAGCCTGTATATGTTTCTGCTCCGACTGTTGACACGAACACACCTTCTCGTCGTGCTCAAGAAATTCTTACAATTGCAGGCAAAGAAGCAGCAGAACATGTTACCCGCACCCTTGAAAAGGTTGCAGTTATTGAAGCTGAAGCAGCTATTGAAGCTGAAGAAATTCGCGCTTCCGCTGTCGCTGAAGCTGAACATGTTCGCTCAACCGCTAACGCTGAAGCACATAGCGTACTCACAAAAGCTTTTGACGAAGCTAACGCAGCTATCGCGCTTAAGAACAAAACTATCGAGGAACGCGATGCTATCTTCGGTCGTCTACAAATGTTCCACAAGTCACAGGAAGACGCAATTGACTCAGAGAAGTCCAGCATTGGCTACACTCCTCTGTTGACCATCGGATCTAAAGTTCCTGAGGTCGCTGAGGTTCAAGAGCACGTAACATACGAGCCTGAGCAGGTTGAAACGCCCGCTGAAACGGCTTATTCCTACGAAACTCCAGCTGAAGCTGATGAGGACACAGAGGTTAACTACGCGAGTGGAAAAACCGCTGAGGAA
>Ga0247814_10002174_pt1 | contig 10930 bp, 12 predicted proteins | sample UWRJL179409R1_FD_179947 | JGI IMG/M metagenome (GOLD analysis project Ga0247814, IMG submission 179947) | Plant litter microbial communities from Arlington Agricultural Research Station in Wisconsin, United States - UWRJ-L179-409R-1 | ecosystem: Environmental > Terrestrial > Plant litter >... | reverse complement strand
GGTTAGTCCAGCAATCCCGGGTCTCATCCCGTATGCTGAGACTCTGATCTGGATCACCATATCTCAGCCATCTCTCGTTCAGCGCAAATGACAGACTAGCCTCAAAATTGCTAGTCTCTTGCTGTTGTTTCAATGCTGCAAGTAAACTAACAAGTGCATTATGTGTATTCGGTAATTGTTCGGCAACGCTGACAACAACACTCTCTATGATCTCGGACAGGTCATATTGGCCGTTGGTCGACGGTGATCGGGCTTCAAGCCTTTCCACGAGTCCTGGAGCCACTGCATGCAAAGGGGTAGCACCGGTCAGATATTTGCAAATGAGGGCGGCTTCGCTTTTGATATCAGATTTAATTAGGATGCCATCAGAGAAGAATTCGTCAAGGGATTCAGCCATGGTGTCACGAGAAAACGGTGACCTTCGCGCGGTTGAACACAACAAAATTTGAATGACAAAAGCTAAGTATGCCTCTTAGATATTGACTTGAGATCCGCGGTCTAATGGTGTCGCACGTGATCCCGGTGTGGTGCAGGCTACAGGCTACAGTGATAAAGCCAAGTTTTAGGATGTCTCTAGGGCAGCTTCTCATACGACTAGGCTAAGTTAGCATCTAGTCGAAGATTACTAAGTTGGTATTCATACTTGTGGTGATGTTCAACCCCTCGCAGAATAGTGCTTGATATTCCCTCGGCATCTTATTGACTTCTGATAGAGTCGGTCTAGACGATAATTTGAAATAATCTGTGCATGTGAAAATCAACTTGGATTTGTATTCGGTGTTAGATTGAAAATTGTGCTCTATTCAACCTCAAATGTATCTGCTTATGCCCTTTCCCTAATTTCCAAAGCAAACAGATACTCAACATCATTTATAGTGCGCCGAACTCCAGCTCTGTAATATCAAGCACCTACCCTTTATCTACATTTATATCTGCGCTAGCATATTCTTCACATACCCATCACAGTTGACTCCAGGAATGGTGTATTCATATGATTTGCCCTTAACAAAGTCAAGACCTAAAGAAGCAGTATTAGCATAAGACATGTAAAGCGGCCGTAAAAAGACTCACCAATAGTTTTCATTTGTGGATCACTCTTCCTTGTTGTCTTCTCAAACTTAGTGGGGGCACTTGAGGGAATCCATTTGCCCTGTACGGACTCGACCTTTCCACCCTTGATCTGGAGGTCGAAGGTTGTTGCCACGAAATCCTTCTTCTTGTACTTGTCTTTTGGTTTGCCCAGTTCCGTTATCTTCACCTCACCGACCATTAGAATAATGTGCTTGAAGCCGAGCTTCTCAGTGAGAGCAAGCATTTTAGCATCTTTCTCTTTCTTGTCCACCGCGCTATGCATCCGATTAGCATTAAAAACTCTGCTGAAGTGGTGTATTGGACTGTGGATGGCTTCTCAGACTTACAATCTCATTGTAAAGACGTATCTGGTACCGGGTACCATGTCCGGCTTCAGTGCCATGGCTCTGGTATATTCAGCTGTAGGCTGGTCTGGTGCTCGGGAAACCAAAGTATGTGGTTCCTCTGTCACTGGCAAAGCGCTGGTTCCAAGTGCCAGAGCGCATAGCACCGTAGAGAGAGCGTTTAAGAACTTCATAATGAATATGATTTGACTGAAGATGATATCGAGAAGTTTGGAAGTATAAGTGAGAAAATGTGATGATGTATTGATATAATGATGCTGAATGTTTTGTATCAAAAATGTGCAGAAACTCAACTTAAGTATTCCGTTTTCATCTTTCAAAATTTGATTAACATCTTTCAAATTTGATTAAGCCTGCCTTCCGTGATGAGGCTCATATCATGTAAAGGATCGAGGAAGTCTTTCATTGCATTCCTTCATTCCCAGAGTTGCTACAATTTATCAATTGTGAAGGATAGTAAACAAATAACTTGAGCTCTTTTACAAGGGTTGATTGGCAATGATCTAGAGAAGAGAATGGCCCTCGTATTGAGTTTCCGGTGCAATAAACATGATTGGCTTCAGTATATAGCCTAGTGGAACCGAATCAAATTTATGGTGCGGCTCAGCGTAATCTTCTTCCTTCCCCTTACTGTATCTATAGGTATAGCCTACTGTCCAAGACCTGACCCACGGAGGTGCAGCAGTAAATTATTTGCATAGCACTAACAAGGGTTTGGTAAACTTTGCTAAATAAGTGGAGGAGTAGAATGTTAAGATGTTTCAATTGGTTATGAAGCGTTGATGTTTCGACAAATTTCGTTTAAATTAACGTACCCGAAATAGTAAATCCCATCAAGCCCTGCTAGTGCTATGCGAATCCTTAACAGCCGCTGTACCTCCTTTGAATCTTATAACATTAGATATTTTGCCTTGTATGGCTTCGGTAAATACCTCCACCAACTAGCAGTGGCGGAGCGAGAGTAAACCCTATGAATGCCACTGGATTGTTGGATGGAGCTGATATTGTTGTTGTTGTCGGTGCGGCTACCAAGAATAAACATAGCCACCAGGCAAACTTGAACCTTGATTGTCTTTCTATCTACAGCGTTGTCACTCTTTAATTACGAAATATAGTCACATGACAAGTGAGGCATTGCTATATGTTCACCTTAAACGCGGTCTGACTCTTATTTCTTATTCGAATACGATTCACAAGTTTTAACTTCATTTGCTATCTCCTCAACAACCAAGACAAGATATCTCGGAATAAACAAAATTTCTATACCCAGTGCTCAATATTCAATCTATCAAACAACATGACCCCTGATCTAAACTCAAATCTCGAGGTAGGAGAGATACTCGAATGGGAACGTGATGGTCTTATGAGGCCCGAGAGGATTCTAGAGAGGCTGGATGCGAAACTCAACAATTATAGTTGGCTAAATGAAACCGAACGAGCAGCACTTCGTCAAAACTTTGATGCGTATTCTATCACAGGATCCCAGTAAGTAAAGAATCTTCACGAGGTTGGAAAGGAGAGCACCTAACAGTAATTACCACAGTGGGGGGAAGATTTGGGATGAGGCTGTCTTTATCAAGTTTTTGACGGATGAGGGGTAAGATTTGTTTCTATAATCTTTGACTAATTCAAATTTTGGCCCCAACACTGACTCAATCCTTGCGCAGGTCTAGAAATTTACGTCTCCTGAATGATGCAGGTCCCATTCTCTTCCATATTCTGCTCCATCTCGCATATTTTCCTTTCAGGTCTTTAACACCGCCCTCAACCCTCAGTTACACGCAGTTCAATCGTTCTATCTTTTGGCTGCTTCCTGAGCGAGCAGAACGTTTATTCGGAGGATCAGAGGCTGGTGATAAAATTGCAACTCGACCTCGAATACCTGCTGATACGCGCCGGCTTATTTTTGAAAGCCTTGCAGATGCCCAGCCTCAAAGTCCTCGAAACTACAATGCGACTCTGGCAAGTGAAATCTCAGAGCAAAAGGGAGTCGGATTAGACGGAGTCTCTGTTAATTTTGCTACAACAAATTATGATCGAGATGGGGACCAAATGTATCATGATCTACTCGATGTACTTTCGGCGACGCAACCAGTTGACTATCCCTATGGTGGGCATTACCGAGATGATTTTAGGCAGATTGCAAAGAGGTTGCATGCCTCCTCGATATCACTTGAACACCTTCAAATTCCACGCGAACGTTTGGAGACGATAGTAAAGCTTATTATAGGTGGAACCGAATCCAATGCATCAGTGGGGTCCCAAAAAGCTGCTACTATTATTGTTGGAGGATTGGTTGATGTAAACGGGGGTATTTCATGGTATGATTTTGATAGAGAACAAAGTCGCAAAACAGTGAGTTTCTCCTTCCATTGATATAGGATACATGAATAACATATTTAAGCCCTACCTTCTCCCGGAACTTTACGCCATATTTGCCCCTCTCCTGGCAGATACACCCCACAACCCGAGACCTGTGTCTCATCAGGCCACCTCCTCCAGTCTTTCACCTCCTATTCTTCGTCAACTCAACCTCCTTCTCGCTGGAAGTGTCTCCTTCGAAGATATCAAGCTTATTCATCAAGCTACTACATCAATCAACTTAGATCTCTTGGTATCCTCCCTCAAGTTGTCGTCGGACTATAGCCTCCTATTACTTACCGGAAATTCGACCTTGATGAAAGAAAGCCATCTCTTCGCCTTCTTCTCTCCATCCCCATTAGAAGACGAAAAATCAATTGTCAAACGCGAAGATCCAACATGGGAGACTGCGTTGATTGTGCAGCTGGAACCAGTCTACGACGTATTCCGCGGCCGTGTAGGACAGCCTGCTTGGTCGTATAGCGGTGACGAGGTGAGCATATCTTGGCTAGAGTTCAATTATAGAAAGCTAATTAGATTCCCATAGCTGATTTTCAGCGGTTATGAGCAAGGACTACAGCTCAAACTCTCTCCTAGATCACACCGTTTAAGTGTATCGCGTAGTGGATCAGAGATTTCGGAATTGGAGGTTACTAAATTGGAGGTTTGGGGCGAATAGAAATGTTCTTCCTCTTACTTGGTACGGCTCTGCTGGCTTTTGTTTCTAAGTTTCAAATCAAAAGCAAGGGTGTAAAGAAGCCCGAGCAAAAGATACTTGTGGGAAGTACCAATATTATCAATTACCATACAGATGCATTGAATGGGTTTCCACTACTGAAGAATGGTAAAAGGTGTTTACCAGCTACCGAAGACACTTTACAGAGGAAATATACAGCTCTTATCATTTCCAAATAACCCGATAGCACGGCTGCAAAGTTCTATGCTTCTATTCCTCAATTTGAGGTGGCTGGTGAAGGGGCTTCATCTCCTTTAGTAAGTACTATAGAATTTTTTTTCTGAAACAGTGTGTAATGCGGTGGTGATTATTAGCTGCTGCTATGTGTGATTGGTTTATCAAATGATGGATATTGCGGTGACAAAACAATACTATACTAGAGGGGTGAAAGATGTCTAGATAATGGGTCTATAATGGTTCAAAATTGCAACCGATACTCTCAAATGAATCTCGAAGACAAGAGCGAGACGCTTTGATCTTAAAGTTCATGTGATTTGCGACTTTGAAATTTGTCAACGGTGTGAAATCTTCCCTCGAAGGTTCGTACTCACTTAACAATATTCTGAAAAGCGAACGGAAGAGATTCGTAATAAAAAACGACGGCTAACTCGATTTTATAACACTAAAAAAGCCAGATGGCTCTTAGATGAAGCAGTAAAGCAGCAAACGTCTAAATATGAGCTTGGGTGGCGTGTAAGTAGTGAGTCACATACAGAGAATGAGGGTATGCTTCTAAATAGTTTGATAGTTGCTAAGTTTTAATTATAATTGCAAAAGTATTTATCCCCCAATTCAAGAATTTAAAATCCAGGCTCTTGGAACCATTAAGTCTTTGCTTCGAAGCAAAAAGAACTAACGAGCAGTAAACAGTACGCCATGCGATATTGGCTTATATTTTCTACAGAACAACCATGAGAACAGCTGGTAGCACAAAGGCAACACCAAAGACAGCAATTCCCCAACCAGAGAATGCACTCCGTGAGCTTGCAGCTCCAACTGGTACCTGGGAGTAAGTTGGCCCTGGCCCACCGGTGACGGTTGCATTATAACCTGGAGACGGACTTGGTGTTTGCGATGGTGTGGCCGTCGGGTAAACAATGGCTCCACTAGTGGAAGTGATGCTTTGAGAAGGAGTTGGTAGACTGATTGTGGCACTAATCGCATTGAACGATGCAATTGCAGCAGCAGAATCGGTTGCACTGACAGAGATAATGGTCTGTGTTGTGACGGTAGACGATGTGAGAGTTGTGGCGGCGCCGACAAAGTAGTACCAATAGATGTAGTAATACCAGGTGATTGTGTACGTATATGTGGTGAAGGTGACATCAGTAGGAGGATTTGGGAGAGTTGGAGGAGGGGTTATTGTCGGCCCAGCAGGAACTGTGATGCTAGCAGTGGCCTATTAAGTATTCTTAGACTCATAGCCAGTAGTGTTAACAAGTTAATAGAATACTTACGACTGGATTCGTTCCATCTGGACAACTCTTTGGTGGCATCACATAAGTTATTCCATCATCACAGCAAATCGCCCCGACCGGTACGCAAGGTGTTCCCACTGACACTTTGTTAGAACTATTAAACGAATCTATCGGGGTGAAAGTGCTCTAACCTGGGCAAGCTGGAATCCACCCTGGTGTTCGGCACGCTTGTCTGCTCTCAAGGAGTTGTCCTCTCTTCCACAGACTGATATTTGAGGGTGAAGCCAAAACTGCCACAGCATATAGGCCAATTAAGGTAAAGGATTGAGTGAAATACATGATGCTGTATCCGGTTTATTAAGTAAGCGTAAAATGAGTGTTGAGTTTTCAAGTAAATGAACAACGGATCTACTAACTAAACGAGTGAAAGTTCCTTTGAAGAGATGACTTTTTGAAGATAGGTCCTGCTTTTATGAGTACGCCATAACCTTCATTTCAAACCAAGTCATAGAAAAACATTCGTGGCTTGTAAGACGGGCAAACAACATTCCAAGTTCCTAGTGAGGCTGAAGTCTCCCTGTCACTTTAACACTACACAACTTGTTCCTGAATTCGCCAAGAACGCCTGCCAGTTTCTAGTCAGGGGTGTCAGTGTAACGAGAGTCTGTACTGTTGGCCATTGGCAGAACCAAGACCACGGTGCGGGAATTACGATGTAGGTAACATTAATCGGTCAGCCATAGTGATGTGTTTTTTCCTCTTTGCGGGGAACAGCCCCAGATTCTGGGCTAAAGATAGGTGATGGTAATGGTCATCGTTATTTCGCTTAACAGACTTGCCCCTTTTCTAGCCTTTCTTGGCGCAGCTCGGGTAAGATTGAGAGAAATCAATCTCTTGACAGTGGCCGGGTCTAACAAGAAGCAATTTAAACTCTTACTATGACTTATTGGAAATTAGAACGTGTTTACGTGTTACAGGGTTTACAATTCTTATACCCTTTTACTGAACAATAATCGGGGAACATCTCGGTATAATTCTCAATGAAATTCAGTCAGTATGAAAATTTGAGCGATGGCTGGAGAGGTATTCTAGTATATAATAGAATGACCCTTTGTTAGTCTAAACTCATCATCCGAAATGAAATAGGCATTCTTTTTCCATGACTGGACAGACACTGTCAAACAAAGCTTTTCATCTAAAAAGAAAATCTGACTAAGGAATATTCGACCGCTATTACTTGTTAAAAAAAAAAGACATTCTTGGAAATTTTATGAAACTGTTCACTTTTACTGCTCTGAATTACAGAGGAAAAGTCAGCCATGTAAATATGCCTGTGAGCCGGATCAACTTTCTGGTAGGTTCCTTATGTTTACTTTTTTATAGAGTAGCTTTGAAGCTTGAATTTGTCTCGGGTGTTAGGCAAGCTGCTTGGGTAAGTAATATTTATCCTGTGATAGGACAGACGAGTTTCGAAAAGAATAGCTGCTGGCTCTTTTTTGAGTAGGCTGGTTGTCAAGAGCCGTGATTATATGAAGAGCTGTGTATAACACATTTGTGTCATATAGATAATGATATCTTTTTAGATGATCACAATCTACATTGATATGAAACTGCCAGCTGCCAATATTCAACTCAAAAGATATGTCCTAAACCAACTAAATTGAGCCAATACAAGTTTTTTTTCTGTTGCTGGCAAGTGCTGTTACACTTGAATATCAGCATCATTACATCGGGTTTTTTTTGGTTTCCACAGGGTCAGGTGCAGCATAAATAGAAATAAATTACTGTTTCATCTCTCCAAGTTTATGCATTTCATATATTGCAGTAGGTCTTCTAGTATCCAGATTCAAATCATTTCATTAGACGAACTAGCCGCCCAGGCCGTCAAATTTTCATATTTCACCCCATCGGTCATAATGAGTATTATATGAGCACAACCGAAACCCCAAAGAACATGGCCTCTCAGAGAAGAAACGATTTATAGACTGGGGTATTGTGGTCAAGTATGTAGATGTCCGTAGCTTCTTATCAATATGGGCAAATATCAGCTCTTGGCACCCGGAATAATTAAACTTCGCTCCTTGACCCCACAGACCCGAATCATTCTCGCCTTGACAGTTGAGTCAGCCAACATCCGCTTTGGAAGCCAGCTATCAAAGTTTTTCTCCTCAAGCTGCAGCATACTCTCAAAGTCCCAAGTTGTCACTTTCAACTCTCTCAAGTTTTCCAACAATAACAATTTATGGGTCCACAGCCAACAGCTCAAGCCATTCACTAATGACTCATTGGGCTGCTTTTCACCAGTCTCTCCAGTAGAAATTAGAAAGGCTGGAAAGCCAGCTATACTTCCACTGGAACTCCAGATCGTAAGATCCAAAACCTGTATATTAGGGAGAGATTTTGAGACGAAAGAGCAAAAGTCCTTCCACCTAGTATCGACGACTCCTAGTCCTCTCTCGCCATCCCTTATGCATGGAACCTCTTTTGCAATCCTTAGCGTTCTAACACTGTCTCTGGCAAATTGGGACCTTTCTTTCCAAAAGGTTGTCGCTGCTGCTAGATGTATTCCGAAGTCCCACTTCACCTGCTTTCCGCCGTACAACACTTGTTCTGCTTCCACGCGTACCTGCCTGCTTGTCCTTAAGATGGCTGGGTATATCGCTGCTGACGGAAAGCCGCAGTGTTGGTTTTGGCTCAAGACTTTATAAGCGGTGGGAGCAGAGGATGGAGCACGGCCGAAAGGATAACCTGTTCCTGGTGGCAGAGGTAACGTGTTATAAAAATAACCAGTATAAAGAGTCCGAGAAACAATTATGTGACGACGAGGTGGAAGGATATATTTATATATTTTAAGTCGCAACTCTAGGGGAAGCGACATGAACTGGAACGTTTGTTGACTTTCTTCCCCTTGTGATTCGAAAAGGTGAACATTGATGAAACGAGTAGGTAACAATACGGTGCATTTTGTTTCAAGACAAGAAGACATAATCAAGTATTTGGGAACCCGATAGATGTTTGAACACGTATAGGCAGAAACCATGAAACATGAGGAGGGGACTTTTATAAGAAGTTGATGGCTGACTCGACTCGGAAACAAGACGGCGGCTAAGATTCGTGGCGTATCTTCTACAAGGGCTAGATTATTGACGAAGGGCTTTGGGCGGTCATGCCGTGACGGGCCGTCACTGTTGAAAATCAAATGGAATACTAGCGTGTTTTGGGTTTTGGTACTGGCTGAAGTCAGCAATGGCCATGCACTGCCAAACTAATCTGTCATATTGCTCCCGAAGATGATTCAGCGGTGGTGTGAAATCCGATAGGAGCACCAAAAGCTGAAATTGATGAAATCATTCAAGTCTACACCCCGAATCGAGGTTGAGAAAGTCTAAATTAAGAAGAAATTGGTTTATAGTAATATTGTGTTATAGAACATTGTTTAGAAAAGTGATATTTCTATCTCAATGCTGTTCCCTCCTGTTGATTTCTATTATGGAAATAAAAAAGAAGCAAAACAGAAAAGCTTCCACTTTTTAGAGCTCTCTATGAGTTGTTGGGTGCCCCCATCTCGTTCAAACTGTTCCAACAAGCTCCCCCATAAGAAATTCAGTGAAGCCAATTTTGATGCTTGCAGAGAATGCGATAAAGAAACTCATTGCTGTCGAATATGGCCTTGCAACATGGACTTGTCGAACCCTCGGTATGACCTCTAAATTCCAAAGTCCTTTAATCTCAAATAGTTGCCATACCCAGTCTAAAGGTTCATATTGGATTTTGGACAAACACTTAAAGTCACCCACAGTGAGACTTTCATGATCAGAGAACCCTCCTAGTGGTTGACACCCCTCAACAACAAGTTTCAAACGACCCAATTGCAAAGAACTTCCCAAGAATTTGCAGGCCTCCATCCATTGGCAACGATCTGAGTCCATCATCCAAATCCTTCCATCTTTAACAAGCGAAACCTCCTTCACTAATAAACGAGTCTCCATCCGAAGGTCCGTAAAGAATGGAACCACAGCCTCAATGTCCCGATCGAAGCTAAATGAGTGAGTGCTATACAGCATATGTACAGTTTCTTTGTAGATTTTGCGGTTGACACGCATGATGGAAGTGCGCATGTCTATATCTGACGTTGTGCAGTATGTCGTTCGTTTGCAAGGGCGATATAGTGTACGCTCTGCTACATTGTAAACTGATCGAGACATACCGTCTACGGTGATGAATTTCTCGTGGCTCTCATTTCGAATCTGAATAACCTTATTGTGATTGTCATTGAGGATTAGTTCGTAGATCATAATTCTGACCTCGCCAGGAATGCGCTCAAACAACGAGGTCTCTGCCATATTCAGTCTGCTTAAGCGTGGTCTTGAGGACCGAATGTTTGAGTCAAATCGATCGATTGGTATTACAGAAGGCGTGCAGATTACAAAAACAGAATGTTATCAAGAGGAGATCCGAAGGAGAATGGTCCATGGTCCATCAAGGTGGCCGAAGACTGCAATTATTGATATGCTGCCCTGGGCTGGGACAATCGTTGACCGCTAGATCTGACGTGATGACTATTTCACTGACATGACTTGTGTGTCCCAACACCAGGTGTGTGACTATATTTGATAACGAGGCCGAACATCGGAGATAGGTATCTAGGTTGAACCTTCTTGTTATTGTCGGGATTTTAGGCGAACCTTCTTATGGCGCTAGCTAAGGTAGAGTGTGGAGGAGACATATGGACAACAAGCAAGGCTCAAGGCACTGTTGGGGTCTTCGTACCCCCGCGAGATATAATGAATTAGGGACTCCCGTGTAACTGTATATATTTTATTGAATCAACCGAGCCAGCCATATGAATGATATAGATGCCATAACGAAATCAAACAAACGTCCTAGCCGAGCTGCTTGGTGTTGCTTGGTTGCAGCTGGCGTGCACGGCAATACCTCATGGAGAGTCGAAAACCAGACTACACCGTGCAACTACAGCG
>Ga0247814_10002173_pt1 | contig 10932 bp, 10 predicted proteins | sample UWRJL179409R1_FD_179947 | JGI IMG/M metagenome (GOLD analysis project Ga0247814, IMG submission 179947) | Plant litter microbial communities from Arlington Agricultural Research Station in Wisconsin, United States - UWRJ-L179-409R-1 | ecosystem: Environmental > Terrestrial > Plant litter >... | reverse complement strand
GTGTCTTCAATCTTTGAAATATCGAGCAATTGCGTAATCATAGTTTGCAATTTTGAAGCCTGATCATCAACTTTTTTCAAATGAGAGAGCGTGATCGGACTGCAATCCGTTTTCAAAGCCATTTGGGTATATGCCCTTAGAATAGTAAGCGGAGTTTTTAATTCGTGACTGGCAACGGACAGAAATTCATTTTTCTGCTGATTAAGATATTCTGCTTGTTGCAGCGCCTGTTCGGATTGTTCATTAATTAAGTAAAGCTGCTGGTTCCTCTGCCTTACTTCCTCATATGGCGTACTTGGCTCCAGGTGTTCAAAATAACTGGATACCATCAATATCTTAGTTTTGCTTATACCGACTGCTTTTGGGATGCCCATTTTTAACTGGATTGTTCCTTTTCTCTCTGAAACAGCATAAAGAAATATCGGCACCAGTTTTCTGGCGTACTGAAATCCTTCTTCCAGGTTATTTATACTTTCACTCTGTCTGTAAGTGATTACTGCCGCAAGGTGATGTCGTTCGCCTTCATTGTGTATTTCCAGCGTAACGAGGCCGTCATGGGTTTTATCGATTACTTCGCGACAAACTTCCGAAACAGCAGTGGCAAAAGCAGTTTGGGTCGATCTGGACAGACCAATCAGTTCTGCTGCCTTAATAGATTTTTTATAAGCTAAGGTTAGGTCGAGTTCGTTTTCTAGGGCGACTTTTAATAGTTGCATATTATCTTATTTTAGCCATTACTACAGACATGTCATCAGTATGCCGGGCAAAATCTTTGTAAATCGCTGCCATCTGAATAGTTAGATCACATCGTAAAATCCCTGGATATTTAGCATTTTCCCACCGTGATTTGATACCGTCAGAACATAAAGTGATCTGGTTGAAATCTTCCAATAATGCTTCATGATCATTAATGGTGTTAGGGATATTGTGTCCGACAATACCGTTATAAGACATCTGGTTTTTAATCTCCATATAATTTGACAACCTCGAGCTGATATTACCCACGCCAGCAATGGCCCATTTCTTCGTTTTCAGATCATATACTACAACTGCAGCCACAATTCCGCGTGTTTTACGAATAGAATGATGAATGTATTTTAAAATTTCGCCTGGAGAGTGATAAGGACAGCTTTTAAATGCATGAACAGCTTCATTAACTGCCAGATTTGCTTCTGGTCCGTGGCCAAGTCCGTCAGCGACCAATAATTTAAAATGACTGTCTGTTCGTTTGTAATAAGAACCATCACCACTCGTATGCTGACCTGGCATAGCGATAATCAACCGGCGTATCTCAATAGCACTTGCATGCTGATTGAGATCAGTAATAGGTCTGGCATATACACGGCTCAATACAGTGGTACCCCATCCTTTTTGAGAATACAAATCAAATTTATCTGATAATCTCTTGATACTGCCAAGGCCTATTCCCATCGTTCCTGAAGTAGAATAACCGTCGGTCATAACCTTTTGTACATCGGCAAGACCTGGTCCATGATCAATACTAATCACTTCTAAATATTGATTTCCTCCAGATTCCTGAAAAATACCGGCCAGTATTTCCCCGGCTGTAGCATATTTGTGGAGATTAGAAGTAAGCTCGGAGATAATCAGGTCAATATCGCCCAGCTTTTTATTGTCAAAACCTGCATCTGCTGCCAGTTGATGAATATCTCTTTTTATGATAGAGAAATAACTTCTGTCTGCCGCTTTGAAGCGGATATGCGTAGCATCAACCATTTGCCCATTTTATGATGGTAACTGTGGTCCCCTCGCCGACTTTGCTCTTAATATCGAATTCACTTACCAGTCTTTTAGTTCCTGGTAAACCCAATCCAAGACTTTTTCCCGTTGAATAGCCGTCTGTCATGGCATTATCGATATCGGCAATACCCGGCCCCCGATCTTCAAATGTTAAGCGGATTCCATTGATTCTGCCACTGCTGACTACCTCTATAATCGCCTTTCCTCCATTTCCGTATCTTAACATATTTCTTACCAATTCACTTGCAGCCGTCAGGAGTTTGGTCTGGTTGACCAGACCCATTTTTATTTTTACGGCATGTTCTTTCACGCGGTTACGTAACAATACCACATCCTGCTCCCTTGAGACCACCAGGATATCCTTAGTTAGCGGCAGTGTCATCCTCTTCTTGTTCTTCTTCTTCGTCGAAAATCATTTTCGATTGTAAGAGTGCCATGCCTTTTTCTACATCTAATGCTGTAGATACACCGTTAAGCGGTAATCCCAACTCTACCAGTGTAATGGCAACAGCCGGTTGCATACCCACAACAACGGTTTGTGCATCCAGCAGTCTTGACATGCTGGCAATATTACCCAGTATCCGACCCATAAAGGAATCGACAATTGTTACTGCCGAGATATCAATTAATACACCTTTTGCAGACGTTTTTTCAACCATTCTCACCAGATCTTCTTCCAGATCCAGAGCTAACCGGTCGTACAAATCAATTTGTATTGTCACCAGCAGGAACGGTCCCATTTTTAAAATAGGAATTCTATCCATTGATATTAGTATTGTGTTTTGTTAAATAACTTGTTATCTGTAGCAGATCTTTTTACTTCCAGGCGAAGCGATTTGAAAGCATATTGTAATGCACTCGCTAAAGTTGCCTTAGTGATGATTTGTGAGAGGTCTATACCTAAATGCACTATAGTTTGTGCAATTTCTGGTCTGATACCACTAATAATACATTCTGCACCCATTAAACGGGTTGCACTTACAGCTTTCAACAAATGCTGCGCTACCAATGAATCCACTGTCGGAACTCCGGATATATCTAATATAGCGATGCTGCTACCCGTAATAACAATTTCCTGCAAAAGGTTTTCCATTACTACCTGTGTCCGCGCACTATCTAGGGTGCCAATAATAGGCAATGCTAAGATGCCATCCCATACTTTAATTACAGGTGTAGAGATATCCGTGATTTCGTCAGTCTGACGCATAATTACTTCTTCACGACCTTTAATAAATGTCTCAAAAGTAAGAATGGTAAAATTGTCCATCAATCGGCTTAGTCTAAGGCTCTGCGTAAATAAATCCTTAACATCTGATATTTCCTGATTTAAAATTTCAAGAAAGCTTTCTTTTAAACTCAAAATGAAGAAACCTGTTTCACGTGGGCTAAATCCTTGTCTTGCCCTTGATATTGAAATGCCGCCTAAAATTTCAATAACATGATCGAAGTCGCTGGAATTCGGATTATCGATGTTATTTTCGTTTAGGTTGTTAACGAGCGCATTAACAAAGTCTGCTGATTGTGATCTCAAGTCCTGATTACTGATCAGATCATCAGCTAATCCCGGATTTGATAACTGATTTTTCATCCATAATTCAAGGATTTCAGTTCTCTTATTCTTTAAAATAGAAGTAATATTTACAAGCATTGTATTTTATTTATGGGGTAAAAATACACATATAAATATCAATTTGCTATTGTTTGAATATTTATATGCTGAATTTTTTGTCCGAAAAATATTGATTTAGCAAGGCGCTAAAAAGATATAATATCCCTATGTCGTTTGCCGATATTTACTTGTATCAATTCTTCCTGAATAGAGGAGCTGAAGCGTATGACTACGTTTGCAGGTGTTTCTTTTGGTGAAACATTACGTTTTACTAAATCTATTTTTCTGATAAAAATAGACATTAAGATGTTCAGATCTTTTCGTTCATCAGTATTTGATTTCTTAATAAATTTTGTCTGGTATGCGCTATTGCCTAACTAATAGTGAAAATCCGGGCAATTCATAAATAGCATTTGATATCCTATATTTGATGACCAGATATAAAAAATGAAAAAATCCTTTTTGCTCATCGGCGCTCTGCTTATTTGCTCATTACTTGTTGATGCGCAACAGAATATGAACAGCAGTTATGATTACAACCGTGCACCTCTTACTGCAGGGAGCTATATCCAACTTCCATTAGGCAGCATCAAGGCAAGGGGATGGTTATTAACCCAACTTGAATTACAAAGAGATGGAGCAACCGGGCATGCTGAAGAATTATATCAGGAAGCTGAAAATTTAGGTCCTGGATCTGATTGGTTAGGCGGTAGCGGAAGTGGATGGGAGCGGGTACCCTATTATGTAAAAGGACTGGTAGCATTAGCTTATACCCTCGACGATGCAGTTTTAAAAGCCAAAGCAGCTAAATGGATTAAGTATACACTGAATAATCAACGTCCAAACGGTCTTTTTGGTCCGGAAACGATGAATGACTGGTGGCCGCGTATGCCAATGATGTATGCAATGCAAAGTTACTATGAAGCAACAGGGGATGAAAAGGTTATTGGTTTTTTTACCAGATATTTTAAATACGAGCTTGAGCATCTGGATCAAATGCCATTAAATGAGTGGAGTAAGTCCAGAACTGGGGATAATATTGAACTCGTATTGTGGCTTTACAATATGACTGCCGATCCAATTCTTATTACACTGGCGGAGAAATTGAAATCGCAGGCCTATCCATGGGCAGAGATCTATACGAAGAACCAGTTTTTTCATTTTGGAGACGATTTCCATACCAAACATAGTGTAAGTGTTGGACAGGCTTTAAAATTTCCTGCACTGTATTCTCAGTTAGAACAAACAGCTTTCAACAGCGATGCCTTACAAAAGGGGATCGGTCACTTGATCGCAGATCATGGGCAGGCCTCCGGAATTGCTTCAGGTACAGAGTTTTTGGCGGGAAAAAGTTCATTTCAGGGAACTGAAACCTGTACAGTGGTAGAATGGATGCAGAGTCTGGAAACAGCGGCAAGGATCATTCATGATGTAAGTATTGGCGACAGATTAGAGAAAATAGCTTTTAACACTTTACCCGCACAATTTAGCAGGGATATCAAAGAACATCTATATTATAGTCAGCCAAATCAGGTCGTGAATAAATATGGACAATCTGGTTTTGATGAAGATTATGATGGCGGGATTTTGCTCAGTCCTTATTCCGGGATGGGCTGCTGCAGGTACAATATGCATATGGGCTGGCCTTATTTTGTCAAAAATAGCTGGGTTTCTACACCTGATCAGGGGCTGGCGGTTATTGCTTATGCCCCAGTAGAAGTAAAGGCCCTTGTAGCAGGCAATGTGCCGATAAGTCTTGATGTTATAACGGATTATCCTTTTAAAGAGAAGGTACTGATGAAGATAACTCTTGATCAGTCTGTTCGTTTTCCTTTACTATTGAGAATACCAGAATGGTGCAGTCAACCAAAGGTAATGGTTAACGGTCAGTCTCTAAAAGGAATCAAGACAGGACATGTTTTCAAAATTGACAGAATCTGGAGCGACAAGGATCAGATCACATTAGAATTTCCCATGGAAGTGAAAATTACAGATCAGGTGAATAATTCTGTAAGTGTTGAGCGCGGCCCGCTGGTCTACAGTCTAAAAATCGATGCAAAATATAGTATACGCAAAAAACATCCGGTACCTGGTTTTTACGATTATGAAGTAACACCAACATCACCCTGGAATTATGCACTTGTGTTGGATCGAAAAGATGCCGGAAATAGCTTCCGGGTTGAGGAATCCATTATGCCCAAAAACCCATTTATACAATCAACCACACCGGTTAAAATTTATACAGAAGCAAGGCGAATACCGTCATGGAGAATGGCTGATAACCAGATGTACGCTTCTGAAGTTCCTGCAAGTCCCCTGCAGTCTGCGGGTTCTCTGGAAGAGATTACCCTTGTTCCATTTGGAGCTGAAAATATAAGAATAACTAATTTTCCTGTAATTGGTGAATCTCCTAAGCCAATGAAACACTTTTATGAAAATTTCTCCAACGAAACGCTTAAAGATTGGATCATCTATGGCGGCGGTTGGTTTGTCAAAGATGGAGCAATAAATGCAGCATCTAACAAAGGGTCGTGGGGGAGTGGTATTCACGGAAGTAAGGCCATAAGAAGCGGGACGAACTTTGAGGATTTTACCTATGAGGCAGAAATCAAAATTTCATCAAAAGGGAATGCGGGATTGTTATTTCGGGTAACTGATCCTGCATTGGGTGCTGATGCCTATAAAGGCTATTATGTAGGACTTAATGCTGATGCAGGAAAGATTGAATTCGGTAAATCATCCGGACAAAAATGGACCGCGTTGCAATCAGCTAATGAAAAAATAGCTGTAGGATCTACCTGCCGTCTAAAGATTGAGGCGCGGGGAAGCCAGATTAAAATATATTTTAATCATCAGAATGAACCAGCTATTTCCTGCATTGATGAGACATACAAAGCCGGTGCCATAGGTGTCCGTTCCTATGACTGTTTTGTAACAATAGATAACCTGATTTTAAAAACGTTTTAGTTAATGGGCGTATTTAATTGTCTTAATTCGATGATGGACATGACGATTACAGCAAGGCTCTCTAATACGGACTTGTTTTTTTCCGAAAAGTCTCTGATTGCCGTATCTACTATACAGATAGTGCCAATCCGAAATCCGTCATGTGTAATTAATGGTGCTCCTGCGTAGAATTTAAACCCTGTTTCACCCGCAAATAAACCACTCGTAAGCACACAGGGGTCTGTTTGTATCAAATTGTTATTAAAAATACTGATGCTGTTATCTTTTATTGCCAATGCACACAGACTATTGGATTTAGGTGTTTTTGTGATATTGCCCATAATCTCGCCAAGACCGATGTTAGCTTTAATAAAAACATTTTCCGTATCAACAAAGGTGATCAGGCATATTGGTACCTCAAACAGCTGCAGGCCTAATTTGGCAATATTGTCAAATGCCTGTTCTGGTGGGGTATCAAAAATGTTATAGCGGTTAAGTGCTTCTACGCGGAGTTGCTCATCTCCTGAATTGTTGATCTTAATACTTTCTCTCATAATGTGAATTGTAAAATGATATACGTGGTTTTTAAAGATAAGGTTTAATGTGATTAAGTGCTAGAAATGAGAATAATGAACAAGGTTTGAATAGCTTGAAGATGGTGCAGATAACTTACTAACAGATATAAAGATTCCATTAAACAGTCAAGGCCGCAATTTGCGGCCTTGACTGTTTAATGGAATCTTTATATTTTAATATTAAGGTTTTTTGTCCGGTGCTTTTTCGATCAGATCCATAAACTGATCCAGCTTAGGGGTAATAATAATCTGCGTTCTCCTGTTTTTCGATTTTCCTGCGTCAGTATCATTACTGGCAATAGGATTGTATTCTCCTCTTCCTCCGGCAGTAAGCCTTTTTGGATCTACATTATAGGTTTTCTGCAGAGCCTGTACCACTGAAGATGCTCTCAGCGCACTTAAGTCCCAGTTATTTCTGATGTTTGGCATTGTAATAGGTACTCCATCTGTATTACCTTCAATTAATACATCGTATTCTTTATAGTCAGTAATGATTTTAGCAATTTTGCTTAGCGTTTGTCCGGCAATATCAGAGATCTCGTAACTTCCGGATTTATACAACATGTTATCCGACAGTGAGATATAAACTACTCCTTTAAGCACTTGTACATCCACATCCTTGATTTCTTCACGACTTAAAGATCGGGTTAGATTGTTGGTTAACACAACATTAAGCGAGTCACTTTTATTTTTAGTATTTACTAAATGCTGGATGTATTTATTTGAGGTATTGATTTCGTCTACAAGTTTAGAGATATTAACGTTACCCTGACTGGTTGAATTGAGACATTTATCAAGTGCTGCCTGAAGTGCAGCAAGATTTGAACGTTCGGCAGCTAGTTGTTCTTCTAAACTTTTAACTCTGGTCGTAGATGCAGAAAGGCTTTGCTGGCCGTCCTGGTATTTTTTATCAAGATCGCTGTTCTTCGTTTGCAGTGCATTGTAATTGGATTGCAGTTCATTGAACTTCTTATTACTTACACAGCCCTGTGATAACACGGCGAGCGTAAATAGTGCTACGGGCAAAATGGAAAATTTCATAATTCTGATTTTTTGTTTAAATAATAACATGATATCAGGCTATTTATTGCACAGATCGTGCCACTACGTAGATATGATAGCGGACTATTGCTTCATATTACAAATAAAAAACCGCCAATGTAGCTGGCGGTTTTTTATCAGGATCTTACTAAACTTTTTTTGGAGGAAGGTCAAATGCGATCGCTTCATGCTCAAAGTGACCATTGTGTGCACCATCGCAAAATGGTTTGTTTTTTGAAAGACCACAACGGCAAATCGTTAATACTGTTCTTCCCTGAAGACCGTATGCATTACCATTTCTATCCACGATTTCAAAATCGCCTTCTATCTTCACAGATCCGTTATTGTTAATTGTTAGTTTTGTTGCTGACATTTATTGTTTGTTTGCTGCAAAACTATAACAATGCAGTCAGATCAAACAATCTGTTTTTAATTTAGAAACATTCCTTTATGGAGCATTATGTAGATTTTATTTAAGAAAACAGGGCTTTTATCTGATCGAATCTTAGATTGTCATAATCATTAATGTAAAAACTGCAAGGAGGCAATTCTTCTTTTGTATGAGACGTCAGTACACCTACTACTTTCATTCCGGCACTTAAACCCGCAGATACACCTGAAAATGAATCCTCAAAAACTACACACTGAGCCGGAGATAAACCGAGGTTCTTTGCAGAAGTTAAATATACTTCAGGATCTGGTTTGTGTTTTTTAACATCTTCACTAGCTAGTATAGAGCCTAATTTATTACGGATATCAACTTTACTCAATATGAGTTCCAGATTTGCATAAGGTGCGGAGGTGGCGACGCCTAATTTGACACCATTTGCTTGTAAATCGTTCATGAACTCAATAATACCTTTGATCGGATCAATATGAGGTTCATAAATTTTTCTGAAAAGCCCTTCTTTTTCCTGTTCCAGTTCGAGGAGCTCTTCACCCTCAACTGTTCTGTTAAAAAAATGGCTTAGAATATAGCTGTTGCTTTTTCCGAACATGTGCTGTGCAAAATCTTCATCCGTTGGTGCCAGGTTTCTGAGAGAGAAAAATTCGCGGAATGCAAGAGAATGATAAGGATTAGTATGGCAAATAACGCCATCCATGTCGAAAATAACTGCAATTTCTGTATTCATGCCGCAAAGGTAATAATTTTTGAGGCCTTCTTCTTTTACCAGTCAAATACCACTGTCTTATTCCTGTAAACAAATACACGGTCGTCGAAAACCAGCCGTAAAGCTTTGGCCAATACAGAGGTTTCGATTTCTTTACCTGCTTTTATCATATCCGCAGTTACCTGAGAATGGTTTACAGGAATAGTCTGCTGAGTAATAATCGGACCTTCATCTAAGTCATTGGTTACAAAATGTGCAGTAGCGCCGATGAGCTTAACACCCCGTTCAAAAGCTTTACGGTAGGGGTTCGCGCCAATAAATGCAGGGAGGAAGGAATGGTGGATATTGATAATCCGCATCGGGAATTTGGCTACGAAATCTGGAGATAGTATCCGCATAAATTTCGCAAGGACTATATATTCCGGTTCATAATGCTGAATAATTTCTGTTATTTCTGTTTCAAAAGTAGCATGTTCCTTATTTTCATGAGAAACAAGAAAAAATGGAATATCAAAACGATTGCAGATATCCTGTAATGTTGAATGGTTTCCAATCACTAAAGCTACCGTGGCGCCCAATGAGTTAAAGTAATTTTTCACCAGTATATCTGTCAGGCAGTGGTATTCTTTGGTCACCATCAATACAATCTTTTTGTTTGGCGAGGGATTGATCCCAATCAGTGCGCCGGCAGGAAGCACTTGTTGAAATTCTGTTTCCAATACAACTGCATCGAATTGTTCAGTTACTTCCAGGCGCATGTAGAACCTATTTTCTGTTTGATCCACATATTCGCGAAGAGAAACAATGTTCAGTTTATTAGCGGCCAGAACGGCTGTAATAGCTGAAACTAAACCTGTTCTGTCAACACATTGAATAACAATAACCATATGTAATAATTTTTCAACGTAAACTGAACAAATATTTTGAATTGTACAAGAAGGAACGTGATTAAAATGTGAAACTGTCCATTATGTGGTGAACACGTATGTTTTTAAGAAAGATGTTTTTAATATGGAATAGTCGTTGTCTGACTCTGAATGTCAGTATTTTAGGGGATTTCTGGCAATAATTAAAATTGGCTGATTTTGTTGAATATCAGGTTAAAATTAAATATATTTGGTTAGCGCAGCCCTTACGGATCGCAACCAAATATATTTAAATTGTTATGGTATGAAACCTGTATCGGCGCATAGCTCACTGAAGATCAACAAACTGATACAAGCTTCCTAACTATTAAAAGACAAACTGTATGAAAAAGGTGTTAGATAATATTGAGAAAAATCCCTTAGGTTCTTTAGATGAATGGGAAGATGATTTGTTAATGCGTTACCCTGATCCTGAAGCTATAGCTGCAGGGAGGGATACCGAAGCTTACAGGAACTATGAAACTCCTGTACGCGATACTGTTAAGGAGTTTTACCGCTTACAGCATATCAATCAAACTTATGATTTTGTATTGGAGAAAAAGGCGGACTACCTGAAGTTTGATAAGAAAGAAATGTCAGTCTGGGATGCTTTTGATTTTCTGAATCAGCTGGTAGATGATTCAGATCCGGATACTGATCTTGACCAGTTTCAGCACTTGTTACAAACATCTGAGGCAATACGTGCGGATGGTCATCCTGACTGGATGGTGCTTGTTGGTTTGTTCCATGATATGGGGAAAGTACTGTGCTTATTTGGCGAACCACAATGGGCAGTGGTTGGGGATAGCTATCCTGTAGGTTGTGCATTTTCTGACAAAATTGTATTCTCCGAATTTTTCAGGGATAATAAGGATCAATATGATCCCAGATATAATACCAAGTATGGTGTTTATGAACCCAATTGTGGTTTAGATCAGGTGCATATGACCTGGGGACATGATGAATATGTCTACCATATGATG
>Ga0247814_10002171_pt1 | contig 10941 bp, 14 predicted proteins | sample UWRJL179409R1_FD_179947 | JGI IMG/M metagenome (GOLD analysis project Ga0247814, IMG submission 179947) | Plant litter microbial communities from Arlington Agricultural Research Station in Wisconsin, United States - UWRJ-L179-409R-1 | ecosystem: Environmental > Terrestrial > Plant litter >... | reverse complement strand
GTTGAAATTTCCAAATCCAAATTTTTGTGGTAAAACATTGATGAAAAGCCAGGCGTAAAAACTATAAAAGACCAATTGAAAAATGCTGTTTAATGCAATTAACAAAGCTGCATATTCTCTGTTGCCTTTCGCCAAATCATTCCAGACAATCACCATCGCAATGCACCTTGCCAGTCCAATCAAAATCAAACCCACCATGTAGTCCGGTTCGTTTCTGAGGAAAATAACAGCCAATATAAACATTAAAACCGGGCTGAGTATCCAGTTGAGCAATAGCGAAACCGACATTACTTTTTTGTCTTTTAATGCTATTGGTAATAACGAAAAATCCACTTTAGCCAAAGGTGGATACATCATTAAAATCAATCCAAGTGCCAACGGGATATTGGTTGCTCCAACTGAAAGAGAGTTGGTGACATTTGAAATATTTGGAAAAAAATAGCCCAAACTTACACCCAAAAGCATTGCGAGGAATATCCAGAGCGTTAAAAATCTATCGGGGAATTTTAGTTTAGGTTGCATCTTCAATTTTAATTTGTGAGAAAACGAAGAACATTTCTGACGCTATTTCCAAACTTCTTTCTGCATAAATTTTTGTTTGTTCAGGCGTGTTGTCTGATATTTTTGGGTCTTCAAATGTAACAGGAATGCGCTTTTCGGCTCCGGCAATAAACGGACAACCACCATCGGCTTGCGAGCAAGTCATCACCGCTGCGAATGCTGAATCCGGATTAAATGGATGGTCATATTTTTTTGAAAAACCGATGATAGGCGAACTATTTTTATCAAATTTGATGGCATAAACCGGATTGGGGTCACTTGAAATTTTAATGACTTCAAAACCCTGACTAATGAATGTTTCAGCCACTTTGGGAAACAACGCTGTTTCTTCTGTTCCGCCAGAATAACAAACCACATCCGGGATTTGAAAATGTGCTGCGGCAACTTGTGCCCAAACCTGCGACAGATGGCTTCTCCGGGAATTATGCGTACAAATAAAATTGATATTTATCGGAAAATTATTGCGTGCTTTTTCCTGAATAAAATCCACAAGGGGTTGCAAAATCCCTTTTCTTTCTTCACTAATATTTTGCTGTTCCAGAAAATCCGCGATGGTATCAGATAATTTTTGATTCATTTTAATTGATTTATATTTTAACAACATCCGGAATTTGGTGTGCAGGCATTTGTTTGATGTATGTTCAACCCGGCTAAATTTTTCTTTTGTTTTTCAGATGGATTGCTACAGGCATCTGAAGCCATGCAAGCGGTTGTTTTATTTTGTAGAATAAATTTTTTTCCATTGAAATCTAAATCATATTTTCCAATCGTTTCACTTTGATATTCCACTTCAATTTCGAAATCTCCGATACCTAATTTTTCTTCCGAAAGTTGGATGATACGGAGCAATTTGTTTGGTTTTAAACGATGTTCAAAATCATCTGCATTCCATAATTGAAAGTTTATCACCTTTTCTGAGCGGATGACGCCGCCACAATCGATGAAGTTTTTGGTAATCATTCCTACTTCTGTTACGTGAAAATGTCCGGGAACAAAAGCTCCGTTTTCTAATTGAAATTCCACATTTTCTAATGTTGGTAAAATCTGTTTAATGTCTGATAATTTCATTGTCTTTTCTTTATAGTTTAAATGCAATATTGCGATATAGATATTTTAAAAAAATGCTTTAATAGCATTTGCCTTTAGAAACTGTTTGAACAATTTTTGAAAAATAACTATTCAAAATTTCAATTGTTTTTTCATCAATGCAATAGCAAATTGAGTTTCCTTCAATAGTGCCTTTGATTAATCCTGCATTTTTCAGTTCTTTTAAATGTTGCGAAACGGTGGGCTGGGCCAAAGGCAGTTCATTTACAATATCGCCGCAAATACATTCATTTACTTTCATTAAATATTCAATAATGGCTATTCGTGCAGGGTGTCCCAATGCTTTTGTGATGGTAGCAATTTGGTTTTGCCTGTCTGTAAAATGTTCTGTTTTAGTCGCTCCCATAATTTAACTAAATTTATATTGCAATATTACGATAATTGTATTTCACTATCCAAAAATTTATCAGTTTGACCTGATCAGTAATTTGTTTCATTTTTTGGAGAATACCGAAGTAGATCCGGCTGTTGATGGTTACAGTATGGTGGAGCGTCATTGCAGGGAACGTTGAAGCATTGGTGTTGTGGCGGAAACAGCATTCCGTCAGCCGAATATAGTATAAAAGTTCATTGTTAATTCTGTTGCTAATTAGTATTCCGCGGCTTGAACTGAAGTCGAATACCGAACAAAAAACCTGTTGGCAGTTATTTCGTCTTGTGAAATTTAAGCGTTTTCAATGTCTGAATAAATAGTTTTTCGTTTTGTTGGCTTCAAGTTGTCGCCATACATATCAAATTTGTCTACATCAGAACCTCGCTGCCATAAACTGTCAATATAAATTCCTGTCGTTCCAATCCCTGTTTGTCTTGGAAAAACAATTTTTGCTTTGTGTCCGTCAATTGTGTCCCACGAAACATTGTTCTTTTTGTAGTTATCCGGGTCAACTTTCATTCTATTTCTTACAAAAATAATTTCTGTTGTGTCTACCGTTGATGTATCAATTGAGCCAATCATACTGCTGTCTAAAATTGTCGGCTCATACTCATTTAGCTTATTTGAATACCAACCTAAATCAAAGTCTAATGTGTCGGTATTGTCAATTGCAATTCGTCCAACGTAACTGTCTGTCCCTTGTGCTTTTATTTTTGTCCAACTGCTTGGTGTTTCAATGCTAAATGAGCCAAAGTCTAAAGTCTGTTTGTCAGATTCATGTTTTCTTTCCGTACAACCAACTATTAAAACAAATAGAAGTCCTGTTATTCTTTTCATATTCGTAGGTCTCTCAAAATAATACTGCTAACGGGCAGGTGTTACTGCAGGTTGGATATTTTATAACGTCCAGCCAGGAACCGCTGCCCAATTGAAAATATAAATTTGAAGTTAACAACAAAAGGCCAAATTTAAACTAGTCTGTCCGAACTAAGGTACAGCGATGCAAATAGCTAAAGTTTCAAAGTCCAGCCCCACTTGCAGCAATACCAATGTTAGCGGCTGGCATTCCGTCTGACTAAGCTTGAATGTTTCCAAACAGAACCACCTTCCAACTGTCCACTCTCTAAATCACTTATAGCAATTGTCAGGCCTTTTGTTAACATTGAGCGAACTGCCCTCATAAGAATAGCCCGAACGAAAAAGCCTGTTATTGAATTTGTGGGAATTGCTGTGTATGTCCATTCAATTTTAGTCTTATTGTTTCCTAAATCAGTAAAAAGCCACCCGCCTTCAAGACGTTTAACCAGGAAGCCTAAGACTTTAGAAGTGAAATGGTCATTTTTATAGGAAAAGGATTTAGGTGCTTCCATTGTTAGTAAACTTTCCTGGGAAGTTGATCCGTCTTTGAAATAGATTGTCCTAACTAAACCTGCTTTATTCCAACCCTCTTTTATACTCGTATCAATAATGGCAGGAATCAATGCACTTCCGCGAAAAATATGCATCAGGTTAATTGGGGCAATGTAATTAAATGCTTTGTCTATTTGAGAATTAACAGTCATTGTAACTGTTGTTTCAGGAAATTTTTTGCTGCTTTGAGCTGTTTTCTTTGTTAGCGTCATTTTTTTTATTTTCAGATGATGATGCAAATCTCCTAACTAAAAAAATGATAACACTTGTCATTTGGCAAAAAGAAAATTACCTTATATTTTTTCTAATTCTGCTTAATGAAGATTGGGTAATACCTAAGTAAGAAGCAAGTAGCGATAAAGGTATTCTATTAGCAAGTTGAGGGAATTTGTCAAGGAAATTAAGGTAACGTGATTTCGCATCCTCTGCCATCATTGGGCTTATGCGGTTTACTTTTTCTATTAATGCCTTTGCGGTAATCTGGTTGATAATACTGTCCCAACCAACAATTGTGAGGGAAAGTTCTTTCAGTGCGTCAGCTGAAAAAACTATCAGGTTGCAATCGGTAATTGCCTGAACATATTCCGAAGATGGTATCTTGTTATTAAAACTGTTCAGGTCAACTGCAAAGTTATTTTCATCAATAAAGTATCGTGTAATTTCCTCTCCTTTGTTATTGTAATAACAAACTCTAAAAATGCCATCAACAATAAAAGCAACCTGTTTTGATATTTTCCCTGCCTCTGAAAAATAGTCGTCCTTTCTTAGTTGAACTGCTTTTACCTTGTTTTGTACTAAGTCAATTTGTTGTTGATTTAGGTTCCCGAATTGAAGCAGATAATTTATGAGCTCTTTCATTGTTTCAAGGTGTAGAAAAAAGTGCCGTCAAAATTTGTCATTTGGCAAAAAGTTTAGAGTTGTGTCATTTTTTGCCTCATTGGTATAACGCAAAGTCAACCGCTGCCCTGGAATGAATTGCGATCGTGTCAAAAATTGGAATACTGCAATCAGCCGGATTAAGCAATATTGAAAATTCAGCGCTGCCAAATACAACTCCCTCTGCTCCGCAGCTTTTTAATTTGTCAATAATTTCGATGTATTTATTTTTTGTGGTGTCTTTAAAATCTCCTTTTGTCAACTCGTTAAAAATAGAAGCATGAATATAATCTTTATCAGCTTCATCGGGAATGATTGTATCAATGCCCAACTGTGAAAGACGATCTTTGAAGAAAGGATGTTCCATTGTAAATTTTGTTCCAAGAAGTGCAACCTTATTGATTTTCTGGCTAACGATTTCCTTTGCTGTTTCCTCTGCACTATGCAGCAACGGAATTTTTATTTTTTGCCGGATAGTGTCTGCAAAAAGGTGAACGGTGTTGGCACACATCACAATACAGTCTGCTCCCGCATGCTCAAGTTGTATCGCAATGTCTGATAACATCTTTTCAGCTGCATCCAGATTGCCTTCATTTTGTAGTAAACTAAACTCTTCAAAGTCCACCGAAAAGAGAAGGAGTTTAGAAGAATGAGCGTTGCCAAGCCGTTGATTGGTGAGTTGATTAAGCGTCTTATAATAAACGGATGTTGCATGCCAGCTAAGTCCACCAATTAGTCCTAATGTCTTCATAAATTATTTATTATTCCGTTAAACTATAAGTTGTTTTTTAAATAGCAGCCAATGTTAGCAGTAGTAATTATTTCTGTCCAGTCAATGTTCTGTTTCTATCTACCCACCAGGATAGTGAAATAATTATAGCCATCATTGTTACAAAAGAGTAAAACAAAATCATGACAGAGTCAGGTGGTGTTGGACCGAAGGTATTAGAAAGGGTGATCATCAAAAGCAATAAAACTAATGTCCAAAGCCCCCATTTTCCCACTTTATTTTTAGCTTTGGTTACGCTTGCATAAACAAATACCCCTGCCAGGAAAATAGCAGTTTCAACTAATAAGGTAACGGCTACAAGATTCCAAAGGCCGAAACCTGCTTTATAATCGCCAAATGGTGACAGGGGTAAGTCCGCCACATGTACTATAACGTCCAGCAACCAGTGGCTAAGTACACAAAGGCCGATAACCAATGCACTACGGTTATCACGCTTTACCAGCCAGTGAATGCCGCCTGCAACTACACCCCACACCAGGCCCATAAACAGGCTATGCGTATAGGGATAATGCAGAAATTCAAAGGCGTTCATTTTTGTATAGCCAGGCGTAACGGCTACTTTTTCTACCCCAAAGACCAATAAAAATGGCCAGAGAATATCTACAAATTGTGTCGCAATAAAAAGCGTAGCTAAAGAAACATTGGGGGCTACTTTTTTTGCAGCAAATGATAATCCGAAATGTCCAATGAACATATTTTTTATTTTAGATGTGAGCTGCAAAGGTTAACTTAAATTCAGGGTTGACACAAAGGTCGTCAAATATGCAGGAATAAATACATTAAATAGTTTGCACTAAATTCTAAAAAATAAATTCAAAATGGTCATCTATATTTACCATTCAGCATTTTGGCTTCAAATTTTATCTATTAAGTCATTAATCAATCACAATGCTATTAATTCCTTTTTCCAATGCCTTATCCTGTACCACAGGCACATGAAGTCCTTCTGCTCTATACACAGTAAGATCTGTCATTCCTAAAAACCCTAAAAAAGATTGCAGATAAGGGGCTACAAAATCATTAGTTCTGCCTTGCTCATCAGTATAAATGCCACCCGAACTCATCGCAACATATACTTTTTTGCCCGATACTAAACCCATAGGTAAACCCTCTTTACTATAACCAAATGTAATCCCGCGGCGTGTGATATGGTCAATCCAGGATTTGAGAGAGGAATGTATAGTGCGGTTAATAAGCGGGGCCCCCAATACAATAATGTCTGCATCAAATAATTGTTTCACCAATTTATCAGATAAATTAAGTCTTTGTTTTATTTCATCTGTTTGATGCTCTGGTGGCGTAAACATAGCTTGCAGCGTTTCGGGAGTGAGATGTGGAATGTTGCTTTCCACCAAATCCAATTGCTCAACTGTGCTTTCGGGATATTTTTCCTTAATTTTTTCTACAATGGCATTACCCAATTTTCTACTGTACGATTGCTCACCCATTATGCTGGAATTAAGCTGTAATATTTTCTTTGTAATCATTTTTTATTTTTTAAAATTTAATGAAACAAAGGTAGAATAGATGAGTATTCAAAAGATAGTCGTTTCCAAAAGGAAAGTGGTTACCTTTTAGAAAGTTGTTACTTTTGCAGTATGGCAAAAATTACAAAAGCAGAATGCACAAGCAATTTAAAGAACGTTATAGATGCTTTATATGTATTGAACGGCAAATGGAAATTGCCCATTGTATTGAGTTTGGTAAATGCACCCAAACGGTTTAACGAAATTATGAAAGAAGTGGAAGGTATTTCTCCCAAAATATTAGCACAAGAACTCAGGCATTTAGAGCAAAACGAATTGGTAGTGAGAAATGTATATAACACCACACCTGTGAGTATCGTTTATGAAGCATCGCCATACAGCGAAACACTGAAAGATGTTTTAAGAACTTTAAGTGAATGGGGGAGCGGTCATAGAAAGAAGATTACTGGAAAATAGAAAGCCCTTAGAGAAATAAACTATTAAATTGTTCTTTAGAACGCGGCTGGATTGAAGTTTGTTGGATGGCTTCCGGGTCTTATGCCATTACTGCTAACGGGCAGATATTGCTGCAGGTGGGATATTTTATAACGTTCAGCCCGGAGCCACTGCCCAATTTAAAATATAAAGTTGAAGTAAACAACGAAAAGCCAAATTGAAACTCGTCTGTCCGAACCAAAGTACAACGATGCATACAACCGATGTTTCACCGTCCGGCCCACTTGCAGCAATACCAATGTTAGCGGTTCGTTTGCGGATTCTACCAAACTGCTATAATCCTTGAAAAGCCACCTGTCGCCTTTCCAACTTTTGGAGCTGCAACAATTACAGTCGCACCTGTTTTGGGAATTTTATTTAAGTTCGCTACACATTCAACGCCCCATTTTCCTGCCGAGAAAAGCGTTTTGTGTCCTGTGTAATTTTCATCAACTCCCCGGTCGAACGATAATACATCTACACCAATTCCTGCAATTTTTCTTTCATCAATTAAAAATTTTATTGCGGCATTTGAAAAGCCCGGGTAATGCTTTACTTCGTTGCTATCTAAGCCTACAAACATTGAATCTTTTAAATGTTTTTCCCAACCCGAATACATCATTACACTAGAATGTTCCGGAATTTTTCCGAATTCTCTTTCAAATTTATTAATGTCTTCTATGGTTAGTTCTGCATCACTATTTTTTAAGGCTTTTGCTTCAATGTCAATGACTACAACAGGAACAATTAAATCTTTTAAGTCTAATTGATCAAGCGATTTCTGTCCTGCTATGAAATGGTTGGGTGCGTCGGTATGTGTGCCTAAATGTTCGTGAATTTTCCAGGAGTTAGCTTCTACACCATTTTGCTCTAATGTTGCCATTGGAATTAGTTCAAATGGATAAGTCAGTTTTTTAACTGGGATAAAAGGAAACTCTGGCGTTAAAGTATGTGTCAAATCAACAATGTTGTCAATGTGAACTATGTTGCTGGTGTTTTTAGCTGGTTCACTTTTACAGCCGGTTAAATAAGACACCGCACAGGCGATTGTGAAAATTTTCAGATGTTTCATATCAGTTTTCATTTGGAGTATAAGGTCCGCCTGTTTCTCCCCAACCCCATTCAGGCATAGGCTCATTTGATGCCATTGGATTTTCGGTCAGTTGAGAGTTGATAACTGCAAGCCGTGTTCCCCATTCAATGTATCCAACAAATGCAGAACGAAACTCCGGGTCGCTTTTTAAACCTACTTCGTCTGCTGTTTGCAATAAAAGATGTACCCAACGCTGGCGTTTTTCTTCGGTCAGCATTTTGCCAATGTGTTTGCCAATCATAATAGAATGGCTTCCTTTATCTTCGGTTGTATAAAGTTTGTCGCCTCCAAATACTTCGGCTACAAAGTGTGAAACTTGTTTGATATGTTCCGGTGACATGTTTTTAAATACTTCTCCTAGTAAATCATCTTTCAAAACCTTGTCGTAAAATTTTGTAAATAAAGTTTCAAATGTTTTCATGTCTCCTGCCCATTCGTAAAGTGTCGGTACATTTTTCATTGTCTGTTTTTTGCCCTTAAAGTTAATAGGAATTAATTTTATATCAAATGTTTGAAATTGTCTTTTCGTTAATTGGTTTGAGTTGTTAGGGTGTTGCACTACAATGACCATTGAAAGGGCATAATACATTTATTGTATTCTCCATACATCCACCAACCACCAGAACCCTCATTCATTTTGGTAGCTTCAAAGGTGAAAATTGAACTTTCTTTTGGTGTTTCGTAACCATTTTCTGTTGCTACAAGCCACAGATTTCCGAAGAAAGAAGTATAATAAATGTAAAAGCACAAACAAAAAGTATTAATAAAAATACTGCTTTTTTCATTTGGTTTTCATTTTTTACGATCGGTTCTTCAAAATTACCGCTAACGCAAATGCAATGTTGTGCGATTGTGCTTTTACTCTCGTTGGTAAAACTCTCAATTATTTGCTTTAAAATTATGAAGCAGAACAAAAAAGCAGGCCTGAAGCAAAATGGCAAAATGCAGATTAATGTTTTTCTTTAGCAATTTGTTCAAAAGTAATCCTCTGAATATAAATTCTTCGGCAAAGGGTGCCAAAATTACGACTCCAAAAATCCTGATAATTGAAGAAAATAATGGGTGGTTCCATGTATCAATTTCTAAAAAGCCTGATTTATAATAAGGAAAATTCTATCAACACGATAAAAACTAAAAAGCCCAAAACCCAAAACAGATAGTGTGTTGTTGAGTTTGTCTTTTTTATGTACAAATCAGCAGTTTTATTTTTTTTCGTTTGGTTGCAATAAAGATTATGAGTAAAATCACGACAAATGGTAATACTCGGATTAATACGCTTTTAATTTCTTCATTCATTGTGTTTAGTTTTTTTGATTTTTAATTTCTCCCAAACTTGCTGATATCGCACTTGCCACGGTTTTCCGTTTTAGTTATTTTGCCTTTACTGTCGTAATAAATCCAACTACCACACGGTACTTCTTCAGATTGGTCTGAACCTGCATAATATTCGCTTTTCAATTTCAATTTTCCATTTTCATAATCGTTTTGATAAAGAATATAAGCCGAAAAATCGCAGGTTTGATTGCTGTCTGTTGCATATTCTTTATTCCATTCTGTTTGTAATTGCTTGTTATGGTAAGACTTCCACGCTATTGTTTTTTGACAGCCGTTTACAATTTTCATTTTGCTTTCATACTTTAATGAATTGTCGAGAGCGTATTCACGTACAACTTTTTCTAATGAAATTGTATCTTCTTCAATTACAATTTTTGGCTGTTTGACAGGTCGGGGTAATTTCCAAGGGTTAAGTGCATTAGGATAGTCTTCGCCGACAAAACAGGCACTATTTTCATCCCACTTAATGTCTCCGGTCATACTTATCATTGTTATTTCTGCCTTGCCAATTGTTTTGTGTTCAACCTCATCGTACAGAAAAACCTTGCCCGACGCATCTCCGGAACCGCCAGGCATTTTTGGGATAAAGCTTTCCCAATTGTACTTTTTGGCATACACCGAATATTGATTATCAGGACTGTAGGTTTTGTAGTAAACGCCACTGGCAGAGCAAAGCCAAACGATAAGCAGGATCATGCTCAGCAATATTGCTCCGATTATTATTTTATAGGGTTTCATCGTTTGATGTTTTATTATATTTTTTTATAATAATTTCACTTCCGGAAGTTTCGGGACTGGCTCTTGTTGGCGGAAGTTTTATTCTTTGTCCAACAGATTTAGTTGTCTTATAAATTCAATAATATCTACTTGAAATTGTTTCGAATATTTTCCGAAGTCGATGTCAATTTGAGGATAGTTTTCAATTGAACAACCTAAAGCATTACATATTGTTTCATTTCCTAAATGGGCACCAAATTCACCGTTACCTCCTATTGTAAAATTAAGATTTAATTGATAGTCTCCATTAGGTCGGCAAATTGTCCGGCAGTCTGAATATTTATCAAGAATGTAGCCCGATAAAATTTTCCATTTGGAGGCTTCAAGTTTTGATTTTAGTAATTTTAAATGTACTTTACCCATACTTATTATCTATACAAGATATACAAGATTACCACTAACCCGTGTATTGGCGCAAGTCCATCAGGCCAATACACGAGTTGTGTTATTTACGTAAAAAGCCATCAAAGTTATATTACCTCAAAAAGTCTGCATAGTACAAAACCGACATTTTAAATATTATTTTTTACCCCGCTTTTTGCATTGTATGCTTTCCCTCATTTCGTAATAACCTTTGTCCATCGTATTGTAATACATTTTATCTACACGGCATTCGCAACCGCCTTTTTGCAGGGTAACCGAAATTATTCTTGCTCCT
>Ga0247814_10002167_pt1 | contig 10949 bp, 10 predicted proteins | sample UWRJL179409R1_FD_179947 | JGI IMG/M metagenome (GOLD analysis project Ga0247814, IMG submission 179947) | Plant litter microbial communities from Arlington Agricultural Research Station in Wisconsin, United States - UWRJ-L179-409R-1 | ecosystem: Environmental > Terrestrial > Plant litter >... | reverse complement strand
CGACCTCTCATCGCAACGCTCTGTAGGAGCTGGCTTGCCAGCGATTCGATGGCGGCTGCGATACCGCTATCGCTGGCAAGCCAGCTCCTGCAGGGGAAGCGCATTGTGGCCTGGTTGACCATGCCGCTCCCGAATCAGGTTGCGAACAAATACGCTTCGACGTCCATTCCGGCATCGCGCATTTGCGCCAGCTTGTAGCGCAGGGTGCGCGGGCTGATGCCCAGGCGCTCGGCGGCCTCTTTGCGGCGGCCACGCTCGGTGCGCAGGGTGTCGATGATCATCTGGAACTCACGGCGACGCAGGTCATCACCCAGCGCCCCGGCCGACTCGGATTCGACCTCCACGGTTCGCACGAACGCTGGCGCCAAGGCTGGCAACGGCGCACAGGCGACCGGCCCGGCCAGACAGAAATCCTCAGGCTGTATCAATCCGCCCTGCTGCAGGATCAGCGCCCGCTGAATCGCGTTATCCAGCTCACGCACGTTACCGGGCCATGGATAACCGATCAGGCACGCCTGAGCCTCGGGCGACAGCTTTGCCGCGGCATGCTTCATTTTATTGACGTATTTGGCCAGAAGGCGCTCGGCCAACGGCAGGATATCGGCGGTACGTTCGCGCAACGGACGCCAGGCCAGCGGAAACACCGACAGGCGATAGTAAAGGTCTTCACGAAAACGCCCCGCTGCCACTTCACCGGCCAGGTCACGGTTGGTGGTGGCGACCACTCGAATGTCCAGCGTGATCGGCTTGCGTGCGCCGACTCGCTCGACTTCGCGCTCCTGCAATACCCGCAGTAACTTGGCCTGAAGACCCAAAGGCATTTCGGAGATTTCATCGAGCAGGATCGTGCCGCCATCGGCTTGCTCGAACTTGCCGGCCTGCGCTGCGATGGCGCCAGTGAACGAACCCTTTTCATGACCGAACAAGGTGGCTTCGAGCATGTTGTCCGGGATGGCTGCGCAGTTGATCGCAATGAACGGCTGACTGGCGCGATGGGAATGCTGATGGATGTACCGCGCCAGCACTTCTTTGCCGGTCCCGGACTCGCCAGAGATCAGTACCGTGGAATCACTGCGTGCTACCCGCGCAGCCAATTCCAGCAATTGCGCACTGGCCGGCTCGAACGCTACAGGTCCCTCGCCCTCGGTCGCCCCGACACTGCCCAGCGCGTGACGCGCCACCAGATCGAGCAAGGCTTTGGGCTCGAACGGTTTGACCAGGTAATCCGCTGCGCCTTGACGCATCGCATCGACTGCCCGCTCGACGGCACCGTGAGCGGTCATCAACAACACCGGTAGCAGCGGCTGACGAGTGCGCAGCAATCCGAGCAGTTGATGGCCGTCCATGCCCGGCATGTTGACGTCACTCAGCACCAGGTTGAACGCCTCGGCACCGACCGCTGCCAGCGCTTCTTCCGCCGAACCGACGGCTTTGAAATCGTGTCCCGCGAGCAACAGCGTATCGGCCAATGCTTCGCGTAACGCGCGGTCATCCTCGACCAGTAAAACCTTGATTGCCATGTCCTTCACTCCGCGCCCTGAGCGCTGGGCTTTTCACCCGAAAAAAGTGGCAGGATCACCTGCGCACACGTGCCGCGACCCAGCCGCGAGCGCAGTTGCATTTCTCCCTGATGAGCACGCGTCACAGCCTTGACCACGGTCAGGCCGAGGCCGGTTCCGGTGGTTTTAGTGGTAAAGAAGGGTTCACCCAGACGCGCCAGTACTTTCGCATCGATGCCGCTACCACTGTCGCTGACCGCTACACGCAGGGTGTTGTCACGGGTATAGAAATGGACTTTCAAACGCACATCGCCGGCACTGGCCTGGATGGCGTTCTCGATCAGGTTCAGGATCGCCCCGACCAGCGTGTCGCGATTGCACAGCAACTCGCCGGAATGACTGTCGCATTGCCAGCGAATCGGCAAGTCCTGCACATGGGTCAGTGCGGCCGCCTGCAGCGACTGCATCAGCACTTTGGGCGTGACGCGATCGGTCAGCGGCAGTTCGCCGCGCGCAAACACCAGCATGTCACGAACCTGATGCTCCAACTCATGCAGACGCTCTTTCAGGCGCCCGGCAAAACGCTGCTGGGTCTCGACCGGCAACGCCTGCTCAGTCAAATGACTGGCGTAGAGCAAGGCAGCGGACAAGGGGGTACGAATTTGATGAGCCAAGGACGCGACCATTCGGCCGAGGGACGACAGACGCTCGTGGCGGGCCAGTTGATCTTGCAGATGACGGGTTTCAGTCAGGTCGTTGAGCAACACCAACTGACCGGGCTCGGCATCCAGCGAGCGAGTGGAGATCGACAAACGCCGACCGTCCTTGAGCGAGATTTCGTGACCGTCGTCTTCGCGCGGCGCAAAGCAGCGGGCAATGACATGACGCCACAGCTCGCCTTCGAGGGGCAGACCGAGCAGTTCGCAGGCAGCGGGGTTGGCTTCGCGCACGATGCCTTGGGCGTCGATGACGATGACACCGCCGGGCAACAGATCGAGGAGGTTTTGCAGCCGGTTGGCCAGGCGTTCTTTTTCCGCCAACTCCTGCATGCGCTGAGCGCTGACCACCGCCAGCTCACCCTTGAGCTCGGTGACCCGGGCTTCGAGCATGCTATAGGAATCGGTCAATTGGCTCGACATCTGGTTGAACAGTGCAAACGCCTGCTCAAGGCCAAGCCGGCTCGCCTGCTCTACGGACGACGGTTGTCCCGAAGCGTCTGGGACAGGAGACATCTGGGCGGCTTGGGGCATCGTGCTCTCTCGCTTGGCTGACCGTCAGTTAAACGGAACGTTGCGAGGGATGTAGCAATACCCGTGCCTAAAAAAAACCGCCTATAAATGAAGGACTTGAAAAACAGGCGTCAATCATCCGCCTGCTCATCACCGTCACGACGGCTCATACCGTACTTGCGCATCTTTTCCACCAGTGTGGTGCGACGAATACGCAGTCGCTCTGCCGCGCGCGCCACGATGCCATTGGCATCATCCAGCGCCTGCTGAATCAGCCCTTGTTCCAGACCACCGAGGTAGTCCTTCAGGTCCAGACCTTCCGGCGGCAGCATGGCGCCTGCAGAGAAGTCCGGAGTATGACCGTTGATGGCCACGCGCTCTTCAAGATCGCTGCGAAAGCTGTCGACCAGTTGCTCATCTTCGTCGTCGACATAGCGGAATTTCTTCGGCAACTCGACCACGCCGATCACCCCATACGGATGCATGATCGCCATGCGCTCCACCAGGTTGGCGAGTTCGCGGACGTTACCCGGCCAGCCGTGGCGGCACAGCGACATGATCGCCGCGGAATTGAAACGGATCGACCCACGCTTCTCGTGCTCCATGCGCGAGATCAACTCGTTCATCAGCAGTGGAATGTCTTCGACACGCTCGCGCAGTGGCGCCATTTCGATCGGGAACACGTTCAGGCGGTAGTACAAGTCTTCGCGGAAGGTACCGATCTCGATCATGCTTTCGAGATTCTTGTGGGTTGCCGCGATGATCCGCACATCGACGCTCTGGGTCTTGTTGCTGCCCACGCGCTCGAAGGTGCGTTCCTGCAATACGCGCAGCAACTTGACCTGCATCGGCAACGGCATGTCGCCGATTTCATCGAGGAACAGCGTGCCGCCATTGGCCAGCTCGAAACGCCCGGCGCGGCTGGTGATTGCCCCGGTGAAGGCGCCCTTCTCATGACCAAACAGTTCGCTTTCCAGCAACTCGGCCGGGATCGCACCGCAGTTGACCGGTACGAACGGCGCGTCTCGACGCTTGGAGTGATAGTGCAGGTTGCGCGCGACCACTTCCTTGCCGGTCCCGGACTCACCGAGGATCAGCACACTGGCGTCGGTGTCGGCGACTTGCTGCATCATCTGACGGACGTGTTGAATCGCCCGACTGGTGCCGACAAGACTGCGGAAAAGATTGGGCTCACGGTGACGGCCGCGCTCGCGGGCTTGGTCGTACATCTCGCGATAGACCTGGGCACGGTGCAGGGAGTCGAGCAATTTGCTGTAGCTGGGTGGCATCTCGAGGGTCGAAAGCACTCGGCGACGCTGGTCTTCTGGCAAGTCAACGGAAGAATTATCGCCCATTAACAAAACCGGAAGGAACTCATCCCAGGTTGAGAGTGTCTTTAACAAGCCCACGAGTGCGCCAGGAGCATTGACCGTCCCGATGAGGACACAGATTACTTCACGACTTGATGACAATGAGCCGACAGCCTGCTGCCAGTCATGGCTACCGCAGGGTAAATTTTCTTCGCCAAGAAAATTTAAAATCACCGCCAAGTCGCGGCGACGGACGCTATCGTCATCAATCAGCAGAATTTTGGTTTCACGCCACATGCAATAGCAACTTCCCTAGTCAACTCAATGCCCAAAATGAGGGGGCAAGCTAGACGCTTGCAGACACGTTATGCCTGTAGACGCCTGAAATCTGTAATCAGCCACTAGTTAAGTCAAAAAACCGTGCACAGTCAAATTTATGGCGCACTATGTTTGGATTAACCGGGGATTTTAACCAAACAGATGGTAAACCTTTGCCGCGCTCTGTGCTTGGTGGATCTGCGACATCTCATCAACTATCGCTTGCCGCTCCCCTGTAGCCGCCTCAAGAAGCTGTTTATACACCCCCAACAACTCCTCAAGATTATCGCGTAACGCGGCCTCGTCCACCGAAGCTTCACTCAAGACGTCTTCCATGCAGGAACGGCAAGCCTGGTCCAACTCACCAATGGCTTCCCAGTTACGCTCAGCCAATGCACCGACCAGGCCTTCACGGGTTTGTTCGATTCGCTGCAATACAAGACTCATGGTGATCTCCTTAAAACTGCGGACCCGGCGCGGCGATAGCATCCCAGCCGTCTTTGACGGTGCGAAGCAAATCAGCGACTTCGTCGAGAATCTTTGGATCGGCACTGACGTTGGCCTCGGTGAGGCGCTTCATCATGTAGGTGTAGAGGTTATCCAGCTCACCTACGCTCTCAAGGGAGTTCTCAAGATCGAGCCCTTCACGCAAACCACCGATGATGCCAATGGCTTTGCCGATGAAGATGCCCCGATTGGGAATATCCTTGCGCTCCAAGGCGCCTTTGGCTTGAGCAATACGGTCGAGACCACCTTCCATCAGCATCTGTACGAGACGGTGAGGACTGGCTTCGGAGGTTTGCGCCTGAGCGCCAATCTTCTGGTATTGGCGAAGGGCTAACATTGGATTCATGTTGTACCTCATCAAAAATCTGTAGTTCGTATAAACAATGTATCGACGACGCGTCAAAAAACTTTAGTCGCGAAACACAAAAGCCCGGAGCGTTGAATGACGCTGCCGGGCTTTTGGCGTTACTGGGCTATCAACTGTTCTTCTGCTGCGCGGCCATCGCTTCAAACATCGAAGTGATGTTGCTGGCTGTCGCTTTCAGCTTGCCGACCAGGGTATCCATGTCGTTGTACTTTTTGGTCAGCACAGCGGTCAGGGATTCGATCCGACGATCCAGCGCGAGCTGGTCGTTGGCCAGTTTGGTCTTGGTTTTGGCCAACGCGGTAGAACGGGCATCGAGAACTCCGCCCGTTTCGGTGTAAGGCGAAATCACTTTGCTCATGCGCGCGAGCAGACCGTTGTCACCCGAGAACAGATTCTGCACTTCCCCGCCGAGCTTCTTGTCGTTCATCGCAGCGGTGAACTTGGTGGAATCGAAGTTCAGAGCACCGGTTTTCTGATCGGTGGTAATCCCCAACTGTGACAGCACGGTGAGTTTATCACCCGCACCGGCCTCGGACAGTGGCCCGCGCATGGCCGCCAGGATCGAACGCGGCATGGCGTCGCCAGTCAGCGCAGCAGGAATGGTCGGGTTGCCGTCGTCATCGAGCGAAGGCTTGGTCAGCGAGCTGATCGCGTTGGCCACTGCGTTATAAGCATCGACGAATTTCTGGACCGAGGCTTTCAAACCATCCGTGTTGGTCGTTACGAGCACCTGCGATTTGCCCTCGGCAAGCAGCGTCATCGACAAGCCTGAGACAGTGTTGTCCAGCTTGTTGGTAGGACTGCTGACCGACAGACCATCCACCGTGAACTTCGCGTCAACAGCGAGCGCACCCACCGAGCCAGCCGAAGTCTTCGTCGAGATCGCTGGAATAACCTGGGAACCATCGACGTCCAGGCCGACACCGCTGAGCGAAATATCGGTGCCTGCACCGGTGTTCGACGAGCTCACCACCAACCGGGAGCCGAAGTTATCGGTCACGACGTTGGCGCTGAAGCCACTGAACTGATACTTGTCGTTCAGGGATTTGGCGACAGACTCGAGGGTGGAGCCCGCCGGCACATCAAGGTTATAGGTTTTGGCTGTTCCGCCTGGCACGCCCTGAGAGATGACCAGAGTGCCTGCAGCACCGCCATTGACGGAAGCCTTGGAGCCCCCATCGAAAGCAGCCGTGGCAATTTTCGAACCTGTGGCAAGCTGCGTCACATTGATCTTGTAGATGCCGTTTACCGCCGAGTTGTTGGCGGTGGCCGTGAGAACCTTGGGATCGGAAGAGCTGGCAGCGAAACCGGTGAACTGAGGTTCAGTGGTATTGCCCAGCGTCTTCATGGCCGCCTGGAACGTGGCGAGCAGCGACTTCAGGGTGCCGACACCGGAGATGGACGCGGTGTTGGTCGTGGTGCCACGGTCGATCTGACCTTGCTTGGCCGCTTTATCAGCGTTGACCAGCGCCTTGACGATAGCACCGGTATCGAGGCCAGAGCCTAAGCCCGTGCCCGGTAGAATTGGACTTGCCATGTAGATCTCCCTTCAGTGTCTCGCCGGTCTTTTGACCACTACAACGCCCAAAAGAACATAGCAACAAATTTCATGCCAGCTGTCAGACTTTCGCGCTGAACAGCAGACTACTTGCGTCATTCAAGCTATTGGCCAGTTTCAGGACTTCTTCGTTGGGGATCTGACGGATCACCTCACCGGAGTCGCTGGCAATGACTTTGACGATGACTTTGCCTGAAGGCTCATCGATAGTGAACTCCAGGTTACGCTTGACCGACTGGACGAACTTTTCAATTTCTTGAACGGCCATCTTCAGCTTGTCCTGCTCACTTACTGCATCCTTGGGCTCATCCCTGACCAATGCCACTGGCGCAGCATCGGCTCGAGGCTTTTCCGCAGCTGCATCGCCAACGGGTGTCGCCGGCTTCGCCGCAGGATAAGACAAGTTCAGCTTCACGCTCATATCCATGTCCATCACCTCTTTAAATCAAAAAAGCGAGAGAGCGCGACAAGCGCACTCCCCCGCCAAAAACTCACCAGCTATTACTGAAGCAGTTTCAGTACAGCGGATGGCAGTTGGTTGGCTTGAGCCAGAACTGCGGTGGAAGCTTGTTGCAGAGTTTGTTGCTTGGTCAGCTGTGCAGTTTCAGAAGCGAAGTCGGTATCTTGTACGCGACCCAGTGCAGCACTGGCGTTTTCGTTGATGTTCTGCAAGTTGGCGATGGTGCTGGTCAGACGGTTTTGTGCAGCACCAAGGTCAGCACGGCTGGCGTTGATGGTTTTCAGTGCGCCGTCAATTGCGCCAACAGCAGCCGAGAAGTTGGTTTCAGCGATGGTGGTGGACGAACCGGCAATGGTAATGCCGGAAGTGATACCCAGGCTGACGGCGTCGAACTTGGCGGTCAGGTCCAGTTTGATCTGGTTGTCGCTACCAGTGTTGGAGCCAACCTGGAAAGTCATGGTGCTGGCGGAACCGTCGAGCAGGTTTTTGCCGTTCAGGTTGGTGGAACCAGCGATACGGGACAGCTCGGACGACATTGCGCTGAACTCTTTTTGCAGAGCGTCACGGTCGTCGGAGCTGTTGCTGTCGTTTCGGGACTGAACTGCCAGTTCACGCATACGTTGCAGAATGTTGGTTTGTTCCTGCATCGCGCCTTCAGCAGTCTGAGCGATGGAGATACCGTCGTTGGCGTTTTTGATCGCCATGGTCTGACCGCGGATCTGCGAGGTCATGCGGGTAGCGATTTGCAGGCCGGCGGCGTCGTCTTTTGCGCTGTTGATTTTCAGGCCGGAAGACAGACGAGTCATCGAAGTCGACAGAGCGTCGGAAGAACGGTTCAGGTTTTTCTGAACGTTCAACGATGTGACGTTAGTGTTTACGGTTAAAGCCATGACGAATTCCTCGTTGGTTGGGTACTGCGGCTTCCGGCCCTGGCAACCGCCGGGTGTGGCCTAGAGAACCTTCGTAATAGTTATCGTCGTCATGGCAGGTTGCTTGAGGGCTTTTTTAAAAAAAATTAATAGCAGACTGCCACCCCCAGCAAAACAAGGGTTTAGGTGGCCTTGCCCCATAAAAAAATGACGTCAAAAAAGCCGTCAACAAAAGCTCCGGGCAAAAAAATAGCGCTACCGGACTGCCGGTAGCGCTATGAAAAGGTCTTTTGGAGATCAGCCGCGATAGAGAATCGCCGAACCCCATGACAAGCCTACGCCGAAACCGCTAATCGCCACGCGCTTCCAGGTTGAAGTCAGCACGTGTTTTTCCAGCAATAGAGGAATGCTCGACGAAACGGTGTTACCGGTCTCGACCATGTCCTTGATGAACTTCTCTGGCTCGCCTTCAAAACGTCGGGCCACTGCATCGACAATCGCCGCACTGCCCTGGTGAATGCAGAACGCGTCGATATCACTGGCTTGCAACGCCGACTCATCCAGCAACTCATGCAGATGCGCAGGAACCTTCAACAAGGCAAAGTTGAATACCTGACGACCATTCATGAAGAACACGCCGTCGCTGACTTTCAAGTGCGGTGCACCGGAACCGTCAGTACCAAACTTGGCCTTGCCCAACTGCCAGGGCGCTTCGTCGGCCATCCAGGTCGCCGTAGCTGCGTCACCGAAGAGCATGGTGGTGTTGCGATCTTCAGGATCGACGATTTTCGAATACGGGTCGGCGGTGATCAGCAAACCGTTCTTCAAGCCTGCGGCTTCCATGAAGCCTTTCATGGCGTAAATACCGTAGACATAACCCGAGCATCCCAGGGAAATATCGAACGCGGCCACATGTGTCGGCAGGCCGAGCTTGTCCTGAACGATCGCAGCCGTGTGTGGCAGGCCTTCTTCGTCACCGTTCTGGGTGACGACGATCAGCGCGTCGATAGACTCGCGCTTGAGGTCGGGATTATTGGCAAACAATGCATTAACAGCTTCGACACACAGGTCCGATGTTTCCTGCTCAGCGCCTTTGCGCGGCAGGAAAGCCGAACCGATCTTGCCCAGGATGAACTCTTCATCTTTGGCGAATTTGGCACCCTGAGCGTAGTTATCCACACCGGCGGCCGGCACGTAACTCGCTATGCTTTTTATGCCAATCATCATGGCTTCCCGATCATAAACAGCGACTAGGTTCACCCCGAAAAAGCTCAGGGGTGCATCAAATTGGTTGATTTCCCGGCGCAGACTCATCGCCCGTACCGAGGAACACAATACAGTGAAGATGCACTTTATGACCTATGCGTCACGCCGTTAAGCGCATGAATGTAATAATTCGCCTCCGGAACGAAAGAATACTGCTGCCTCACGCACCCACTTCGCCATGCTGTCGATAGAGTCTTCCGGTGATATCCAGCCGTTGACAGACTGTCGAAAGCGCCCATGCATGTTTCCGGTACTGGCACTCTGAACTCAAGCGGACCAGTCCCGGCAAACAACACGCGCTTGGCGCCGGCACGCACTGCAACGTCAAGTACGTTACGCCCCCTGCTCCGCGCCCTCGATTGAACGAGTGATGCAGGTATGAACGCTTGTCGAATTTGGAGTCCGGCAGAGAGAGCGCCTACTTGATGAGAAACGGCGTCGAGCCAGATTTTTCCGAATTCGACAAAGCACATCGCGGCGGCTCGAAGGGCACTGCCGCAGAAAACAAAGCCCGACATCGGGCTTCGTATCGGACGAGTCAAACAAAGCTCAGGTTTACGCGCTGGTTTCCGTAGACAACCCGAGCAGCAGCCATCAGTTGGTGAGGGATTTCGACAAATGGAATATCCGAGTTGGTCAGCGCAATGTCGACAAGCTGCAGCATTACTGAGTTCTTTCTGACCAGGATCACGTCAGACCAGTCGGTAGTGGTGACCGCCACGGGGATAAAGTCCGAGCGCTTGATAAAACTGCTCATTGCTTCGAGCACGCCCAGGTTTTGCTTGGTACCTTGCAAGCTATGACAGCAATCGTTCAACAGGATGAAGCCATCGTCGGCTACTAAGTCTTGGTAGTACATCAAATCACGCAGGATGTACTCGTACTGATGGTTTGCGTCGATGTAGACCAGATCGAACTTTTCGATACCGGTTCTAGGACCGATTTCGTCAATCGCGGCAATGGTCTCGGCGCGGATAATAGTAACGTTGTCCTTGTCGGCGAATTTGCTCAGGCACTCCTGATACAGCTTGTCATAGGTGGCCATTTCATACATGGGGCCGCCATAGTAGTAAGCATATTTTTCGACCGGATCAACCCAGGGCGGCAATTGGTCAAAAGGGCTGTAGGCATTATTGGCAGCCGGGCTCCAGCTGTCGATCAGGACCATCTTTTTCGGGTTCAGTGCATTGTAAAGGTTCAGCGCGTTTTCACCGCGCAGGACACCCAGCTCGGCAACGACTGGCTGTTTGTCGTACGCGTCAAAAACCACCTTGAGAAGCTGATAAAAGGCTTCTCGGTGAGTAATACAGACTTTCATACCTGCTCCTATTCTTTTATGACGTCAGCCCTCCCGTAAGCGCTAATAACATAAGTGGGGTGGCCCTTCCCGCTCTGTATCGACCGCCAGGGCAATAAGATGAGCGAGACTTTTACGATGCGTCGGTCGCTCTGACCACGGTTGAGCCGTCGAGGCGGTGAGGCTGGCCACCCGTTATTGACGCCAAAACGCGACATAGGCCCTTTGGGCCCAATGAAACCGAACAATAGTGAGGTTTTTTTTCAGGC
>Ga0247814_10002166_pt1 | contig 10949 bp, 11 predicted proteins | sample UWRJL179409R1_FD_179947 | JGI IMG/M metagenome (GOLD analysis project Ga0247814, IMG submission 179947) | Plant litter microbial communities from Arlington Agricultural Research Station in Wisconsin, United States - UWRJ-L179-409R-1 | ecosystem: Environmental > Terrestrial > Plant litter >... | reverse complement strand
GATGACCGCGAGGATGATGTCTTTGGCCGTGACGCCGGGGCGCAGTGTGCCCTCGACGGTGATGGCCATGGTTTTGAAGGGCTTGAGCGGCAGCGTCTGCGTGGCGAGCACGTGCTCAACCTCGCTGGTGCCGATGCCGAATGCCATGGCGCCGAATGCGCCGTGGGTCGAGGTGTGGGAGTCGCCGCACACCACGGTGATACCGGGCATGGTGAGTCCCAGCTGCGGGCCGACCACGTGCACAATGCCCTGCTCGATGTCGCCGAGCGAGTGCAGGCGAACACCGAACTCGACGGCGTTGTTACGCAGCGTCTGGATCTGGGTGCGACTCGTGAGGTCCGCGATCGGTTTGTCGATCTGGAGTGTGGGGGTGTTGTGGTCTTCGGTCGCGATGGTGAGGTCGAGACGACGCACGGGACGCCCGGCCATCCGCAGGCCGTCGAACGCCTGCGGGCTTGTCACCTCGTGCACCAGGTGCAGGTCGATGTAGAGCAGGTCGGGATTTCCGTCTTCACCCTTCACAACAAGGTGGTCATCCCACACCTTTTGCGCCAGGGTACGCGGGGCACTCACGGGAGCATCTGTGTGCGTCGAAACATCTGTGTGCGTCGAAACATCACTGTGCTCGGGAGCGGAAGTATTCATAAAAGCGGTCCTTCTTCGTGTTCGAGGTTCAGCCAACGACAAACTCCGCGACGAGGGAGGCCTGAAGAACTAGGACTCGTCGCGGCGAAGAAGAAGGAGCCGCTCGAACTGCATTCCCCGACAATATCACTCGACGTGCGCGAAGGTCGGTAACGGTGCCCTTCCTTCGGGGCGTGCCGCGGGGTTCGTGCGGGTGCCGTCGCTGGGTGCGTGAGCGCCGGGTGTACGTCAGCCCGCGACGATGCGCAGGGCGAACTGGCCGAGCGAGACCGTATCGCCCGCCGCAAGGGTTGTGGGCGCTCCGGGTTCAACGACCGACGAGGAGCCGTCAGCGCGAAGCACGATCACACCATTGGTGGAATGCAAGTCTTCAACACGCAGTTCGTCGGCGTGCACTCGAATGCCCGCGTGGGTTTTCGACACCGACTTATCGGGGTCAACAACGGGCAGCAGTCGGGCTTCCGGCCAGTCCGGTCGCGCCGCCGGTCCGCGTCCGAGAAGGATAGAGCGGTCGAGGGGATGCCGTGTGCCATCACTCAGTTCGAGGCTGTAGACCAGCGCGGTGGGCATAGGCGCAGAGATCTGTGGCCCCGCGGCATCCAACACCCCGGGCGGAAGCCCAATGAGATCAACGGGAGCCGGCACCACAACGGGGACCGGGACTGACGGCGCCGCAGCGGGAACAAGCCCGGGCGGAGGAGCGATCAGGAACGGGTTGCGTTCACCTTCGGACATGGCTGACTCCCCCATCGTGATTCGGGGTCCATCGTACCAAGCGGGCCGACCGGCGGCCGAGGCCCTACTTGCCCCAGCCGGCCGGCTTGTCTGTCGGGTTACCAATGCAAGGCGAGTACACCGTCATCTGGAGGATTGTGCCGCCGGCCCCATCGTCACCGCGGCTCACAGAAAGCCCGAAATTTTCTGGGCTCCGCAGTGTCTGCACGTAGGTACTGGTCGGATCCTGCTCCTCGCCAAGGTCCTCCTCGAGGCTGCTTGCGCGCGACCATCCATCGGCGACATATGTCTCGCGAATCTCATCGATGACGGCAATCTCGTCCGTGCCCTCAGCAAGGTAGTAACGCACGATGTTGGTGTACTGGCTCGTGGTGTCGCTGCAGCTCATACGGTGACGGTCGGTCTCGAGGTCGGTGACCGACGGCTCGGCCTTAACGATGGCGGACTCGGGGACGAACTTTCGCGCCTCCGCTATCACCGCTTCTGAAGCGTCCACAACCACCTGGTAGTCGGCAGAGGTTGCGTCGGTCTGGGGCAGCTGGGGTGAGTTCACGTTATCTCCGGTGCATGAGGTGAGAGCGATTGTAAGAGCGGCGGCGGCCAGTACATAGGAAAGTTTTTTCATCGTCCACTTTTCTCGATGATCGCGAGCATCTTGTCCACATTGACCTGATTTTCCTCATTGGTACGAGTTATCCGCGAGTGCTGGTCCATCCGATCATTGAAGTTTCCGATGGGATCCGGAACAGAAACGTCCACTGGAATCTCTATGTCACCCCACGGGGTGCCCACCGATACGTCCGGAACATTCCACCTGGTGGGCGCGGGAGCAAATCCGGTGTCGATCTCGTTGAAGCCGTTTTCAGAGGTCGGCGGGATTCCGTATCCCAAACCATCCACCTGCACATCGCGCGCCGCCCGAATAATGTCCGACTGTCCAGTGAACGAGTAGTAGGTGGTGTCCTTATTGGCTGTCCAATCGTCGGTCATCCCGATTCCGGCGAGAACGATACGGTTCTCGAAGTTGGAGCCGCGAATTTCCGCGTTACCGCCAGCGGAGCTACCAAAGCTGTGCTCGATGGACGTTACGGGCGCTCCTCCGGTGTTCTCGAGCGCCAGCGCATTGTTGAACTCGTGGTATGCCCCACCCACCGATTCAGACCAGTCATTCTTCGCGACTCCGGTCAGTGGGTTGAACGTCGGGAACGGGGAGTCTTTGTAGACAAACGCCACCGTGGCACCGGGCGGGTTCGCGCCGTCCACAATGGCCCGCGCCAAGTCCTGGGTTTCTTCTTTGTAGAACCCTTCCATGTCGGCGTTTGTACCGGGAACGTAGTTGATGATGTCATCGGTTCTCGGATGCACAACAACTCCGTCGACTTCCACGTTTTCGGGATAATACTCGCCGACCATCTCGATGATGCGGTTGTCGTCGGGCGAATAACTGATGAGTTTGACCTCTCCGGCTACGACCTTCTCGAGATAGTCCTTCTGGTCGCCCGTCGCTCCGTTCGCGAGCTCTTGCTGCGCGTTGAGAACGTTCGCTTCAATGCGGCGATCAAACGGGATTCCGTTGGTATTGCCCGCGATCTCGGGGCGACCATTCACAAAAGCGTCCTGCTGCGCGGGGGTGAGTCCCTCGAACCAGCGCTTGACTGCGTCGGGGGTCATCCCATCCAACGCATCCGGGTTTGTCATCACCTGGTTATAGAGGTCGGATGCTTTCGCAGCACTCATCGCACCGGTCGAGTACCCATCCCCTGCTGACGACGCGGCTTCTTGTTCCGCGATGACGGCAGACAGCCGACCGAGAAGATCGGTCGCGGAGGCGGCCGCGGCGCGCACGTCAGCTTCCGCGCTCTGCGCGAGAAGGATGGACCCGCCCGTCATAATCAGGTTTCCGGGGAGCAGACCGAACAGGCCGGGAGCGCGAGACGCCTGCCCCGTCTGACCGATTTCCGCCGCGATGCCGTTGAGCATCGCCGCGTGGGAGTGGATGGTGTTCGACTGGTGGGCGACAACCGCGGGGTTGAGTCCCAGATTTGAACTACCCAAGGAGCACATCCTTAATGTCTTCGAAAGAAATTCCATCGAGTTTGTTCGCCGCAGCAGTCAGGCGCGAGGTGACCAAGTCGTCCCATTCGCGCTGGAAGCGGTCCGAGTCGGCACCAGACCAACTGTGTGCGGAGCCCAGTTCATTAATCGCGTTGGTCATCACCGCAGAGATCTGGTGAACCTGCGCTGCAGCGGCCTGCATCTCACCGTTCGATAGAAACATGATTCTCCCGATTGTTGTGTGGAGCTCGATCTGCGTTGCGAAATCGCGGGTAGTGATTGGTGCTTAGTGGTCGGTGGGAGCGGCAAATTTCCACTCGCCGTCGATGCGCTGGGCGTAATCCTGCGATTCAATCCACCCGGGCAGCTTTCCCGCGCCGTCTTCGAACTCGTAGGGGTCAAGGCTGATAACCGTCCACGGGTTCTGGAACGTGCGGTCCTCGGCATCCACCTTGATCATCGATTCATCGATCTCGATGGCGGTGGGGATGTAGTAAAAGGGAACGATGCCCGCTCGGCCCTGGGCAATCGCCGTTGCCTGGGCGACCTTGGCGTTCTCCGCGCCGAGGGTGTGACCTTCGACACAGGTGCTGCCACCGGAGATCTCCAGAAAGAGCTCGGTGAACTTCGGGGTGTAGAGCGCGCACGCGGCCTCGTAATCCCCCGCCTTCACAAAGTCGTACCTGTCTTGGATGAGCTTGACCGTTGCGGCGACCGCGGCATCGCGAACGTCCGCGGGCATCGACGGGTCCGTGGTGTTGGTCGCGACCGCAGCCGGCATGGACGGCTGGGGCGTCGGTGCGGTCGCTTCCGCAGTCTCCGACGTCGACGGCGATGGAGTGCTGGTCGAGGTCGCTTCTGGCGCCGCATCCGCGGAGGAGCAGGCGGTCAATCCGGCCCCCAGAAACAGTGCGAGCCCGAAGGTGGCTATCGTGCGATGAAGCGTGGTCATCGTGATCCGTTCTGAAGTGGAATGTCCCATTAGGCGAGCAAGTGCTCCAGGTTCGAGTAGAACGTCGTCTCGTCCACGACCTCAGTCGTGCCGTCCACCACGTCATCGGTTCCGGGAACCGCGGTACGGAGCGTGACGGACCAGTCGTCGGAGCCGCGAGTGTGCTCCATAACGAGCACACCGCTGAGATCGGGCGTGTCCCGGTGCACACTGACCAGCACTTCGTCGAAGTTCGCGAGGTAGCCGCTCACCATGCTTCCCGTGATCTGGCTGGGGTGAACTCCGGGTTGGGTGGCAACGGCCTCGTAGTTTCCCAACGAGGTGGCGCGCAGGATGAGCGCACCGGGAACCTCGGGCGAGACGATAACCACAACTGCATCCACACGCGCATCCGCCTGCACGATGAGGCGGGTCCAGTCGGTTGCGGTGCCCAGCACATACCCGAGCACCTTCGCCGGGTTTGAGATCTCAACCGTGTTCTCTTCGACGCGGACGAGTCCTCGGCTCGCAAGCGACTGCACAGCGAGGAGAAGCTCAGGGTCGCCCTCGTGCATCTCGGCCAAACCGAGCACACTGCGCGCACGGCGTGCCTCGACGTTGTCTCGTCCTGCGAGGAGGTACGAGAGCTCGGTCGGGGTGTAGCTGCTTACCTGAGTGGGAGCGTCTGTCGCGTTCATTGTTGTGTCCTTTACTCTTACAAACCTGTGAGGTCCGACGGCAGTGTGCCGCCGTTTTCCCGTGCGTACTTGCGGGCTTTCCGCCACCAGGGCAGCCGGATTGCGCCGGAGATCGCTGCGCCGATGCCGGCGAGGATCAGGATGATGCCCATCACAACTAACGCTGTTGCACCGCTGTCCACTCGCGGGATGGCCGTGAACGTTCCCACCCCAGCGATCACCGCGAATGCGGCGACGGCGAACATCACCCACGGGTTGTTTGTGCGCATCGCCAGCGCGTTGCCGAAGGCGATATCGGGGTTTTTCAGCGGCTCTGAGCCGATGGCGCGCGAAATCTCTTCCATGCGAACAAGTTCCTGGATGCGCTCTGCATCGCTATTAAGGAACCGCTCCAAGCGCAACCAACCAGACCCTCGAGTGGGGTCGTTGTAGAGAAATACGCCGGGATGCTCAGTCTGCGTCGGCTTCATGGGGCGGAGAAAATCCATCGTGTCCGAGCCCAGGGTGTTCATTGTGCGATGGTGCATCACCACAACAAATTCGCCGGCGTCCGGCACCCCAGTCGCACTGTGCGTCTGGAAAATCCGCACGGTGTTGCGCTCCGGCTCAGCCCCGGGAGCAGACGACGCAGCGTTGTTGGGAGTCGGGTTATTTGTCGGCAAAGGGTCCCCAAAACATGGTGGTGACTGGCACGAGCCCGTGGAGCACACCCATCCAGGGGTTCTCTTGGTAATAGCTCATGACTTTTTCCGGTTCTTTGAACGCGTAGTCGATGTTGTAGAAGGTCTCCCATCCAACATCCCAGAGCACACCAACACCGATTCCGATGGGAATGCCAATTCCGGTGGGGGCGATGATCGCAGTCACAACGTCGATGGCGATGCTGCCGCCGTTCTGGACGATGCCGGGTACATCACCGTCACGAATGGCAATCGCGAGGTCGACCCCGCTGAGCGCAGAGCCGACGAAGGGAAGCGCTTTGCCGAATCCTTTGAGACCTTTGGCCCAGCCCGGCAGTTCGTCGTACCACTTGTTGAATTTCTCGATCGCTGGCGGGGCGTAGCGCTTGACGAGCTCGTACGCATTCTCCCCCCAGCCGTAGACGGTGGTGACGTCGTCGGCGACGTCCTTGAGGAATTGGAGCGGGCTGAAGAAGTCGAAGGCGTTGACATCCGGAATCCGGTTGTTGTCGGGGGTACGCCATGCGACACCCGTGGTGTACGAGATCGTCTCACCGCTGGAGGCGAATTCCTGCGCCTGCACTTCAAAACCGAGTTTTCGCAGCAGCTCACGAGCGGAACCGCGGGCCAGGGTGATCTCGGCGGACGCCGCCAGAAGCTGGGGAATCGACATGGGACTGAGGATCTGGGATCCGGGCGCAAGGACGATGCTCAGCGGGTTTGCCGCGGCGAAACTGGCGCTCTGCACGTTGTTCTGGGCGGTCTCGAGAATGCCCAATTGGGATTCGACCGAGCTGCCGTAGGCGGTCACGAGGTCCGCGTTGAGTCCTACTTTTGACATGGTGGTGCGCCTCCTACGGGAATGGGATGAAGTCGCAGCCGTCGAGACGGCCGGCCGCACTCTGGAGACGAGTGCTGACGAGGTCGCGCCACTCCTGCTGGAAGCGTTCCGCGTCGGCTCCGGTCCAGACTCCGTCGCGGTGGAGCTCGGCGATGATGGAGGCAAGGGCCGCGTCAGCCGCTCGCACCTCGGCCGCAGCGTTCGCAATGGCGGCGTGGGTCGGGATCATGGTCACTCCTCAGCGGTGTGGGGTAGGAACGGAATTTCTGGGGATGGAACAGCCGGTGGCGATAAGGCCACCGGCGTCGTGCGCGAGGTGGCCCGGCATGTGCCGGGCCACCGTCGAGGGATGTTACGCAGACGCGGAGCGCTGCTGCGACGCGTTGTTGCGGGCGATGGTTCCGGTCTCACGCAGTGCCTGAGCGAGGTGGTTGAGGTTGTTCGTCATCTCGCCGGTCCAGGTGGCCTCGAAGTTGTCGCGGTCAGATCCAACCCAGTGGGTGGAGGAGAAGCGACCGTTGATGGCCTGGATCAGTGTTTCGACGTCGGTTGCTTTCGCATCGAAGTCGGCGCCAAGTGCTTCGACGTCTTCGGGGACTTGACCAAGGAATCCGCTCATAATTTTGTTACCCTTCAGAATTTATAAATGTGAGGTGAGGTGTGTACGCTGCGCTGCGTTAGCTGCCGGACGCGTCGCGCTGCTGCTGTGCGTTGTCGGTGGCCTGCTGGCCCGCCTGACGCAGCTGCTGCACAACCGTGGTGATGTTCTGGCTGAAGGTGCCTTCCCAGTCAGCCTGGAAACGGTCGCGGTCCTGGCCGGTCCAAACGGTGCCGTCGAGCTTGGCGGAGATAGCCGACTTGAGTGCTTCCAGGTCGCCCGCCTTGGTCTCGAAATCAGCTGCGAGAGCGTCGACCTCTTCGGGAACCTGTCCGATGTAATCTGCCATGTGCTTCTGCCTTTCCTTGAGTTGAGCTTCTGGGGTGATGCAGTTTGTGTTGCTGTGTGGTGATAGTTAGTACTCTATTTGTCCCCCACGGACACGGGAATGGGGAGCACTACCCATACCCATCACTCGGGCAATCCGAGCTGTACCTTGCGGGTCTTGCCGCCCTGCACCAGGAATCCACGCCCCGGAGGGAACTCGCTTCGACGCGATCGTGGGTAGGTGGTGCGGAACAGGATGTCCCCCTCTGTCGCGTCGGGCTGGAGAGCGAACCCACGACGGGCGCTCTTCACCTCCATCAGGAGGGGCCACGACGGCATAAGGGTGCTGGTCTCTGATTCGGCGATAACGAAGTGGTCGTTTCGTTTGATTGCCTTGATCAGAGCGACGAGGTGGGGATCGGCCGGCGTCGACAGGAAGTCGGCGATCGACTCGACGACGACACCGATCCGGTGCGTAGCGCTGGCCGGAGTGAGGGCATCTTCGAGAAGCTGCTTTGCCAGTTCCATGGCTTCTTCCGGGCCCGCGGCGGTCTGCGTCCAGAGGCTGACGGCACGCAGCGGTGACTTCGCGTTGCCGATGTAGTACAGCTTCATTCCGGGCACGGCCTGATGCGTGGCCTGCGCCAGTGTCAGCAGCGCGGTGCTGCGGCCACTCGACGGCGGGCCGGCAACCATAAACGCACCCTCGGGCAGAATCGCAATGGGCGCGAGTGTGTCGTCCGCCATTCCGATTGTGGCCTGTCCTGGCAGGTGGGCGTCGAGTTCGCCGAGCGAGACGTGATCGGGCAGGCGGTTGACGGGAGGTGCCTGAATCACACCCTTGGCACGCATGGTCTCGGCGAGACGATCGATGGCGTCGGCCTGACCGGCCACGTTCGATGTTCCGCCGAAGACAGCGATCTGGGTTTCGCGCTGGTCGATGATGGCTCGTCCCGGGGACGATCCGCTGCCGAGCACGTCGGAGGGAGCATCCAGCAGGATGTAGTCGTTGTCCTCGGCGAGACGGAGAGCGATTCGGCGCTGGATCGATGCCGAGATGGTCGGCGAGACGGAGGCCGGACGGTCGGCGCTCACCACCACGTGTACTCCGACCTGGCGGCCGTCGCTGAGGATCTGGCCGAACATCGCGAAGATGTTGCCCGTGCCGGTGAACTCGTACTCCTGGCGGAACGTTGCCATTCCGTCCACAAGCAGCAGGATGCGTGGTTCGTTCGGGCGGGCCGCCAGCGTGCGGTACTCGCTGATGGTGCCGGCACGCACTGCGGCATACCTGGTCACACGCTCATCGATCATGCCCCGGAGCATCCCGATCAGACGCGACACTCGTTCTGCATCGTCACCCGAGATGATCGAGCCGACGTGTGGAAGGGTTTCGAGAAGCCGCAGGCCACCCGACGAGAAATCGAGGCCATAGACCTGCACGGGGCCACCGCGCGGCGTGATGGCCGCAGCGATGGCGAGGGTGCGCAGCGCGACACTTTTGCCCGAGCCGCCGGTGCCGTAGATGGCAAGGTTGCCATCGATGTCGGGGCGGAAGTACACGGGGTACTGCTGCTGGCTGGTCGGGTCGTCGGTGACACCGAGCACAAGCTCATCGTCGCTGCGCTGGCGCAGGAGGGCGAGGTCATAGCTGGGCGCGAGCTCGTCGAGCCACGGTTTGCGGGGCGGCCACACCTGGGCGCCGCGTGCGGCACCGTTGATGGTGGCGACGAGGCGAGCGGTGTCGTTCGGCCCGGCGTCGGTCTGTTCGACTTCGGCGGGCGGGTTCGGGTCTTCCCAGGGGCGCTCGTAGCCGAAGGCGAGGTCCGCGATCTCCACCTCGGGTTTGGCGACCTCCGTGGTGGTCCAACCGCCGGCGTATCCGGACTGGAAGCTGATGATCTGGCCGGGGCCGCTCTTGACGACACCGCGTCCGGGAATGGACGGGTCGAAGGACGCCGCGATGGGGCTGCCCACCACGTCGATGCTGTCGTGCGGGTCGGCCATACGCAGGGCGATGCGCAGGTTGGTGTTGGCGCGCAGGTTGTCGCGGATCACACCGGCCGGGCGCTGCGTCGCCATGATGAGGTGGATGCCGAGCGATCGACCGCGCTGGGCGATGTCGACTACCCCGTCAACGAACTCGGGCACTTCGCTGACCAGCGCAGCGAACTCGTCGATCACGAGGACCAGGGCCGGTGGGCACTCCGGGTCGCCGCGCTTCTCGAGCTCGATGAGGTCTTTGACCTTTTTGCGGTTGAAGAGGTGCTCACGGAAGTGAAGCTCCGCGCGGAGGCTGGTGAGGGCGCGGCGCACAAGGTGCGGGCTGAGGTCAGTGACGAGCCCAACGGTGTGGGGAAGCTCCACACAGTCGGCGAAGGCGGAGCCACCCTTGTAGTCGACAAAGAGGAAGGTCACCCGGTCGGGGCTGTACTCGGCGGCCATACCGAGCACCCAGGCCTGGAGGAATTCACTCTTACCAGATCCGGTAGTTCCACCGACCAGGGCGTGCGGGCCCTGGCCGCGAAGGTCGAGGTGCATGGCGTCGAGATTGGACTGCCCCACAATCGCCCGCAATTTTCCAGTGCGGCGCTGGCGGTGCGGTGCTCCCGGGGTGTGGTCGTGCAGGGAGTCGTTCTGGCGCCAGCGGTCGATGACGGCGTCACTCGCCTCGAACATCTCACCGCCGATGAGGTTGACCATTGAGACGCTGCGCGGCATGTCGCTCTCGTCGGCGACGTAGGCACCGGCGTCGGTGACTCCGGCGAGGCCGCGGGCGAACTCGAGGGCACGCTTCGCGGTGATGGTGGATGCCGCGACGGCGTACTCCTCGCCGAGGCGGACGTAGCCGACGGTACCGGCAACAGAGCTGACGGCGTCGTCGGAGCGGTCAGCCGCGCCCTCCGGAGTGAGCGCCAGGAAGGTGCGGCACGCGGCAGGAAGCTGCTCGACGGATTCGGAGAGCCAGATCGGGAAGATTCCGGCGAGCGCGGCACGCTCCACCACGGCGACGAGGCGAGCGCGGTCGACGGGTGCGTCGTCCGAGATGAGGAGCACAACGCAGGGGATCTCGGGACGTTCCTGGTCGGCGGTGGCGGCTTTGTCACCAATGGTGGTGCCCCGGGCCATCACTGCGTCGCTCGGATCGACCGGGCCGTGGTTCTGGGTGCGCGGCCCGTTGACGTTGACGGTGCGCTGGTCGATGAGTTCTTCGAGAGCGGCGAGCACGGCGCTGCCGCTCACCCGGCTGTCGGCGAGCTGTGCGGTTTTCAACGGGGTGTACGGCGAGGTGGTGTGAGGCAGCCACTTGAGCCACTGGAACTGGGCAGACCAGGCGGGGCTGACAATGCCAGCGAAGGCGATCTCGGCGGGCGAGTACAGGCCAGCGAGCTGCACCAGCAGGCTGTGGGTCGCTTCGGAGGCGACAACGGGAACACCG
>Ga0247814_10002163_pt1 | contig 10955 bp, 9 predicted proteins | sample UWRJL179409R1_FD_179947 | JGI IMG/M metagenome (GOLD analysis project Ga0247814, IMG submission 179947) | Plant litter microbial communities from Arlington Agricultural Research Station in Wisconsin, United States - UWRJ-L179-409R-1 | ecosystem: Environmental > Terrestrial > Plant litter >... | reverse complement strand
AATCCTGCAGGGCGATAGGTTTTTGTTGGGAGCCTTGTCGTTTTGGGATTGTATATATCAAGTTCTTTTGCGCCTGCAGGTAAAGGAGTTTAGTTTTTGTTTGCAGGTACTGCTTTTTTATGTTGTAGTTTGTTACTAGTTCAGGAGAGAGCCGGTCACCGTATTTTTTAATTAGTGCCTTATACTGCATATCCTGCTGCTGCTGTAATTTTACAATGATTTCGGGGGATAAGGTGGTATGATCAATAAACAGTTGTTGAAACCCTGAGTCAAAAGCACGAAGGGTGGAAGGTGTTACGGAAACGTCTGCAGTATCTTTGATGTCAATTTTAGAATTGATTTTAAAAGATGCGGCAGTTAAGCCTATTGTATATTTTTGTACAATGCCTTTATGTGGATATATTGTTTGGTGAGGAAAAAGTGGTTTACCCAGCCTGATACGCTGAAGTATTTGGGTGGTGACGCTTTTAATGATGCTACTCCCGTATGCGTCCAGCTCTCCTGTCAGGTTACTTGAAATTCTTGTCGGTTTAATCTCAGTAAGCATTGCACGGGGAATTTTGCCCACGGTATTAAGCTGTAATATTTTATCATCCTTATCAGTTTTTACTATAAAATAAGCTTTAGGTGCTAAGGCAGACTGGTTCTGCACATAAGGGGGGTAGTAGGAATCGTAAGCCAGTATTGGGTTTGTCATCAGCCATTGCCGGATAACTGTACGGTCTACTGTTACTTTATAGATGCTGAGGCCGGTAGATTCCTGCGCTGTCAGGTGGTAACTAATAGCATAGCTATTGTCCAGGTTCAATACCTGACTGCGCATTTTTGTCTGAAACCTCACTTTGAACCAGTCTCCCTTTTTAAGTTTTAAAGGGATGGTACTTTGTGCGTTTATGATTCCCGGGAAGCATACCATCCACATTAATAAAACAAGCATATACTTTTTCTGTGTCATAACCAATGATTTGAAACAAAGTAATGCATAGGATTTTATAGGAATACAGGTCATTGAGCAAACAGCACTTATGGATGAGTATCCGGCAAAATACGTAATTATACGTGTTAAATACCTGATTTTTATTTCTTGTGAAACCAGTACTTTATCTTATTGTTTAGTAGTAAGTTAAACCTTAAAATGTCAGCTATGAAAAAGTTAATCTTTACGCTGCTACTTGCAGCATTCTCTCTCAGTACATTTGCTATGGTACCGCAACAACAGGATACCACAAAAAAAGAACAAAAGCATAAGAGTAAGACTAAATCGAAAAGCACCAAATCAAAACAGGGGAAGGTGAAAAAAACAAAAACAGATACGACAAGACGAGATACAACTATGCATTAACACATGGCCTATTATTTAATTGGAAGATCATGACAATCAAAAAAGGGCATGGATTACAATAGGATCCAGGCCCTTTTTTTTGTTCATCACTTAATCGTCGTACCGGTCATTCCTCCAGGGATAAGCTGTATTGGAATATCCCCTTTCTTCCCAGAAGCCGAGTTTGTTTTCAGTAAGAAATTCTATTCTTTTAATCCATTTCGAACCCTTCCATGCATACAATTGCGGAGTAATCATCCTTGCAGGTCCGCCATGTTCCTTGGGCAGGGGCTGTCCCTCAAAGGTATGAACCAGCAAAACATCTGGTTTAAGTGCTTCTTCCAGTGAAATATTGGTCGTATAGTTATCATAACCATAACACATGATATGTGTTGCCGACTCTTTTGGTTGCACAATAGCCGCCAGATCGAGCAAGCTTACTCCTTTCCAGTGCATATCCAGTTTAGACCAGGTTGTTACGCAATGAAAGTCTGACGTATCTTTGGTTTGCGGCAGGTCCATAAATTCTTTCCAACTCAACTTTAGCGGATGTTCTACTGCACCATCTATTGTCAGGCTCCATTTGTCTGTAGTTATCGAAGGGTGTACACCCAGATCCAGCACCGGCCATTTAATAGTTTTGGTTTGGCCAATCGGAATAACGGGCATCCCATGCCTGTTAATATTTCCGGATCCTCGTGGTGCCTCGTCTGCAACAGAGGGGGTAAGCTTCATTTTATCTTCAAAACGGGCCTTGAGCTTCATACGTGCTTCAATAATCCTGTCTAATTTTTGTGAATCTTCCATGTGAAATTAGTTTATGTCATTCCTGATAGTGGTCAGTAATTACGTAAACAAATATATTCAATTGCACATAGAATGTTGCGCTTCGGATAAAATACCTGGTCAATGCGGCCATGATACGGGTTATTGACAGGAGAACAAATTTTGCTGTAAGATCTATTTTTTAGAACCAGCCATTAAATCGGCTAAAGATTGGTGGGTTTTCCCATCAAGTATAGCCTGTATGATATCATTTAGCTGATATACATTGTTTTGCCTGTTGTTGGTCATCAGGATTACTGTTCTTCCTTTGCTGAAATCCGCATCAAGCAGTGCCTGATATTTCTGGGCTATCCCATCATGTATATGTGTTTTTAATACATTTTTGTTCATTGTACCATGTCCAAGTCCGGCTTGTTTATCTTCACCGGATACCGGGGTCAGAATTTGGAGGGTAGATGCCGGACTAATCAGTTTAAAGCTCGCCAGTGCATCAGACCATTTCAGGAAGTCGTTAATTGTTACTGCGGTCCAGCCCGTAATGGGATAAATCAGTGCTTCCTGTTTTCCACTGTTATCATATGATTTCGCCATCAGCGTATCCTGATCTGTGGGATCTACAACAGAGGCACTCATCCCGCAGGGTCTCAGAATCTTTTGTTCAGTGAACTCTTTAAAAGTCATTCCACTAATCTTCGCAATGATTGCTTTCTGTAAAAAGTTATTATTATTGTTATAAGCATAAGCAGTACCAGGTACAGCATTTAATGTATCCAGTTTTTTTAAGTCCTGCCAGTTACTGTCATCACCATTCACGGTCTTCCATTTCAGATCAGGTAGTCCACTGGTATATTGCAGTAAGTTTTTAATACTGATCTCATTTGCCCATGCCGGTAAATCTGTAATGTATTTTGATACCTTGTCGTCTAGGCTTAGTTTGCCCTGTTCTTTAAGCATCATAATCGCTACTGCCGGAAATTCTTTTGCAATGGAACCGATATGAAAACGGTATTGATCTGTTAGTTTGACCCGTTTTGAAGCATCTGTAAAACCAATCGATTTTTTATAAATAACCTTATGGTAGTCTATCACTTCAATATTACCGCTAAACAGACCTGATTTATTGGCCTCACGGATAAATGAATCAATCTTTACCGCTTTGGTTGATTGTGCTTTTGCCGTTTGCATGGTGAACATTGCAGGAACGAAGAACAATAAGCTTAATTTTGGGAGATTGATCATACTATAATAGATTGTTTGCCATTAAGACCACGAGCAGGCAGGCGTGTTACAAATTATTTGAAATCATCATCCTGGAATTGCGCAGTAAAAGCTAAAATTTTTTTATCAGTTCCGTTAAAATGCCGACACTACGAACCAGTTCACTCTCAGAGGATGATGCAAAGCCAAGTCTTGTTGCATTCCATGGTGCAGCCGGGGCACGGTGGGGAATGCCGCCCGCAAAATAAAGGTCTTTTTTCAGGGCTTTTTCTGCGAGCACGGATAAATTTATGCTTGCATCAAAGTTTGTCCATACTGCCATCCCTCCATCAGGAACTTCAAAGCTGGTGTAATCCGCCAGCTGATCTTTGAGTAAACTGCAGAGAAGGTCTCTTCGTTGTCTATATACGCGTAACGATTTACGCAGATGGCGTTGGATAATGCCATTTTGCAGTAATTCAGCGATTGCATTTTCGAGCATGGTATCGCCCTGGCGGTCTATGATCCTGCGCAGCTTAGCCAGGTGGCTGATTACATCTGCCGAACCAACCAGGTAACCTACACGGAAAGCAGGAGATATTGTTTTGGTAAACGACCCGCAATAAAGCACCATACCAGACTGATCGGCACTTGCCAATGGTAAAAGCGGTTTGTTATCGTAGTGAAAATCGTAATCATAGTCATCCTCAAATATGATAAATCCATACTTTTCTGCCAGCCGAAGCAATTGTATCCTGCGGTCTGCGCGCAAAGCGACAGTGGTGGGATAGTGATGGTGAGAAGTTATATATACCAGGCGGACCGCAGATTTTTGGCAAATACTTTCGATTTGGTCTACCTGAATTCCATATTGGTCTACAGGAATATGTGTGATTTTGGCTCCCGATTGTATAAACGTTGCATCTGCGGCAGACCAGCCACTTTCACCTGTAATCACCTGATCGCCCGGTTGTATTAATCCTGCGCCTGCGAGGTATACTCCCATCACGGTACCACGGGTAATCAGGATGTTATCAGCTGTAATGCTTAGTCCCCTCGTCTCTGTAAGGTAGCTTGCTAAATTTTCTCTTAGCCATACAGATCCTTTAGGATCTCCATAGCCCAGCTTCCTGTAGCGGTCGCCTACCAATAATTGAGACCGGTATGCTCTGGACAGGTCGGCCAGCGGAGCCAGTCTCGGATCCGGATAACCGTCATCCAGGTGGTACGTACACCTGTTTTTTTGAAAACCCAATCCCAGATGGGGGAGGGGTGTAAAACTAAACCCCGCTTTTTGCGCAGGGTCTGTTTTTACTGCTCTGCCCAGCTTTTGCGGTTGAGCACCGGGCAGGTGCTCTGCTGCAAAAGTGCCGCTACCGGAATGACTTTCCAGCCATCCCTGTGCCAGCAACTCGTCATATGCTCGGATAACTGTTTTGCGGTGGATCTGTAACGACTCTGCAAGTAGCCTTGTACTGGGCAACTGTTGCCCGGCCTGCAGGCTACCTTCGCTCAGTAACCGCATAATCTGATTAGCCAGCTGCACATAAACCGGTTCGGGTGCTGATCTTTCTATAACCAGGTGGAGGAATAATGGATGCATAAGCGGACTACCGGATTTGTATAAATTGGATGATTCGGGTAATCCAATAAAGATACATTTTTGTAAAAAAAAGAAATCATGAAGTTAAAAAATATTCCTGCGCACCTTATTCCTAGCCGCGTTGCAAAGAATGCACATTTCGATATTGAAACAATTAATTCTATCCTCGACGAAGCTATTGTCTGCACTATCAGCTATGCGGCAGATCACCAGCCATTTTCGATCCCTACAGCTTTTGTGAGGTATGAAGATAAGATTTACATCCATGGGTCTGTAGGCAGCCACTTTATGCGCGAACTGGAGAAAGGCATGTCCGTGTGTATCACTATTACCCTGATGGATGCTATAGTAGTGGCAAAATCCGCGTTCAGCCACTCGGTTAATTACCGCTCAGTAGTGTTATTTGGCAAGGCTGAAAGGATAGAGGATGCGAAAGAGAAAATAAAGGTGTTTGAATGGCTCACGAATAAATTCGTTCCGGGCAGTTGGGATTATCTTCGTCCTGTTACACCAAAAGAAGTGCAGAAAACTACCGTACTCGCTTTTGCATTGGATCAGGCTTCCGCAAAGATACGTACGGGAATGCCTAATGACGAAGAGCAGGATAAGCCATTACCAATCTGGTCGGGCATTATACCACTGGAAACAAAAAAGCTGGGTCCTGTTGCTGATGAGCTAAGCGATAATATTCCATTGCCTCCACATTTAAGGTAAATTGAAGTTAATAAAATTTAAAAGCTCCTCTTTTTTTAATTGACCCCAAAAAGGTGGATAAAAACTTTTGGGGTCAATCATTCACGTCGCAGCCTATAAATTTGATATTACTATAATAGCCATTGCAACAACTTTTATAGCCATTACTGCTATTGCTCCTATTATTGTTTTTGCTGTTGTTATTGTTATTGTTATTGTTGTTGTTGTTGTTGTTGTTGTTGTTGTTGTTGTTGTTGTTGTTGTTGTTGTTGCTGGATCAGTTCCAGGTTCCTCCGATAACTATTACCCTGGATAATCGGGCTGTTTACAGGTTCTGGTTCCAGTTCTTCTACAGGATCCTGTATCTCTGTAGTCCCGTTATCATAACTTACAATTACCTGTACGGTAAGTTTGTGGTGTGACGGTCCCTTATATACGCCCTTCACAGGAGAACAGTCGTTAAAACTTCTTCCAAACGCAAGGTTCACATAAGTTTCGTTGGCAATGCAATTATTTGTGGGGTCTAGCCCCAGCCATCCATAAGAAGGGATATAAGCTTCTACCCAGGCATGGGTTGCCCCTTCACCTCGCATCCCATTTTTGTTGGGGCAAATATAACCGCTTACATATTTAGCAGGGATATTCGCCATCCTCAGCATTTGGGCAAGAATATGTGCGAAATCCTGGCAAACGCCTGCTTTTAGCTGCCAGATCTCATCCAGTTTAGTTTGAACAGTGGTAACACCCTGTATGTAATTGAAGGTTTCATACACATAAGTACAGAAACTCATGGCAGTCTGGTAGGGGGTACTGGTTTCCCTGATTACGCTCCCGGTAAAGGCCTTTAGCTCTTGTAATCCTTCAAATGCTTCCCATTTAAGGTAATCGATATAGGGCACCTGGTGGCGTAATACCTGCAAATCTTCCCATTCCATCTTACCAAACATACTGTCTTCGGGCAAATCCCTGGGTGTTGTACTTACGGTAAGCTCCGAATAGATTTCCAGTTCCCTGTGCCGTTCGCTGTAAGTGAAAAAACCTACCTGGTTACCGTAATAATCAACGAAGGTATCTACCCTGGGATTCCCTGATATCTTCAGCGTATGCTGTAATACCTGCTGGTACTCGTCTTCTTTCGGGTATAGTATAATATGATTTACACTGTCTTTCACCATGGATTCATAGGTATACCTGGTGATGTGTCTGATGTTAAATTCCGGCATTTTTTCTATTTTAAGATAAAGAAAAACAAGTTTGGTTAAACGCATTACCTATCCCGTATAATTCAGATTTGATCTCTGAAAGATAGTGGTGCAGTTCATCCTGCGTTAACCCTTTTATAGAACTGTATTTCACCTTGCTCTGCAGCCTGCCAATCAGGAACTCCAGGTCGCCCGGATTAATATGGCCGTCTATCTTTAACCGGTCAAAGTATTTGACCAGCTGGTTCAGTGAGTAGATCACCGATCTTGGAAACACATTATTCAATACCACTTGGGTAAGTACATTTTCTGCTTCAAAACCTGTACGGTATGTCTTCAGGTAGAGTTCATATCCTCCAATGGACAGCAATAAATGTTTCCAGTAACTCGTGTTGGTCAGCAGATCCGGGTTATGGTCTACCGATCCGAACTTAATGTCCAGGATATTGACCGACTGTATACTTCGTTCCAGGTATTTTCCGATTCGCATAAAACTGCTACCCTCATTACGGGCCATGGTAATTTCCGTGGTACCATAAAAAAGCATCCCCTGTTTAATAAGGATATCCAGTACCGAAATCGGGTCATCCTTTTTCAGCATGTTAATCAGCTTGGGGTCTTTTACAGTATGGTAATATTCATTGAGGCATTGCCATACATCTTTGGTAATGTGGTCTTGTACACTCCTGGCATTTTCACGTACCTGGGTAATAATATTGATAATCGAATTTGGATTATTCTTGTCCGTAACCATATACTGCAGTACCGCACGACTATTAAATTCGTTTACGCTGCCTCCATGGTCCGGTCCGCAGAAAATCCGGATTACCGGGCTCCACGAAAAATCTGATACTGCATCCTGCGAAGCAGCATAATTTATTTTAAGCATGCGCAGCATACCATCCGTTCTTTCTACATAACGGCTCATCCAATATAAACTCTCTGCAACTCTGCTTAGCATAATGATTCTGTTATTTTAATTAGACAATACCCAGGTGTCTTTGCTTCCGCCCCCTTGTGAACTGTTCACCACCAATGAACCTTCTTTTAAAGCCACCCTGGTTAATCCGCCGGGTACAATAGTGATCCCGTCGGGACCGCACAAGGCAAATGGCCGGAAGTCTACCCTTCGCGGCTGTAGTACGCCATGCATATAACATGGTGCAGAGGATAAACTGATTGTTGGCTGTGCAATAAATGCCCGGGGATCTTTCATTACTTCCACTTTATAGGCGTCTATCTCTTCTGGAGTAGCGGCATGACCCATCAGCATTCCATATCCGCCGCTGCCGTTGGTCTGTTTAATCACCATATTGGTTATATTATCAAATACATGTGCCCTTTCATCTTTATTACCCAATTGATAAGTAGGTACATTTTTCAGCAGGGGTTCCTCGTTCAGGTAATATTTAATCATGTCTGGCACATATACATATACCGCTTTATCATCGGCCACACCATTTCCTACCGCATTTACAATAGTCACGTTCCCTTTACGGTATGCATTCATTAGTCCGGCTACGCCTAAAAGACTGTTTGCATTAAACACCAGCGGGTCGAGGTATTCATCGTCTACCCTCCGGTAAATTACGTCCACCTGCTGCAGTCCGCCCGTAGTTTTCATATACACTTTATGGTCCTCCACTATTAGATCCGGCCCTTCTACCAGTTCTATCCCCATCAGGCGGGCAAGCGTAGTATGCTCAAAGTAAGCCGAGTTAAAGCTGCCCGGACTTAACAGTACAATAGTAGGGTTATCAACCTGTCTTGGCGAGAGCGAACGCAAGTTGTTATACAGCACATTTGGATATTCCGTTACGCTTCTCACCTTACATTGCGGCAGCAGATCTGGAAACAGCCGTTTTGTGATTTCACGGTTCTCCAGCATATAACTTACGCCAGAGGGCGTTCGTACATTATCTTCCAGGATATAATACGTTCCATCATTGTCCCTGATCAGGTCTATCCCTGCAATATGGATATAGAGATCGTGCGGAACTTTTACGTTACACATTTCCCTCAAAAAATGCGGGCAGGAATAGATGATATCAATAGGGACAATACCATCTTTAATGATAAACTGATCACTATAAACATCTTTCAGGAAAAGGTTCAAAGCTGTTACCCGCTGTTTAATCCCTTTTTCTATAAATTCCCATTCTTCTGAGGTGATAATGCGGGGGATAATATCAAAAGGGAATATCTTTTCTACACCTTCACCGCTATTATAAACGGTAAAAGTGATTCCCTGCGTCATAAATAAGACTTTTGATAATTCCTCTTTCTTATTTAATTCGTCTGTAGATTCCTGATCCAGGTAATCCATTACCGTCTTATATTCGCTCCTTACCTGTTTTGACTCATCAAACATCTCGTCCCATGTATTTTTTGGAAGATCGTATGATTCTGTGTGCCTATTTTTGTCCATTTTAAACAGATAATTGAAATTGTTATTTGAAATATATGAAATTTCACAGTGATTACGCGGGTTAATTGCTAAATTCTGTGTAATTCAATATCAAAACATGATTTAGGTGGCTATTGTTTAGTGATTACTAACGAATTTCTCAATTAAATAAAACAATTGTTGGCGTCGATTGATATATTTAGACCTTAATAATTATAACACGCGTTGCGATGACATATTGTTTAGGGATAAAAGTGAAAGATGGGCTGGTAGCAATTGCAGATACCAGGGTAACCTCGGGTACCGATACCACAGAGAAAAAGAAAATTTATTTATATCAGAAGGATCAGTCTTCGCTATTTATAATGACCAGCGGACTACGATCTGTGCGGGATAAAGCGGTTTTATATTTTAAAGAACTGCTGGACGAGGGCAGGGAATATAATAAGTTATATAAAGCAGTAAATGATTTTGGGGCGCAGGTTAAGCGGGTAGCAAAAGAAGACAGGGAGGCACTGGAACAGGCGGGTTTCAGGTTTAATCTGAATACCATTATCGGCGGACAGTTAAAGGATGACGAAGAACATAAACTCTTCTTATTATATCCCGAAGGCAATTGGGTAGAATTAGGTGGCGGCGCACCCTATGTAATTGTAGGCAATGCAGGCCATGGAAAAGCTATCTTAAACCGGACACTCACGCACGAATCGAGTATGCACCTGGCATTAAAAGCAGGTTTTTTATCATTCGATTCTACGCGTGCAAGTGCCAATGATGTAGATTTTCCTATAGATGTGGTGCTTTACCGTAGCAATAGTTTTGGTATGGTAGAACACCGATATACCAAAAAGGACCTGGAGAGTATCTCAGAACAATGGGCAGAAGAGCTTAAAACAGCACTGGAAAAAATACCAAATGAGTGGATGAATGCTGCTTTTGATGATCTTAATGAGAGCAATCTGCCAGACGGGTGCTAATTGGTGCCTGGCGTTTATACGCCTGTAAAAATGGTACAGGACAGCTGGAATACAATGAAAGATTACAATTACTGTTAAAACCATAGAGATGAAATTTGAAGTATCTGCTAAAATAGTTTACCAGGCGTTATCGCCGTCTACGCTGATATTAAACATCCAGCCGTTTAAGGGAGGGACACAGGTAGTAACGGATGAAAATTTTTTATTGACACCAGGGTTAAAAATGCGCGAGCTAATTGCCGTTACAGGAGAAAAAAGGTTTAAAGTAATCGAAATCCCCGAACCGGGAAACGTTACGATAGACTATAAAGCCGTGGTAGAAAATACTATAAACGTAATTCCTGGTGCGCAACTGGACGATGTACTGATCAGTGTAATGCCAGCTGAGGTTTTGCCCTATTTAAATCCCAGCCGTTATTGCCAGTCAGACAAACTGTACAAGTTCGCCTTTAACAAATTCGGGCATATTGAAAATGCTTTTGAGAAGGTAATGGCTATTCGCGACTGGATTTATAAAAATGTAGAGTATGGCGGCTACACTACACCACAAACGTCAGCCTACGATACCATTACCGAACAAGTAGGCGTATGCCGTGATTTTGCTCACCTTGGTATTGCTTTATGCCGGGCCCTAACTATTCCTGCACGTTATTTTACAGGATATGCTTACCAGCTGCAACCACCAGATTTTCATGCCTGCTTTGAGGCCTATGTTGGGGGATATTGGGTAATTGTAGATCCAACCAAGCTGGTGCCTATTAATGGGCTC
>Ga0247814_10002161_pt1 | contig 10957 bp, 12 predicted proteins | sample UWRJL179409R1_FD_179947 | JGI IMG/M metagenome (GOLD analysis project Ga0247814, IMG submission 179947) | Plant litter microbial communities from Arlington Agricultural Research Station in Wisconsin, United States - UWRJ-L179-409R-1 | ecosystem: Environmental > Terrestrial > Plant litter >... | reverse complement strand
GAGCTTGTCGGCCGCGTCGATGAACCATTTCATTTCCGCGAGCTGCTGCTGGCGGTTCAGGCTCGATGGCTGGAACTCCTTGTCGACCCAGGTTTCAGCCGCTTTCTGGTCGGCCAGGGCGGCGCCCGACAGCAGGATGGCGGAAACGGCCAATACAGTATATTTGATTTTCATTTTCATCTCCATTGTTAAGAACGTCTTATCCCCAACGCATCATCACCAGCAACACCACAAAACCGAGTCCGGCACCGATGACCTGATCCATGTCGGTCAGGCCCGCCCACGCGAGGTTCACATAGGCCGCACAAAGCAGGCCGATAAACAGGCGGTCGCCGCGCGTGGTGGGAATCGGCAAAAATCCTTTGCGCTCGATGCTGGGCGAGCGGATCTGCCAGAGCGTCATCCCGGCCAGCATCAACAGCACCGCCAAGAAGAACAGCGCCACCGGCAGGGTCCAGGCCATCCAGCCAAACAGCGACGCCGTGCTATCGATATTGCTATCCATGTCAGACCCTCCCCATCGCAAAACCCTTGGCGATGTAATGCCGGACAAACCAGATCACCAGCGCGCCCGGCACGATGGTCAGCACGCCGGCCGCGGCCAGCACGCCCCAATCCATGCCGGCCGCCGACACCGTGCGCGTCATGGTGGCGGCGATCGGTTTGGCGTTGACCGACGTGAGCGTGCGCGCCAGCAGCAGTTCGACCCAGCTGAACATGAAACAGAAAAACGCCGTGACGCCGATCCCGGATTTGATCATCGGCAGAAAAATTTTGACAAAAAAGCGCGGGAAACTGTAGCCGTCGATATAGGCCGTCTCGTCGATTTCCTTCGGGATGCCGGACATGAAGCCCTCCAGGATCCACACCGCCAGCGGCACGTTGAACACCATGTGCGCCAGCGCCACTGCGAGATGGGTATCCATCAGCCCGACGGTGGAATAGAGCTGGAAGAACGGCAGCAGGAACACTGCCGGTGGCGTCATGCGGTTGGTCAGCAGCCAGAAAAACAGGTGCTTGTCGCCCAGGAAGTTGTAGCGCGAAAAGGCATACGCGGCCGGCAGCGCCACCACCACCGAAAACACCATGTTCATGGCCACGTAGATCATCGAGTTGATGTAGCCGCTGTACCAGGACGGGTCGGTGAAGATCGTCCGGTAATTGGCGAACGTCAGGTGCTGCGGCCACAGGCTCATGGTGCCGACGATTTCCTCGTTGGTCTTGAGCGACATGTTCAGCATCCAGTAAATGGGCAGCAGCGACAGCAACAGGAACGCCACCAATAATGTGGTGCTGATTCGTTTATCCATCATTTGGCGTCTCCCGTGCCAACCCGCTGCATCCACGTGTACAGCACAAAACAGAACAGCAAGATGATCAGGAAGTAGATCAGCGAAAACGCCGATGCCGGGCCCAGGTCGAACTGGCCAACGGCCTTTTGCGTCAGGTATTGCGACAGGAAGGTCGTGGCGTTCCCCGGCCCGCCGCCGGTCAGCACGAACGGTTCGGTATAGATCATGAAGCTGTCCATGAAGCGCAGCAGCACGGCGATCATCAGCACATTGCGCATCTTCGGCAATTGAATGAAGCGGAACACGGCAAAACGAGAAGCCCCGTCGATGCGCGCGGCCTGGTAGTACGCGTCTGGAATCGCCCGCAGGCCGGCATAGCACAGCAGCGCGACCAGCGGCGTCCAGTGCCAGATATCCATCACCAGCACGGTCATCCAGGCGTCCGTGGCATTGCCGTTGTAGTTGTAGTTCATACCCAGCGCATTCAACGCAGAACCCATCAGGCCGATATCGCCGCGCCCGAAAATCTGCCAGATGGTGCCGACCACGTTCCAGGGAATCAGGAGCGGCAGCGCGATCAGGACCAGCGCCAGCGACGCACGCCAGCCGCTCTTGGGCATGCACAGGGCCACCAGGATGCCGAGCGGGATTTGCACGATGAGCACCGCCAGCGAAAAGATCAACTGGCGCGCCAGGGCGCCATGCAGGTCGGCGTCACGCAGGACCGTCTTGAACCATTCGGTGCCCACAAACACCGACTGCGTCGGGCTGAGGATATCCTGCACCGAGTAATTCACGACCGTCATCAACGGCAGGATTGCCGAAAACGCGACGCAAAGCAGTACCGGTAAAATCAGGAACCAGGCGCGGTTGTTATAGGTTTTCATGTCATGGCACCCTTATGCGACGCGATGGTCGTTGACGTAGTACAGCGTGCGCTGCTGCGGAAAGCGCAGGCGCACCGTGCTCCCTGCCACCGCGTCGATGGCCCGCAGCTTGGCCGCGACGCGCTGGTCGCCGACCCTGAATTCGGCCAGGAAGTGGGTGCCCATATTGCGCACCGATGTCACGGTGGCGGGGACCGTGTCGCTGCCGGTGTCCTCGGCGATGTCGACGAACTCGGGCCGTATCCCCAGCGTGACCTTGCCGTCGGCGCCGGCCAGCGCCGCCTTGGCCGCACCGGCTAACGCCCGCCCACCCAGGCCGCACCGTCCTTCACGTCGCACGGCAGCAAATTCATGCCGGGGTTGCCGATGAAGTAGCCGACAAAGGTGTGCGCAGGTTCCTCGAACAGCGCCTGCGCGCTGCCGGTCTGCACCACCTCCCCCTGCGTCATCACGACGACCTGGTCGGCAAAGGTCAGGGCCTCGACCTGGTCGTGGGTCACGTAGATCAGCGACAGTTTGAGCTCATGGTGAATCTCCTTGAGCTTGCGGCGGAGCAGCCATTTCAGGTGCGGATCGATCACCGTCAGCGGCTCGTCGAACAGTACCGCCGCCACGTCCGGGCGCACCAGGCCGCGGCCCAGCGAAATCTTTTGCTTGGCGTCGACTGACAGCCCGCTGGCGCGGTGTTTCAGGTCGCCGGACAGTTCCAGCATGGCGGCGACCTGCTCTACCCGCACGCGCGCCTCGCGCTCTTTCCAGCCGCGGTTGCGCAGCGGGAAAGCCAGGTTGTCGTAGACGGTCATCGTGTCGTAAATGACCGGGAACTGGAACACCTGGGCGATGTTACGGGCCTCGGTCGGCAGCAGCGTGACGTCCTTGCCGTCGAACAGGACCCGGCCGTGCGACGGCTTGACCAGGCCGGAGATGATGTTCAGTAGCGTGGTTTTCCCGCAGCCGGATGGACCGAGCAGCGCGTAGGCGCCGCCATCGTCCCAGGTCTTGGTCATCGGCTGCAGCGCAAAGTCGCCAGGCGCCGCCGGATTCGGGCGATACGCATGGCCCAGGTCGATGAGGTCGATGCGCGCCATCCTATGCCCCTACCATGGAGGGCGCGAACAGCAGCGCGCCAGCGCTACTGAACATGAACAGCGCCGTCGGATTGCAGTACATGGCGCAGCGCGCGCCGATCTCCAGGTCGTGCACGCCATCGAGTTGCGCCACCAGGGAAAGCGCGCCGCTGTGGGCGTGGATGAAGGTTTCCGAGCCGCCGATTTCGGCCAGGTCGACGACCACTTCGATGGCACGGTCGCTTGACGACTGCGGCGCCAGGTGCAGGCTGTGGGCGCGCAGGCCCAGCACCACGTCGGCGTGGCCGGCTGCCGTCTGGCGCTGCGCTGGCGTCATTGGCAGCGCCAAGCCGCCACCCAGTTGCGCCATGCCGTCGGCGTCCAACCGGGCCGGCATCAGGTTGATCGGTGGGTCGCTGAACGTGCGCGCCACGCTGATCGACGCCGGCGCGTTGAACACGTCCAGCGTGGCGCCCTGTTGCAGCAGGCGCCCCTCGTGCAGCACCGCGCAATGCCCGCCCAGTTGCAGCGCTTCGAGCGGCTCGGTGGTGGCGTAGACGACGGTGGTTTTGCTGTCCACGAACAGCTCGGTCAGTTCGCGCCGCAGTTCTTCGCGCAGCTTGTAGTCGAGGTTGACCAGCGGCTCGTCGAGCAGCAGCAGGTCGGCATCCTTGATCAGCGCCCGTGCCAGCGCGGTACGCTGCTGCTGGCCACCGGACAGCTCGCTCGGCGTGCGCTGCAAATACGGCGCAATGTGCAGCCGCTCCGCCAGCGCCATCACGCGGGTGCGGATCTGGCCCTCCGGCACTTTCCGGATGCGCAGCGGCGATGCGATATTGTCGAACACGGTAAAGGCCGGGTAGTTGATGAACTGCTGGTAGACCATGGCCAGGTTGCGTTTGCTGACCGGGACGCCCGTGAGATCGGCGCCATCGACCACGATCCTGCCGGCGCTGGGCCGGTCCAGTCCGGCGATGACGCGCATCAGGCTGGTTTTGCCGGCCCGGGTCGTGCCCAGCAGGACATTAATGGTCCCGGGCACCAGCGCGAGCGACATCGGGTACAAATGGTCGTCAGCGCCGACTTTCTTGCTGACGTTCTGCAGTTCAAGTTGCAATGGAAATCTCCCTCAGTGGATGCGCCGCCAGCCAGGCGTCGAGCACCGCCTCGGTATCAAGCGGCAGATGCAGGCCCAGCTTCGAGCGGCGCCACAGGATGTCGCGCGCCGTCACCGCCCACTCGTGCTCGCGCAGGTAAGCCACTTCGGCCGCAAACAAGGCGCCGGCGATCTCATCGCCCATCTGCGCCAGCGCCGCCTTCCCGGCCAGCAGCGCATGGATACGGGTGCCGTAGGTTCTTGCATACCGGTGCACCAGCGGCGCCGGCAGCCAGGCATATTGGCGCTGCAGGTCCTGCACATACTGGTCAAAATCGAGCACCGCGCGGTTTTGCGGCGTCGCGCCAAACAGGTCGCCGCCGGGCAGGCAGGCACCCGCGGTCCAGGCGCCGGCACGGTTGTCGAGCAGCGGCGCCAGCAAATTCACGGCTTCTTCGGCCAGCTTGCGGAAGGTGGTGATCTTGCCGCCAAAGATACTGAGCAGCGGCGCGCCTGCCTGATCGAGCTCGAAGCGGTAATCGCGCGTGACCGCCTTGGCGTCGGCCGCGGCATCTTCCACCAGCGGGCGCACGCCGGAATAGCTCCACACCACGTCGCCAGGTACGATTTGCTGCTTGAAATAATGGCTGGACAACGCGCACAGGTAGGCAATCTCCGCGCTGTCGATGGCGACCTGGCCCGGGTCCCCGGTGTAATCGACGTCGGTGGTGCCGATCAAGGTGAAGTCGCGCTCGTACGGAATGGCGAACACGATCCGGCCATCGGGATGCTGGAAGATGTACGCAAAATCGTGTTCGAACAGGCGGCGCACGACGATGTGCGAACCTTTGATCAGGCGGAGCGTTTTGCCCTGGGACTGGGGCGCTGCGCCTTGCAAAAATGCGGCTGTCCATGGCCCCGCTGCGTTGACCAGCGCCGCGGCACGCACGGCGCGCAGGGCGCCATCCTGGCCGCGCAACGTGGCGTGCCAGTGCGCCGGCGCCCGGCCCGCCACCGCCGGCTCGCGCCGCACCCCCGTGCACGCAGTACGCGTGAGGATCGTCGCACCGTGTTCGCGCGCATCCATGGCATTCAAGACCACCAGCCGGGCATCGTCGACCCACCCGTCCGAATACACGAAACCGCGCGCATACTCGCCCTTCAGTGGCGTGCCGGCCGGGTGGCGGGTCAGATCGATGCCGCTTGACGCCGGCAGCAGCTCGCGCCGCGCCAGAAAATCGTACAGGAACAGGCCCGCCCGGATCAGCCACGCCGGCCGCTGGCCGCGTACATGGGGCATGACGAAGCGCAGCGGCCACATGATGTGCGGGGCCGACCGCAGCAACACCTCGCGCTCGATCAGCGCCTTGCGCACCAGGTTGAATTCGTAATACTCGAGGTAGCGCAGGCCGCCGTGGATCAGCTTGGTGGAGGCCGACGAGGTATGCGCGGCCAGGTCGTCCTGCTCGCACAGCAGCACCGACAGGCCCCGCCCGGCCGCATCGCGTGCGATGCCCGCACCATTGATGCCGCCGCCGACGATCAACACGTCGCAATCGAACCCTGTCTGCGTGCCTGCCATGTGAACTCTCGCCTCCGCGTGGATATTGACGACGTTGCCTGATGGAACAATAATGGTTTAAACTTAAGGTAATTGAAATATGACATAAATTGAATAAATAAATACAACATCTTGTAAATTTATTTTCGTTTGTGTTCGTTTTTGGTTTCGTCTACCATCGCTGGACGATGACCCTGAACCCACGACAACGCAGCCTGCTCGATGCCGTCCGGCTGAAAGGCACTGTCTCGCTGGAAGCACTGGCAGCGCAGCTTGGCGTGACACCGCAGACCGTGCGGCGCGACGTGAAACTGATGGAAGAAGCGCGCCTGCTGGCGCGCTATCACGGCGGCGTCGGGCTGCCGTCGTCGGTGAAGAATATCGACTACCGCCAGCGCCAGGAGCTCAACAGCGACGCCAAGCGGCGCATTGCCAGCGCGGTGGCGGCGCAGGTGCCGAACGGCTGCTCCCTGCTGATCAATATCGGCACGACCACCGAAGAAGTGGCGCGCGCCCTCGCGCACCATCATGGTTTGCACGTGGTGACCAACAACCTGAACGTGGCGGCCATTTTGGCCGACAACGGCGACTGTGAAGTGATCGTCGCCGGCGGCGTGGTGCGCGCGCGCGACCGCGGCATCGTCGGCGAGGCGACCATCGACTTCATCCGCCAGTTCAAGGTCGACATCGGCATCATCGGCATCTCCAGCATCGACGCAGACGGCAGCCTGCGCGACTTCGACGCCCGCGAAGTGAAAGTCGCGCAAGCCATCATCGAACAGTCGCGCGAAGTGTGGCTGGTGGCGGACCGGGACAAGTTCGGGCGCAAGGCGCTGGTGCGCATGGCCGACCTGGCGCAGATCGACGTGCTGTTCACCGATGCGCCGCCGCCGGCCGCGTTCAAGCGGGTGCTGCAGCAGGCCAAGGTCAGGCTGGTGGTGGCCGCCTAGCCGGGGCGCATGGCGGGCCGCTGGCTGCGTGCCGTTTGCTGCTGTCAGGAACCGTACGACACGCCCCGATATAGATGTGTAACATCAGGGACGTTCTCGCAACTTTGCCAGATCGACAACTACGTTCAACCGCGCGTCCCCGTGGCGACGCACCAGCGGAACGGCGCGCGTCCCTGCTGCTTTAACGCATCGCAGAAGCCGCGCCTCTTCGTGCAAAACTCAACCATTCGAGGAATATATGAACATTGGAATCATTGGAGCCGGTCACATCGGCAGCGCCCTGGCCGTACGGCTCGTCAGCCTGGGACATTCCGTCCGCATCGCCAACTCGCGCGGGCCTGAAACGCTCAAGGATGTGGCGCAAAAAACCGGCGCAACGCCTGTGACGGCGCAGGAAGCGGCCCGCCACGGCGACATCATCGTGGTCACCATTCCGCTCAAAAACATTCCCGACCTGCCCAAGGACCTGTTCGCGGGCGTGGCGGCCGACGTACCGGTCATCGACACGAGCAACTACTACCCCATCCTGCGCGACGGCCGGATGCCGGAGCTCGACACCGGCGATCTGACGGAAAGCGAATGGGTACAGCGACACCTGGGCCGCCCGGTCGTCAAGGTCTTCAACAACATCTTCGCCAACCATATCGAAACCAAGGGTTTGCCAAAAGGCACTGCCGGGCGCATCGCCCTGCCGGTCGCCAGCGACGATGCCGCCGCCAAGCAAAAAGTGATGGCGCTGGTCGAGGAACTGGGTTTCGATCCCGTCGACAACGGCAGCCTGCACGAATCCTGGCGCCAGCAGCCAGGCACGCCAGGCTACGGCGCCGACCTGTCCGCCGACAAACTGCGCGCGTTGCTCGATGAGCTGGGCCCCGTGCGCAGCGAAGCGCAGCACGCCGAGTACCTGGCCAATCACGCCAAGCTGGAACAGTCAATGGCGGCGAAGGCGTCAACGTAACGAACAAGCATGCATGCGGAGCGGGGCGTTCCCATCAGGACAAGGCGGGCATGGACTGTTGCCCGCGCATGATATCGATCAGCGTGCGCAAGGCGGGATGCTTGTGGCGGCGGCTGCTGTAATACATATGGAACGGTTCGCCGTCGGCTGCATGCGCAGGCAGCACCACGCGCAAGCTGCCGTCGGCAAGCTCGCCGGCGATACGGCTCGCTAACACGTAGGCCAGCCCCACGCCCGCTTTGGCAGCGGTGATCGTGGCAGCCGTATTGTTGATCGTGATCAGGCCGGGCACGCTGATGCCCCGCTGGATGGGGGCCGCGCCCGGTTCGCTGCAATTGAGTTCCCAGCGGTAGGTCGAGTTATCTCCCAGCAGCAGCTGCAGGCAGTTGTGACCGGCGAGGTCGCTCAGGCGCATCGGTTCGCCGCGCCGCGCCAGGTAGGCCGGCGCGCCGGCGACCACCCAGCGCTGCGGACCCGACAGCGCGACTGCGATCATGTCTTCCGGTACATAGTCGCCATAGCGGATGCCGGCGTCGTAACCTTCGGCCACGATATCGATGGGCCGATCCTCTACCACCACCGTCAGTTTCACGTCCGGGCAACGCTGCGCAAATTCCGGCAGGGCCGGCGCAATCAGGAGATGGGCCGCATCGGCAAATACATTGATGCGCAACGCCCCGAAGCGCCCGGCGCCCGGCGCGTCGATCCCGGCCAGCGCGCTGGCGATCGTATCGAAGCCCTCTTCCAACCGCGTCGCCAGGGCCAGGCCCGTATCGGTCGGGGCGACGGCGCGGCTGCTCCGGTTCAGGAGTTTTGCGCCCAGGCGTTCTTCCAGCCGGCGCATCGCGTGGCTGGCCGCGGACGGCGTCACGCCGAGCTGAATTGCGGCCGCCTTGAAGCTGCGCGTACGCAAGATGGTCAGGAAGACCCGCAGGTCGGCAAGTTCGATACGGTCGAAAACAGACATGGGTGAATTCGCTTCAGCGTTTCAATGAATCAGGCTCATGGCGAATTCTAGCATTGCGCTGCAGCGCCGCAGTACGATCTTGCCTGTTCAACATTCACACTGGAGCGCGCATGACCATCGTGACACACCTGCAGCTGGGCGACCTGGCTGGCAAACGCATCCTGATCACGGGCGGCTCGACCGGCATCGGCGCGGCGGTGGTACGCGGGTTCGCCGCGCAAGGCGCCCGCGTCGTCCTGCACTACAACGCCAGCGTGGAGCCGGCCGAACAGCTGCGGGCGCAGTATCCGGAACACATTACCCTGCTGCAGGGCGATATGGGCGCCGCTGGCGAAGCGGTACGGGTGGTAACGGAGGCTGCGCGCCTGTTGAACGGGCTGGACGGCCTGATCAACAACGCGGGCAGCATGCTGGGCCGCATTCCCACCACCGAGGCGACCGATGCGCATTTCGACGCGGTCCTGGGACTGAATGCGAAATCCGTCTGGCAGGCCAGCGTCGCCGCCCAGCCGCACCTGAAAGCCGCCGGCGGCGGGTTCATCATCAACACCACGTCCATCGCCGCGAGGACCGGCGGCGGCAACGGCGCCGTCCTGTATGGGGCGGCAAAAAGTTTTGTCAGCAGCCTGACCCGTGGCCAGGCCAAGGAATTCGTTGCCGACAATATCCGCGTCAATGCGGTGGCGCCAGGCCTGATCCTGACGCCGTTTCACGTCCGCGACACACCCGACGCCATGATGGCTGCGCAAAGCGCCACCATTCCGATGGGCCGTGCGGGCGAGCCTGAAGAATGCGTGGGGGCGTTTCTGTTCCTCGCCTCCGCATCGCTGTCCGGCTATATCACCGGGCAAATCATTGAAGTCAACGGCGGGCAACTGATGCCCTGATCGAGAAAGCAACCATGAAATTACGACCTTTCGGCCGCACCGGCCGCAGCATTTCCGAGATCGGCTTTGGCGCCTGGGCCATCGGCGGGGCCTGGGGCGATGTCTCCAGTACGGACGCCAAGGCTGCCCTGCACGCCGCGCTGGACGCCGGCACCAATTTCCTCGACACCGCCGACGTCTACGGCGACGGCCGCTCCGAACGCTTCATTGCGGAAGTGCTCAAGGAGCGCGGCGGCGAACGCCCGTATGTGGCGACCAAGGCCGGGCGCCGGCTGGCGCCGCACGTGGCGGACGGCTACAACGCAGACAACCTGGTGGCGTTCGTGGAGCGCTCGCTGGCCAACCTGGAGACCGACTGCCTGGACCTGGTCCAGCTGCATTGCCCGCCGCCGGAGGTGTACTACCGGCCGGAAGTGTTCGACATCATGGACCGCATGGTCACCGCCGGCAAGATTCGCCATTACGGCGTCTCGGTCGAAAAAGTCGAGGAAGCGCTGAAGGCCATTGAATACCCAAACGTGGCGTCGGTCCAGATCATCTACAATCTTTTCCGGCAACGCCCCGCCAGCCTGTTTTTCGCGGAGGCGAAAAAACGGGAGATCGGCGTCATCGTGCGCGTGCCGCTCGCGTCGGGCATGTTGACCGGCAAGATGCATGCGGCGACGGCGTTTGCCGCCGACGACCACCGCGCCTTCAACCGCAACGGCGAAGCGTTCGACAAGGGCGAAACGTTTGCAGGCGTGCCCTACGATGTGTCGTTGGCGGTCGTGGAAGACATCCGCCGCCTGGTGCCTGGCGATATCACCATGGCGCAGTTTGCGCTGCGCTGGATCCTGATGGAAGAATCCGTGAGCACGGTCATCCCCGGCGCCCGCAATGCCCAGCAAGCCGCCGCCAACAGTGCCGCCAGCAACTTTCCCGCCCTGCCCGCGGACACCATGGACGCCTTGCGCAGCATTTACGACCACCGCATCGCACCGTTCGTGCATCAGCGCTGGTAAATTTCGTTCTATTCTGGAGGCAACATGACCTATCACGCCGCTGCTGACCGTTATGAAGCAATGCAGTACCGCCACGTCGGCAACAGTGGCTTGCAGCTGCCGCTGCTGTCGCTGGGCCTGTGGCACAACTTCGGTGACACGACGCCATTGTCCACGCAACGCGACATGCTGCGCACAGCGTTCGACCTGGGCATCACCCATTTCGACCTGGCCAACAATTACGGGCCGCCCTACGGCAGCGCCGAGTCCAATTTCGGCCGCCACTTCCGGGACGATTTCAAGCCCTACCGC
>Ga0247814_10002160_pt1 | contig 10958 bp, 9 predicted proteins | sample UWRJL179409R1_FD_179947 | JGI IMG/M metagenome (GOLD analysis project Ga0247814, IMG submission 179947) | Plant litter microbial communities from Arlington Agricultural Research Station in Wisconsin, United States - UWRJ-L179-409R-1 | ecosystem: Environmental > Terrestrial > Plant litter >... | reverse complement strand
CCAAAACACAAGTTGTTCGAACCACATTATTCGGCATTATCCCATCGGTAACCTGGAATTTTAAATTCTAATTATGAAATACTGCACATCAAAACTCATTTATATATTTTCTATCGCTCTGATCACTTTATTAGGGTGTGAGAAAGTAATCGACCTGGAGCTTCGGGATGCGGAGCCAGTCATAGTTATTTATGCAGACATAAATGATCAGCAAGAAAATCAATATGTAAGGATATCTCGAACCTATAGCTTTACTGAACCCAACAAATTTAACTTCGTGACTGGCGCTAAGGTTATCGTGACTACCCAGACTGGAAGCGTGATTAATTATTCAGAGATTTCTCCCGGGGTTTACCAAAGCCCTCGGTTTAGAGGAAGGGCAGGGGTTAAATATAGTCTCGATGTCACGGTTGATGGTACGAAATACAATGCTGTTTCCATTATGCCGGAGAAGGTTTCGCTCGACTCTTTAAACTTCCGGGAGGTTTCTTTTTTTGGTAACAGTGCTACACATTTAGTAGCGAACTTTATAGATCCAGTCGGAGTGCAAAATCAATATCGCTATCTACTCTCTATCAAAGGTAAAGTCGTAGAAGACGTAGTTAGCGAAGATCGTTTCAACGATGGAAATAAGGTAGCAAACACGATATACCATGAATTGGATGATCTTGAACCCGGAGATTCAATTGAACTTGACCTGCAATGCATTGACCGGAATGTTTATCGGTATTATTACGCCTTCGGACAGAATTCTGGGGAAGGTGGTCCACCAATTGCACCAGCAAACCCTCCCTCAAATATCAGCAATGGCGCTTTAGGTATATTTAGTGTTCATACATCGAGCAAGCGCATTGCTAAGGTGAAGTAGCTTAAATTAAAGACACATTCCAGCTTCTTGTAAATTGCTTCTGGGGAGCCAGGGTAATTATTCCCTCTTTTTTGGACAGTTCCTGGTCATGACCAACTATGTCAGCTACGCCACACCAAGGTTCAAGGCATATGAAGTCAGCATCTTTGGCTGCCCAAATTCCGAAGTATGGAAAATTCTCGAATTTGAAGTCAAGACCATGATCGTTTTTGGTATTTCTAATCGCAATGGTATCACTCTTTAGTGTTTTGAATACCATAGCGTCTTGATAAAACAGCTCGTGACGAAGTTTTAGTCTGCCATTATCGAGTTGTATATTTTGCGTACGGTTACTAATTAAATCATTTTCAATCTCATGATAGATCAAAACATCATCATGATTAAATTGAAGGAAGTAGTCGTCGTATTTTAGCTCATTAGACGTCTGGATGGCAAATGCAGGATGTCCACCTATGGAGAAATAAAGGTCTCCGTCCTGATCTGTATTTAATACTTCGTAGCTGCACGCTAAATTTGCAGCGTTCAATTTGTACCTGATCCCAAGCTTAAATTTAAAAGGAAATACAGCATACGTTTCCGGAGAATCCGCTAGCGTGAAGAGTATCTCATCTTGACTTTGCTCTGCAATACTGAAGTCTTTATCTCTTGCGAAGCCATGTCTGCTAAGTGGATAGGTTTCCCCGTGATAATGGTAACTGTTATCTTTTAAGCCTCCAACAATAGGAAAAAGCACCGGACTAAATTTGCCCCAAAAGTTTGAATCTCCTTTCCAAAGGTAATTCTCGCCGTTTCTCTTATTTACCAATTCCTGTAGTTCAGCACCTTTTGTGGAAAAGGCAACCTTTATGAAATCATTTTCTAAATAAACCATAGCTTATTGATTCTCTTTAGATTTGGCCTCTTCCTTAGCTTTCTTTTTAAAGAACCCTCTCAATAAGAAATTGCTTTGCAACGCTTCCAGGTCTTCATCCAGTTTTTTACTACTTGTTTCCAAGTTCTTCATGATTGACTTCACCTGTCCAGCTGTCTCCTTATCGTTTAGGAGTAGTCCGACTGCGTTGTCTTTTTCATTCAATTTAGAAGAAGCTTTGTTGAGATTCTCAGTTAACATAGCCGCAGAGCCTGCAGTCTTTTGTAGTTGATCAACTGATCGTTGTAGCTTTGCAAAAACAGCAGTATCAGTAAGTAGTTTATCTGCAAGACCACCTTTTGTGTTTAAAGTTTTTGAGAAGACATCAAGCTCCCTGGCCATCTTGTTGGCTGATGCAGTGGTGGTCTTCAAATTCATAACAATTGACTTGAAGTCATCTGCAACCTGCTGATCCGTCAACAATGACCCAACGGTACCTTTTCCTTCCACAAGACCCCGAGCCAGGATCTTGAAGTCTGACGTAACGTCAACCAGGTTTTTATTATTCACCTGGAAGGTCTTCATAATGTCGTCTGTAGAGAGCGTGGTATTGACCTGCAAGTGATCACCATCTTCTACAAATGGATATTTCGGACTTCCACCTGTGATGACAATGATTTTATTCCCGATCAATCCGTCAGAGCTAATGCTTGCGGTAGCGTTTTTATGAATGTATTTGTGGGCTTCTTCTTCGATATTCAAAAATACTTGAACTTGCGAAGTGCCATAAAACTGGATCTTTTTAATGGTTCCAATTTTTACTCCCGAGAACCAAACATTGTTTCCTGTTTTTAATCCTTGTATATCGTTGAACACCACGTCGACGCTAAAGCTTTTTACAAAAGCCTTCTTTTGACTTCCTAAAGTAAAAACTCCAACAACGAATATAACTAAGCCTAAAAGGATAAAAGCTCCAACTGTTATTCCACGGCGGTTATTTTTTGCCTGCATATTTTCTATTGTATAAAATTATAATCATAAAACGGTTGAACCCGTTCATCATTGGTATTAAAAACTTCTTCAAATGTCCCCTGACGTTCAAATCTTCCGTCCAGTAACATTGCGACCCGGTTCCCAACTGCTTTGGCACAGGTAAGATCGTGGGTGATGATAATGGAGCTGGTGTTGAATCGCTCCTGGACTTCATTAATCAGGTTGTTGATTTCAAGACAAGTGATTGGATCCAATCCAGCAGTAGGCTCATCGTAAAGCATTATTTCTGGCCTCAGAATCAGTGTTCTTGCGATACCAATTCTTTTCCTTTGTCCTCCTGATAGCTCTGAAGGCATTTGATTTATGGTTTGTGATAAACCAACTGCATCAAGCATCTCTTCAACTGCATTTTTTACGTCTTCTTTGCTGAGGTGTTTTTGGTTCCTTACTAAAGGGAATTCTAGGTTTTCGCGAATAGTCATACTGTCATACAGCGCACTATTCTGAAAAGAGAAACCTACTTTAAGTCTTAATGCTAATAGTTCCTTATAAGATATCTGATCTACTATCTGGCCAAGGACCTTCACTTCACCCTGATCGGGAGTAAGCAGGCCTACCAAAATCTTTATGAGCACTGACTTTCCAGTCCCCGATTTACCCAGTACAACAAGGTTTTCCCTTTTGTACAGATCTAAGTCAACACTTTTTAGTACATCATAGGTTCCAAAAGACTTCACTAAGCCTTTGATTTCGATGACTTTTTCACTAGTAGTTGTTTTTTCTTTTTCTATCATTACTAGGTTCTAAACAGACCAAAAAATTGAACAGAAACAACCTCTTCGATAAATATTAAAAACATCCCGATTACTACGGCAGAATTGGCAGCTTTACCTACACCCTCTGTTCCTTTGGATGAATTATAACCTTGGTAACAACCAACCATTCCAATAGTAAAACCAAATAATATTGCTTTAACAGTCGACGCGGTAATATCGAGAAAGGTTATGGATTCCAGTGAAGACTGAAAGAAAGCCTTCGCGCTTGTTCCTTCACTGGTAGATACATTCAAAAGTGCACCAAGCATTCCAACCATTGCGGTATAAAATGTCAGGATAGGAATGGTAATGGTGGCGGCAATGACACGCGTAGTGACTAGAAATTTAAAAGGATTGGTTGCAGACACTTCCATCGCATCAATTTGTTCTGTCACACGCATAGAACCAAGTTCTGCACCTATACTGGAACCTACCTTCCCGGCAGCTATAAGGGAGGTTAGGAGCGGGGCTAAAGTTCTTAACAACGCTATGCCTACCAAAGATGGTAACCAGGAAGTCGCTCCAAATTCAGCCAGAGAAGGCCTTGATTGTTTAGTAAAAACAATACCGGTAATGAAGCCGGTCAAAGAAATCAACGCCAGGGATTTGTAACCGATGTCGTAACACTGCTTCATCAGTTCTTTACCTTCATAAGGAGGTAAAAATCCTTCTTTAAAAAAACGCCCTATAAATTGGAATACATCATATAAGGTAAGAAACATCCTGCTTAGTTTACCCGGAGCCTCAGCATTGCTATCCATATATTTGTGTCAAAGTTGCTTTTGTTTCGTTATTCATCATATAAAATTCCTACAGCTCAAATTGTGAGCCATTATTCTCATCTTCCTCCTGGAGGACAATTTTTTTGTAAGAACTGCGTATATGTCAGCGCCAAATGTTCCGAAGTTCCGGCACCCTCATTTATTGCATGTGTCCTATTCGGGTAAGCCATCATTTGAAAAACCTTTCTGTTCCTGATTAATTCGTTGATCAGCAGCTCTGCATTTTGATAATGAACATTGTCGTCGCCCGTTCCATGGACAAGCAATAGATTGCCCTGTAAGTTTTTAGCATAGGTTACCGGAGAACCCTTAATATAAGCCTCCTTGCTGGTAAGCGGTGAGCCCATGTAGCGTTCCTGATAAACGTTGTCATAGGTCAGTTGGTTGGCTACAGCGGCAACTGCAATCCCGGTTTTAAAGATCTCAGGATATTGGAACATTAAATTCAAAGTAGAGGACCCACCGCCACTCCATCCCCAAACTGCCACTCTGGATTTATCTACGAAAGACCATTCTAAGACCTTTTTTGCTGCCATAGCCTGATCACGGATATTCAGCGTTCCAATTTTTTGGAAGATGCTCTTTCTCCATTCTCTACCTCTTGGCGCTGGAGTACCTCTGTTATCCATTGAAATGTAGATATAGCCGTCTTTTGCCATATCACCTGAATAAAGCTTGTTATTGGCTACACCATAAGTATCTGTTACAGTTTGTCCCCAAGGCTCTCCATATACGTAAAATACGACAGGGTACTTTTTAGTCTGGTCAAAGTTATCTGGTTTTTTCATCCAGCCATCGATGACAACTCCGTCTTCCGTCGTCACTTTAAAAAACTCCACTTTGTTCTTTGGAGGTTTGACCCTTCCCAATTGGTTGGTCACGCTGCCCTCCATAGTTAATGGGTTCAGCGTTTGAAAGTTCATCCATTCCGAAATCGGCGGGATAGTCGTACTCTGATACGTGTGGCGGGCGAATAAGGCATTCGGAGAAATATCATATTGATGGGTGCCTGTGAAAATAGAGGAGGTTACCATTTCGGGTTTTCCACCACCGGACAGCTTAGTTCTGTAAAGATATTTTTGCGTAGGGTTGATAGGGGAAGCGATGTAATACAGATATCCCGACTTTTCTTCTACTAAAGTCTTTTCTATAACGTCATAATCTCCTTTAGTAATAAGGGTTTGTCTTTTGCCATCTTTAGAGATTCTGTAGTAGTGATTCCATCCATCTTTGTCGCTTACCCAGAGAAATTCCTTCCCACCATCAAGCCAATTCCATTCAGGTATTGGATCAATCCAGGCTTTATCACTTTCTGTCAGAATATTGGCTACTGAGCCCGTAGCCACATTGGCAACATATACTTTGCTCTGGTTTTGTTCCCTGTTGACCTGTTGTAAAATCACTTCATTGGTTCCGGGAATCCAATCCATCCTTGGAATATAATTCTGAACCTGATCGCCAGGTATTTTTAACCAGGTTGTCGACGCGTTTGCTACGTTTACTACACCTAGCTTACAGGCAGAAGGATTTTCCCCAACTTTCGGGTATTCAACCGGAATAGTGAATGGATAAATTGAATCTGTATTGTTGATCATCAGGAAATTCTTCGTTTTGCTAGCGTCCAACTGCCAATAGGCGATAGATTGCCCATCTGGACTCCACCTAAACCCATCGCGACAAAAAAACTCCTCCTCATATACCCAGTCGAATGTGCCGTTGATCAATCCATCTTTTCCATCAGTTGTTAGTGCCTTCGAGCTTTCGGTACTCAAGTCATCAACGTAAATATTGTTTTTGCTTACATAGGCTACTTTGCTGCCATCAGGAGAAAATTTAGCAAACATAAGTGATGCTGAAGGCCGGCCTTTACCGACTTTGACTACCTTATTGGCTTTAAGATCTGCCACATAATAGTCACCTCTGGTTTCTTCCCGCCAAACTTTCTTACTGTTCGTAAAAACGAGAATTTTAGTCCCATCAACTGAAATTTCGAAGTCCTTTATTCTAGCAAGGTCTCTGCTTGCATTTTCAAGAAGACCCCTACCTAAAATAGTTTTCCTTTCCATCTTGGGTAAAGTGATCGAAATGATTTCACCATCGACAGCCTGGTAATAAGAGGTGCCGTCTTTTGCCCACTTGAGTCCTTGTGCATTTACTTGCTGAGAAAAAACAATGGCTATTAACAGGGTAAGCTTGAATAATAAGTTTTTAAGATACATTGTCTAGAGATTTAGAAATTCTTCATATACTACCTGAAGGTATGATTTTGCTTTTTTTAATAAAATTGAGGTCGTTTCTTTATTTGATTCCTTACTGTTATATAGCACTACCTTTCCAGTGTTGTCAAATGTAACACATTGTTGGCTATCGATAAACCCCATACCGTTGTCCCAACTAAAAAATGCAAATGGTTTGACATAGGGGTTGAGCAGATTCTTGCTCCATTTAAATTCTTTCGCGTCAAGGTCAAGTTGGCTTAGCACCGTCGCCGCCAGATCTGATTGACTGCCTACCGTGTTAAAGTGCTGACCGCGATACTGCTCCCGAATCACCTCACCGAACATTAGAAAAGGGATGTGGTAACGTTCAGGCGCAAATACGTCAACTCTATTCTTTGGATAGATATGACCATGGTCGGCGATAAAAAGAAACAACGTATTTTTATACCAAGGTTGCGTTTTAGCATTTTTCAGATAAGAACTTATACAAGAATCTGTATAAAAAGCGGTGCTCTTAAATTTGGCCACATTATCTGTATTTCCAAATTTAGACCTGCCTGGCACCGCAAAGGGTTCATGGTTTGTCAGTGTCAGGATCGTGGAAAAAAATGGCTGCTTCGCAGTTTTCATTTCCTGCAATTGGCGATTAAAGACCGGGCCGTCAAATTGGCCCCAGCTGGTTACTTCCCCACCTTTGAAGCTATTTCTATCGACGATTTTGTGGACATCATGACTTAGGAGGAATGCTTTATAGTTGTCAAACTCAGATTCGCCACCATAATAAAATGAATTTTCGTAACCTTCCTTATTCAAGGAACGTGATAATGAAGGGAGTTTTTCTGTTTTCTCCGGCCATTTAACTATGTTAACGGCCGCCAAAGTAGGAAAACCCGCGAGGCTTCCTATAAAACCTTTATCCGTTCTATTGCCGGTAGAATAGATGTTACTGAACAGCACACCCTGATGTGTTAGTGAGTCAAATCCAGGTGTTACGTCATTTGTGTTACCCAATGTTGAAGTAAGGTCTGCTGTGAAGCTTTCCATGATAAAGAGGGCAATGTTGGGCCGATTAGTTTTTAGGATACTCAGACTGGTATCTTTTTCTACGGAATATAGTTCCTTAACACTTTCATTTGCTTCTTTTAACGACTGATACACATACGGATTTGCTTTTGTCTTATTTGCCGCAATTACACTTGATAAAAGATTCCATTCCGTATTTACTGAAGCTAGATTTAAGATCTGATACTTTGAAAAATACGCCATGCTCTGGTTATTTGGAGATCCTGAAATGCCTCCACGGATAAGCACAAAGTTGATGGCAAGAATTAGGATGCCTAGAGGCAACCTGATCCAGATATTTAATTTGCCAAATGTTATTTTCCTTTCAATAATGAAACGCTGCATGATAAATCCCAACAACATTAATAGCATCAATAGCGACAACGAGAGGCCAATGGGAGAGGAAGCACTTGATGCCAGCGCCTCATTGGGGGTGGTGATCGCTACTTCCAGGGCCTTTGAATTTATCTTCGTTCCCCATTCCCGGTAGATATTAAAGTTAGCTACCGAAATGATACTAAACAGTACTACAAGTGTATTGTGGTAGATGCTCAACCACCTAAACTCAATTTGTTTCCTTCCAATTATAAGACAGATGATGAAAGCCAACGCCGGCAACACGGTCAGGTAGGCCGTCATTGAAATATCTAGTAGCAGGGCGTGAATGAAAGTGGCAGAAATTTCTGACAGGGGAATGTCTGTAACTGCCTTCACGTTTATTAATAAAAAAATTAGCCTGTCCAGAAAGAAGTAAAGCAGCCAGAATAAAAATATTCTTAAAAAAAACAGCAAACCTTTTAGCATAACTATTGACTAATTCTCACCCCTTATCATTTTGAACATTTCATCCATTTCTCCGCTGCTTTTAACCTCGTAACCTGATGGTATCGTCAGCGTAAACGGACCTGTTTTCTCTTCGTTGACACTTTTCAATGTTAGCACCGTCCTTATGCCATATTGCAAGCTAATGTATTTAACTGGAGTGCCATTCAGTCCTGTGAATTCAGGTAAAATGGCACCTGGGGCGAGTTTTAGGTCTGGGGCAAGCCAGACTTCGTAGGCCTGCTTATTGTTATCTGTGTAGGTATATTTCTCTGCAGCATAACCTGCAATTTCGCTTTTTTCTCCACTAGCTTTGAAATCGCTAAAGGTCAGGTTTCCCCCTTGTTTGTCCAGATCTTCTTTGGAAAACCTTGTCGCATACTGTTTCTGAAATATTGGAACATCTACCAGAAGTATAGCCGCTCTTCCCGGCCCATCAACTATCATCTTTAGTACGGCGACTCCCATGTCTATTTCCATTTTAGACAGATTACCATTAAATTTAACCTTACTTACTGACGGTAAATTCTCCGCATCTATCGTCTTTTTCTGATCCTCAGTTAAATCGTACACAATATCATAGGTAAGTGTTCCTTCCGTAATTATTTTTTGAGCCTTTGAAATAGAAAAGATACTGGTTGCCAACAGGGTTAGTAGTGTGATTTTACTCAATATTCTCATTGTGATCAAATTGCTGTTAAGTAAGTTACCAGGAAAGGTCCTGTTTTGTTAAGAATGATGATACCCCTTTTTTGAAATCATCAGTGTCTCTTACACGTGCGTTAATTTGCACGGCCAGGGATAGGCTCTTTTCAAGAAACGGATTGGTGGTTTGTCCTATGAGTTGTTTAGTAATCATCAGGGAATTCGAAGAAGCACGCTCGCAAAGCCGCGTCGCGTATTCCAGCACCTTATTTTCAATTTCAGACTTCTCCACTATAAATGTGATCAGTCCAAAAGAAAGTGCATCTGTTGCAGGAAACAACTCACCGGTAAGTAGGATTCGTTTGGCGATGGTTTCGCTTGTCTTTCTTAATAAAAAGCAAGATACAATCGCAGGCACAAATCCCAGATTCACCTCTGTGTAGCCAAATTTAGCTTCAGGCACGGAGAAAATGAGGTCACATACGGTGGCAAGACCACAGCCTCCTGCAATAGCATGACCTTCAACCTGCGCAATAACTACTTTGGGTAGGTAATATATAGTCGTAAAAAGTCGTTTCAGATTTTCTGAATCGGCAAGGTTTTCCTCATAAGAGTTCATTTGTAGCTCCTGAAGGTAAGCCAAATCGGCTCCCGCACTAAACGTAGGTCCATTGGCTTTTAAAATGATCAGTTTTACACGATCATCTTCAGAAGCTTTGATGAAATTTGTTGTTAGGTTAGCGACAACCTCAGGATTTAACGCATTTCTTTTATCCGGTCGATTAAGAGTGATGGTCGCAATACGATCCGTAATTGAATATAAAACAACATCTTCTGTCATGATTCCTTGTTTTGACCAATATAACAAGTCAAATATATAGAATGCGAAGTAATAACCTGTGCATATGTTCAGTCAATATTTTTGATCAATGCCTCATGGGAACCCAATTTCAGATTCATTAAATTGATCTTGCTCATGGATAAATCATAGAATTGGATGTTATCGTCCTCCATTCTGAAGTATGATCTTTTAACGGAATTCAAATTTGTTGTACATATGATTTTACTGACTCGTTGTTGTTCCAGATAAGGAAGAATATTCTGCTTGAAGAGTTTTTCGTTCGTTTGTAGTTCGGTGAAAATAATAGCTTCGTTACCTGATATAAAGGCAATAGCGTAATGTTTTCTAATGTTATAAATGAGCAGCGTTCGCTGGTTTAATAGGTGGTATTTCTCTAGCCCTGTTAAAGTTTGCAACAATAAACATAAAGTAACAGAGATCATCAGGAGGTATTTACGATACGATTGCAAACTAATCAGAAGCGTAATAAGCACTACGCTAAGTAGCAACACTTCAAATTTGTTGATCCATATGGAATTTAGGCTTGCGAAAGGGAGTTCTGATAGGTACCTGAGTCCTGAATTTGTAAAAGAAATCAGCAATTCCAAAGGACCTGCAAGGAAGTCGATCCTTAGGATCAGTACCAGGATCCCCAGATACATGATAGCAGTTACTGGCAACAATATAAATAGGTTACTAATTAAAAAGTATAGGGGAAACTGATGGAAATAATAAACACTCAGCGGAAAAGTAAATAGCTGGGCGGCCATTGAAATGCTCAAGGCCGACCATGCCTTTCTGAGTACTTGGTTTTTAAAGAAAAACCACTGTTCAATTATTGGTTGCAAGAAAATCAAGCCCAGTACCGCCAGGTAGGACAATTGAAAACCGATGTCCCACAATAACATCGGATCATAAAGCAAAATTAAAAATGCCGAGAAAGCCAGCGTATTGTAGCCATTTGCTGATCGGTTAATCCCTTTGCCGATGATAAACGCGGAGATCATAACTGCAGACCTAAGCACTGAAGGCGATAATCCGGTAATGAAGGTGAATGCCCA
>Ga0247814_10002157_pt1 | contig 10961 bp, 9 predicted proteins | sample UWRJL179409R1_FD_179947 | JGI IMG/M metagenome (GOLD analysis project Ga0247814, IMG submission 179947) | Plant litter microbial communities from Arlington Agricultural Research Station in Wisconsin, United States - UWRJ-L179-409R-1 | ecosystem: Environmental > Terrestrial > Plant litter >... | reverse complement strand
GGTATCGGCCACTTCCAGACGCACCGCATCACCGTAACGACGTGAGAACAGCTCGCCGCGCAGCGCACGGGCCAAGTCTTCGACGTCTTCGGTATCGACCGCCAGATCGGCGTTTCGGGTCAGGCGGAACTGGTAGCAGCCCTTGACCTTCATGCCCTGGAACAGGTCATCGGCGTGCGCGTGGATCATCGACGACAGGAACACGTAGTTGTCGCCAGCGCCGCCCACTTCTTCCGGCAACTTGATGACGCGCGGCAGCAAACGTGGCGCAGGAATGATCGCCAGACCGGAATCGCGGCCGAAGGCGTCGATGCCTTCGAGCTCGACGATGAAGTTCAGGCTCTTGTTCACCAGCAACGGGAACGGGTGCGTCGGGTCGAGGCCGATCGGGGTGATGATCGGCGCGATCTCGTCGCGGAAGTAGCGGCGCACCCAGGTTTTCAGCTTGACCGTCCAGTTGCGGCGACGGATGAAGCGCACTTGGTGCTTTTCCAGCTCCGGCAACAGGATGTCGTTGAGGATCGCGTACTGACGGTCAACGTGACCGTGCACCAGCTCGCTGATCCGCGCCAGTGCTTGATGCGGTTGCAGGCCATCGGCGCCGGCCTGTTCACGGGCGAAGGTGATTTGCTTCTTCAGGCCCGCGACGCGGATTTCAAAAAATTCATCCAGGTTGCTGGAGAAGATCAGCAGGAACTTCAAGCGTTCCAGCAACGGATAGGACTCGTCCAGCGCCTGTTCCAGCACGCGGATGTTGAATTGCAGTTGCGAGAGCTCGCGGTGGATGTACAGGCTGCTGTCATCCAGGCCCGGTATCGCAATCACTGGCGCCGCCGCGACAGGTTCGGTGACTGGCGCGGGTGGCGCAGGCTCCAGTTCCGGCGGGGTTTCGGTGATTTGCTCGACCACCGGCTGAGCTTCTTTTACTGCAACTTCCGTGAGTCCTTCGGTATTCATTGAATGTTCCTGGGAGGGCTATTTCTGCTCTCGTAACAATTGAGCGGCGCGGACAGCAAAGTAAGTCAGGATGCCATCAGCGCCGGCACGTTTAAAGGCGGTCAGTGATTCGACAATCACCGCCTCGCTCAACCAGCCATTCTGGATCGCCGCCATGTGCATGGCGTATTCGCCGCTAACCTGATAGACGAAGGTCGGCACTTTGAAGGCATCTTTTACCCGGAAAAGAATATCCAGATACGGCATGCCGGGTTTGACCATGACCATGTCCGCGCCTTCAGACAAGTCCGCACCGACTTCGTGCAACGCTTCGTCGCTGTTGGCCGGGTCCATCTGATAGGAGGCCTTGTTGGCCTTACCGAGGTTCGAGGCCGAACCCACGGCATCGCGGAACGGCCCGTAGTAGGCGCTGGCGTACTTGGCCGAATAAGCCATGATCCGCACGTTGACGTTGCCAGCGATTTCCAGCGCTTCGCGAATGGCCTGGATGCGACCGTCCATCATGTCCGACGGCGCGACGACCTGGGCGCCGGCTTCGGCATGGGACAAGGCCTGGCGGACCAGTGCATCAACGGTGATGTCGTTCTGCACGTAGCCTTCTTCGTCGAGAATGCCGTCCTGGCCGTGGGTGGTGAACGGATCAAGCGCAACGTCGGTGATCACCCCCAGCTCCGGAAAGCGCTCTCGCAGCGCGCGGGTGGCGCGCTGGGCGATGCCTTGAGGATTCCAGGCTTCGGCGGCGTCGAGGGATTTCAATTCAGGTGGAGTGACCGGGAACAACGCCAGCGCCGGAATCCCCAGTTCGACCCACTTCGCCGCTTCTTCGAGCAGCAAATCGATAGTCAACCGCTCTACCCCGGGCATCGAGGCCACGGCTTCGCGACGGTTTTCACCGTCTAGCACGAACACCGGCAGGATCAGGTCATCGACCGTCAGCACATTTTCCCGCACCAGCCGACGCGAAAAATCATCACGACGATTGCGGCGCAGGCGCGTGGCAGGGAACAGACGGTTGGCGGGGGTAAAGCTCACGGCGGACTCCTGAGCCCGCGCAAACGGGCGAGCGTGACAGTTATAGACGGCCATTATGACCAACAGATGACAGTTGTGTGAGACCTGTGTCACGTAGCCGCATTCCATTCTCAGTGTAGGAATTGTTCACGTCGAGACACATTTGGACACTTTCATGAATGTGTCCGAAGGGTTAGGCTGCGCGTTCATTTCGCCAGCACCCAGACAATGCTCCAACAATTTCTGCATGACTTTGGCTACTTTGCCTTGTTCCTCGGCACGTTTTTCGAAGGCGAAACCATTCTGGTGCTCGCGGGCTTCCTCGCGTTCCGTGGATACATGGACATCAATATTGTGGTGGTCGTGGCGTTCTTCGGCAGCTATGCCGGCGATCAGCTGTGGTACTTCATGGGGCGCAAGCACGGGCGCAAATTGCTCGCGCGCAAACCACGCTGGCAGATGATGGGTGACCGCGCGCTGGAACACATTCGCAGGCATCCGGATATCTGGGTGCTGAGCTTCCGCTTCGTCTATGGCCTGCGCACGGTGATGCCGGTGGCGATCGGCCTGTCGGGTTATCCGCCGGGACGTTACCTGCTGCTGAACGGCATTGGCGCGGCGATCTGGGCCACCGCGCTGGCCGCTGCGGCTTACCACTTCGGTGCGGTGCTGGAAGGCATGCTCGGCAGTATCAAAAAATATGAGCTGTGGGTGCTCGGTGCGTTGCTGGTGCTGGGCGTCGGCCTGTGGCTGCGTCGGCGCTTCAAGAATGCCCGTCTGGCGAAACAGGTTTACGCCGACGAGCAAGCAGCAAAAGCCTTGCAACTGCAGCAAGCCGAACAGGCAAAAACCGCCGACCCTAAGACGCCAGCCGAATAACGCACTGGCGACTCACGTACAGCCCGCCAACACTGAGCAGGCTGTAACCGAGCAGGCCCGCCCACATCAGCGGGCTGGCCGGCCAAAGCCCGACCAGCGGCGCCAGCCACAGCAGCGGCACGTTAAACCCCAGCCGTAACAGTTCGACCTTCAGCGCCCACGGGCGATTCTCCAGGGCCACGCCCAACGCAAACACCCCGAACGCCACCGCGCTCCAGCCGAGTAACAGCGCGGCCGTCGGCAGGCTGCGTTCCAGGTTCATCAGATAACTGCCCAGCGCGATGTAGACGCAAAACTGCAGCGCCACATACCACTGCAGGCGCCGCTCGAGCGGCACGTCGAATTTGCGGAATCGAGTCAGATCCGGCTTGCTCATCGGGTACTTCGCCGCCACGTCCGCCGGCCGCCAACCGGTGCGCATGAACCAGATCCGCAGCTTGTCCCACGGGCGCTCGGCCCGGCGTGCGTCATCCCACAATTGCGCATAAAACTGCAGGTTGGCCCACAGCGGATTCCAGCTCGCCAATGGCGTGGTCACACCGAAAATCACCGGTTCGTTATCGTCCTCTTCCTGAAACGTGCCGAACAACCGGTCCCAAAGAATGAACACCCCGCCGTAGTTGCGATCCATGTAGAGAGCGTTCTGTGCATGGTGAGCCCGATGATTGGATGGCGTAACGAAGCACCACTCGAACCAGCCGAGCTTTGGAATGTGCCTGGTGTGCACCCAGAATTGATACAGCAGGTTGAGCGCCGCGACGCTGAAAAATACCAGCAGCGGCACGCCAAGCAACGCCATCGGCAGGTAGAAAACCCAGCCGAGCAGAAACCCGGTGCTGGTCTGGCGCAACGCGGTGGAGAGGTTGTATTCCTCACTCTGGTGATGCACCGAATGCGCGGCCCAGAGGATGTTGCGCTCGTGCCCCATGCGGTGCAGCCAGTAGTAGCAGAAGTCGTAGAGGACGAAGGCAAACACCCAGACCCAGACGCGATCTGCCGGCAGTCTGAGCCATGCCAGATGATCCAGGGCAAACGCGTACGTGAGCAGCCCGACACCTTTGGTCAGCAACCCGGTGGTGGTCGACAACACGCCGGTGCTGATGCTGTTCACTGCGTCCGCCAGGCGATAGTTGCTGACCCCGCGCCAGCGGTCGGCAATCAGTTCAACCGCGATCAACACGAGGAAAAACGGCACCGCATACAGAATCAAGTCCATGACGCGCCCTGCTCGCAATCGTATGAACAGATCCTAGGTGTAGCCGCCCATTAACCCTATGGCAACGCGCGACAATTTAGTGGACATTTAGCGCCATGAATCTGGAGAGAAAACCATGAGCAAAAAAGTTGCAGTGATCCTGTCCGGCAGTGGCGTATACGACGGCGCCGAGATCCATGAGAGCGTCATCACCCTGCTACGCCTCGACCAACGCGGCGCCCAGGTGCAGTGCTTCGCCCCGAACATCGCGCAATTGCATGTGATCAACCACCTGACCGGCGAAGAAATGCCCGAGTCGCGCAATGTGCTGGTGGAATCGGCGCGGATTGCCCGTGGCAACATCAAGGACATCCGCGAGGCCGACGTTGACGACTTCGACGCACTGATCGTGCCCGGCGGCTTTGGTGCGGCGAAAAACCTGTCCAACTTTGCCGTCGAAGGCGCTGGCTGCAGCGTGCAGCCTGAAGTGCTGGCGCTGGCGGAGGCATTCGCCGAAGCAGGCAAACCAGTGGGCCTGATGTGCATCTCGCCGGCATTGGCCGCGAAGATCTACGGCCCGGGTGTGACCTGCACCATCGGCAATGATGCCGACACCGCCACGGCAATGAACAAGATGGGCGCGACCCACGAAGATTGCGCGGTGACCGAGATCATCGAAGACAAGGCGCGCAAACTGGTGACGACCCCGGCTTACATGCTGGCGCAGAACATCAGCGAGGCAGCCTCGGGCATCAACAAACTGGTGGATCGCGTACTCGAACTGACCCACGAAAACGACGCCTGACACGGTCTATTGTAGGAGTGAGCCTGCTCGCGATGGCGGTGTGTCAGGCAACATATCTGTTGAATGATCGACCGCTATCGCGAGCAGGCTCACTCCTACAAGGGATTTGTGTTGGGCTCAGGTGTTGCGGGTCAGGCGCGTGAGAATCCGGTCCAGCGCATTGGCAAACGCCTGCTTTTCGCGGTCGCCAAACGGCGCGGGGCCGCCGCTCATCTGGCCTTGCTCACGCAGGTCGGTGAACAGATTGCGCACTGCGAGCCGTTCACCCATGTTCTGCGCATCGAACTCCTTGCCGCGCGGGTCGAGCGCCGCCACGCCCTTCTTCACCAGCCGATCGGCCAGCGGGATATCGCTGCAGATCACCAGCTCCCCCGGCACCGCGTGTTCGACCAGATAATCGTCCGCCGCATCCGGCCCGCTCGGCACCACGATCAGCTTGACGATGGCCAGCCCCGGCTTGATCTGCGGCTGCCCGGCCACCATTACCACTTCGAACTGGCGCTTGAGGGCGAACTTCACCACCAGATCCTTCGCCGCCCGAGGGCAAGCGTCGGCATCGATCCATACACGCATTTTTTTACTCCAAAAAATTCGCGAGCAAGTCGAATGTGAGCACCGTCACTCCCAGAGGTTACGCGCAAATCCTGTGGGAGTGACGGTGCGACGATTCGACTTGCTCGCGAATGTGAGCGCAGCGAATGCTGTTAAGCGGCTACCCGCCGCTTCTCAGCCACCCAACTACGCCCATACAACACAACAATCGCCACAATCGCCACGGCCTGCGCCGTCAACGAATACGCATCGGCATGAATCCCCAGCCAGTCAAACTCAAAGAACGCCACTGGCCGCGTGCCGAAGATCCCGGCCTCCTGCAACGCCTTCACGCCATGCCCGGCGAACACCACCGACAATGCGCACAGCAACGCCGCGTTGATGCTGAAGAACAGCGTCAGCGGCAGTTTCGCCGAGCCACGCAGGATCACCCACGCCAGTCCGACCAGCAGCACCAGCGCCGTCGCGCCACCGGCGAGCACCGCGTCATGCCCGGCCGGGCCGGCCTGCAGCCACAGGGTTTCGTAGAACAGGATCACCTCGAACAACTCGCGGTACACCGAGAAGAACGCCAGAATCGCAAAGCCGAAGCGTCCGCCACCGCCGACCAGACTGCTCTTGATGTAATCCTGCCAAGCCGCTGCATGGCGACGGTCGTGCATCCACACGCCAAGCCACAGCACCATCACACTGGCGAACAGCGCCGTCGCGCCCTCGAGCAACTCCCGTTGCGAACCACTGACGTCGATCACATACGCCGCCAGCGCCCAAGTGCCCAGCCCCGCCAGCAACGCCAGGCCCCAACCGACGTTGACGCTGCGCACCGCCGATTGCTGGCCGGTGTTGCGCAGGAACGCCAGAATCGCCGCCAATACCAGAATCGCTTCCAGACCTTCGCGCAGCAGAATCAGCAAACCGGAGATGTAGCTCAGCGACCAGCTCAAGCCATCGCTGCCAAGCAGCCCGGCGGACTCTTTCAGCTTGGCCTTGGCCGCGTCCAGACGCTGTTCGGCCTGCTCGACTGGCAAGCCGTCCTGTAACGACTGACGGTAAGCCATCAGCGATTTTTCGGTGTCTTTGCGCACGTTCGCGTCGACGTTATCCAGCGAACTTTCAACCAGTTCGAAACCTTCCAGATACGCCGCTACCGACAGGTCATAGGCCTGATCGTGCTCACCGGCACGGTACGCCGCCAGACTCTTGTCCAGCGTCGCCGCGGTGTAGTCGAGCAACTGCGCAGGGCCGCGCTTGACCTGCGGTGGCTGGGCACGCTGGGCACGGAACGTCGCCGCCGCTGGCGCGCCCTCGGCGCCTTGCACTTCGGCCGGGGTCTGACGCGCCAGATCGGCAATGTTGTAGGTTTTCTCGGAGTTGGCGGCCGTTGCATCGGCACTGAACCCGGCGATGTACGTCGCCAGATCCCAGCGCTGGCGATCGTCGAGCTGATCGGCGAACGCCGGCATGTCGGTGCCTTCGACGCCTTGACCGAGGGTGCTGTAGATCGCATAGAGGCTCAGGTGATCCATCCGCGTAGCGTCACGCAGGTTGGCCGGCGCGGGCGTCATGCCGAGCGCCGCCGGACCGTCACCGGCGCCGCTGTCGCCGTGACACACCGAGCAGTTTTGCGCATACAGCGGCGCGCCACGTGTCGGATCCGGGGTGATGATCGGTGCCTGGCTGACTTCATAGGCCACGGCCAGTTTCGCCCCCAGTTGCCGCGCCTGGCGGGCGACGTCCGCACCGTCCTGCTTCGCCGTGATCGCGCTGTGCAGCGCCTCGACGCCCTGCTCCAGCGCGATTTTTTCCGGCTTGGCCGGCAGCGCGCTGATCAGGCTCTGCAACGCCTGAGTGAATTCCAGCTGCTCGCGGTATTCGGCGTCGTCGAGAATTTTTCCCGCCTCGACCGTCGGCGGGTAATCCGCGCTGATGTAATCAAGCAGGTGCAGCGCTTGCGGAGCGCCTTCCACGGTATCGGCCAGCAGGTTGAAGCTGCTCAGCGCGCACAGCGGGAACACCAGCCAGGCCAGGAATCGGGACGAGGCAGTCATGAACAGGTCTCAAATGGAAATGCGAAGTTACATATTGTTCACTTCGCAGGCGTTTCCCTCAAGCTTTGTCGGCATTCAGCGTAATGGTGCCGTGAGATTGCGGTAATGCTCAGCCATGAATTCGACGAAAACCTTTACCTTGAGCGCAACGTGCCGGGCGTGGGGATACAGCGCGTAATAGTGCCGCTGGCCGAGGCTGCAATCCGGCAGGATGTGCACCAGACGTCCGCTCAACAAGTCGTCCAGCACCGTAGCCCGGGTGAACGCGGCAATACCGACGCCAGCCAGTGCGGCGGCGTGCAGCGAGCTGATCGAATCGGTTTTGAAGCGACCTTGGGGATTGACTGGTGTGGTTGCGCCATGGGAATCAGTCAGCAACCAATCGCTTCCAGCAGTGAATCCCAGCATCTGATGTTCCGCCAATTCGCGTATCTGTCGCACCAAACCATGCCGAGCCACGTAGGCCGGCGAAGCCACCAGCAGCATCGGCGACACCGTCAGCAATCGCGCCACCAGCGATGAATCCTCCAGCGCCCCGCAAATGCGCAGGGCCACATCGAAGCCCTCGGCAATCAGATCGACAAAACGGTCATCGCAGGACAAATCGACTTCAATTTCGGGATAGCGCTGCTGAAACGCTGGCAACCAGTTGGCCAGTTCCAGCGTACCGATGACCATGGGTGCGCTGATACGCAAAACGCCGCTGGGTCTTTCATGGGCTTGCGCCACGGCAACGGCGGCCTGATCGAGGCGCTCGAGAATGTCCACGCACGCGGCGTAATACTGCTGGCCCGCGGTGGTCAGGCTGAAGCGTCGGGTGTTGCGATTGATCAGCCGTGTGCCGAGTTCAGCTTCCAACTGCTGCAGCTGCCGGGAGATGGTCGAGTGCGTGGTGTCGAGCCGTTCGGCGGCGGCGCTGAAACCGTGACACTCGACGATGCAACGGAACGCACGCATGGCCAGCAGTTGATTCATCAGGGCACCGGTTTGAATTGAGCAGCGGGGGCGCAAGCCTAGCTCAACCAGTGCTGGCCTGGCACCTGACAGGCCGCGCAGAAGCTGTGCAAAACAGCCAAGCACATTGCCACCACTGATCCTTATAATGCGCCACATCAGCCCCTTTGCGCCCAAGGAAGAAGCCACCGTCATGCGTCACTGCCTGCTGTTGACTGTGCTGCTCAGCATCGTTGTGCAACTCAACGGATGCGCCGCTTACCGCAATTACGACCTGGAAATGCAGCAAACCACCGATCAACTGATGATGGGCAATGTCGATGCCGCGCTGTACCTGATCGAGTGGAACAACCCGTGGGAATCCAAGGATCTGCTCTATTACTTCGAAAAAGGCGCGGTCCTCAGCCTCGGCAGCTTGTTGCCCGAGAGCCAGATGGCCTGGCGCAGTGCTGACCAGATGATTGCCCAGCGCGAAGACGCCGTGCCTTCCGCACCGATGAAATTCCTCGGTCAATTAAGCCGGGAAATGGGCGTCATGTTGGTCAATGACAAACTGCAGCGCTACGACGGTTATGACTACGAAAAGGTCATGCTGACCACGCAAATGGCCCTCAACCAATTGTCCGTCAACGACTTCGAAGGCGCCCGGTCCGACATCAAGAAAACCCACGAGCGCGAAGCGCTGATCGCCCGAGCGCGCGAGCACCAGTACGACGAAGCCGAAGAGCTAGCCAAGGCACAGGGCATCAAGGTGCATTACAAGGACCTGCGGGGCTACCCGGTGACCACCCTTGATGCGCCGTCGGTCATCGAATTGAAAAACGGTTACCAGAGTGCGTTCAGCCATTATCTGGCCGGTTTCACCTATGAGGCCTTGGGCGAGCGTGATCTGGCTGCACCGGGCTATCGGCAAGCCATCGAACTGCGCCCCAACGTACCTTTTCTCGAGCAAGCATTACGCAATCTCGACAAACCGCCGGCGCAGGCTGACGAAAGCGACGTGTTGATCGTGGTGCAAAGTGGCCTGGCCCCTGCCCGCGCCTCGGTCAAAGTACTGATTCCAGTGCAGCTCAATGAAACCCTGGTCATCGAGGCACCGATTTCCTTCCCGGTGATGGTGCCGGACGCGGTCACGCCGTCTTTCGACTCGATCAAGGTCGATGCGCGCCAACGCCCCTTGAGCCTCATCAACAGCGTTACTGACATGGCGACGCGCACCTTGCGTGATGACATGCCCGATATCATTGAATCGGCGCGGTTCCGCGCCAATATGGCGGCCGTCGGCCAAGCTTCTTACAACACTCAAAACCCCACCAAGGCCTCACTGGTCGTGACCGAAAAAGATTTATTCGAAGAGGCGGATACCCGCACCTGGCGCACCCTGCCCGATAAGACCCTGGTAGCGCGACTGCGCCTGAAAAAGGGCAACCACACCATCAATGCGCCCAATGCTGCCGGTACGCTGACCGTTCGCATTGATCGTGATCACCAGGTCATCAACCTGCGGGCATTCGGCGACCGGTTATTTATCATCGGCACCGCTTACGTACCGCCGACAGCGGCGGTATCGGGCCTGAAAGGGAAATGACTCAAGTCGTGCGTTGGCGCTTGAAGAAAATCGGGCAGACCGTCAATCTGCCGAGCATCGGCGTGTGCCCCGTCACCCGCCTCGGACAACCTCAAGAACGGAGTCTTTGCATGCGCTTCAAACTCATCGCGGTGGCGGCCTTCGCCTTGCTGACCAGCGGTTGCGCAACGCCTCCACCGTCACCCCCGGCCCCGGGCAGCGCGGCGAGCAAAGTGGTGGCGATGGGCGAGCTGAAGAACATTGCGATCGGTAACATGCGCGTCGCCCGGGAAAACGGCTTCATGACTGTTGGCGTGCAATTGAACAACACCGACAAGCGCAACAAGACCTTCTATTACCGTTTCGCCTGGCTCAGTGCTGAAGGCTTTCCAGTCGCCGACGATGAAGTCTGGAAACCCCAGTTGATCTACGGCGGACAGAACAGCTTCCTCCAGAGCATCGCTCCCACCCCGAAAGCCGTGGACTTTCGTCTGGAACTCCAGACGCCTTGAACCCGACGCCCTATTTCGTTCCAGAGAGCACTCCCATGTTTGCACGCGTCTCCTGCCTCGCCGTTTTCGCCTTGCTGGTCTCCGGTTGTGTCGACAACTCGCCAACCCTGGGCAGCAGCAATATCAGTTACGGCGACCCCAGAGCGGTTGAAACCGTCACTAACGAGTTCGGCTCCACCGACCTGCAGATGATCGCCGAGTCGATGACCCGCTCGCTGGCCCAGTCCGGGGTTCTGCAGGGCCGTCCGGTGGTTCAGGTCTACGACGTGATGAACAAGACCAGCGAATACATCGACACCCGCGAAATAACCACCAGCATCAAGACCCAGTTGATGAAATCCGGGGTGGCCCGCTTCGCCAGCGACAACACCGCGATGCAAAGCCAGATCGATCAGCTCAAGCTGCAAAACCAGAGCGGCCTGTACAAGAAGAGCACCGTGGCCAAGACTGGCAACATGATCGCCGCCAAATACCGGCTTGA
>Ga0247814_10002155_pt1 | contig 10968 bp, 8 predicted proteins | sample UWRJL179409R1_FD_179947 | JGI IMG/M metagenome (GOLD analysis project Ga0247814, IMG submission 179947) | Plant litter microbial communities from Arlington Agricultural Research Station in Wisconsin, United States - UWRJ-L179-409R-1 | ecosystem: Environmental > Terrestrial > Plant litter >... | reverse complement strand
GGCGCGAAGCGTTCAACACCGGACACAATGTGCTGCTCTCCCCTGCCGCCGACATCTTCCGCGATCCTCGCGCCGGTCGCGGGTTCGAAGCATTCGGCGAGGACCCCCTGCTCTCCGGGGTCATCGCCGCGCGTCAGATCGAGGGCATCCAGTCGAATCCAGTTCTCGCCGACATCAAGCACCTGGCCGCGTACAACCAGGAGGCCAACCGCCTGGTCGGAGGCAATGCCGTCGTGGACGAACGGGCATACCAGGAGGTCTACCTGCGCCCGATCGGGATGGCGGTGCAGGACGGCCATCCGGCATCTGCCATGTGCTCGTTCAACAAGATCAATGGAACGTACGCGTGCGAGAACGAGTACCTGCTGTCCACGGTGTTGCGCGAGCAGCTCGGATTCGAGGGCTTCGTCATGAGCGATTACAACGCGACGCACACGACCCTCGAGTCGTTCACCGCGGGCCTCGACCAGGAGCAGCCCGCTGACTACCACTTCGGCCAGGCGCTCCTCGATCTCGTCGCGGACGGCACCATCAGCGAGGATGCCATCGACGCGAGCGTGCTGCGCATCCTCAGGCCGATGTACGCACTCGGGCTGTTCGACCGCCTGGTCGAGACCGACGGGTTCAACGAGTCGGCGAACGCCCGCGTCTCCCAGACGATCGCCGAGCAAGCGGCGGTACTGCTCAAGAACGACGACGCACTGCCGCTCAACGCGAGCACCCTCGACTCCGTCGCCGTCATCGGCGCGGACGCGGATACGGATGTCGCTGGCGGTGGTTCCTCCCTCGTCAACGGCACCGGGTCGATCTCTCCGTTCGAGGGCATCGAGAACCGGGTCGGCGCCGGTGTCGACGTCAGCTGGGAACCCGGGACAGACCCGATCAGCAACGGCGGTGCCCTCCTGACCGGCCCCGAACCGGTCCCGTCCGACGTCCTGACGACGAACGGCGGGGCGGATGCCGGACTCTCGGCTCGCTACTGGACCAACCTGACTCAGGATGGCGACCCGGGCATCGACCGTGTGGAGAACTCGGCAACCCTGTACCTCGGTTTCCCGAGCCTGCCGAGCTTCAACGCCCAATCGCCGAAGCTCCCCGAGACCCCGTCCGAGTACAACAACGACATGTCCGCGGAGTGGACCGGCACCCTCACGGTGCCTCGCTCGGGCGAATACACGTTCTCGCTCGGCGCCGAAGGCAGTGCGACCCTCTTCGTCGACGGTGTCCAGCAGCTCGACGTGCAGGATGCGACCACGTACACCGCCGACACCTGGACAGTGGCCCTCACCGCGGGTGACACGCACGATGTGCGGATCGCCTACGTTCACGACACTCCGACCGGGACCGATGGCGGCCCGAAGCTCAAGTTCGGATGGATCCCGCCTCGCCAGTACGTCGCAGCACAGGCACAGGCAGCCGCGGACCTCGCCGGCGATTCGGATGTCGCCATAGTCGTCGTCCGCGACCTCGCGACCGAGGGAGTGGATCGTCCGAGCCTGAACCTCCCCCAGGGCCAGGAAGCACTCATCCGTGCGGTCACGCGGGCCAACCCCAACACGATCGTGGTGTTGACTACGGGCGGTCCGATCGACGTGAGTTCGTGGAGCGACGACGCCGCCGGAATCCTCGAGGCCTGGTACGGCGGCCAGAGGCAGGGCACCGCGATCGCTCGACTGCTGTTCGGCGATGCGAATCCCTCGGGACACCTTCCCGTGACCTTCCCGTACTCGCAGGAGGAGACCCCGACAGCAACCCCTGAGCAATACCCGGGCGACGGTCTCGACTCGCAGTACAGCGAGGGCATCTACGTCGGCTACAAGGGCTATGCGGAACAGGACATCGATGCGCGTTACCCGTTCGGATACGGGCTCTCGTACACGACCTGGCGGTCGCGTGTCACGGAGCTTCCCGCGACGCTGGCCGTGGCATCCGATGGTCTCATCGCCCCGGACGACCTCGAGCTGACCGCACGCGTGCGGAACACCGGCGAGCGCAACGGCTCGGCAGTCGTTCAGGTTTACGCCGGCAGCCTGCCGGGTGACATCGATACCCCGGATAGGCAGCTCGCCGGGTGGGCTCGCGTCTCCGTTGACAGCGGTGAAGTCGAGGTCACGACGATCAGCCTCGATCCGAAGTCGTTCGCGTTCTGGGACAGCGAAGGTGACCGGTGGGTCACCCCGCGCGGCAGCGTGGAACTGTTCCTCGGCACATCCGTCGAGAACGCGACATCGGTAGGGAGCGTGACGGTCGGCTGACGACTAGAGCAGGAACTCGACGAGGATCCCGGCGAGCACGTCGTCGGCGATCCCGTGGTCCTGGCCCGCGACCGTGATGTGGCGCGAACCGGGAATGACCCCGGCGATGGCTGCCGACGCGGCGCTCGCCCACGGCGCGCTGTTGCCGCCGTCGAGGACGAGGGTCGGCGCCGCGATCGCGCTGTACCGTTCCCGCGGGACATCCCCCGTTCCGACGAGCGCGAGATCGTGCGGGAGGGTGTCGGCGAGGGCGACCATGGACGGCCAGAACGGCTGGTGCTGAATGCCGGGAGCATCGATTCCGGATGCCGCGAAGAACTCGAGCGCGGCCCGCTCCAGATTGCCCTCGGCAACGGCTGCGGCGACGCCAGACCCGTCGGTTCCGGGAACGAACGGCGCCTCATAGGCGACGAGTTTCGTGATGCTGCGACTGCGGGCTGCCGTCTCGAGGCCGATGATCGCTCCCGACGAGTGCCCGTAGACGAACGCCGTTCCTCCCGCCGCGTAGATGAGCGCTTCGAGATCGTCGACCTCGCGTTCGACCGCATACGGAGACGTGTTCCCGCTGTCGCCGCGACCGCGCCTGTCGTAGGTGATCACGCTGAAGTGCTCGGCGAGCAGGGGAACAAAGCCCGCCGCACTGAACCGCGTGGTGAACGCGCCGCCGGAGATGATGAGCGCGGGACCGCTCCCGCTGCTGTCGTACGCGATCTCGGTACCATCCGCTGAGGCGACTGTTTTCATGGCAGAACGCTAGCGCCGGGGTCCCTTCCGCGGGAAGTACCGCGGTCATAAGCTGCGCTGCAAGGAAAGGACTGCCATGGTTCCGGAGATCAACTACATCGCCGTCGTTCTCGCCACGCTCTCGAGCATGATCGTCGGCTCGATCTGGTACACGCCGAAGGTCTTCGGCACCTACTGGATGCGGGTCGCGAAGGTCACACCCGGCGCCGCCTCGGGTGCCATCGTGCCGATCGTGGTCACGCTCGTCGTGAGCTTCATCACCGCGTGGATCCTCGCGGGCGCCGTCTACCTGTCGTGGAGCTTCTACGGCGGCAGCTTCCTGGTCAACTCGATCGTGACCGGCATCCTGCTGTGGGCAGGCTTCACCGCCGCCCGATTCGTCACCCACGACGCCTTCGAGGGCCGTCCGTCCGGGCTGACCATTCTCAACTGCGCCCACGAGCTCGTGACCATCCTGCTCATGGCGGTCATCATCGGGGTCTGGCCCGCCTGAGCATTCGCTTGCAGCACCGCATCCGTGTCGGGGGTGGTGCCGCGCGGGCCGTACGGTGTGAGCATGTCCGTCGGCTACTACGTCCACCACCGCGGAGCCGGCCACATCCACCGTGCGCTCGCCATTGCGTCGGTGATGACCACACCCGTGACGATCCTCTCGTCCCTTCCCCGCGATGAGCGCTGGACCGGCGAGTGGATCGAGCTGCCGCTGGATCACGCCGACGAACCCGTCGATCCCCGCGCGAGCGGCGCCCTGCACTGGGTTCCCCTCCGATCGGACGGCCTTCGCGACCGCGCCGCCGCGATCTCCGCCTGGATCGAGCGTGAACGCCCGAACGCCATCGTTGTCGACGTCTCCGTCGAGGTCGCTCTCCTCGCTCGCCTCCACGGCGTGCCCGTCGTGACGATCGCACAACCGGGCGACCGCACGGACGGCCCGCACACCCTCGGCTACCGCGTCTCGAGTGCCGTGATCGCCCCGTGGCCGTCCGACATCCGCCCGCTGAAGGTCGAGACGGATGTCGAGGCACGCATCGAGGCAATCGGCGCGATCAGCAGGCTGGCGCCGTCGAGCACGCGCCCCTCCCGCGCGGCAGACCAGGCCGGCATCCTCGCCGGGTACGGCGGCCGGGGCGAGAGCGCGTTGGACGCTGTCGTGCGCGAAGCCGCGGCAGCTCTTCCGGGCTACCGCTGGGTCACCCCGGAGACCGCGGGCGGGGTCGAGGCCATGCTCGCGTCGTCCGCTGTCGTCTTCGCCCACTGCGGCCAGAACTCGGTGGCCGAGATCGCGGCGGCGCGCGTCCCCGCTGTGCTCGTTCCGGAGGACCGCCCGCACGACGAGCAACGCTCCCTCGCGCGTGCCCTGGAGAAGAGTAGCTACCCGGTCGTGATCGGTGAACCCGGCGCCGACTGGGCGGGCATCCTGGCCAACCTGCCGGACGGCGACGAGTGGGAGAACTGGTGCGACGGGGCCTCGGCACAGAGGGCAGCCGCGATCATCGAACGGGTGGCCTCGTGAGGACTGCGGTCATCACCATTGTGTCCGGCCGGCACGACCACCTGGAGAGGCAACAGGGGGCTCTCGACCCGGACGTCGACTACATCGTGGTCGCGATGAACGATCCTGCGCTTCTCGAGTGGCGTCCCACCGGACCGAGCGCGACCGTCATCCCGATCGACGGCGGTGACCGGCTACCGCTTGCCGCCGCCCGCAACCTCGGTGCTGCACGTGCGATCGAGCGCGGTGCCGAGCTGCTCGTATTCCTCGACGTCGACTGCATCCCCGGCGCGGAACTCGTCGCGAGTTACGCCGCCGCCGCGACGGATGACCGTTTGCTCACCGGTGCCGTCGGATACCTCCCGGAGGGCTCTCTCGATCCCGCCGACGCCCACTTCCACGGCTTCCGTCCGAGGCCGGACCGCGGCGAAATTGTAACCGGTGAGAGTCGGCTTTTCTGGTCGCTGTCCTTTGCCTCAACGTTGGCCGTATGGACACGTATCGGAGGTTTCGATGAAACATACCTCGGGTACGGTGGCGAGGACACCGACTTCGCCCTGCGGGCGGGGGAGGCCGGGCTCGACCTGGTCTGGGTGGGCGGCGCCGAAGCCGTCCATCAGTACCATCCGACACAGTCGCCGCCCGTGCAACACCTTCACGACATCCTGGTCAATGGCGCCCACTTCGCGAAGCGATGGGGATTCTGGCCGATGCAGGGCTGGCTCGTCGCTTTCGAGGAGCGGGGTCTCGTCGAGAGGGACCAGGTCACGGGAGAGTACACAGCCACCAGCTAGCGAAAGGGTCACCATGAGGATCGCCATCCTGTGTCACATGCATCACCCGATCGCCCAGCCGTACCAGGGCGGCACGGAGTCCCACACCGCGATGCTCGCCGACGAACTCGTGCGCCGTGGCCACGACGTGACGCTCTTCGCCAAGGAGGGTTCTGAGACGCTCGGGACCGTCTACCCCCTCGTTCCCGCCGACTTCGAGTTCGTCCGCGTCGCATCGCCCTTCGTCCGCAAGCAGCAGCACGGCTTCCTCGCCGAGGCGATCCATCACAGCATCGGCATCATCGCGGAATCCGACTTCGACGTCGTCATCAACAACTCGCTCAGCTCCCTGCCCTACCGGTACATGCGCGAGCTCCCCATGCTCACGGTGCTCCACACTCCCCCGACCCTCGAGGACGTCACGGCTGTCGTCACCGAACCGGGCTGGTCGCCGTCGCCGCTGCACTCGTACGTGACGGTGTCCGAGACGAACGCCCGCGACTGGCAGCGCATCCTGCCGAGCGTCTCGGTCGTTCACAACGGCATCTACCTCGACCGCTGGTCGTCGTCGGTCACCGCTGTCGACAACCTCGCGGTCTGGGCGGCGCGGATCACGCCCGAGAAGGGGCTTCACGTCGCGATCGACGCCGCACGGATCGCGGGCATGGACATCGAGTTCGCCGGCCCGATCGCCCACCAGGACTACTTCGACGAGCAGATCGCACCGCGCATGGGACCGTCGGTGCGCTACCGCGGACACCTCATGCACGCCGAGCTGCGGCACTTCTACGCGAGCGGCTCCGTCTTCGTCGCGTCGCCGCTGTGGTCGGAGCCGTTCGGCCTCTCCGTCGTCGAGGCGCTCGCGAGCGGGACCCCGGTGGCCGCCCTCCCGAACGGCGCCCTGCCCGAGCTCATCACGCCGGATGCCGGAGCCGTGGCGAGAACCACGAGCGCACGGTCGCTCGCGAAAGCGATGACGGATGCCGCGGCGGTCGATCGCGACGATGCACGCTTCTCGGCAACGAGGTTCTCGGTGGACACCATGATCGACCGCTATGAAACGTCGCTCAACGAGCTCGCGAGCTCGCCGCGGGAACTCGCCCTGCCCTAGGCGCGCGCAGCCGCCACGATCTCCGTGATCTGACCGGGCACGGTCTCGTCCTGGAGGCTTGTCGTGTCACCGAGCGTGCGGCCGTCGACGATGTCGGCGAGCAACCGCCGCATGATCTTGCCGCTGCGCGTCTTCGGCAGGTCGGGAACGATGAAGATGTCGCGCGGGGTCGCGATCGCGCCGATCTGGGTACGGATGTGGGAGCGCAGTTCGGCGAGATCCACGTCACCATTCGGGATCACGAAGGCCGCGATCGCCTCGCCGGTGACGGCATCCGTCACCCCGACGACTCCTGCTTCGCCCACGGTCGGGTGTGCGACGAGCGACGACTCGATCTCGATCGTCGAGAGGCGGTGTCCGGAGACGTTGATGACGTCGTCGACGCGACCGAGCAGCCAGATGTCGCCGTCCTCGTCGTACTTGGCGCCGTCGCCGGAGAAGAAGTAGCCCTGGTCGGCGAAGCGCTTCCAGTACGAGTCGCGGAAGCGCTCGGGGTTGCCCCACACCGTGCGGGCCATGCCGGGCCACGTGCCGGCGATGACGAGGAGTCCCCCGCCGCCGGGCGCAACCTCGACACCGTCGCCGTCGACGACGAGCGCGCGGAGCCCGGGAAGGGCGCGCAGCGCGGAACCGGGTTTGAGGGTCGAGATACCGGGCAGCGGCGCCATGACGGCGGCTCCCGTCTCGGACTGCCACCAGGTGTCGACAATCGGTGCGCGACCGCCGCCGATATTCTCGTGGAACCACACCCACGCCTCGGGGTTGATCGCCTCGCCGACGCTGCCGAGCAGACGGATCGACGAGAGGTCGTGCGTGGTGGGAAGGCCATCCGGGAACCACGTCATGAACGTGCGGATGAGGGTCGGCGCCGTGTAGTACGTCGTGACGCCGTAGCGCTCGATGATCTCGAAGTGTCGCTCGCGCGACGGGGTGTTCGGCGTTCCCTCGTAGATGACCGAGGTGATGCCGTTCGAGAGCGGGCCGTAGAGCACGTACGTGTGCGCGGTCACCCAGGCGAGGTCGGCCGTGCACCAGTAGACGTCGTCGGGCTTCGCGTCGAAGACGGCCCAGTGAGAGAACGACGCGTGCGTCAGGTACCCGGCGCTCGTGTGGACGAGTCCCTTCGGCTTACCGGTCGTGCCGCTCGTGTAGATGATGAAGAGGGGCGTCTCGGCGTCGAAAAACTCGGGCTCGTGCACGTCGGAAGCGGGATCGACGACGTCGTGCCACCAGACGTCGCGGCCGTCTGTCCATGGGACATCGGAACCGGTTCGGTTGATGACGAGAACGTGCTCGATCGACGGGACACCGGCTACCGCGTCATCCGCCGCCTCCTTGACCGGAACAGCCTTGCCGCGGCGGTACTGGCCGTCGGTCGTGACGAGGAGTTTGGCCTCGGTGTCCTCGACGCGGAAGCGCAGTGCCTCGGCCGAGAAGCCGCCGAAGACGAGCGAGTGGATCGCACCGATGCGGGCGATCGCGAGCGTGATGACGATCGTCTCGGGGATCACCGGGAGGTAGACGACGACCCGGTCGCCCTTGACGATGCCGAGCGACGTCAGGGCGTTGGCCGCCTGGGAGACCTCTTTCTGCAGGTCGGCGTACGTGAGGGTGCGGCGATCGCCCGGCTCGCCCTCGAAGAAGAACGCGACCTTGTCGCCATTTCCGGATGCCACGTGCCGATCGACCGCGTTGACGGCGACGTTGAGGCGCCCACCGGCAAACCACTCGGCTGTCGGGATCGACACTCCGTCGGTCGGCTCCCACGAGTGCGCGGTGTGCCACGGTTCGGCCCAGTCGAGTCGCTCGGCCTGCTGGGTCCAGAACTCGACGGAGTCCGTCGGTGCACCCTCGAGCCACTCAGGAGTGACGTTCGCGTTCGCAGCGAACTCCGCGGGTGCCGGGTAGCGGCGGTTCTCGGTGAGAAGGTTCTGGATCGTGTCGTCAGGAGAGAAGTCGGTAGCCATCGTCTCGACGGTAACCGCTTCGGCTGGGCGCTGAGCGCACAGCCGTAACGCAACGACCCAGAACGCAACGACCCAGAACCGTCCTGCTTTCTAGGCGCGGTCGTAGTACTGCGCGTTGGTCTCCGCGATGCCGACGGGAGAGCCCGCAGACCAGCCGCCGTCAACCACGAATTCGGAACCAGTCGAGTAGCTCGCGTCATCCGATGCGATGAACAGGACCATCTTGCTGACCTCTTCGGGCTGCGCCATGCGCTTGATCGCCGACTTGCCGACAACGACCTCCTCGCCGAGCGGGCCGAGGATGGGGGTGCGGATGTAGCCGGGGTGCACGGAGTTGACGCGGATGTTGTCGCTCGCGACCTCCATCGCGGTGGCCTTCGTGAAGCCGCGGACGGCGAACTTGCTTGTCGTGTAATCCGAGCTGAACGGCGTCGCGACGAGACCGGCGAACGACGAGATGTTGACGATCGAGCCACCGCCCGCCTTCTTCATCGACGTGATTGCGGCGCGCGTGCCGAGGAAGACGCCGTCGAGGTTGATGCTGAGCGTGCGGCGCCAGCCCTCGAGGGTCATGGACTCGACGGGCGATCCCGCGCCGCCGATTCCCGCGTTGTTGACCATGACGGAGATCGGGCCGAACTCCTTCTCGGCGAAGGTCATGACCTCAGCCCACTGGGCCTCGTCGGAGACGTCGAGGTGGTGGTAACGCACGCTGTCGCCGAGCTCCTTCGCGAGGGCGACACCGTCCTCGTCGAGGACGTCGGCGATGACGACCTTCCCTCCCTCCGCGACGAACGCCCGGGTGTGGGCAGCACCCATTCCGCGAGCGCCTCCCGTGACGACGATGGATTTTCCTTTGAACCGTGCAGACATAGTGTTCCTTCTTCGTTGTAGGTCCCATTTGGCAGATACTGCCTCCACACTACGCTTGCCCTATGCCTTCCACATCGAGTGCCCAGCTTGCACGCATGCGCGTCTCGGAACAGTCGTGCCTCGTCTTCATCGAGAACGGCTACGACCTGACCGTCACGCAGCTCTGCCAACAGCTCGGCGTGCCGGAACGCACCTTCTACAACTACTTCCCCACCAAACCCGATGTGGTCCGTCCGGTGCTCGACGCCGGCATCCGCGTCATCGCGGAATCCCTCGGCGACGAATCCCTCGACCTGACGGATGCCATGGCCGCTGGTTTCGCTCGCGCACTGTGGGGCGACCACGGGGTCTACACCCGCCGCCTCGTTCCGTTGCTGATGAGCGAGCCCGCGCTCTACGCCGTGTGGCTGTCCACGATCAGGGACTTCGAGACCGCGCTGCTCCCCGGCGTTGCCGATCGCCTCGGCGTCGGTTTCGACACGCTCCGTGCGCGGATACTCTCCGCGACCCTCGTCGCCGCCGTGCGGATGTCGTTCGAGCACATGGCGACCCACGGGAGCGACCCCATCGAGACGTTCACCGAGGCGATGGCGATCATCGCTCCGAGCACGCGCTGACGCGATAGCGCAATCACTAGACGAACGGCGGGCACCGGGCCACAATCGGTCGAATGGACCGTCGCGCCGGATCTATTCGCACCCCTGACCAGCGACTTCGTGTGTTCGTCAGCTCAACGCTCAACGAGCTCTCCGCGGAGCGAAAGGCTGTTCGGACGGCGATCGAGAGGCTGCGTCTCGCGCCGGTGATGTTCGAGCTCGGCGCGCGCCCGCACGCTCCGCGCGACCTGTACCGCGCGTACCTCGAGCAGAGCGACGTCTTCGTCGGGCTGTACTGGGAGCGCTACGGCTGGGTCGCCCCGGGCGAGGAGGTCTCCGGGCTCGAGGACGAGTACAACCTCGCGGGCGCGCTCCCGAAACTCATCTACATCAAGCAGCCGTCTTCCTCGCGGGAACCCCGGCTCGCGACGCTCCTCGACCGGATCGTCTCCGACGACGCCGCGTCGTACAAGAGGTTCTCGACTCCCGAGGAGCTTGCCGACCTCCTCGAGGGCGACCTCGCGACCATGCTCGCCGAGCGGTTCGACCAGGGTGCCCGTGTACCGGCAACGGTGACCGCGTCGATCCCGATCCAACCCGTCTCGTCGTTCCCCGTCCCCCTCACGCAGCTGGTCGGTCGCGCACGCGAGGTGGCGACCGTCGCCGATCTGCTTTCGCGACCGTCGGTGCGGCTCGTCACGCTCACCGGCCCCGGAGGCATGGGCAAGAGCCGGCTGTCGATCGATGTCGCGAGGTCGATGGAGGCATCGTTCTCCGGCGGACTCGCGTTCGTCAATCTCGCGCCCGTGAATGACCCGGCACTCGTGCCCGCGGCGATCGCCCACGCACTCGGTGTGCGCGACTCGGGCGACGAGCCCATCCAGGACAAGCTCGTCCGTGCCCTCAGCCACCGGGAGATGCTCGTCGTGATCGACAACTTCGAGCAGGTCGTCGACGCGGCCCCCGTGCTGACGGCAATGCTCGCGGGATCGCCGGGCCTCCGGCTTCTCGTCACGAGCCGAACGCTCCTGCGCCTGCAGGGCGAGCACACCGTCGAGGTCGGGCCGCTCGGATTGCCGGAGTCCGGTCGGCGACAGAGCCCGCAGTCTGCGGCGGCGGCGCCCGCTGTCGAACTGTTCATCGAGCGGGCGCGGGCC
>Ga0247814_10002154_pt1 | contig 10969 bp, 10 predicted proteins | sample UWRJL179409R1_FD_179947 | JGI IMG/M metagenome (GOLD analysis project Ga0247814, IMG submission 179947) | Plant litter microbial communities from Arlington Agricultural Research Station in Wisconsin, United States - UWRJ-L179-409R-1 | ecosystem: Environmental > Terrestrial > Plant litter >... | reverse complement strand
GGCAACCTCACAGAAACCACAAATTGTGATCGATGCGATTGCGACCTATTATCAGGAAATAAATGCCAACATTCACCGTGGTGTTCACACACTAAGTCAATTGGCGACTGATGCTTACGAAATTTCAAGAGTAAAAATCCAACATCATATCAATGCTAAGTTGTCTCACGAAGTACTTTTTACTTCAGGAACAACATTCGGAATCAATTTAGTAACGAATGGTTTTGCTTCGATTTTAAAACCAGGCGATGAAGTAATTGTTTCCTCTTTGGAGCATCATAGCAATATTGTGCCTTGGCAAATGTTGTGCGAGAAAACCGGAGCAACTCTTAGAGTTATTCCAATGAATGAAGACGGTGAATTGATTATGGAAGCTTTTGAGGCTTTACTTTCAGAAAAAACTAAAGTTGTAACTGTAAATCATATTTCGAATGCATTAGGAATCATCAATCCTATAAAATATATGATCGAAAAAGCACACGCTGTTGGCGCTGCAGTTTTGATCGATGGTGCGCAGGCTGTTCCGCATTTAAAACCGGATGTTCAGGATTTAGATTGTGATTTTTATGCCTTTTCGGGACATAAAATGTGCGGTCCGACCGGAACTGGAATTTTATACGGAAAAGAAGAATGGTTAAACAAATTGCCTCCTTATCAGGGTGGCGGAGAAATGATCAAAGAAGTTACTTTTGAGAAAACGACTTATGCTGATCTTCCTCATAAATTTGAAGCCGGAACTCCAAATATTGCCGGCGGAATTGTTTTAGGAACTGCTGTTGATTATTTAAACAATATTGGTTTCCATAACATTCAAAAACAAGAAGAAAAATTACTAGAACATGCTACAAAGCGTCTTTTAGAAATAGAAGGTCTAAAAATTTACGGAACCGGAAAAAATAAAGCTTCTGTAGTTTCGTTTAATATAGATGGAATTCATCCTTACGATATTGGTTCAATTATCGACAAATTAGGAATTGCCGTTAGAACCGGACATCATTGTGCACAACCCATCATGAACTTTTTCTGCATTCCCGGAACAATCCGCGCTTCGTTTTCTTTCTACAATACAATAGAAGAAATTGATGCAATGGTTGAAGCGGTGAAGAAAGCAAAAACCATGTTAAGCTAAAAAAATTATGAGAATACTATCTTTATTGCTTTTAACGATTTTCATCGGAACAAGCTGCTCTAGCCAAAAAACGAGCGATATGACATCAACACAAATGGAATATTCGGCTGTTTCAAGAGGCCTGTATAAATTGGTAATTGTTCAAAATAAAACAGTTTCGGTTACCAATGGTAAAAATACGCAGCCAGTAGTAACTAACTTAAGTGATGCTAAATGGAAAGAGATTGTAGCGGAATTTTCGAAAATTAATTTAGAAAGTATTCCAACATTAAAAGGACCTACTGAAAAACGTTTTTATGATGGTGCCGCGATTGGAAATTTAAAAATAGTTCAGAATCAGAAGATCTACGAAACGCCAGGTTTTGACAATGGCTATCCTCCAAAGGAAATAGAAAAATTGGTAAATTTGCTCGTAGGTTTCACGAAAGAATAATTATGACAATAAAAGAAATACAAAACGAAATAATAGATGAATTCTCGATGTTCGACGATTGGATGCAACGCTACGAATACATCATCGAATTAGGAAAAAGTCTTCCTTTGATTCAGGAAGAATACAAAACAGAAGAGAATTTAATCAAAGGCTGTCAATCGAAAGTTTGGCTGCAAGGAGAACAAAAAGACGATAAAATTGTTTTTACTGCAGATAGTGACGCGATTTTAACCAAAGGAATTATCGCCATTTTAATTCGTGCGTTTTCGAATCAAAAAGCAGAAGACATTATAAATGCCGATACTCAGTTTATTGACGAAATTGGTTTAAAAGAACATTTATCTGCCACTCGCGCAAACGGATTGGTTTCTATGATTAAAAACATCAAAATGTACGCTTTGGCTTTTGATGCTAAAAATAGAAATTAATACAGGCTGGATTTTAAACCATATAAGTTCATATTAGAAATATAAGCTTTGCGTTTACGGATCGTCTAAGGTAAATATAAGAAGAAAAAAAGTAAGCTTTTAAAATGAACTTATATTACTTAAATGGTGGAAAAAAAACAAAAAAGTAAGCTTTATCTTTCTTTTTTATTTCTTATTATTGCTAAAAAAGCTTATGATAACGAAGAAATATTTGAAAGATTTAATTTACCATGTTAACGGAGCAGCAATTGAAGTTCATAAAAATATTGGAGCGGGACTTTTGGAGAAAATTTATCATCAATGCATGATTAAGGAATTGTCTTTAAAAGGAATTAATTTTCAATCTGAATTGGTAATTCCTGTTGAATACAAAGGTCTCCAACTAGAATCAGATTTAAGATGTGATTTATTTATAGAAAATTGTTTAGTTGTCGAATTAAAATCTGTTGATCAGATCATACCCGTTCATATTGCAAAATTAATGTCTTATATGAAGTTGTTGAAATGCCCTATCGGATTAATGATAAATTTCAACGTTACCAATATTTATCACGAGGGTCAAAAAACATATGTCAACGAATTATATCGCTGGTTAGAAGATTAAAATTAAAATCACACCAATATAAGAGATTAAAAGCATATTGCTTAAATGATCTGGAAACATTTATAGAGTTGCGGAATGCCCCTTATAAAATGAACTTATATCACTTATATGGTGAAAAAAAAATAAAAACACAGAAAATGGAACAAGAAATAGACACAAACGAATTAGGGGAATCAATTGTAAAGGTTTTAAAAAGCATTTACGATCCTGAGATTCCTGTAGACATATATGAGTTAGGATTAATTTATGACGTAATGGTAAATACAGATTACGAAGTAAAAATCCTGATGACATTAACATCTCCTAACTGTCCGGTTGCGGAAAGTTTACCAAGAGAAGTAGAAGAAAAAGTAAAAACAATCGAAAACATTAAAGATGTTGATGTTGAAATTACTTTCGATCCGCCATGGAGTAAAGATTTAATGAGCGAAGAAGCAAAATTAGAATTAGGAATGCTTTAAAAAAGTATACAGTTTTCAGTCTCAGTTTCAGTTTTCACTGTGACTGAGACTGCAACTGAAAACTAAATAAAATGGAAGAAATTATCAATAAAGTTGCCAATAGTGCCTTAGAAGTTTTTGATCTTGAGGATTATTATCCAAAAGGAGCGCGTGTGCAAATTGACATTTCGCAATGGCTTTTAGAAGGATTTTTATTGAAAGAAAAAGACTTTAGAGAGCACTTAAAAAACCACGATTGGTCGCAATATCAAGATCAATATGTGGCTATAAACTGCAGTACAGATGCTATTGTTCCTGCCTGGTCGTCTATTCTGGTAGCGATTCAATTAGCGCCTTATGCTAAAAAAGTAGTCAACGGAACTATCGAGGATTTAGATGCAAGCTTATATGAAGAGATTCTAAGCAAAATTGATTATTCTGACTACAAAAACAAACCTGTTATTGTAAAAGGCTGTTCGAAAAAACCGGTTCCAACGCGTGCCTATATTTTAGCCGCAACTTACCTGCAACCTTTTGCAAGAAGTATTATGTACGGCGAAGCTTGCTCAGCAGTACCTTTATACAAAGAATCTAAGAAATAACTTTCTTTACGGTCGATAATCCCAAAGCTTTTAACGGTTTTTTAGTATATTTGTTCTTATACATTTAAACTATATACCATGAGAAAGCTAACATTATTACTTTTTATTTTAGCGAACTTAACTTTTGTTCAAGCCCAAAATTCTGAAAAAGAATTAATCCAAAACACTGAAAAAGCAGTAAAGAAAATTAATGATACTATCGAGGGAGAAGGCTGGAAAGCAAAAGGAACAGTTTCTCTTTTGCTAAATCAATCGAGCTTTAATAACTGGATTGCAGGAGGTGAAGATAGCTTTTCAGGAACTCTGGGAATCAACTATGATTTCAATTACAAAAAGGACGATCTTACGTGGGATAATAAAGTTTTAGCTTCTTACGGACTTTTACAAACTAAAAATGCCGACTACGAAAAAAAGACTGATGACCGTCTTGAATTCAACTCAATCCTTGGAAAAAGAGCTTTTGGCGAATGGTATTACTCTTATTTCGTGAATTTCAGGACTCAGTTTACAACCGGTTACTTATATGGCAAGGATGAGAACGGAAAGGAGATTAGAACAGAAAATACCCAATTTATGTCGCCGGGTTATCTTACTACAGGTCCGGGTATCTACTGGACAAAGGATGATAATCTAAAAATTAACTTTGCGCCTTTAACCTCTAAATTTACATTTGTAGATGGCGCTTATACTGCAGGAATCGACAGAGCAACGGGATTGCCTTATGTAAGTGGTGATTATTTTGGTGTAGATGCTAATAAAACCATGCGTTACGAATTAGGTTTCTATGCATCGGTTTATTACAAATTGGCGATCATGACCAATGTAACTGCAGAGAATACTTTGAATTTATATTCTAATTATTTAGAAGATCCACAAAATGTAGATATCAATTACTCTTTGAATATTATCATGAAAGTAAACAAATTTTTATCTGCTAATTTATCCTTCCAGGCCATTTATGATGATAATGCTTTTCAGGGTTTTCAAACCAGAGAAGTATTTGGTTTAGGAGTTAATTTCGGATTCTAATCTGTAAATTTTACCGCAAAAAGCGCAAAGATTTTTATATTACATTATCATAAAACTGCAAAGTTCGCAAAGCTAAATCAACATCCAGCTTTGCGAACTTTGCAGTTTTATAAATAAGCTTTGTAAAAAAACCTTTGCGCTCTTTGCGGTAAAAATTTTATTCTTCTTCTTCCTTCTCGATTGCATCTTTATAATCCGGATACAAGAATTTATTATATGGAAATCTCGTAATATGAATCTGTCTTACAGCTTCATAAACTCTTTCTCTAAATTCTTCAAAATTTTCTTTATTGGTTGCCGAAATAAACAGTGCATTATCTTCGCCTAAACGATGCATCCAGGTACTTTTCCACTCTTCAAGTGTGTAATGTCTTGGCGTTTTTTCAGTCATTAAATCATCCTCATCGATTGTCAAGTGTTTGTAGGCATCAATTTTATTAAAAACCATAATAACCGGTTTTTCATTTGCTTTAATATCCTGCAAAGTCTGGTTTACTGATGCAATATGATCTTCAAAATCAGGATGTGAAATGTCTACAATGTGCAATAACAAATCTGCCTCGCGAACCTCATCCAGTGTACTCTTAAAAGAATCTACCAATTGAGTCGGCAGCTTTCTGATAAAACCTACTGTGTCTGACAATAGAAAAGGTAAGTTTTTAATCACTACTTTTCGAACTGTTGTATCAAGAGTTGCAAATAATTTATTCTCAACAAAAACATCACTTTTACCTACTGCATTCATCAATGTCGACTTCCCAACATTGGTATATCCTACGAGAGCCACACGAACCATTGCACCACGGTTACTGCGTTGAACACCCATTTGTTTATCGATCGTTTTTATTTTGTCTTTTAAAAGAGCAATACGATCACGAACAATACGTCTGTCTGTTTCAATCTCGGTTTCTCCGGGTCCACGCATTCCAATTCCTCCTTTTTGACGCTCAAGGTGAGTCCACATACCAGAAAGTCTAGGCAATAAATACTGACATTGCGCCAGTTCTACCTGCGTTCTTGCATACGAAGTTTCGGCTCTTTGAGCAAAAATATCAAGAATAAGGTGGGTTCTGTCTAAGATTTTACAATCTATAATTTTAGAGATATTTTTTTGCTGAGATGGCGATAATTCATCATCAAAAATTAAAGTCGATATGTCGTTTTCTTTTACAAAAAGATTGATTTCTTCAATTTTCCCCGTTCCAACAAAAGTCTTAGGATTGGGACGTTCCATTTTTTGCGAAAAGCGTTTAATAACTTCACCTCCTGCGGTAAAAGTCAAAAACTCCAATTCATCCAGATATTCGTTAAGTTTTTCTTCACTTTGATTTTGAGTCACGATACCAACAATGGCAGTTTTCTCAAAATTTATAATTTCTTTTTCTAACATAGCTTTGAATAAGGTGCAAATTTAATGATTTGTAAGGTACTAATGCTTATAGAATTCCGTTTTTAAGTTCTATTTGGGAAATTAGTGTTTCTCTAAAAAAAGCAAACCATTTAAAAATTCAGAATTCTAAGAATTTAATCTTAGCAAAACTTAATTTTTAAATGGCCTTTTTTTAAAGAAGTACGTTTTTATTCGTAAATAAAAGTTTTTTCAGTTTTTACAATTCCGTTTTCTTCAATCTGCGAACAAGAGATTGGAAAGTTTAGTTTATTGTATTTGTATTTTCTGCTCACCCCCACTAAAACGGTAGATGACGGACTAAAATTCATTTCGTTATTATACGATATTGCTTCAAAACTAAATTCTTCTTCATGATACGAAATCATGGGTACAATTACTTTATAATTGTCACCAAACAAGCTCTGAACAATTAATTGATCTACCGATTTTTTATCATCAAAAGTATAGATTTTAGAAATTTTATCGCCTACCAATCCTTTGTGTTTTACAACATTATCATTTACGTAAACATATTCAATTTTACCAATAATAGCCTTGTTTCTGTCTCTTGTAGTACGTCGTACAATAATACCGTTTTCTACGATATATTCGTTATCATCAACAACATTCTGGTGATTCGTACTCTTTTTGGTAATTACTTTTACTCGTGCTCCTTCGTAGCCAAAAGTTACTGTTTTAGTAATATAGTCATTACCTTCCTGGTATTTTTTAACGAATTTTGTAATATTATTATCCTCATCGTAAGAGTAGTTTACGACTTCTTTCCATTCGCTTCCAATCTTATCTTTTACAGTCTTATCAAGCAATCCTTTTGTATTGTAAAAAAAGTGCTGAACAACATCTGAAGTGGTGATAGTTTGTATTTTACCGTCTTTAAAAACAACTGTTTTGTTGACAATTTCACCGTCTTTAGAATTTTGGTAATTTGTTTTTACAATATTGATTTGCTTTAATCTAACAGGGGCATTTTGATCCTGACTGTGCAACAAGCATGGAAAAACCATCATCATGATGGCGATAAAGTAGGTTTTCATGTAGTATTTGTATTGATTTGGGATGACCAAAATACAAAATTCAATTAAATTTTAACAGTTTAAAACTTAAAAACAACACACAATTAAATTATCATTTAAAAATCAGCACTTTAATTTCAGTTTTTAAAATTGAGCACCTTATTTTTCTCCAAAAATTTTAACATCATCAACCATAAAAGCGCCATTCAATGTTTTATCCTTTCCTGAGCCTACATATCGAAACGCAATATGAATATTTCCTGAATAAGCAGATAAATCTATTCCGCCGGAACTTATAAATTGTCTTGTTGGCGTTGACAACGAAGGTAAATTTGCTTCTAATTTTGTCCATTTTGCCTTTGTGACACTTGATCCGTCAAAATTAGTGGAGATATAAACTTCTAATGCATTTAAGGGTGAATCGACTTTAAGATCGTGTTGAGCACTTCTAAAAGATAATACGGCATTTTTATACCCAGTCATGTTTATTTTGGGAGTGACCAACCAGGCAACATTCTCTGCAGCTGTTGTACTGGTGGTATTAAATTCTGCATACCCATTTCCGGCATACAACATACTTTTCCATATTTTTGAAGCTTTTTCAACAATATTGCTCCAACCCGGCAGTGTAAAATTTACATTGTTTTTTACCGATTGAAAATCTTCTGCAAAAAACGGAACAGTTCTTTTTCCATTCATTACTAAATCTTTTTCTGACCTGATCATTAATTGATAATCCGATCCAAATTTTGTCAAGATCCCTCTTACCTTTCCGCTTCCTTCCGGTACGATATGATCAGCAAAACTGGCGTAACTGCTTGTTCTGAAAATAATCTGATTACCTGTTTTATCCCGTAAATTCCAATTGGTTGAACCTCCCACATTATTGGATTCTTCAAAATAATGGCGACCAATTGCTTCTTCAGTAAATTGCACATCTGTTAGCTCAACCAAAGTATTGAGTTTATCATCATTTAGTGCTTCTTCAATAGAAATTGACTGAACCAGTTGGCTTTCATCAATTACTGTGCAGGAAGCATTCAGAACATTTTTATAATCATTTTGTGAAACCCTGCCAATAGTGGGATCACCAGCATTACTTACGTACAGACTTCCAATTCGCATTCCTCCAAAATATAAATCTGTAAACTGGTTTTTAAGTTTTATATACACTTTATTTCCAACGCGAAAATCAATGTATGTGTTAGAAACATCAACAGGGATGCTAAATCCAATTGCAGGCCCTTTATCCGTTGCTAATGTTTGAAAAGAAATGGCTTTAAAAAAATTGCCTCCTTCATCACTCGATACTACATAAGCCTCAATGATATCATTGTAATTATATTGTTTTGGAACTGAACCTGAAAGATCCTTAACTTTTAGAACCGATTGATTAACTATTAAATCAGGCTGTGTACATTCTAGCTTTGGAATTTCAACTTCATTATTACAACCATAAAAAAAGGAAATTGAAAACGTTAAAAAAGGGATTAAATATCTATTTTTCATTTTGAATGTGTTTTTAGAATTTATAAACTAATAGTTAGATTTACGAAATAAGTTCTTCCGTATCCATAATAATATTTAGGTCCAAATGATGGCGTTCCGCTTGAAACATCCTGATTTAATGCTCTGAAATTAGCATTCCTCGCCTGCTCAAAACCACCTGTTTTATAAGTCGCATCCAGAACATTATTTATACTTGCAAAAAGACCAACATATTTACCGGAAATACGCCAGGATTTACCTCCACTAACATTTAGTAACGAAATTGGATCGAATTTTTCTTGTTTTAGCAAAGCAGTTGCGCGTTCTTCGGTGGCTTCAGGAAAAACCAAACCGCTTATTGGATTTTTATAAAAACGGGCTGTTCTGGCAATTGGCGAAACATCAATATAACTTTCGGTCATATAGTTGATGTTGGCTCCCAACCACCAATATTTTGGGTCCCGGTATTCTAACCCAACAGAGTAAGCTTGTTGCGGCATACCCGGTTGTTTATAGTTTTTGAGATATGATTGGCCAAAATCAAAAGTAGTTTGAGTATCCCCCTTTGCTGCATTGGCATCGTTTGTTATGGAAATATTTGGATTACTATTATAATTATAGTTACCATACGCAACAGATAATGTACTTTTTAGTGTTGATGAAATTTGATATTCGAAACTCAGCTCTGCTCCAATGTTTTTCTTGTCGAGATGCGTTAAAGTCTGGCTTACAAATGCATCTGTATTGTTATAACTTGCACCTCTGTCAAAAATACCTTCGGCATAGAAAAAAGAAGTTTTTGTGGTATTTTTTATCAAAGTATAATAAACCGTTGTGCGGATTTTAAGTTTGGGTGAACGGAAAACATAATTCGCTTCTGCACTGCTTATATTTTCATTTTCGATACCGTCAACAACTGAATTATTCAGGCGTGAATTGGCAAAAGTATTTCGAAGTGATGGCGCTCTGGTAAGATGCATTCCGTTAAAAAATAACCATTGTTTTCCAGAGATTTTATAAGTGAATCCGCCTTTAAAGCCGAAGTTTTCAAAATTCACTTTTACACTTTTACCCAAAGAAGTTGTAGGGTAAATTCCGTTTTGATACAGACCGTCTCTTTGATAATTTGAAACTGAATACGATTGCCCCAGATAAAAATCGATCTTATTATAACTAAACTTAAACTGCGTAAAAGCATCAATTGTCGTAGCGAGAAGATTAAAATTGTAACCGTAAGTATCTCCTTTTTTTACCTGACGATTTGGATGCTGTAAATCTGATTGTGACTGATCTCCGCTGTAAAATGCATCGATATCTTCAAAATATTCACCTCCGAGCAAATCTAAAAGATATTGAAATTGATGAGATTTTAAATTTCGAAAAGTTATTCCTCCATCAAAAAAACTATTTTCGGTAATTTGTATATTCAAATTCGAATTGGCAGCAAACGTTTTATCATCTGTTCGGTCTTCATATACAACAAAATGACTTTGTGAAGGCTGATAACCTGTAATTTTTCCATCTGAATTTAATACTGGTTTTTGATTGGCGTGATACATTTCATCCCAATTGATTTGTGAATTTTCTAGAAATAGTTTTTTATTGAGTTCCGCATTTTCATAATCAGGAGTAAACGAACCTGAAAATTCTCCGATATCTTTTCCGTAAAGTGAAGTATAATAGCTGGGTAATTTTCGATAATAAACAGGATCAGGACTATTTGCATTTTGATAATCAATCGTGCTGTGTCCTACTTTTCCAAATTGATACATTACACTCGAATTGAGGCTTGCTTTTTCATTTATTTTATAATAATGGTTGAGCATCAATAAAGGTTCCTCAACTTTTTTTATCCTTGCATTTCGTTTCTCGCCATCCTGAAAACCCCAGTATGAATTGTATTTTTCGTTGGTTAATTCAACCACTTCATTGGTATTTGCTGAATTTTTCCCTCTGGAATTTGGCGTGTAAAAACCTGTAAAATTCAGCGAATGTTTGTTGCTTAACTTTTTCTCTATACTTATAAAAAACGACTCAGCATCAAAATTTGTTCCTTCAAAATAACCTTCATTTCCTATTCGTTTTCCGGCTGATACTACATAAGCCCAACCCGAAGAATTCATTCCGGAAGCATAAGTACCATTGGCACGCCAGTTATAAGTGGTATTACTTCCTGAAAAAGTAAGCCTTGCCCCTTTTCTGTAAGTCGAAGCGCGGGTCGATATTTGTTGCGTACCCAGTATTCCTCCAAATGTAAAGTTCGAAGCTGCGGCTCCAACAGAAAATTCCTGATTTCGTAGTACATCATTCAAACCTCCCCAGTTGCTCCATTGCGGCCTTCCGTCATAAATTTTATTCATAACCATACCATTGAGCATCATAGTTCCGTTTT
>Ga0247814_10002151_pt1 | contig 10973 bp, 11 predicted proteins | sample UWRJL179409R1_FD_179947 | JGI IMG/M metagenome (GOLD analysis project Ga0247814, IMG submission 179947) | Plant litter microbial communities from Arlington Agricultural Research Station in Wisconsin, United States - UWRJ-L179-409R-1 | ecosystem: Environmental > Terrestrial > Plant litter >... | reverse complement strand
TGCCATTCTCGGTTTGTACTCCTGAGTGTAAATTTCCCAGGACATATTGAATTTATCTGCAAGATTAGTCTGGAAATCTTTTTTGATTGATTCTAAATCCCAGTTTTGAGAGTCGAATTCACATTCTAAACGCATGAAAAACACATTTTCATTGGCATCAACATGCTGATCCAGATAAATAATATTTCCTTCTATTCCTGCAATGTAGTTAGTAACTGAGGAGATAATTGCTTTTTGATCCTCGCAATGGATCAGGATAGTTATTTTTTGCATTTTATAATTATTTCATTCTTTCGATAAGTCTATTTTGTTAAGCTTTATCAAAATCAATTCTATTATTTGTGTTCTAAAGAAATCAAAACTAATCTTATTTTTTTATATAACAAATGGCTTCAAAACTCTTTTATTTCTTGTCTTGCATGGCAAAAACTTTTTGTAATAAAGGCGATGTTCTGGCGCTGATATTAGTTCGGATGTTTTTTTCCTCAACAGCTACCATTTTAAATACACCATTCATGGCTTGTTTAGTAACATAATCAGTCAAATTAGGATTTACTTTGGTAACAAGTGGAATGCTGTTGTATTTAGTAATAATGTTTGCCCAAACTTTATCCGCTCCAACTTTGGTAAACGAATTTTGAATCACAGGATTGAATTTTCCGTACAAAGCAGTTGAGGTGCTGTTCTCTAAATAGTTTGTTGCTGAATTTACATTTCCTAACAAAATTCCTCTCGCATCGGCAAAAGACATATTTCTTACTGCGTCAACAAATATGGGTGTAGCTTCTTTTACAGCATCTTCGGCAGCGCGATTCATAACTTTTAAACCTTCGTCGGCTAAAGCACTTAATCCAATTCTTCTTAATCCTGTATCTACTTTTCTTAATTCTTCCGGAAGCAGAATTTTTACAACTTCGTTTTTATAAAAACCATCAGTAGCAGTTAATTTACTTACTTGTTTTGTGATCCCGTTATTTAAGGCTTCTTTTAGTCCGCTAGCAATATCGATTGTTCCTGTGGTTCCTGGCTGAGGTATTTGACTTAGTACTTGTTGCATTTCGGCACAACCAAAAAGGCTAAATAGGATGATTAAAGAGAATGCTTTTTTCATAATGTTTTTAAGTTCGTTTGTTTGCTGTCAAAAATACTATTTAATTCAGATAGAAATGCTATTTGTTGTAATAAGTCCTTGTGTTTGGCACTCTTTAGTTTTTTAACGGCATTATTTTGTTATTATATTTCAACAATTCGATTCTTCTAATGACTTTTTGTTTAAATTTACTCTAATCATCTTATGGAATAAAAATGTATATTTGTTTATTATTATTTAAAAATAAATGAACAATATAAAAAATGTTTTTAGCATAAAAGATCTTGAAAATCTTTCAGGGATAAAAGCGCATACCATTCGTATTTGGGAAAAAAGATACCAGGTCCTCGAACCTATGCGAACCGATACAAATATTAGGTTGTATGATTTATCCAATTTGCAAAAACTATTGAATATAACTTTTTTACATGAATACGGCTATAAAATTTCTAAAATAGCTTCTCTTCCAGAAACAGAGATTCCTGTTTTGGTAAAGCAAATTGTTTCTTCTAAAAATGCTAAAAATCATGCTATCAATGCTTTTAAAATGGCAATGATGAATTTTGATCAACAACTTTTTTTAAATACTTACAATTGGCTCGCGGAAGAAAAATCATTTAGAGAAATTTTTCATCAGGTATTTTTACCGCTTTTAGACGAAATTGGTTTGTTATGGCAAACGGATACAATTTCGCCCGCTAACGAGCATTTTATCAGTTATTTGATCCGTCAAAAAATAATCTTAAATTCAGAAAAATTACAATTTTTAGAGCCTACAAAGCAAGATAAGGTTTTTGTGTTGTCACTTCCTGTAAATGAAATTCATGAATTAGGATTGATGTATTTGCATTATGAAATTCTTTTGCAAGGTTATAAGAGTATTTATCTGGGAGAAAGTATGCCAATCCATAATTTGAAAGATTTAAAAAAACATTTTAATTCCATTGTCTATGTTTCCTGTTTGACTGTAAAACCGGATAGGGATGAGGTAAATGCGTATGTTCAGGAAATGGTGGATGAATTATTAGACGATTCGACAGAATTATGGTACACAGGAAGGTTGGTTTCTTTGATTGATTCCCAATCACTTTTAAAGAAAATAGCTGTTTTTAGTTCAATAGCAGAATTAACAGCAAGGCTGTAATTTTGTTTAATATTTTTGTATATTTGTTAAACAAATGAAAAAAAGAAAAATTACAATTATAGGTTCTGGGTTTTCTGCTTTGTCTGCGGCTTGTTATTTAGCAAAAAGTGGACACGAAGTTTTGGTTTTTGAAAAGAGCGAAACGATAGGAGGCAGGGCAAGACAATTAAAAAAAGACGGTTTTACATTTGATATGGGGCCGAGTTGGTATTGGATGCCTGATGTTTTTGATCGGTTTTTTGCTGATTTTGGAAAGAAGACAAGCGATTATTATGAGCTTGTAAAATTGTCACCAGCTTATCGTGTGTATTTTGGAGTGGATGAATTCATTGCAATTGCTGATAATCTGGAAGAAATAGTGGCAACATTTGAAGCAATCGAAAAAGGAAGTGGCGAAATACTTCGGGAATTTATGGCTGAAGCACAAAGCAATTATGATATTGCGATTAAAGATTTAGTGTATCGTCCGGGAGTTTCTCCATTAGAATTAGTGACAATAGAAACGACTAAAAAAATAGGACAGTTTTTTAGTAATATTAGTCGGGATGTTCGCAGGAAATTCAAAAATGAAAGATTGATCCAAATTTTAGAATTTCCCGTTTTATTTCTTGGCGCCAAACCATCTGACACGCCTTCGTTCTATAGTTTTATGAATTATGCCGACTTTGGACTTGGAACCTGGCATCCTAAAACAGGAATGTTTGATGTGGTTCGGGCTATGGAAAGTTTAGCAAAAGAATTAGGTGTTCAGTTTTTTGTCAATTCGAATATTGAAAAAATAATTGTCGAAAATAAAACGGCTAAAGCCATTGTTGTTAATGGAGAAAGAATTGAATCGGATTTGGTTTTAAGCGGTGCCGATTATCATCATTCCGAAACCTTATTGGATAAGGAGCATCGAATGTATTCGGAAAAATATTGGGAATCTCGTGTTTTTGCACCTTCGTCTTTGTTGTTTTATGTTGGGTTTAATAAAAAGATTGAAAACATTTCGCATCACGCCTTGTTTTTTGATACTGATTTTTACCAACACGCCAAAGACATTTATGACGAGCCAAAATGGCCAGCAGAACCACTTTTTTATGCTAATTTTCCATCATTAACGGATAAAACCGCTGCGCCAGAAGGAATGGAATCGGGATTTTTCTTAGTGCCATTAGCACCAGGAATTAATGATTCGGAAGCATTAAGAGAAGAATATTTTGACAAAATAATACAACGTTTTGAAACCATTACACAGCAAAATATAAAAGAGAATATTATATTTAAGCAATCTTTTTGTAAGAACGATTTTGTAGAACAATACAATTCATATAAAGGAAATGCTTACGGAATGGCAAATACATTATTACAAACCGCTTTTTTAAGGCCAAAATTAAAAAGTAAAAAAGTTCGCAATTTGTATTTTACAGGACAATTAACTGTTCCAGGACCTGGAGTTCCTCCAGCATTAATTTCTGGAAAGTTAGTATCCAATTTGATAGATCAACAATTTCTAAAAGTATAGTTATGAAGCAGTTATTTGACGATGTTTCTTTTAAATGCAGTAAATTAGTTACTAAGGACTACAGTACTTCATTTTCTTTGGCGGTATACATGCTTTCGCCAAGTATTAGAGACGCCATTTATAGCATTTACGGATTTGTCCGTTTTGCTGATGAGATTGTAGATTCTTTTCATGGATTTGACAAAGAAAATTTAATTAATGATTTCGAAACCGATTATTATAAAGCCTATAATTCCGGGATTAGTTTGAATCCTATTTTGAATTCGTTTCAGCAAACCGTCAAGAAATACAATATTTCAGACGATTTGATTCAGGCTTTCCTGAAAAGTATGAAAATGGATTTAATCAAATTAGATTATAATTCTAAAGCCGAATACGAAGAATACATTTACGGCTCGGCTGATGTTGTAGGATTGATGTGTTTGAAAGTTTTTGTAGCAGGAAAAGAGCATAAATACGAAGCTTTAAAAGCTGAAGCCATGCGACTGGGTTCTGCTTTCCAAAAAGTAAATTTCCTTCGTGATTTAAAAGACGATAATTTGATTCTGAATCGGAATTATTTTCCGGGAGTCGATTTGAATTCTTTTGATGAAAATGCAAAAAGAATGATTATCAACGAAATCAACGAAGATTTTAGAATTGCATATCAGGGAATTGTGAAATTACCTATCGAAGCTAAATTTGGTGTTTATACAGCTTATGTCTATTATAAAAAGCTGCTTAAAAAATTAGAGAACACGCCTTGCAAGGAAATTGGAAATACCAGAATTCGCGTTTCTAATTATACTAAAGCCACACTTTTAGCACAATCTTTCGTTACGTATAAGTTGCGATTGGTGGAATAAAAACGATTTAAACCCTAAAAAATGATTTCATTTTTAATTACAATAGTAGTTTTTCTTTTAATGGAATGTGTCACCTGGCTCACCCACAAATACGTCATGCACGGATTAATGTGGTATTTCCATGCTGATCATCACCAGCCTAAATACGAGCATGTTTTTGAGCGCAACGATATCTTTTTTGTCATTTTTGCGATTCCAAGCATCGTACTTTTTTACTATGGAGTCGAAGGCGGATTCAATTATCTGTTTTTCATTGGTCTTGGAATTACCATTTATGGATTTTGTTATTTCATGATTCACGATGTCTTAATTCATCAGCGTTTCAAGTGGTTCAAGAACACTAAAAACAAATATTTGATAGGTTTACGCAAAGCGCATAAAGTACACCATAAGCATTTGGGTAAAGAAGATGGAGAATGTTTCGGGATGCTTTTTGTCCCTTTTAAATATTATAAAATGTAGCATAATTTGGGCGTTACCTTTTTAAAAAACAAGAAAAATGTTTTTTAAAAAGGTCGGGCTATCCGTTACAATCTTTATGTTTTTAAATAAAAAACATAAAGGATTTTCACTACTATCCCTAACGCAGCTCCACTTGATTCAAAAATAAACTCATGAAAGTATACTCAAAACAAGCTGTTCAACATGTCAATGCTTCTATCGAGGAATGTTGGGCATTTTTTTCCAGTCCACGCAATTTGCAAAAAATGACGCCTGAATCCATGGGATTTCAAATCACCGATTTTGATGAGAAAAACATGTATGCAGGTCAAATTATTCAATACAAAGTCACACCGCTTTTCGGAATTAAACTCACTTGGGTTACCGAAATTACCATTGTAAAAGAAGGAAGTTATTTTATAGATGAACAACGTTTTGGACCTTATGCTTTATGGCACCACAAACATTTTTTTGAACCAACAGAGAATGGCGTAAAAATGACTGATTTGGTTCATTATGCTGTTCCATTTGGTATTCTCGGACGATTGATGAATACTTTGGTTATCAAAAACAAACTCAAAGAAATATTTGAATACAGAGCAAAAAAAGTAAATGAAATTTTTAATTCTAAGTAATGCCTAAAGCAGCAGTTTCTTTTTTTTGGTTTCGTCGTGATTTACGACTTGATGATAATGTTGGTTTGTATCATGCGCTAAAATCAGAATTTCCAGTAATTCCATTATTTATTTTTGATGAAGCTATTCTGGATAGTTTACCTAAAGACGATGCCAGAGTTGGTTTTATTCATGAATCGCTTTCGGAAATTAATACTCTGCTCCATAAAATAGGCAGTTCTCTTTTAATAAAAAAAGGACATACCCAGGAAGTTTGGAAAATGCTTATTGAAGAATTTGAGGTAAAAGAAGTCTTTTTCAATAAGGATTACGAACCTTTTGCCATTCAGCGTGACGAGGCTATTTGTCAATTATTAGAAAAGAACAAAACTATAAGTTATTCTTTTAAAGATCAGGTCTTATTCGAAGAAAAAGAAATCACAAAAGCCGATGGTTTGCCTTATACGGTTTACACGCCCTATAAAAACAAATGGTTAGAAAAGTACCATCAAAACCTACCGATTTTAGAATTTGATTCTTCCAAATTATTTTCTAATTTTTATAAAAGTCAATTTGCTTTTCCTTCATTGGAACAAATTGGTTTTGTAGTAAGTAACATAAAAGTAAAACCCTATATTTTCGATACTTTATCGAATTATCAGGATACCCGCGATTTTCCAGCAGTAGATTCCACGTCTTATCTTTCGCCACATTTGCGTTTTGGAACCGTAAGCATCCGAAAAATGATTCGTTTTGCAGCTAAAACCAATGCTGTTTTTTTAAGTGAATTGATTTGGAGAGAGTTTTTTATGCAAATTCTCTATCATTTTCCTAAAGTAGTCACACAGAATTTCAAATCAGCTTACGACGGGATCCAGTGGCTTAATAACGAAGAAGATTTCAAGCGCTGGTGTTCTGGAACTACAGGTTATCCAATGGTGGATGCAGGAATGCGCCAACTTAACGAAACGGGTTATATGCACAATCGTGTTCGAATGGTAGTGGCGAGTTTTTTATGCAAGCATTTATTGATTCAGTGGCAATGGGGCGAAGCTTATTTTGCAGAGAAATTATTGGATTATGATTTGTCAGCCAATGTTGGTAACTGGCAATGGGCAGCAGGAACAGGCTGTGATGCCGCACCCTATTTTAGAGTTTTCAATCCGGATATTCAACAAAAGAAATTCGATGAAAAAGGAATTTACATTAGAAAATGGATTCCTGAATTTGACTTAGGTTATGGAGAACCAATGGTTGATCATGCTATGGCAAGAGACAGAGCAATTGCGACTTACAAAGCTGGAATTTTGAAGTAGTTTAAAAATATAAAACCATTAAGGAATTAATTTTCATTTAGCTTCTTTGTCTTAATTTTTTAATGGTTAAAAAAATTATCGGATTAACTTCCGCAACATTCCTTTAAAAATAAATCCATGAAACGGCAATACAGCATACCAGTACAGTTTTCCCCAAATACCTCTGGGTCTAAAAGTTGCCGATTGATAGAGATTATTATTTATAATTTTAAATTCGAGCCAGGCTTCTCCGGGTAATTTCATTTCGGCAAAAAGCACTAATTTTCCTTTTTCTTTATCGGCATACAAAACTCTCCAAAAATCCAAAACATCACCAGAATGAATACTGTGCTTGTTGGTTCGTCCTCTTCTTAATCCTACACCACCAAATAATTTATCAATAAAACCTCTTATATTCCATAGCCAATTACCATAATACCAGCCTGTTTCTCCGCCAATTGACCAAATTCGTTCAATGGTAAAATCCCGATTAGCAATTTCCATTTTTCGTCTATCGATGAAACAGTCTTTTTTAGGAACTTTCAAATACTCTGAAATATTATTGTTAAAACGTCCGCTAATTAAGGAATCTTTCCAGCTTGATGCTACTTGATCTTCCTCTACTTTTATCAAAGCTCTCGATAAAGCTTTTTCGTAGGACATGGGATGAACTCCTAATAGTTTATTGATTTTGGTATCTATGCAAACTACTTCCACTTTCATGCTGCTGACCAATGCCGTAGCGAGTTTATAAGAAGTTGACGTTACAAAATACAACCAATAAGAAGATAACTTTGGTGTCATTACTGGAACAGTAAAAATCCATCGGCGTAATTTTTTTGCTTTGGCAAAAGCTAAAAGCATTTCTTTATACGTTAAAATATCAGGACTGCCAATATCAAAACTTTGATGATAGGTAAGAGAATTCAATAATGATTTAGATAAAATGTCTAAAACATCGTTGATAGCAATGGGTTGACATTTGGTATTCAGCCATTTTGGAGTAATCATAATGGGAAGTTTGTTGACTAAATCCCGAATGATTTCAAAAGAAGCACTTCCTGAACCCACTATAATTCCTGCTCTTAAAGTTGTGGTTGCGTAATTCCCGGTATTCAAAATAGCCTCCACTGCTTTTCTGGAAGACAAATGTTTGGAGAGCGATTGGTCGTTTACTATTCCACTCAAGTAAATAACTTGTTTGGCTGTAGTTTGATTAATTCTTGAAACAAAATTTTTAGCGGAAAGACTTTCCAATTCATCATAATTTGAAGCAGCACCTGACATGGAATGAATAAGATAATAAGCCGCATCGATATCGTTTGGTATTTCGTTTAAACGTTTGTCATTTAGGAAATCGACTTCTATAACTGTTACATTATTTTCAAATTCCTTTGGACAATAAAATCTATTTTTATCTCTTACACAGCAAATAACTTCGTGTTTTTGCGCTACCAAAATAGGCAAAAGCCGTTTTCCTATGTAGCCTGTTGCACCTGTTAAGAGAATTTTCATTGGACTAAATCTTAAAAGTTACAATTCCATAATCCATTTCGAAAATTTGTCCAGAAATAGATTTTGCTTTATCTGAAATTAAAAAATCAGCCATTTCTGCTACTTCGTTTGCTTTCAGATAGCCTTTCATTGGATGGCGTTCTATCATATTTTCTTTCATGCGATCATTTCGTAAAATACTTGCCGAAAGTGAAGTTTCAGTAATCGTGGGAGCAATTGCATTGATGCGAACTACCGAAGCCAATTCGGCTCCCAATGATTTTACAAGTCCTTCAACTCCAGATTTTGCAGTTGAAATACTCGCATGAAAAGGCATTCCTAATTTGGCAGCCACCGTACTAAACAATATGATAGATGGTTTGTCTCCTTTTTTTAGAATAGGTAAATATTTCTGAATGGTTTTTACTGCACCAATGACATTTATTTCAAAATCATTTCTAAAATCGTCAATGTTTAAATTCCCGATAGGTTTCAGGTTGATAGAACCGGGACAATATATAAGTGCATCGATATTTTCTATTTCAGGAAGAGCATCACTTAGTACATCAACGTTAAAATGTTTAAGATTATGATGTGAAACATTCGGTGCAGTTCTACTGATGTTATAAACAAAATTAGTTTCTAATTGTTGTAATAAAATAGCACTTCCAATTCCTTTACTACCTCCAATAATAACGATGTTTTTCATGCTTCAAGTCTTTTTTTCAATTATCTTTTTGAAATTTTATTATTACTAATTTCTCTTTGTCTGCTGCATTTAAAACGACCTTCACTAAAAACACGCAATTTTTCATGCTTGGTTTTTCGACCTTGTACTCTTTCGCGCCACATTTTAAAACTTGAAGGCTTCATTTCAACACGCATCAAATCGATGACTTCTTGTTCTTTTAATCCAAATTGTAAACGAATAGAATCAAAAGTTGTTCGATCTTCCCAAGCCATTTCTATGATGCGGTCTTTGTCTAAATCAGATAATTCAATTTTCATTTTTAATATTTTAAATAGTCGTTTACTACAATTTTTGCTTTCAAATCAAACATCAAATTGTATAAACCAAAAAACGTTCGGTTCATGTAAATAAAATGTTTTGAACCGCGATTCCCATTCATTTTTTTGAGATTAGTATCTTTAGAAAAACGTTCGCCTAATTGGGCTATGTTTTCAAAGAAAACTTCGTCTGAAAAATCAAAAGTTTCGGTTTGAAATGGTTTTGTAAACAACGATAATAAATCATAGAACATCTGTGTGAAATAAGTTATTTCTTCGGGAGTATCATCTGTTCTAAGGATCTCTAATTCGAATAGTTTTTTTCTAAAAAGTTCTTCGTTACTAATTATTTCCTTATTGATTAATTCAAAATACGGAATGTAAAAATCATTCGGAATTTGTTTCATGCAGCCAAAATCAAGCGCAACCAATTCGTTTTTATCATTAATCAGGAAATTTCCAGGATGCGGATCGGCATGAACTTTTTTCAGAACATGAATTTGGTACATGTAAAAATCCCAAAGTGCCTGACCTATTTTATTAGCAATTTCAGGATCTGAATTTTTAAATTCAGATAAATGAACGCCTGTCATCCAGTCCATCGTGATAATTTTCTCTGAAGAAAACTCAGGATAATATTCTGGAAAAACCAGATTGTCTATTTTTTTGCAAGCATCAACTACTTCCTGACTTTGTTTGAGTTCCAGTAAATAATTGGTTTCTTCAATCAATTTGTCTTCGACTTCTTTAAAATATTTATCCGAATCTTTTCCTTGCAGATTGAACATTCGGATAGCTATTGGTTTTACCAAAGCCAAATCAGACGAAATGCTATTAGCAACTCCGGGATATTGGATTTTTACGGCTAGCTTTTTATTGTTTTTTACAGCCAAATGTACCTGACCAATACTCGCTGCATTTACCGAATTAGGATTGAATTCGTCAAAAATTTCATTCGGTGTTTTACCAAAATTATTCTTGAATGTTTTTAATACCAATGGAGCCGAAAGCGGAGGAACTGAAAATTGAGACAAAGAAAATTTCTCCACATAAGCCTGAGGCAAGAAATTCTTGTCCATACTGAGCATTTGAGCTACTTTTAGCGCACTTCCTTTCAGGCTTTTCAGTCCGTCATAAATATCTTCGGCATTGTCTTCATTGAGTTTATCACGGGTCAAATCAGAATTTACTATTTTTTCGCCGTAATATTTCAAGTAGTTTACACCCACTTTAGCACCAGTTTGCACCAGTTTTGTGGCTCGTTCAATTTTTGAAGTTGGGATATAATCGATTGTTTTCATTAGTTTGTTTGCATTTTTTCTTTAAAAATAAACTTCCCAAAATCTATTAAACTATTAATTGGGGCAACGTTCATTAATTCGAAACTTAATTTTACTGATTTTTCGATAAAAATATCTGTTTTTTCAAAATTTGGAGATCCATCTTCAAGCCAAAATTTCAGTGTAAATAAAAACTGAATCCAAGCACTTTCCTGAATGGCTTTGTCTTGAAAATCCTGTACTTTTTTTTGTTGA
>Ga0247814_10002150_pt1 | contig 10975 bp, 17 predicted proteins | sample UWRJL179409R1_FD_179947 | JGI IMG/M metagenome (GOLD analysis project Ga0247814, IMG submission 179947) | Plant litter microbial communities from Arlington Agricultural Research Station in Wisconsin, United States - UWRJ-L179-409R-1 | ecosystem: Environmental > Terrestrial > Plant litter >... | reverse complement strand
TCTGGCTATGTGGCCACAGGCAATGCGCTGACAAATTCGCTAGGCCAAGCTACAAACTGGTACACGCAGAATCAGTTGCTCAATGGCGGAACTTATAGCCCTATCACAGAGGGCGCCACTAACCAGACGTCCAATTTCAGCCAGTACGGCCCTGGCTACTCGCCTTGATTGAGGAATAAAAATGGCACTTGACCCTAACATCATCCTTCAGGCTAAGGGTGTTCAACTTGATAGCCCACTGGATACTTACGCCAAGGTGGCACAGGTTCAAACAGCGCGCAACCAAAATCGTATCGCTGATCTAGCTTTTGCCGACAAGGCTAGAGCATCAGCAGCAGATAGTTCTCTTGCAGGCCTTCTTGCTGGCGGTAGTAGTGGTGCCGATGTTGTAAAGGGATTGGCGAGTCAAGGGTATGGTTCCCAAGCATTGGCATACCAAAAAACCAATCAGGAGTCTCTTAAATCAGCAGCTGATATTAAGAAAACTGAAGTTGATACGCTTTCTAAGCAGCAAGAGCAGGCACAGCACCAGTTTGAGATTGCCGGTCAACTAGCCGGATCGTGGGCGACCAATCCAGGCATTAGCAAGCCATTGATTCAGGCTGGCATTAACGCTGCCGCGAATGCTGGAGTTCTGACGCCGCAAGTAGCTCAGGCGCAATTGGCTGAACTTGAAAAAGTTGGCGATGACCCTAGAAGTCTGAACGGTTGGGCGGCGACCAAACAGCAGCAAGTTATCTCTGCAAAAGATCAGATGGCAAACATGCTTGCACAGCAGAAAAATGCAGAAACGATTCGCTCAAATAAAGCTGGCGAGGCATTAACGGCATCCGGACAAGCTATCACCATGCGCGGCCAAAATATGGTTGACAGCCGTTCGCGGGATGCTACTGTCGTTGCAGCCGAAAACAAGAAGAACAAGGGCTTGCCACAATCCGCACTGAAAATGCAGCAAGAGGCGCTTGACGCAATTGCTACTGCAAGCGCAACTCAGGCCGACTTGAGCGCTATTGAGAAGCAGATCAAAGATAACAAGTTGGACTTCGGCATGGTGAGCAATGCGACCAATAGCGCGATTAATGCACTTGGCGTATCCACTGAATCAAGCCGAAACTTTGCCAGCTTCAAATCGACGCTTGAGAAGCTTCGTAATGATTCGCTGCGCCTTAACGCAGGCGTACAGACCGATGGCGATGCGCAGCGGGCATGGAACGAACTGTTCAACAACATCAATGACAAGGGCGTGGTTAAGCAGCGCTTGGCTGAAATCAAGCGGATCAACTCTAGGGCGGTCGATTTGAAGAAGTTGAATGTTGACCAGATCCGCACCAACTTCAATCAAGACCCTCTTGATACGAGCCGCTATGAGTTGCAGCCTGCCGCGCTGTCTGGTGGTGGAAAGGCTAAAGCTTTGCCTTCCGGCTGGTCTGTTAAGGAAAACTGATGCCATCCTTTGAATTTACATCGCCCGAAGGAAAGAAATACACCGTTAACGGGCCGGATGGCGCCACGAAGGAACAGGCGTTTTCCATGTTGCAGGAGCAACTTGGTCAAGGCTCGCCAGAGTCAACGCCTGCTACCGCGTCTTCGCAGCCTAAAATTACCACTGGCGAGAAGATCCTTAAGGGCGTACGTGATCCTATCGACGGTGGCGCACAACTGCTGACAAACATTCTGCCTCAAGGCCTTGTACGTGCTGGAAATCGCCTGAACAACTTCATTGCCGATCAAACTGGCCTTGTCGGACGACTGCCTGAAGGTGGTGTAGATCAACAAGTACGCGATGCAGAGCAAGCCTATCAGGCTAAGCGTGCGGCTTCAGGCGAGGAAGGATTCGACGGATACCGCACCATTGGCAATATCGTTAGCCCTGTCAACGTCGCCGCCGCTGCCAAGCTTCCGCAACTAGCTACTCTTGGTGCGCGCATTGGTCTTTCGGCTGGCGCTGGCGCTGCTACTGGCGCCCTTAATCCTGTAGGTACTGGTAACTTTGCCGAAGAGAAGGCTAAGCAAGCGGCTATCGGCGGCCTAGCTGGCGCTGCTGGCCCAGTCATTGGAAATGCTCTATCGCGCATCATCAGCCCCAACAACACGCGTAACGCCAACCTTCAATTGCTGCGCTCCGAAGGTGTGCGACCAACAGTTGGGCAGACTTTGGGCGGACGTTTGAATGCGCTTGAGGAAAAGGCTACTAGCATTCCAGTACTTGGCGATGCAATATCCAACGCCCGACTTCGCGCTGTTGAAGACTTCAACAATGCGGCCATCAATCGCGCCTCCGGCAAGGTTGGAGTAAAGGTTACAGGTACCGGCCAAGATGCAGTTCGCCAGGCGGGTGACGCCATCAGCGACGCATATAAGACTGCTATCAATAAGGTTCCGGTTCTTCAACTTGACAACCAATTCAATAATGAGCTTGCCCAGCTTACAAATTCGGCATCTGGCCTGACTTCCGAGCTTGGCAACAAATTCACACGGACGCTGAACGAAATCGTCATGCGTAAGGTTTCGCCCAATGGCGCTATCCCGGGCGATGCTTACAAGGCCATTGATAGCGAGCTTGGCGCCATAGTTTCTAACTACGGGAAGTCAGCACTTGCCAGCGAAAAGGAGTTTGCGGAGGCTGTATCAGGCTTGCAAGTTGCTCTTCGTGAGCAGATGTTGCGGGGAAACCCCGCTGTAGCTTCCGAGCTTCGTGCTGCTGATTCAGCATGGGCCAATCTTGTGCGAGTCGAAGCGGCAGCTAAGTCAGGTAAAAACGCAGAGGGTCTATTCACTCCAGCGCAATTGAACATGGCCGTGCAAACAGCGGATCGCAGCACAAGAAAGCGTGCTGTAGCACGTGGGGCGGCGCTTATGCAGGACTTGGGCAATGCTGGCCAGCAGGTTCTAGGCAACAAAGTGCCAAACAGCTTTACGACTGATCGAGCGCTGATTGCTGGCGCCGCTGCTGGTGCATTTAGCCCCGCTGCCGCCGCTTCGGTATTAGCAGGATCTGCTGCCTACTCAAAGCCAGGGCAAAAGCTGCTGAACGCTCTTGTAGGATCTCGCCCAGCATCAGCTCAAGCATTGGGCAACAGGTTAAAGCAGTTTGCACCGAATGCCGCGCCAGCTACTCAGGCAGAGCTTAATAGTCTTTTCCGCACCGTTCAGGAGCGAGAAAAAGAAGAAAACGATAATTAAAAGGATTCATCATGGCAGGTAGCCTACTTCCGGAACCAAAGCAGCAGTTTTTTAACGATATCGGGGAGCCGCTTTTCGGTGGGCAGATTTTTACCTACGCAGCTGGAACGCTTACACCAAAGGCTACTTATCAAGATGAAGCGCTGGCGACGCTTAACCAAAACCCTGTGCCTATCAATGCACGCGGGGAAGTTGTCATGTATGGCAATGGTAGCTATCGTGTAATCCTGAAGGATTCGTTCGGGAATACTATTTACGATAGAGACGATATAACCATTTCCGATCTTAGCGCGTCGAATGGATCTGAAATGATTGGCAATGGCGGCGAAACCGTTGCCCAGTCGTTTAATGCTTTGCAACTTGCAGACTATGGCGCTCTTCGTGCATATGTCGGCCCTCGAAAAAGTGTCTATGTGACTGGATATCTTACATCGGCTTCGCCATCTGGGATCGCGGGCATGTTTGTTCCTGATCCTAGCGATAGCACAAGCACAGATAATGGCGGAACTACGATTGTTTCATCTAATGGTATGCGATGGAAGCGTCAGTATGATGGCTTTGTCCAAGCAGAATGGTTTGGCGTAGTTCCAGGCGGGGTTGTGGATTGCCTCACGCCGTTGACAAATTTTTACGCATATGTTTGTAATCAAGAAAACTTTGGCGCCGGGTTTGGCGGGGAACTTCCAGCGGGGAAATTAAAAACAACCGACACTATCGTTGTAAATATTTTCAATGGGTCAATCGCGCCAAACATCAAAACGGCGGGGTCTGACCAGACGATCATTATCGGCGACATCGCCAACAAACCTCTGATGACCATCAAGGGCGGATCTGGTCGATTTGGGCAAGCACGATGGGGCGGCATTGGATTTGATCAAACAACTCTAGCAGTTGGCAAAGAAGGTGTTCGTGTTGACGGCGCGGGTGGCATCTTGTGGGAGGATTGCCAATTTAAAAATATGGATATTGGCGTCCGGTTCTATAATTTGAGCGCTGGGAATTTTACTGAGGGCATCGTTTTCGAACGTCCGCAGTTCGCTAATTCTGTAAATGCCTGGGCACGCTATTCTGTTGGCGCTGGGACAAATAGTTTCAGAAGCTCTGGCTTCAAAGATTTTATTGCAAACTGCAATACGAATACTGGCCGCATTGTTATCGATGACGGAGCCTATTGCTATCTTTGCCCTATGAGCGGGACTTTTTGGTCTGCTGGTCCTACAACAATTTTCTTTAATGCAAATACTACTCTTCCTGGAATGAATGCCACGTTCATCGGGAATATCACTACGGAGTCAGCGCAATTTTTGTTTGGTGGCGGCACAGGTAAAATTTATCTTGACGGCGATCTGCTGAATAACGGCCTCCCAACTGCGTATAATCCGCAAATACAACTCGGCACAGTATTTTTGTGCAAGAGTTCTGTCCAGGCGGCGAATGGTTCGTTTGTCGTTCAGCGCAAGCCATGGCGTGTTGCCTCTCCAATTGGATCGGCAGGTGCTCCAATTACTATCAATGCCGTTTCAAATGGCATTGACAACAATTCGAATCATATTATTTTCTATGTTAGCGTTACATCAGCTAACTACCAATATGATATTGAAATTCACGTTTTAAGAATTGTAGGTGTTAATACATTGATCGCAAAAAATGTCAACGATGGCATATTCAATTCTGCCGGTTATGGTGTTCCAGTTCTGACGGCAGTCTATCCGAATGTCATATTGACGAATGCATTGTGGCCGACCGCGACAGCGTATACTGTCACTACAGTTCAAGATAACGCACTGTACCAACAATAATTTTTAACCTAAAAGGAAACACCATGAAATCGATCTACATGGCAACAGGCGCAGGCGGCGGCAAGCAAAAACCCCGTGAGTCCGCGCAAAAACCGCCAGTCAAGCCGAAGAAATGAATACGTGGCGCTCTCGCTTAGCTACCGGCCTAGTCTTTTGGCTAGCCATGGCTTTGCATGAAAACTTAATGTCCAACGTCCAGAACACGGACGGCGGCATGTTGCTGTTTCATGGGAGCGCTGCCATTTTTGATCTGCTGTTGATTTACCTTGTCCCTGTATTTCTGTCTGGACAACTCGCAAGCGACATGGAGGCCTTATGCATTGCCTCTATAGCCGCTAATTTCGTGGGCTGGATAGCCTATGTGGCCTACGCCCCGCCAATCTACTACGATACATTCATGTGGGGATTGGCGTATGTGCAGTGGGCCAGGCTATTCATTATGGGCGGCAATGATGCTAATTATCACGGGCTGTATATGGTTCGTCGCAATTCTTAGCATCGCACGCAGCCGTATTAAGAAGAGAAAACTTCATGAGCGAACAAGAAAACGTAAAGGCCGCGCTTGAGACTGTGGCTAGTAGCCCGAAGGTGGCCACGATAATATCAGCCATTACGGGGGCGCTTGGGTCGATTTCGATCCTTAGCTTTACGCAGTCGTTTCTAGGCTTGCTGTCCCTTGGGATTAGCTGTGTGATTGGCTTGTATGTTATCAAGATCAACCACACGAAGAACAAGATTTACGAGCGCATGTTGCAAGACGGCGAATCCTTTAAGGAGTGAAAATGGAATTCATTGACGACTGGAAGAAGCAATTCCCCAAGCTGTGGAGTGTACGCTTTGCACTTGGATCGGCAGTAGCTGCCGCCTGTCAGGTTGCATTCGACCTGTACTCGACCGGTACGGCGCCGAAGTTCGCAATCGCTGCTGCCTTTGGCTCTCTCTGTGCAGCAGGCTCTCGCATCATCTTGCAACCTTCGGTAACTGGCAATGGTGGCGGCAATGATCAAGCCTGATGATGCCACGCTAAACAAAGAGCTACGCCGTGACGAGGGCGTGGAGCGCATGCCCTACATTGACACGGTTGGCGTCAAGACGGTTGGCGTAGGTCATAACATGAAGGCCAAGCCATTGCCGGCCGACTGGAAGTTTCCGCTCACTGATCCCCAGGTTGATCTGCTGCTATCGCAAGACTTGGCGGAAGTATTCGCAAGCCTGAATAAGCGCCTGCCGTGGTGGGCAGCGCTCACGCCTGGCCGACAGCGCTGCTTGGCAAACATGGCATTCAACCTTGGCATTGACGGTCTGATGACGTTCACCAACACGCTGCGTGCCGTGAAAGAAGGTCGTTATGCCGATGCGGCCGCAGGAATGCGGGCCAGCAAGTGGGCTAAGCAGGTAGGCAAGCGCTCAGAGCGCATGTGCAACCTGATGCTAGGCAAGGTGCCATGACAGCCTACGCAAAGGCCGCTGTGGGCCTCCTGATGCTTCTGCTGGGCTTTACTGCTGGCTGGTGGCTTGGCGCTGGCCGAATGGAAAGCAAGTGGAACGCAAGCAAAGCCGCTATTGCCCAGGCGCAGGACGCGGCCATCATCCAGCGCGTCACTGAGAACCAGGCGCTGATCGACAAGTACGCCGCCGACAACGCGGCCATCACGAAAGCCAAAAATGAAGAAATTGCTGCTGTGCGTTCCTCTCTTGCTGTCAGCCTGCGCCGTGGCGCCGGTATCTGTGCAGGATCTGCCCGCGCGCCCGAAGTCGCAGCCACCGGAAGCGGCAATGAAGCCAATCCCGCCAGCGGGGCATTTCGTGACGATGTGGCGCGAGATATTGGAGCGGCCCTGATGGAAATGGAAGAGGTGGCCGCTACTGCGCGCGCCTGCCAATCTTTCGTGCGTTCGACGCAATAAAAAAGCCGGCGAAGATGCCGGCTTTTCCTTATTCGCCGTCCGAAACAATCCAGTCTTCGGCCAGTGCATCGTCGCTGCCTGGTGTCCATGTACTTACGTTACCGTCTGCATTCTTGATAGCCAGATACGGCTTGTCAGGCCCGGTTACTCCTTCGCCATAGTGTTCTGCTGCTGCGCCGGTCTGTGCCGGATAGGAGTTTGCTGGCACAAAATGTACGGACAGACCTTTTCCACTCCAAGAGCTGCGCGCAATGTGCGAACCTTTTTTCAGTTCTTCGATTGCTTGACCGAAATTCATGTTTTTCCTTCTGCGCTCTCGCGCTTAGACTGCCAGGTTTTTGAGGATATCGCGCAGGCGACTGTTGATGCCGTCCAGTTGGTCGCGCTGGTTGCGGTGGCGGTGGCCGATTGGCGACAGCATTTCGTCGCTCGGAAGGTTGCCCCCAACGCTGCCCGACGCCGATGGCGGGACTGGCTTGCTGACCGGATGCAGCGCATCAACGAGTTGCGCAACCAGCCCCTGATTTTCTTGAATCGACCCATCGACTTGATTTGCCAAGTATTCCAACTCGGATAGTGGCTGAACGGGCTTCGCTTGCATGCCAGCGATTTGCGAAGTGCTTGGGATATTTGCTTGAATCATTTGAAACCTTTCTTGCGCTCTCGCGCTCTCCGGGCAGATCGGCGCCCGGTGGGCCGGTTAAACAAAAAAATGCACGCAAACCGGGATAGCAAAAACGCCTATCAATGAAGCTACTCCAAGCCCGATATTGATGCGTCGGTACTCAAAGTGAGCCACATCGTATGCTGACATTTTTTGTCTACCTTTCTTTCCCCCTTTGGCATAAAAAATCGCGCCAAGAAGTATAAAAAGCATAAAAACAAACCAAATAGCAGCGCCCATCATATTTCCTTTCAGTATCCCAATACGCAAGCGAGCGCCATCAGGCAAATCATAAATGCGGCAATGCGCCGGGCAATGGCGCTGCGGCGTGCTTGGGCTGCGTGGTATTCGGCGGTCACGGCAACTCCGGAAGCGGTTGCCAGTAGGTAAGGTTCCATTCCCAGTTGCGAAGCTCGCCGTCTTCATATTCTCCTTCCATATCAGCAGTCATCCACATTCCAGCCAGCCAACGTGCAACAGCGGGCGCAAATCCATCGGCAAGAACCAAGATAGAGGTTCCATCTTTCGGTGCAGTTTCAATTGGTTGCCACATTTCATTCTTCCTTTGCGCCAGCGGTAGCCAGCGCGGTGAGGGGTTAGCGTCCGAGGGACAAAAAGTGGGATACCTTGGCTTGGACTTCGCCCAAGAAGCCAAGAACTTGATTCTCAAGATCGTCAATGATCTTTTGATCGCGTTTCACACGAACAGTGAAAAGCTTCAAATGTTCGGCGCCATTTTGCATGCGAGGGTCAAAGCTGCAAAAGTCGATCCATTCCAGATCCAGAATCCACATTTGCCCAAATACTTGCGGCGCGTGATGTTCTGGCATGCCACCATCGGCCCATGTTTGCAGGTGGATCGCGCTGTTGAACGGGCATTTGATTTCTACGCCGCCAGTAGCCCCCACAAGGCCATCAGACGATGCTCCAATCCATTTGCATGTCTTATGCTTCACGAACCCGACTTCGCGTACCATGTTTCCAGTAACGGCTTCGTATTCAGCCCTGGCGTATGGCTCGGCATCAGTGCCCCACTGCATAGCAAAGCTGCTGGCGCTGTCCTTGGGTTCGCCAGTGATTCGCTCCACTACCAAGTCCATAAGGTAATCTTCACGGGCCTTGAGTGGCTTTCCATCGCGCTTACTGACAGCCAGGATATCGCAGAAGCGCGAGGCGGTAGCATGGCCAGCACGGTCTTTTAGCCATGCCGCGCCGCCCTGGTTAGATTGACGCTCAATCATTTTCGGTTCCTTGTCCGATGGTTTTGGAGTCAGCTTCTATGGCAATGGCCTTCAAGTTGTTGAGGTGCGAAGCCAGAGCTTTGCGCTCATCCTTGGTGATGCGGCCCCATGACTCTTCCAGCGCCGTAGAACCAGTTTCAGCAACGGCCAGCAAGTCAGCAAGCAGGCTTTTATGGCTATCGCTGAATTCGACCGTTTGCGCTTGCTGTGCAACGTCTGCTGCATTACGTGGTTTTGGCCGTGCTGTATATGCGGGCGACGGGTTGACTTCCACGATACGCTCAGCCTCGTCCAGATCGTAGATGCCGACATAGCCGAATGCCAGGCGCGCACACTGGATCAGTGCCTTATGGCGCAGCATGCGCTTAGGATGGCTCTGCCAAGGCTTGACGCCGCGCTTGCACTCGCTCAGGTACTCAGTAACGCGTACAGGGCGTGTGCGGTCTTTGCGATAGATGATGCATGTGCAGGACTCGTCATCCTGCTCAAAATCCATGCCATCAAATTGAGGATGCGAATTGATGATGCGTGACCAGCCGTCAACGCCGACAACAGGGACGATGCCGTTATTTTGGTCGGGGAATGCATAGATTTCTTTAGTCCACGGGTTCAATCCATATTGTTGCGCCACAATCAAGAGCGCCGACATTTGAGCGTCGCTCACTTGCCCCTTGAAAGCAGTTGCCTTCAATACGGAAGTCAGCTCGTCAGATTCAGGGATGCCGAATTGCTCGGCCAGTTGCGTTACTTGCTGTACTACGAGTGCGCTTGTCATTTGATAACTTTCCGCTGAGACTATGCCAGCATTAGGTAAGGTTGATTGCTTCTAAATTGATACTTCTACATCATGCTTCTACGGGTATATCCTAGGGCTTGAGCGGACTCAGACATAGCCAGAGTCCTTTACAACACTATCCTGTGGGAATCGCATTGACTCGTCAGCCTTTCGCTCAAACGGTGCTGACTTCGACGCCGTTATGTGTGGTGTTTCATGAGCTATGCCACCAGTTCCACTTTCACAAACTACCCTGTTGCCTGCCTTGCCGGTATGCTTGCTAGTCGATGAGTACAGACGAAAAAAAAGCCTTTGTTTTCTGCTCTCCCTGGGCCAACAGGTTGCGGTCATGCCGCTAGAGAAACAGAAAACAAAGGCTTATTACTTCGATGTTGGCCCATCGACAAAACAGATTCTACGCAGTTGTTTGCTATTCCGCAAGCTATTTGTTCGCCTTCTTCAACTCCATCCGCAGCCGGCGCCCAGCTTCTGCCGCCACCATGATCGGCGCAGGCGGCAAGTCCTGGGCTTCGCGCTCGGCTTCGACTTCAGCGAATATTTCGGCATACAGCGCGGCCTCTTCGTCTGCTGTCTCGCGTGCGCAGGCTTTGGCGAGAAAATCAGGCTCGATCACAATGACTCCTTCATCTTATTCAGCACAAGGCGAGCCAAGCGGCGATGCATAATGTCTGCTCGATCCATACCCAACCAGTGGAAGCCGGGATATGTCAAATGGCCATCTTCATAATCCGCTGACTCGGTTGGATACTTTGCCGCAATAATGTCACGCGCCATTGCATCAGCTGCCGCACGGATAGTAAAGAATGACTTTGACCGGCCACTTCCCCGCTTGATCGTGTAGACCACGCGGCTTGAAATCTGGACCAGTGCCATATCAATTCCCCTTAGCGCCAGAGAGGGCGGCGTCGATCTTGATAACTTCTTCGCCAGCCAGATTGTCAATGTTGTTTTTGCTTATGCCGTCCGTATTGGCCAGCAGAAGGCGAGCGCTTTCCAGTGCCTTTACCAGCGCAGCATCCGGGCCAGCGGCGGCGACAGGCTGCGGCGCGACGAAGTAAAGCTGCATGCCGTTGCGCAGATGCTCGGGCGGCGGTACGTACCACTTTATGCCATTGAGCGCGCTGCTGTCGGTAATAGCGATTGGCGAGGCCTTCTCTGCATATCCTGGCGCGCCATTGGCGGCTGCCGGCGCGGCGATAGGCGGGCAAAGCTTTTCGAGTTCAGCATGCAGCCGTTCAATGAAATCTTTGCCGATGACGAACATATCGTCGCGCAACTTCCCATCAATGAAGTGATTAGCCATGCCCGCGCGCTTTGCTGCTTCCTTGAGTGTTCGCAGTTCCTTGTTGCTCCCTTCTTTTGCTTCCTTCTTCGGCGCCATGGCA
>Ga0247814_10002148_pt1 | contig 10976 bp, 10 predicted proteins | sample UWRJL179409R1_FD_179947 | JGI IMG/M metagenome (GOLD analysis project Ga0247814, IMG submission 179947) | Plant litter microbial communities from Arlington Agricultural Research Station in Wisconsin, United States - UWRJ-L179-409R-1 | ecosystem: Environmental > Terrestrial > Plant litter >... | reverse complement strand
CAAACAGGTTGATATTCTTGCTATTGGTAAAAAAGGTAACGACACGCTTAGAAAAACAGCTAATGTTACAGATAACCAAAGCGGCATTTTTGATGCCCTTACGTTTGAGAACGTTGCTGCCATTGCGCAGTCGCTAATGGATAAGTTTGCTGCAGGCGAGTATGACAGGATAGAGCTGGTATACAACCACTTTAAAAATGCCGGTACACAAATTGTGTTAACCGAGCAGTTCCTGCCCCTTGAACCGCTTGCAACTACCGAGGTAAGCACAACGCCTACTGATTATATTTTTGAGCCGGGTAAGGAGGAGATCGTTTTAAGCCTTATACCGCTGTCTTTAAAGACGCAACTATATAAAGCGGTGCGCGACTCGTTTGCATCTGAGCACGGTGCCCGTATGACGGCTATGCACAAGGCTACAGACAATGCTACCGACCTTAGGAACCAACTTAAGCTTACCTATAACAAAGCACGCCAGGCTGCCATTACAAACGAGATCCTCGAAATTGTAGGTGGTGCTAACGCGCTTGCAAGCTAATACGATTACAAAACAAACATAGTTGATGAGAAGGCTGCCTGAAAAGGTGGCCTTTTTTTATTAGATTTGTCGTAAAACACCCTCATATGGCAGTATGGCAATATTTACTGTTTCTTGTACCTAAAACTAATTTTGAAGAATCTTATGCAGAATTTATAAAACAAGAGACTACAGATTACCGAAAAGAAACATTTTATTTCTGGAAAAATTTTAACGTTGATATTTTAAAAATTGCAACCCAGATAGATGGTATAATTCCGAGAGCCGAATGGAGTTCACAAAAATGTATTTCATGGAAAGGTGGCGGTAAATTATATGATAACGACTGTGATTTGTGGGTGAAAAATGGTTTCATTAACGATTTTGTAATCCGGATAGACTTAAGAAATAATCAGAATGTAAGTCGAGTTTTAGAGACGGTAATTAAAATTTGCGATGAAAATAAGTTAATGCTTATGAATATTAGGTATGAGGCATTTGAGGCTGACAGAAAAAACATTTTAGACGACATCGGTAAATCTAATGCCCATAGCTTCTTAAAAAATCCCATTACATTTTTAGAAAACTTAAAATAGTTTAAATCTTCACTACTACATTACCTAACCGATACTCACAGTTGATTGCTATCGGAAAATAACAAACCCCTTCTATGAAGTAAATCACAGAAGGGGTTTGTCATTACTATTTAAACGTTATACTACCTCATCAAATGATACATTAAAAAACTATAAAACTCTGATTTGTCCTTTAGCTTTTCCTCATGGTTTGTAGACACGCCGTAGTGGCCCGATTGCAGCAGCGTTTTTAAATAAACGGGATTGGTTTGCGCTGCCCTGTTTTGTAGCCTTGCCGCAAATTTATAGGAGTGTACCGGTGGCACCCTGTCGTCGTTATCAGATGTTATAATAAGTGTTGTGGGGTAATTTACACCGTCTTTTATGTTGTGGTAGGGAGAGTACTCCATCATGGCAGCAAATTCCTTGGCATCATCCGGGTCGCCATACTCGTCATAATGAAAACGGCCAATAGTATACTGGCTAAATTTTGCCATATCATACACGCCCACTTTAGGTATGGCCACCTTAAACAATTCCGGGTGCTGCACCAGCGCCGATCCTACAAGCAGCCCGCCCTGAGACGCCCCGGTTATACCTAAACGGTTAGCCGATGTATATCCCTCGCTTATAAGATACTTAGCCGCATCTATAAAATCGTTTAGGGTATTAATTTTTTTAAGCCTCCTGCCCTGGTTGTGCCATTGCCTGCCTTTATCGCCGCCACCCCTAACCTCAGCATAGGCATATACCCCGCCGTTGTTTAAAAAGTATATAAGGCCGTTATCATAATCGGGCTGGCTAATGGTGCCAAAACCGCCATAGGCTTCCAGCAGCGTTGGGTTATTGCTGTTAAGTACCGTGCCTTTTTTATAAACTATTGTAATGGGAACAGCCACACCATCGCGGCTGGTATAAGTAGTGCTCTTACTTTCAAAATAATCTACAGGAAACGGTGCCGTTGTTTTTTTAAAGGTCCTGCTCACGTAACGGTCGTTAGCACCAGTTTGCAGGTTAAGGGTAAATAACACAGGCGGAATAGTGTATGACGTGATGTAAAAAAATACATCCTTATCATAATAATCATTACCGGCAAGCACTACATCCATGGCCTTTGGTGTTACTATCTTTTTTATGAATTTACCGGTGTAATCAAAAAGCATAAGATAGTTGCCGTCGGCATTTTTATATTTGCATATTATTCTGTCTTCAAAAAAAGAAGTGTTAATGAGCAGCTGGTTTTGGTACTGCGGTATAACCACTTTCCTTTCGGCAGGGCTATCCGGGTCAAAGCTGCGCACATCGCCCCAGTTAGATTCTTTGCTCGAATAATAAATGCGGCCGTTGGTATAGCCGGAAATTTCGAAATCAGGGGGTACGTTATCCAGAAATTTTTTCAGCTCGAAGGTTTCTTTGGTAAGGTCGGCATAGTAAACATCTACCTGCGATTCTTCCTTATTAATCACCTCCAAAAATAAACGAGAACCATCATTAGAGGTAAAATACTCTGTTTTCCCTTTTATGGACGAAGCATCAAACACCATTTTATCTGTAGCAACATCAGTCCCTACTTTGTGGTAATACACCTGGAATGTAGAATCTACGGCAAACTGCGAAGCATTAATGTTCTTATTATAAAAAATACCTTCATCGCCTTTCCATGCCATGCCGCCAAATTTTGCATTCTTAATTATATCGTTAAGCTTTTTGCCGTTGTCTATAGTAACAAAACGTACTTCGTGCTGGTCGCTGCCATCTATCATAAGTTTATAAGCCAGTATCTTAGAATTTACCGATGGCTCGTAAGACAAAATGTTTACCGTTTTACCGCTGTAAAAAAAGTTAGGGTTTACAAGGTCTATGTAAGCGCCGTCCAGTTTTTTCTTATAAGACAGCCTGGGCGTTTGCTGCATTTCATCATAATAATTTATACGCGCATAATAGTTAACCCTCTTTTTATTAGGGATACGAAACTCCGTTTGGTTCTCATACTTTTGCAGTGTAGGCAATGGGTATATTTTAGATATGAGGCCGCCCACATGCCCTTCGGTAACCTTGTTTTGTGCAGCTACCCAGTTTATAACCTCGGGGCTGCGCATAGCCTCCAGCCAGGAATAATCGTCCTGGTAGGTAATGCCGTGTTTAATAACCGGATTTTGTGTTTTTTTTGTAGCAGGGAAATTTTGTGCCATTGCTAAAAACGGCATCAGCAAAATAAAAAAGTGGTGTTTCATGGTAATTATTGGTTGCTGCAAATATAAAACAGTTGCCCATATAACAGTGCTTAACGTAACATATTCATAATATAGCGGCCTGTTTTTTAATTACTGCAAAATATACCTACTTTTGCTTACTTAAAAAACAACGGGATACTTTGAGCCTATATAAAAACCTGTTTAAGCAAACGGCCGTTTATGGCATAGCCACTGTGGTACCGCGCATGTTTAGTTTTATACTTACACCGCTGTATACCGGTGTTATGGACAACGCCAAATATGCCGATGTATCTATAATTTTTTCGTGGCTGGTATTCTTTAATGTTATCCTGGCCTATGGTATGGAAACCGCTTTTTTCCGGTTCTATAATTCGGCCGATAAAAAACAGGTAGTAAGTACCACTACAATATCATTGTTTTGGTCGTCGCTTGCTTTTTTAAGTATGGCATTGCTGTGCCGCAATTTTATAGCCGATGCCATAGAGATAGAAACCGAATATGTAACTTATACCATTTGGGTGTTGGCGCTCGATGCACTGGTTATAGTGCCCTTTAGCAAGCTGCGTGCCGAAGGGAGGCCCATGGTGTATGCCGCCATAAAAATAGGCAATGTAATTTTAAACCTGTTTTTAAATATCTTCTTTTTATTGGGGCTGCCCCACTTTGCCGTTAATTACCCCGGCAGTTTTATTGCCACGCTATATGTAAAAGATTTTGAAGTAGGCTATGTATTTGTGGCTAATGTTATGGCCAGCCTTGCAACCCTGCTGGTATTATTGCCGCATTATGTAAAGCTGTCATGGCATTTTAATGCCTCCCTCTGGAAAAGCATGATGCGCTATGCACTCCCCGTTATGGTAGCAGGCATTGCCTTTGCCATAAACGAAACGTTTGACAGGCCACTGCTTAAGTTTATGAACGTAAGCCCTAACGATATTGGCGCCTATGCGGCCTGCTACAGGCTTGCACTGTTCATGACGCTTTTTACAACAGCGTTCAGGCTGGGTATAGAGCCGTTCTTTTTTAGCCAGGCGGGCAGTGCTAACGCTCCACAAACCTATGCAACGGTAACCAAATATTTTGTAATATTTGGGTCGGTTATACTGCTTGGGGTTGTGGCCTTTGCCGATGTTTTAAAACTGATCCTGCTTCGCGACGCCTCTTTTTGGAAGGCCATGAATGTTGTGCCGCTTATAATCCTTGCTAACTTTTTCTTGGGTATATATACTAACCTTTCGGTATGGTACAAATTATCCGACAAGACCAAAATGGGCGCATATATCTCTATAATAGGGGCTGTCGTAACACTCCTGTTTAACTTTGCGCTTATACCTGTTTGGGGCTATATGGGTTCGGCTGTTGCTACGGTTGCTGCTTACGGCACCATGATGGCGGTATCGTACTATATGGGTGCCAAATACTATCCCATACCTTACGACCTTAAAAATATGGGGCTGTATATTGGCCTTTCTGCCGGCCTTTCGTGCCTGTCGTTTTACGTACCGGCTTTAAGGGAAACCTATGTTTTTGGCATTCTTGCCTTACTTGGGTTTATAGCCTTAATATACCGCAACGAAAAGCAAACCCTGCTTAAATTCATTAAAAAATAAATCAACTACAATACAATGACTGTAAAGATCATCAACAAATCATCGCACGCATTACCTAATTACGAAACCATTGCCAGCGCCGGTATGGACCTAAGGGCTAACCTTACCGAAGCGGTAGAGCTTGCACCGCTGGGCAGGGCTATAATAAAAACGGGCCTTTTTATAGAGCTTCCGTTAGGTTATGAGGCACAGGTGCGCCCAAGAAGCGGCCTTGCAGCTAAAAGGGGCGTAACGGTACTTAACAGCCCGGGAACGATTGATGCCGATTACCGTGGCGAAATTGGTGTAATTTTAGTAAATTTATCAAATGAGCCATTTACAATAGAAAACGGAGAGCGCATTGCCCAGCTTATTATTGCTAAACATGAGCGTGCTGAATGGCTTGAAGCAGATGTGCTTACCGAGACCGTGCGCGGCGAAGGCGGCTTTGGGAGTACAGGGGTTAAATAACCAATATACCTTACCATATATGAAAAATGCTTATTTACTTTATGCAGTTTTACTACTGCATGCAATTGCAGCACGTGCCCAGGATAATGCAGGCATAAAACATATTGCTGAAAAAGGGTGCGACTGCACAAAAGAAATAAGCCTGGATCAGCCCAAAGATTCTATTGTAAGCAAAATAAACAGCTGCATTACGGCTTCTATAATGGAAGACCAAATGAAAAAAGTAACCGAAGGACTGGGTAAGGTTGTTGACAGCCTTGCATCACATGGTAAAGATGGCGATGTTGCTGCACAAAATAAAACATATACCATTACTGCCGATAAAGATTTTGACGAGATACAGGCATACATGTTTGAGAATTGTGCACGTTTAAAAAAGCTGATGTCTGCTAATAACGGTAAGCTGGATTACTCAATGTCTAAAAATAAAAAGGCACTTACGTTTTATGAAGAAGGTGTAGCTTATGAAAGCCGGGGGCAACATGATATGGCTATTGTAAGCTATAACAAAGCCCTTAAGGCCGACTCGAAATTTAGCTTTGCCTGGGATAACCTGGGCTTGTGCTACCGCAAAATGGGAAATTATAAACAAGCCATAAAAAGCTATGAAAAATCGCTGGAGCTGGATCCTAAAGGAACAACGCCCTTGCAAAATATAGCGGTAGCTTATGAATATTTAAAAGACTTTAAACAGGCAAATGTTACATACGAAAAATTTATTACCCTGCACCCCGATAATCCGGAAGGGTACTTTGGTGCCGGGCGCATGTCATACAATCTGGAAGATTATGCAAAAGGCGTAGATTATATGTTTAAAGCCTATAAGTTATATGGCGCTGTAAAGTCGCCTTATATTAATGATGCACAGCAAAATTTGCAATATTATTACAGCGACCTCGATAAAAAAGGCAAGCTTGACCTGTTTAAAGATGCTGCAAAAAAGAACAATGTAGATATAAAATAAAGAATGAAAATAATAGTTCCAATGGCAGGCAGGGGATCACGCCTGCGCCCACACACTCTTACTGTACCTAAACCTTTAATACCCATAGCGGGCAAACCTATTGTGCACCGCCTTGTAGAAGATATTGCCGGGGTGCTTAACCAGGATATAGAAGAGATCGCATTTATTATACATAAAGATTTTGGCCCTAAAGTACCTTTAGAACTTATTGCCATTGCCGAGAAACTTGGGGCTAAAGGAACCATTTACTATCAGGATGAACCTTTAGGAACTGCCCATGCCATTATGAGCGCAAAGGAAAGCATGAGCGGCCCGGTAGTTGTGGCGTATGCCGATACACTATTCAGGGCAGATTTTACGTTAGATACTACTGCCGATAGTGTTATATGGGTACAAAAGGTAGACGACCCAAGCGCTTTTGGCGTTGTTAAGCTTAATGAAAAGAACGAGATTACAGATTTTGTTGAGAAACCAAAAGAATTCGTGACCGATCTTGCAATTATTGGCATCTATTATTTTAAAAGCGGTGAAACACTTCGCGAAGAGCTGCAATACCTGCTTGATAATGATATTACAAAAGGCGGCGAGTACCAGCTTACCGATGCCCTTGAAAATATGAAACAAAAGGGCATGAAATTTGTGCCGGGTAAGGTAGACCACTGGATGGATTGTGGCAACAAGAACGTTACGGTAGAGACTAATTCGCGTATGCTGGCCTTTTTAGATGAAGATGGGGAAGATTTAGTATCGCCATCGGTAATGTTAGAGAACAGTACTATTATCGCGCCGTGTTTTATAGGCGAGGGTGTAACACTGGTAAACAGCACGGTAGGCCCCAATGTATCGCTTGGCGAAAATACAAAAGTAGAGAACAGTACCATAAAGAACAGTTTGGTACAAACCCATACAGTAATTAAAAACGCAACCCTGGATAACGCCATGATAGGTAACCATGCTGTGTTTAACGGTAATTTTACCGCCGTAAGCATAGGCGATTATTCGGTTTTAGAATAACCATACATGAAAATTAAAATTCTTTTTTACGGTATAATGCTATCAGGGTCTTTAACAGGCCCTTTGGTAGTTTATGCACAACAGGAGCCTGAAGATATTGCACTGGCCAACAGTGATTTTGAAAACAATTTTTATGAGGCCCTAAAGCAAAAAGGAATTGAAAATTATGATAAGGCTGTACAGGCACTGCAAAAATGCCTTACCAAAGACGCTAATAACCCTGTTATATACAGCGAACTTGGCAAAAACTTTTTGGCATTAAGGAACATGCCCGAGGCCGAAAATGCATTTTTAAAAGCCACACAGCTGGATCCTAAAAACCGCTGGTACTGGCAGGGGCTGTATGATGTATACTACGAAACCAAAGATTTTAATAAGTCTATACCCGTTGTACAAAAGCTTATGGAGTGGCGCAAAGAGTACTATCAGGAAGACCTGGTATCGCTGTACATGTACACCCAGCAGTATGATAAGGCACTGGCGCTTATAGAGGAAATGGAAGAAACCGTGGGCGCATCTGAAAAGCGTAAGATGTACAAGACCCAGATATTAAGCAACGGTAAGTATGCCAAACCGCAAAAAGACCTGCTGGAAGAGGCTATAAAAAAGGATCCTAAAGAAGAGTCTAATTACCTGGACCTCATTTACCTTTATAGCGAAAGCAACCAGGAATCAAAAGCCGAAGAAGTAGCTAAAAAACTGGAGAAAGAAATTCCGGGGTCAGACTGGGCGCAGGTAAGCCTGTTTAAATTCCACATTAACAATAATGATGGCGATAAGGCATCCGAATCGATGTTCAGGGTACTGCAAAGCCAGAAGATAGATATAAAGATAAAACACAGGGTGCTTAACGAGTTCCTTATTTTTGCCAGCAACAATCCGGCTTATACTGCTAACCTGGACAAGGCATTAGAGTATTTTAAAGACGATAAAAATGTAAACGTGGCCAAAGAGGTAGGCAAGTTTTACTTTAATAAAAAGAAATATAACGAGGCTGCCGGCTACTTTGATAAAAGCCTGGCCGCAAAGCCTGACGATATAGAAACCATAGAATTACAATTGTATGCCTATGCCGAAGCGGCACAAAATGACAAGCTGCTTAAAAAAGCTGCCGATTATATAGACTCCTACCCTACCCACGCACGGCTGTATTATTATGCCGGGCTTGGTGCCAACAGGCTAAAGCAGTTTGCCAAGGCTAAAGACTGGCTTTCTAACGGGCTTGATTTTGTGGTAGAAGACCCTGAGCTTGAAGCAAGCCTGAACAGGCAGCTGGGCGAGGCTTACGGCGGGCTGGGCGATGTTAAGAAAAAAGAAGTTTACTTTGCAAAGGCAGACAAGCTTGCTAAAACCATAAAAAAATAATGAAGAAGAGTATAGCAATACTATGTGCGGTAGCGCTGCTGGCCTCATGCAAAAGCAAGATGGCCACGGTAGATGAACAGGCAGCAGAGGGAACCAAACCGGTTAAAGAAATTGTAGACGGACATTATAAAACCGCCCGCAATTTTGAAACGCTGCTTATAAAAGCCAATGCAGGATATAAAGACAAGAGCCAGTCGCATAACGTTACAGCCGAGATAAGGATTAAAAAAAATGAAGCCATACTGGTTAGCATCCGCTTTTTAGGTATTACAATGGCAAAAGCGCTTATAACGCCTAAAGAGGTAAGCTACTATGAAAAAATAAACAGTACTTATTTTAAGGGCAACTATGCCGCCTTAAGCCGCTGGCTGGGCACAGAGCTGGATTATGCCAAAGTAGAGAATATGCTGCTTGGCGAAGCGCTGGACGATCTTAACAAGGGCAATTACAAAGCATCTGTACAGGATGGCAAGTATAAGCTTACCGGCAAAGAAAGCGGTGGTACCATTAAAGAATATTTGTTTGAGGGCGCTAATTACCTTATAAAAGAGCAGCATATTGTACAGGGTGGCCAGCAGCCGCGAAGCCTGGATGTGTTGTATCCGTCGCATAACGAGTACCAGCAGGCAATACTGCCGTCTGCCATAAAAATAGAGGCGCAGCAAAAAGATACTGTAAATATTAATATAGAATATACATCGGTTAAGTTTGATGAAAAATTAACTTTTCCTTATGAAGTACCGGTAGGTTTTGAACAGATCTTTATCGAGTAAAATAATATAAAACCATGACCAGATTTTTCGTTACTATTTTACTTATTGGCACCAGCGCACTTGCATTGGCTCAGGGCGGCGACCAGCAAAAAAAACTGGAGGAGCGCAAGGCCGAAATTCAAAAGGAGATCTTAGAGCTTAACAGCCGCATTAAAGACGAGAGCTCTAAAGAAAAGTCGGTAATGGCTAAAATAGCCGATGGAAAGGCCAAAATAAAATTAAGCGAAAAACTACTCTATACAACTAATAAACAGGCGCTTCTTATTAACAACGACATTTACGTTAACCAGGTAAAGACCAATAAGCTAAAAGGAGAACTTAAGGTTCTTAAAGAAGACTATGCCAATATGCTTGTGCGTGCTTATAAAAGCCGCAGCGACCAGAGCCGTATTATGTTCCTGCTTTCATCCCAGGGTTTTTTGCAGGCATACAAAAGGTTGCAGTACATGAAACAGTATGCCAGCTTCAGGAAGATACAGGGCGATGAAATTCGCGCTAAAATGAATGAGCTTGACGCACTCCTGCAAAAACTTACGGTGCAAAAACAGGACAAGGTGCGCCTGCTTACCGAACTGGATGTGGCAAAAAATGCACTTGAGAAGGAAAAGCTGGAGCAGGAAGACCTGGTTAAGACCATACAGAAAGACAAAAAGAAACTTACTGCCGAAATTACCAAAAAGAAAAAAGAGCAACGCGAAATAGAGCGTAAAATTAATAATATGATTCGTGCCGCTATTGCGGCTGCCAACAAAAAAACGGCCAAAAAAGCTTCAGAATCCAAGGCTACAACGGCAGCGGCGGCAAAAGCATCGGCTACTAAAATTACGCTTACTAAAGAGGGTACTATAGTATCTAATAATTTTAAGGCAAATAAAGGCAGGCTGCCATGGCCGGTAGAAAAAGGATATATATCTACAGGTTACGGCACACAGCCCCACCCTGTTATGAAAAACCTTGAGATACATAACAGCGGCGTAGATATTACTACCGATCCCGGTGCTAATGTAAGGGCGGTTTTTGGAGGCGAGGTAATGAGCGTACAGGTAATACAGGGAACACGCAATAAAATTGTTTATTTGCAGCATGGAGACTTTATAACCGTTTATTATAACCTTGCCACGGTAAGCGTTAGTTCGGGCGATAAAGTGTCTTTAAAGCAGTCTATAGGCACCGCAGCGGCTAACCCGGCTACAGGCACGGCGGTAATAAAATTCCTTGTGTTGCAAAACACCACATATTTAAACCCATCATCCTGGATAGCCCGAATGTAAATACACATTGTGTAAAATGCATGATGTTTCTCTCTGCCAGCAGCGGAATATGAACTAAACTAACGTTATAAAACATATAAAACACAAAGAGGCTGCCCGGAAAAGGCAGCCTCTTTTGCATATAAAATTAAATGTTTACTGTTTTACAACTTTTACCGTTGCAGTACCCTGTGCGGTATATACCTGTAAAATATAAGTCCCGGCAGCAAGTGTAGTAATAT
>Ga0247814_10002147_pt1 | contig 10978 bp, 9 predicted proteins | sample UWRJL179409R1_FD_179947 | JGI IMG/M metagenome (GOLD analysis project Ga0247814, IMG submission 179947) | Plant litter microbial communities from Arlington Agricultural Research Station in Wisconsin, United States - UWRJ-L179-409R-1 | ecosystem: Environmental > Terrestrial > Plant litter >... | reverse complement strand
GCGCGGACCCCTCGGCCTGGTCGCTCCAGCCGCGTTCGATGGTGACGGGGCGCAGCTGGTCGTTGGTGCGGCCATCGGCGCGCAGGATGTCGGTCACGGGTTCTCCTTGAAAGGACGGGGGTTGAACAGGCGGGGTGGGGCGGTCGAGGCGGCCAGTCTGGCGACCTCGCTGAGGCTGATGGTGCCCGTGGCGACCAGGTCGACGTGGGAGATCTCCGGGCCGAGCAGGCGGTGGGCGAGGCGGAGGAAGTCGTCGGCGCTGTCGCCGGTGGCTTCGTAGCGGTAGCTGGGCGGTGCGGTCTCCACCCGTTCCAGGCCCTGCCCCACGAGCACCCGGTAGACGTCGTTGGCGGTCTCGGTGTGGCTGGAGACCAGCGTCACCGCGTCACCCATCACGTAGGAGATCACGCCGCGCAGGAACGGGTAGTGGGTGCAGCCGAGCACGAGGGTGTCCACGTCTGCGGCCTTGAGCGGGGCGAGGTATTCCTCGGCGACCCGCAGCACCTCGGCGCCCGTTGTGACGCCGGACTCGACGAACTCCACGAAGCGCGGGCAGGCCTGCGAGAACAGCTGGATGTCCGTCGCCGCTGCGAACGCGTCGTTGTACGCCCGCGAGTTCACGGTGCCGGCGGTGCCGACCACGCCGACCCTCTTATTGCGCGTGGTGCCCACCGCGCGGCGCACCGCCGGCTGGATGACCTCGATCACCGGCACGCTGTAGCGCTCCCTGGCGTCCCGCAACACGGCGGCGGATGCGGTGTTGCAGGCGATTACCAGCAACTTCACATCCTGGGACACCAGGTCATCGAGAACCTCCAGTGCGTACTCACGTACGTCGGCGATTTTCTTCGGTCCGTACGGCGAATGGGCCGTATCGCCGATATATAGGATCGATTCGTTGGGCAGTTGGTCCTTGATGGCCCGGGCGACGGTCAGTCCGCCGACTCCGGAGTCGAAAATCCCAATCGGTGCATCCGTCACGTCGATCAAGCCTAGCCGGGTTCGGCATTCGGCCACGCGTGACACCGCTATATGCCCAGAACCGTCCAACGTACGTGGGCCGGAATATACCCGTAACTACACTCGGCATATGGGCCAGGCCAACCAGGCAGAGCCCGCACCGGAGACGTCCCTCGCGCCGTCTGAGGAGATGATCGTCATGAATGATCGAGTCGTAATCACCGGATTGGGAGCCCTCACCCCGCTCGGCAATTCCTGGACCGAAACCTGGGACGGCCTCACGAACGGCCGCAGCGGCGTCGCCCGCATCACCCAGTTCGACGCCACCGACCTGCCCACCCAGATCGCCGGAGAGGTCAAGGGTTTCGACCCGGCCACCCGCATGTCGATCAAGCAGGTCAAGCGGGCCTCCCGCGCTTCACAGATGGCCATCGCCGCGGCCAGAGAGGCCGTCGCGGACGCCGGCTTCGGCCCGTCCATGGAGGGCATCCACACAGCCGTCATCGTGAACAGCGCCGTCTCCGGATACGCCGAGATCCAGGATGCCACCGAGCACGTCAACGCCGGCAGCCCCCGCCGCATCTCCCCCCGTTTCGTTCCGTCGTCCCTGATGAACATGGCCGCCTGCGAGATCGCCATCGACCTCGGGGTGCACGGCCCGGTGAACGCCAGCGCACTGGCCTGCGCCAGCGGCGCCTACGCCCTGCTCGAGGCGCGCACCATGCTGGTGACCGGTGACGCCGACGTCGTCATCGCCGGCGGCGTCGAAGCCGCCATCACCCCGGTGATGTTCGCCGGGCTGAACGCCATGCACGCCGCGTCCACCCACAACGAGGCCCCGACCGAAGCCAGCCGTCCGTTCGACGCCAACCGTAACGGCCTGGTCTTCGGCGAGGGCGCCGTGGTGTTTGTCATGGAACTGCTCTCCCACGCCCGCGCCCGCGGCGCCCGGGTCTACGCCGAGGTGCTCGGCGGCGCGCTCACCAGCGACGGCTTCAGCATCGTGGCGCCCGACCCGTCGGGCAAGTACGCCAGCCAGGCCATCACCCGCGCGATGGACCGGAGCAAGCTCAACCCGGCCGACATCGACATGATCGTCGCGCACGGCACCTCCACCCAGGCCAACGACAAGGCCGAGACCCTCGCCATCCGCGAATCGCTGCGGCACTTCGCCGACAAGATCTCGATCACCGCGCCCAAGTCGATGACCGGGCACATGATCGGCGCCGCCGGTGCGCTGTCCGCCCTGATCGGTGCGTTGTCGATCAAGAATGGCATCGTGCCGCCCACGATCAACCTGCGCAACCCCGACCCGGACTGCACTCTGGACTACACGCCGCTGACCGCGCGCATCCAGCCCATCAAGCACGCCCTGGTGAACGCGTTCGGCTTCGGCGGCCAGAACTGCATCGTCGCCTTCGGCGCCCTGTAGGCCGCTCCTAGACCTCGCGAGTTGCCGCAGACGGCCCCTTCAGAGCATCTGAGGGGGCCGTTTGGCGTCTCTCGGCGGCGGGAGGGTGTGCACCGGGTGCCCAGCCCGGGTGGCGCCGGGGCGGCTAGGCTTCTCGCGTGACCGAGTCTTCAGCATTTCGAACCGACCGCTACGAGCTCACCATGGTGGATGCCGCCATACAGAGCGGCACCGCGAACCGCGAGTGCATGTTCGAGGCGTTCGCCCGCCGGCTGCCCGCCGGCCGGCGGTACGGCATCGTCGCCGGCACCGGCCGGCTGCTCGACCTGATCCGCGACTTCCGGTTCGGCGACGCCGAGCTCGACTGGCTGCGCGACAACAACGTGGTGCGCCCGCCCACCCTCGACTGGCTCGCGGACTACTCCTTCAGCGGCAACATCTGGGGCTACCGGGAGGGCGACGCCTACTTCCCCGGCTCCCCGCTGATCCAGGTCGATGGCACCTTCGCCGAGTGCGTCGTGCTGGAGACCCTCATCCTCAGCGTGCTCAACTACGACAGCGCCGTTGCCAGCGCCGCCGCCCGCATGGTCTCGGTGAGCCTGGGCCGGCCGCTGGCCGAGATGGGCTCCCGCCGCACCGGCGAATACTCCGCCGTGGCCGCGGCCCGCGCCGCGTACATCGCCGGGTTCGCCTCCACCAGCAACCTCGAAGCCGGGCGCAGCTGGGGCATCCCCACCATGGGCACGGCCGCGCACTCGTTCACGCTGCTGCACGACACCGAGGAGGACGCCTTCCGCGCCCAGGTGGACGCGTTCGGCGCGTCGACGACGCTGCTCGTGGATACCTACAACATCGAACGTGGCATCGAACTGGCCGTCGCGGCCGCGGGAACGGGTCTCGGCTCGATCCGGATCGACTCCGGCGACCTGCCGACGGTGGCGGCCGCCGCACGTGCCCAGTTGGACTCGCTCGGCGCCGTGAACACCCGCATCACCGTCACCAGCGACCTCGACGAGTATTCGATCGCGGCACTGTCGGCGTCGCCGGTGGACGCGTTCGGGGTGGGCACGTCCCTGGTCACCGGCTCCGGCGCCCCGGCGGCCGGGATGGTGTACAAGCTGGTGGCGCACAAGAACGCCGCCGACGAGTGGGTGTCGGTCGCCAAGACCTCGGCATCGAAGGCTTCGATCGGTGGCCGCAAGAGCGCTTTGCGCCGCCTGGACGCGACCGGCACGGCCCGCGAGGAGGTCGTGATGGTGGATGCCGGCGGCCCGGCGCTCGCCCCGGCCTCGACCCCCGCGCCGGACCCCACCGGTGCCGCGGAGCGGTCCCTGCTCGTGCCGCTCATGGAGGCCGGAGTTGTCGACGAACGCTACCTCGGCGCCAACGGCACCCGGCTCGCCCGCGAGCAGAACGCCGCGGCGATGCGCGAACTGCCGATCGACGCGTTCCGGCTCGGCCGCGGCGACGCCGTCATCCCGACGGTGTACCGCTGACTAGTCCTGCTTCATCTTTTCGTAGATGGACTTGCAGGTCGGGCAGACCGGGAACTTCTCCGGGTCGCGTCCCGGCAGCCACTTCTTGCCGCACAGCGCCTTGACCGGCTTGCCGGTCATCGCGGATTCGAGGATCTTGTCCTTCGGCACGTAGTGCGAAAAGCGCTCGTGGTCGCCGGGTTCGATCTGCTCCTGGTTGAGCAGCTCCTCGAGCTCACGATCGAGGGTGGAGGTTCCGCCCCCGGTTTCGGGGCCACGGCCGGGCTCTGCGATGCTCGCGCGAATGTCGTGTGTCATGACTTCAAGTGTATGCAGCTACGCGCGCAATGCGGAGGAGAGCATCTCGGGGCCACGACGCTCGAAGGTGCGCGAACCCAGCCACACCCCGCCGATCAGCATGACAAAGCCGATGCCGAGCCCCCAGTACAGAGCCGGCAGATTCCAGATCGGATCCACGAAGATACCCAGAACCGCGCACACGATGGCCGGCAGCGCCACGACGATCGACCCGACGAAGGTGAGCGACTGGATGACCGCGGCGGCGGTGTCCGACGCCTGCGGCTGGGCGAACGGGCTGTCCCCCGGCTTGGTCGCCGGGTACGGGAACCGGGCCGAGGTGAAGCTGGAGAAGCCGAGCCCCGCCAGCAGGATGCAGGTGCTCACCCCGAGCAGTCCGGGCAGCACCGCCCAGTCGCCGTAGATGCTCACGCTGACCGCCGAACCGAGGCCGATCAGCGGGATGCCCACGAAGAGTGCCGGAACGAGCCGGCCGACCCGGTCGGCGACGCCGCGCGGCCCGGAGACCACGTGCAGCCAGATGGCGGTGTGGTCGTACGCCACATCGTTGTGCAGCGTCCAGCCGAGGAAGACACACATCAGGGGCACGGGAACCAGGACGAGGTATTCGAACGGCATCCCCGCGAACACGAGGGGCAGGACCACCAGGATCGGCACGATCGGGATCATGATCAGCGAGACCCAGTAGCGCGGGTCGCGGCCCCAGTAGGTGATGCTGCGGGCGGCGATGGCGCCGACCGGGTTGTGCGGCATCCGGTCGAACCAGCCCAGGCCGCCGTAGGCCCTGGCCTGCGCCTCCCGACCCGGCGACACGAGCATCCGGGCCACCAGGCCCTGCCAGGCCAGCCAGAGCAGGTAGCTTGTCGCCGCGGCGATGAGGAGCCTGAGCAGGGACACGCCCCAGTCGCCGGCAGCGGCATCGCCCGGCACGGCCCACGCCGCGCCCAGCGGCGTCCAGCCGAGAATGGCGGCAAAACCGCCGAGCAGGTCCAGGCCGTACTTGCTCCAGTCCACGTTGACCAGCAACACCACAACAGGGGTGATCATGACGATCAGCAGGATCCCGATGATGCCGGTGAATTCGCGGGAGCGTCGGGTGGAGAGCAGGAAGGCCGAGATCGACGTGCTCACTCTGGAGGCGAGCATGCAGGTCGCCAGCAGCAGGGCCGCCGCCACGATGGCGAGCAGGGTCTCCCCCACTCCTCTCGACCAGGTCACGATGGTGCCAAGCAGCACGATCGCGAGAGTCGTGGCCGGCACGCCGACCAGCGAGGAGACGGCCAGCCCGAAGGAGAGCTGCTTGTTCGGGATGCCCATGGTGGAGAATTTGCGCGGGTCCATGCTGTCGTCCACGCCGAAGATCAGCGGCACGAGGAAGAAGCCGAGCACGACGAGCGAGCCCACCACGATGAGACCGTCACGGATGGTGCCGACGTCGTCGACGAAGCGGAACGCGATGAGCATGGCCACCAGCGCCGCGGCGACGAGCAGCCCGTAGAGCAGGCCGAGCACCACTCCCACGACCTGCCAGGGGCTACGCCGGAACAGATTGGCGAGAAGCCTCAGTTTCAGTCCGAGAAATTGTGCAACCACTCCAGGCCCTCCGCAACCTTTCGTCCGCCGGCCAGGTCCACGAAACGTTCTTCGAGGGACACGTTGCCGCGCACCTCGTCGATCGTTCCCGCGGCCAGCACGGAGCCCTGCACGATGATCGCCACGTGGTCGCAGACCCGCTGGATGAGGTCCATGCCGTGGCTGGAGAGAATCACGGTTCCGCCCGCGGCGACGTAGCGCTGCAGGATTTCGGTGACGTTCACGGCCGACACCGGGTCGACCGATTCGAACGGCTCGTCGAGCACCAGCACCCGCGGTGAGTGGATCATGGCGCAGGCCAGGGCGATCTTCTTGGTCATGCCTGCCGAGTAGTCGGCGACCAGGCGGTTGAGGGCATCCTCGAGCCCGAAGGCCGCGGCCAGGTCGGCGGAGCGGGCGCGCACGGTTTCGCTCTCGAGACCACGCAGAACGCCGGAGTAGTAGAGCAGCTGTGCTCCGGTGAGCCTGTCGAACAGCCGCAACCGGTCCGGGAGCACACCGATGGTGCGCTTGGCGGCGACGGGATCGGCCCACACGTCGACGCCGTGCACCTGGATCGAACCGGAGTCCGGCCGCAGCAGCCCGGTGATCATCGACAGCGTGGTGGTCTTGCCCGCGCCGTTGGGTCCGACGATGCCGTAGAAGGAGCCGGCCCGCACCTCGAGGTTGACGTCGGCGACGGCGATGTTCTGTCCGAAACGCTTGTTCAACCCGCTGACCGCGATTTCCACGGGGGCGGTGCCCGCGATCACGGCGGATGCGCCGGTGCGCGGCGCCGACGGTTTGCGCACGACCGGAGGGATGCGCTGCGCCGTGGCCGTGACGCCGGGTTGCGGCACCGCCGTGCCCGGGCGGGTGGTGTCGGCGGCCATGACGACGGGCGCTGCAGCTGTGGCGGGTGTCTGGGCCGTCAGGGCTTCGCTGGGCTCGGCGTCGGCTGGAATCTCCTGGTGGGGAACAACCTCGCTGGGCTCGGCCGGGGCCTCTGCCGGGGCCGGGGCCGGGGCCGCAGCGTCGGCCTGGCGAAGGGCCAACCGGGGCAGCTTCCAGAACGGCCGGCGCGACGGACGGTGGGGCTCGGCGACAGGGTTCTCCACCGAAGCCGTGGGGAGAACAACGGTGTCGTCGGCGTCGGACGTGGGCAGCGTGAGGACGACGGTCTCGTCGTCACCGGCGAGCTCTGGAGCGTCGACCATCTCGTCGGCCGGTGCCGGTGCGGCCTGCGCGACCGGCAGCACCACGGTGGGCGCGTCGACGACGGGCTCGGCTACCGGCTCGGCAACGACCGGCTCTGCGACGCTGGGCACGGCAATGCTGGGCACGGCGACGGTGGGCTCGGAAGTCGTGGACACACCGATGACGGGCTCGGCACCAACGGGCTCAGCAGCGGATGTTGCCTCGTCGGCGGCGGCCGAGCGAGCCGCGACGGCAGCGGCGGCAGCCGCGGTGGCGGCGCGTGCCGAGGCGGTGGCGGCGGTCCTGGCGGCCGCAGACTTCGCCGCGGCGGCCTTGGTGGCGGCAGCGCGCGCGGCGCCGGCCTTGGTCGCCGACTCCGTCTTTGCGGCGGCAGCCCTGGCTGCGGCGGCCTTGGAGGCCGCGGTCCGGGCACTGCTCGAGCGCGCCGCTGCGGTCTTGGGCTTGTCGGGGGTCGCCTCACCGGAGCCGGCGGGCTGCTCCTGGTCGGCGACCGCTGCGGCCTCGACGGCGTCAGCGGTGTCTGCCGTGGACGTGGTGGTGGCCGGCAACCTGGTGGCCTTCGACGGGGCCTTCACCGGCGTCTTGCGGGCAGCGGGGGCACGTGTCACCGGGACTCGTGCGGCGGCCGTGACGGGTGCTGCGTGGTCTGCGTCGGTGCCGGCGGACGTGAAGTTCAGCGCCGTGGAGTCGGCATCCGGGGTCACGGGCGTCGTCGGGGGCGCAGCAACCTCTTCGGCCAGCGCGGTCGTGATCGGCTTCTTCTTGGCCGGAGCCCGCGGGGTGGTCGTGGCCCGCGGGGTGGTCGTGGCCCGCGGGGTCGCGGGGGTGCGCGGTGCGCGGGTGGTACTGCGGGCGGGCTTCACCGGCGCGGTCGAGTCGTCGACGATTGCTGCGTCGGCCGTCGTGCCGGCCGCGGCATCTGCGGGCGCGCTCGACGCCCCACCGGCCTCCGCCGCGGTGGGCTTGGGCGTGGTGGTCCGGGGCGCGCGGCGCACCGGGGTCTTGCGGGGCGGTTTCGCGTCTGTCGGCGGCACAGCCGTAGACGGAGAAACGGGCTCATGGGGGCGGTTCGCAGGGGCGTCGTGTTCGATGGCACTACCCTCGCGTTCCGGCTCCGTATCGGGAACGGGCAAGACCGGAGTCTGCTCGTCAGGCTCGGAGTTCGGAGGCACTGGAGTCACCTCGCTAACCTACCAAGGACCGTCTGACCTCGCTGAGGATGGCGTCATTCGCAGGCGGATTCCCATCAAGTTTCCGACCGGATTCCCGACCTTAATCCCCGGTCGCGACACCGCTGGATCGTCACGATCCGGACACGCATCCGGCCGTCCCTTCCCCCGGAACGGGGTGGTCGGCTAGTCTGAAGGTGGCATAACGGAGTGTCTATACGTGAACTTAAGGGTGAACCGCAGGCAAACTCGGCAAAAACGTCCGGATGCCGCGGGGCCACCCAGATCTTTCTTAGGAGATATTCGTGACCACCCAGGTAGTAATACTTGCAGCAGGAATGGGCAGCCGCCTCGGCCGCTCCCTGCCCAAACCCCTGACCGAACTCAACGACGGCCGCACGATCATGCAGCAGCAGTTCGACAACATCGAGCACGCCTTCGGCAAGAAGACCAAGGTCACCATCGTTGTCGGCTACAAGCTCGAGCACATCATCGAAGCGTTCCCGCAGGCATCCTTCGTCTACAACGAGCAGTACGACGTGACCAACACGTCCAAGAGCCTGCTCCGCGCTCTCCGCGCATCCGCCAACGGTGGCGTGCTGTGGATGAACGGTGACGTCGTCTTCGATCCCGCCATCCTCGATCGCGCCGCTGCGATGATGAAGCGGGACCAGTCCTTTGTCACGGTCAACACGTCCAAGGTATCTGACGAGGAAGTCAAGTACACGACGAGCGCCGAGGGCTACATCAAGGAACTGTCCAAGACCGTGAAGAACGGTCTCGGCGAGGCCGTCGGCATCAACTACGTGTCCGCTGCCGACAAGGCCGTGCTCATCCACCACCTCAGCAAGGTCGGCGACCAGGACTACTTCGAGCGCGGCATCGAGCTCGCTATCGAGAAGAACCGCATGCTCGTCGAGCCCGTCGACATCTCCGACTTCTACGCAGTCGAGGTCGACTTCGCCGAAGACCTCGAGCGCGCCAACCTGTTCGTCTGATCGGCCTGGAGCCGGGGGCGCCGTCGCTAATGGCGCGGCGTCCCAATCCGCTCCCATACGATAGAGCGCGTGAGTAGTTACGCTCAGGTGCGTCCTGAACAGCGCACCCCGTTTGCGCGGTACCGTCATTCCCTCTGGCTGTTGACCCAGCGCGACCTGCGGGTACGGTACTCAACGTCGGTGCTCGGATACTTCTGGTCGATCCTCGATCCGCTCGTCATGGCCGGTATCTACTGGTTCGTTTTCACCGTCGTGTTCAAGCGGTCCGTCGGTGAAGACCCGTACATCGTCTTCCTACTCGCGGCCCTGCTGCCCTGGATGTGGTTCAACGGCGCGATCTCCGACTGCACGCGGGCCTTCCTGCGCGAGTCCAAGCTCATCCGCTCCACCCGGATCCCGCGCACCATCTGGGTGAACCGACTCGTGCTGTCCAAGGGCATCGAGTTCATCGCCGCCATTCCGGTGCTCATCCTCTTCGCCGTGTTCTCCGGTGCGACTATCAACGCGGACGCCGTGTTCTTTCCCCTGGCTATCCTGATCCAGGCCGTACTCACCGCCGGCGTCGGCCTCATCGTCGCTCCCCTGGTGGTCTTCTTCCGCGACCTGGAGCGCGCCGTCAAGCTCATCCTGCGCTTCCTGTTCTACGCGTCGCCGATCATCTATGCCACCAGCGACCTGCCGAAGGAGCTGCACTTCTGGGCCGCCTTCAACCCGCTCAGCGGCATTTTCAGCCTCTACCGGGCCGCGTTCTTCCCCGGCGAGCTGGACTGGTTCATCGTGTCCGTCGGCGCGGCCATGTCGGTGGCGTTCCTCGGCATCGGTCTTCTGGTCTTCTCCCGCACCGAACGCGCCGTGCTGAAGGAGATCTGATGAGCGAAACAGTCATCTCCCTGAACGACGTCGGGATCAGGTTCCGTCGTAACCGGCGCAGCCGCCGCAGCTTCAAGGACCTGTTCGCCAGCACCCGTCGTCGCACCAGGCCCGGTGAGTTCTGGGCGCTGCAGAACGTGTCATTCAGCGTGCAACGCGGCGAGGCCATCGGTGTGGTCGGCCGGAACGGCCAGGGCAAGTCCACCCTGCTCAAGCTGGTCACCGGCGTTGTCCTGCCCGACGAGGGCACCGTGAACGTCATCGAGGGCGTCGCACCGCTGATTGAGATCACCGGCGGTTTCGTCGACGACCTCTCCGTGCGCGACAACGTGTACCTCACCGCGGGCCTGCACGGCATGACTCGCAAGCAGATCGATTCCCGGTTCGACGACATCATCGAATTCGCTGAGATCGCCGACTTCATCGACACCCCGTACAAGCACCTCTCCAGCGGCATGAAGGTGCGCATCGCCTTCGCCGTGATCTCCAGGCTCGAGGAGCCGATCATCCTCGTCGACGAGGTCCTGGCCGTCGGCGACAAGGCGTTCCGCGAAAAATGCTACCGCCGCATCGAGGAACTCCTCGCGGGCGGACGCACCCTGTTCTTCGTCTCGCACAACGAACGTGACCTGCGCCGCTTCTGCGCCAGGGGCCTGTACCTGGACAAGGGCGCGTTGGTCCTCGACGCCCCGATCAACGAAGTCCTCGACCGGTACAACGCTGAATACGGCATCAAGCCGGCCTGAGACGTCGTCCGACCTCATTTCGTCACGGCCCAGACCCAAAATCTGGCTGGGAATTACCTCGACGATGCTCAGTTTCGAACCGTAAACTCGTGCTTCTGCACCCGAGGAGGACCGCACCATGGCTAAGAAACCCACACCACTGCTGTCGCCCACCGGCGGCCTGCCGCGGGGCGGCCAGCTGCCATCCGGCGTCGCCACCGGGTTCGACAGGGTCATGGCGATCCATCGCCCGGCTGTCCTG
>Ga0247814_10002145_pt1 | contig 10988 bp, 10 predicted proteins | sample UWRJL179409R1_FD_179947 | JGI IMG/M metagenome (GOLD analysis project Ga0247814, IMG submission 179947) | Plant litter microbial communities from Arlington Agricultural Research Station in Wisconsin, United States - UWRJ-L179-409R-1 | ecosystem: Environmental > Terrestrial > Plant litter >... | reverse complement strand
TAAAAATTTGATATTCTGGATATTGACTTACAAAACGTCTCACCACATGCGAACCTATAAATCCTGCACCACCTGTAATTAGTATTTTTTTCATTTACTTTTATTTTTAGCTCTTAGTTTTTAGTACCTAGTCCTTAATTTTTTTTTATGTGTTTTCACATACACTTCCAACCTCTAGATTCTAACTTTCAACAATTCCATACATTTCCTCAAACTCTCCTTATATTCCGGCACCGCCACTCCGAAAGCAGTCTTAATCTTAGTTTTATCTAATAAAGAATATTGAGGTCGCTTAGCAGGTGTAGGATAAGCTGAAGAAGGGATTCCGCTGATATTACATTCAAACTGACCAATTTCTTGTATTGCTAAGGCAAATTCGAACCAACTGATTTCTCCTTCATTAGAGAAGTTATAAATACCAAATTGCCAATTTTCATGAAAAAGAATAGTCATAATAGCTTGAGCCAAATCAGCAGCATAAGTTGGGCTTCCTATTTGGTCATTTACCACATTCAGGCTATCGCGTTCTTGCATTAAACGAGACATAGTTTTAACAAAATTATTTCCAAAACTAGAATACACCCAAGAAGTTCTAATAATAATAGCTTTAGGATTTTCTCTTAAACAAGCTTGTTCTCCCGCTAATTTAGTTACACCATAAACGTTGATTGGATTCGGCTGTGCATTTTCATCCAAAGCAGTTGAAGCAGTTCCATCAAAAACATAATCTGTTGAAACATGAATGAATTGACAATTATTAGAATTACTCCATTTAGCTAATACGGCTACTGATTTATGATTCAACACATCCGACAATTCAAATTCTGATTCGGCCTTATCAACTGCAGTATGTGCTGCACAATTGATAATAATTTGAGGATTGATGTTTGTTAATTCAATTTCTAACTTTTCCAGATTACACAAATCTAATTCTTGATAATCTGTAAAAATCCATTCAAATTGTGTATATACTTTTGACAAAAGTCTTAATTCAGACCCTAACTGCCCATTTCCACCGGTAATTAATATTTTTTTCATTTTTTTCATTTTTGCCACTAAGCCCCGAAGACACAAAGTTTTTTTGTTGATCTTAAATAACTGTATAGACCAAAATTGTTACTCTTCGCCTGTCATCTTTAACTTGTCGAAGGACTTAGCGAACTTTGCGGTTTCTTAGTGTGCTTTGTGGTTAAAACTAAAATTCCCAATCAATATCCTTAAAAGAGGGTAAAATAATGTCCTTATCCGATACAATTACCTCATTTGAATCTAATTGCCAGTCAATCGCTAATGTAGGGTCATCATAACGAATTCCTCTTTCGCTTTCTTTATGGTACAACTGATCTACCTTATACAGTACTGAAGCTTTTTCACTCAAAACGGAAAATCCATGTGCAAATCCATGAGGTACCATTAATTGTTTTTTATTTTCTGCACTCAATACCACACTTACATGCTGACCGTAAGTTGGCGATTTTTTACGTAAATCTACTGCCACATCCAGAATTTCGCCTTCTAAAACACGTACTAATTTTGCTTGTGCAAAAGGACTAATTTGCAAATGCAAACCACGAACCACACCTCTTTTAGAAAAAGACTGATTGTCCTGTATGAATTTATAGTTAATTCCATTTTCCTGGAATTTTGCCTGATTATAGGCCTCAAAAAAATACCCACGCGAATCTTCAAATACGGTGGGATTAATAATTACTAAATCTTCTATCGCTGTTTTTTCAATGGTCATGTTAATTATATATTTTCAATATTTATAATTTATTCAATCTTGAAATGATTTTAAAATTGCTATTCCCAAGCTGTATTTTTTATTTCATCGAATACTTTCTGAATTCCTTCTTCTAAAGTTATCTTAGCCTTCCATCCAAAACTGCTTAATTTTGAAACATCCATTAATTTTCGAGGCGTACCATCTGGCTTACTGGTATCTGTTAGAATTTCTCCATCAAAACCAACTATTTTTTTAACTAAAATGGCCAGGTCTAAAATTGAAATATCCTCTCCAACACCAATATTAACTAAACCAGATTCATTATAATTTTCCATTAAAAACACACATGCTTCAGCAAGGTCATCTGCATGTAAAAATTCTCTTTTCGGACTTCCTGTTCCCCAAATAGTTACAGATATATCTCCATTACGCTTAGCTGTAATAAACTTACGAAGCATTGCTGGTAGTACATGGGAATTATTTAAGTCGTAATTATCATTTGGACCATACAAATTAGTAGGCATCACCGAAATAAAATTAGCTCCATATTGAGAACGGTAACCATCACACATTTTAATTCCAGCAATTTTAGCAATTGCGTAAGGCTCATTTGTTGGTTCTAATTCACCAGTCAACATGTATTCTTCTCTTAATGGCTGTGGCGCCATTTTTGGATAGATGCAAGAAGATCCTAGGAACATTAGTTTTTTAACCTTATTCACATACGCTTGATGAATCACATTATTTTGAATCATCAAATTTTCATAAATAAAATCAGCTCTAAAGGTATTATTAGCCACAATACCACCCACTTTTGCAGCTGCTAAAAAAACACACTCTGGTTTTTCTTGGGCAAAAAAATCAGCAACTGCTTTCTGATCTTTTAAATCCAACTCAGATGAGGTTCTCAAAACAAAGTTTGTATATCCTTCAGCCTTTAGTTGACGTAAAATAGCTGAACCCACCATTCCGCGGTGTCCAGCTATATAAATTTTATCATTTAAATCCATCCTTTTTATTTTTTAAAAGTGGAACGAACCTCTTTTAACATCTTTTCTTTTTGAACGTATATAAGATCTGAAGCCATCATTTCTTCTACCAATCCTTTTAAATTATATTGAGGGACCCATCCTAATTGAGTTTTCGATTTAGTTGGATCTCCAATCAATAAATCAACTTCAGTCGGACGGAAATATTGTGGATCAACAGCAATCACTTGTTTACCTATTTCTAATTGATAATCAGGATTGCTACAAGAAGCAACATAGCCTTTTTCATCTACTCCTTCACCTTTAAACTCAATAGCAACTCCTACTTCTGCAAACGCCATACTAACAAAGTCACGCACGTAGGTAGTTTCTCCCATTGCAATAACATAATCTTCGGCCACATCTTGTTGTAAAATACGCCACATTGCTTCAACATAATCTTTAGCATGTCCCCAATCGCGTTGCGCATCTAAATTACCTAAATACAAACAATCTTGTTCTCCTAAAGCTATTGCAGCAGTAGCCATTGTAATTTTACGAGTTACAAAGGTTTCTCCTCTACGAGGCGATTCATGATTAAATAGAATCCCGTTACAGGCAAACATATTATAAGCTTCTCTGTAGTTTTTAGTAATCCAGAAACCATAAATTTTGGCTGCTCCATAAGGAGAACGCGGATAAAAAGGAGAATGCTCATCATACAATCCTTTTTCATTTTTATTTTCAGCCAAACCACCATATAACTCAGATGTTGATGCCTGATAAATTCGGGTTTTCTTTTCCAAACCTAAAAGACGTACCGCCTCCAAAATACGAAGTGTCCCAATACCATCAACATTAGCTACATATTCAGGAGAATCGAAAGACACCTTTACATGACTCATCGCTCCTAAATTATAGATTTCGTCTGGTTGCACTTCCTGAATAATACGAATAATGTTAGTAGAATCTGTTAAATCACCATAGTGTAACTTTAAATTCACATGGTCTTCATGTAAATCCTGGTAGATATGATCAATTCTTTGGGTATTAAAAGAAGAAGCTCTTCTCTTCACTCCATGAACCATATATCCTTTTTCTAATAATAATTCTGCCAAATAGGAACCATCTTGTCCTGTAATTCCTGTGATAAGTGCTATTTTCATATCATTATATTTTGGTGTTCCTTTATCAATTCTTTGAAAAAGAACGAAATGTTAGTATCAATCCTTCTTTCGTTGAAACGGGTAATTCTTTACTAATTGCCTTTTTAATTTTTTCATTACTTACCACGTAATTCTCTGTCAATTTTTGTAAACGCTCTGAATTAAGAGGTAAAGATAAACAATCTCCTATTCTTGAAATCATTTTAACCAAATAAGCAGGTATTTTCGAAATCCAAGTTCTTTTATCTAAGCTCGCCCCCAACAACTTTATCAATTCATTAGTAGATAAAGCTTCATCATCAGCTACTTGATAAACTCCAGAAGGAATGGTTGCATTAACTAATAATTCTTTGATTACAAAACAAAGATTTTCAATACTCAAAAAAGAACGTTGATTTTCAAATACCCCCAATGGCCAAGGTAAACCTTTGGCAACTAATTGATATAATAAATTGAGATTCCCTTTATTCCCTGGTCCATGAATCATACAAGGTCTTAATATATAAACACGTTTTCCCTCAGGCAAATCCTTTCCTAGTATATATTTTTCTGCTTGCTGCTTAGCTATTCCATAATGAGTTTTGGGATCTGGAATAGTATCTTCTATTAAAATTTCATCAACTTTATCTGCAACCGCTTTTACAGTACTCATAAAAATAAAAACCTTAGCTTCAGAAAGGATAAAAGCATCAAACAATTGTTTTGTTAACTCAAAATTGGCTTCGTAATAGTCTGATGGTTTGGACACTTTTTTTAAATCATGTGCTTTCCCAGCAAGGTGAATTACCGCATCTACTTCTAAGTTAAAACTTTGATTGTTTATATACCGAACACTTAAAGATTTAATTTCATATTCAGTTATTAAATAATTTTGAAGATTTTGACCTACAAAACCTGATGCTCCAGTAATTAGAATCTTTTTAATCATCTTGAAAATTTAAAATAAATATAACTATATAATTTAAAAGGTATAATTCGCAATGGTATTTTAAAAATCACAACTTTAAAAAAATCACCATAACTGTAAAAGCCTAGCTTTAAAAAATTTTTATACAATTTAATTTCATTGACAGCATAATTTATCCCCCATCTTCGTTTAATTGCTTCTGATATATTTTCCCCTAGCCTAAAATACAAAACGTTTTCTTTAACATTGCCAAAATTAAAACCAGCTAAATAAGCCCTAACAAAAAAATCATAGTCTTCAGGAAAAATTTTAGTATCATATGCTCCTAACGTTTTAAAAATTTCTTTCCTCATAATTATCGTTGGATGAGAAAATGGACTTCTAAACTTCATGAATTTAACTATTTCATCATGCTGAATTGGCACTTTTCTAAAGGAGACAAGATCTTCAATATTTTTAGAAAATTCAATTATTTGTCCTCCAACAATATCTAAAGCATTATCCACTAAATAATTAATCTGTATTTCAAATCGATTATATATACAAACATCATCTGAATCCATTCTAGCTAAAATATCATGTTTTGAATGTTCCATTCCTACATTTAAAGCATTAGCTAAACCTTTATTTGTAGGTAATTCAATTACTACAAATAACATTTTAAAATTCTCAACATACTCATTAATAACATTATCCAATTCAACATTGAGAGGTCCATCTTTAACCAGTACAACTTCATTAGGCATTAAACTCTGAGTGCAAATAGATTCTAATGATTGTCTTAAAAAAAATGGATTTTCTTTACTGTAAACTGACATTAAAACTGAAAAATCTTTCAACATATAATATAAAACTTTAAGAATAGATTTTTGTCAATTGATTATAATAAATTGATTTCGAAAACAAATCACGTATTTGGGCTTCTAATTTAGGCTTCTCGTTTATTAAAGTTTGATAATCACTTGTGGCCCTTTTTATTTCATTCACTAAACTTTCATAATTTTCACTCTCAAAAAGTAATCCAAAATTTAATTTTGACGCCATCTCTTTCATTCCCCCATGATTTGCAACAATTGGAATAATATTGTAATTAAATGATTCTATCATCATCATTGGAGCGTTTTCAAAACATTTCGATGTCATAATTGATATTTTTGAAACCTCTAAATATTTTTTTAATCCTTCTTGACTCATAAAGGGTAGAAACAATATACGCTCTCTCATATTTTCCTGCAAAACATATTTTTGAAGAACCTCTTTCTCTATGCCATCCCCAATAATTAAAAGCTTATAATCACTACTATTTTTTCTTACGAATAAAATGAATGATTTTATCAAAAACATAATATTTTTCTCTTCTGACAATCTACCAAAATAAACAATATTATTCTCTTTTGCGATTTTATTCTGTTTTTCAAAATCATTAAAAATAGGATTTCTAATTACTTTAATCTCTTTATTTGTATAAAATTTATTTAACAAAATTGCTTCTTTTATAAAATCAGATGGTACTATTATAGTATCTACCAAACCTTTTTTATAAAAATAATGTGTTATTATACTATTCACTCCTTTAGCTGTTGAATGAAAAAAACCAGCTCTACTGCACTTTCTATAAAAAATTTTAGTTTTGTAATGCACGCCAGCACAATCAAGGCATCTTTTCATTTTATTATAATCATAGGCCGCCTGATGTGAACAAGAATATTGAAAGGTATGAACAGTTTGTATTATTTTGGATTTTTCATTTTTCATTTTGTAACTAAACAACGAATGCAAAATGGAAGGAGATAAATTTCCATAATGATGTAAGTGTATCACATCAGGTTTAATTTCTTCCAAAATCATCTTCATTCTTTTTTTATTAGAAAACGAATAGATAAAATCTAATGGTCTCATTTTTTCTTGAAACTCAAAATCTAATTTAAAGGGTAGGTTCTCAGATTTTTTACAAACAGTATAATGAGTATTTGATAAATCAAACTGTTGAAACAAAACAATTGATTCTCTAAAAACAGACTCCCCACCACCTCCATCACCTCTTTCAGAAACATGTAAAATTTTCTTCATAATTAAGTTTTCTATTTTGGATATAATTAATTTTGACAATCCAAACAATCTGCAATTTATTTGTTAAAAAAAATATATTTAATGGTATCCAACAATCTCCTAATTTCTTGAAATATTTTGCCTAATAGAAAATATGTTTGTTAATAATTAACCTAAATCAATTAAACTTCTTTTGGTTAGTAGTTTAAGTTTAACAATTCTAATTAAAGCTTTTAACTTTATATAAACAACACCATTTTTCATTGCTAATACTAAATTTTTAAGGCTTTCACTTTTATCATTATTTCCTAATAATAAGACAGCTTTTTGATAACTAAAAGCGGCTAATGATTTTTTTTGATTCTTAGGCGATAAGATGTGTTGATAAGATGAATAAACCTCGTGCAACCTTGCTACCTGCCTCTCATCACCATAAGATATGCTATCTAATCCTTCTTTACGATAAAAACCAAGATTTTTGCTTACCATCTTAAATCTAACTCCAGCATGGGCCATTCTAATCCACATATCAAAATCCTCCACACCTACAATTTTTTTATTTTCTGAAAACGACAAATCATTTTCAATAAAAATTGTTTTTTTAATACAGGCTGATGACGTCAGTATAGGATTAAATCGAGTTAAAAGATCAATAACTTGTCGCTTATTATTTATTTGCCTTGTAAACATGGTATCCTTAACACCATTTCTGTCAATTGAAATAAGTTTATGGTAAATAAAATCAATATTTTTCAAGTTTAAATTATAAATATATTCTAACTTATCACTTGTACACCAATCATCTGAATCTAAAAGACATATCCATTCTCCATTTGCATTTTTTATTCCCAGATTTCTCGGTCCAGCTGGCCCCCCACTATTCTCATTATATAAGTATTTTAGAGTTAATTTATCACTAAACTTTCCTACAACATCTTTTGTATGATCTGTAGAACCATCATCGCAAATTAAAACTTCAAAATCCCGATACGTTTGCTTTACTAATGAATTCAAACATCGTTCTAAATCATTTGCTCGATTGTACGTGGGAATTACTATAGAAAAAAAAAATTGATTACTCATTGAGATATATAATTTAAAAAACTGTTTCTTTATACTTAAACTTGGTGGAAATAAAATAACCCACTAATAATTGACCTGGTAGAGAATAGATAGCTCCATAATGTATAGCTCCAATTAAAAAAATTATAATTGGAATATAATTGTAATTTTTTATTTTGAAAATAAAAATTAAAACGGTGGCAGAAAGCCCCATGTATCCAGTGCATTCAAATAAATTCAACCAAGCGAAATCACTCCATATTATTAGTTCACTGGCATCATTAAAAGCCCTTCCTATAATAAGTTGATTTGGTACTGATTTCAAGATATAGATTACGTCATTTATTTGAATCACTTTAAATTCGTAAAGAAATTCAAGGTATAATGCTGAAATTCTATCTAAACCATCATATGAACCTATATCAACTATAAAAATAAGATAGTAAATTAGTAAAATAAAAAAAAAAGAAACGGATGCTGTCAACCAATTTTTGAACGGTCCTATTTTATAAACCCAAAAAAGCAACAATAATGAATACCCAGTTCCTGAACCTAGTAATATTACTGCAAAAACACTTAACAATAATAGATTTCTAGATCTGTCTATATTTTGATTTTTAGAAAATCCGAAAACATAAAAAATCAAAGCCATAACTATAGTACTCGTTATCGTAGAATTTCCACCTATACTATAGGGTCTTTGATAAAACCCTAAGATTTTAGTCACAGCTAGAAAATCACCGGAGTCATTTTTGGGATAGTTTGGTAACAATCCAACAGGTATTATTGTATTTATTAAAATTGCTTCTAAAATTACTACAAAGCTTATTATCCATAATAATTTATCTAATTTTAAAGATGTTTTTATATTATTAAAAAATAAATAAAAGATATAGAATCCAAAATAATATCTAAATAATACTATGCAGGCTTGTAAGTCACTTTGCTGACTTTTAAAAAAAAACCAACAAACTATTATAAATAAAAAAAATAAATCCTGAATTTTAAATTTTAAACTCGTTATTTTAAAAAGTAAAAAGCCAATTGCTAATATATAAGCCGGTACACTTGTTCCCAGTAGTGGAAGCAAAAATAATGAATACAAAAAATATTCATTCAGATTTTGCTTTGTAAAAATTATATTTCTCAATTTAATAATAGCCTGATGTATTTCTTTTTATTTTAAAGTTTTTTTACAAAACTCTTTATTGTTCTTTGTAGCTTCTAACTCCTCTTTCGTAAAATTTTTAAAATATTCGTAAGTAATTTTTAATCCATTCTGACGAGAAACTTTTGGACTCCACTCTAGAAGTTTTCGTGCTTTGCTTATATCTGGCTGTCTTTGTTTTGGATCATCCTGTGGTAATGGATGATAAATAATTTTCTGAGAAGTACCTGTTAACTTTATAATTTCTTCTGCAAAGTCACGAATTGTAATTTCATCAGGATTTCCAATATTGACAGGATCAACACAATCTGACAAAAGTAGCCTATAAATTCCCTCTACTAAATCATCTACATAACAAAATGCACGTGTTTGCGACCCGTCTCCAAAAATAGTTAAATCTTCCCCTCTCAAAGCCTGTCCAATAAATGCGGGTAAAACTCTTCCATCATTCAGTCTCATTCTTGGTCCATATGTATTAAAAATCCTTACTATTCGCGTTTCAAGTCCATGAAATGTATGATACGCCATAGTTATCGCTTCTTGAAACCTTTTGGCTTCATCATAAACACTTCTTGGTCCAACTGGATTTACATTACCCCAATAACTCTCTGGTTGAGGATGTACGGTAGGATCACCATAAACTTCAGAAGTAGATGCTATTAAAAATCTTGCTTTTTTTACTTTAGCCAATCCTAGCAAATTATGAGTTCCTAATGAACCCACTTTTAAAGTTTGTATCGGTATTTTCAAATAATCAATTGGACTAGCTGGTGATGCAAAATGAAGTATGTAATCTAATTCACCCTTAACATCAACAAAATTCGATACATCATGGTTATGAAATTCAAAATTATCTACAGAAAATAAATGCTCAATGTTCTTTAAATCTCCCGTAATCAAGTTATCCATTCCGATAACCTCAAATCCCTCAGTAATGAAACGATCACATAAATGAGACCCCAGAAAACCTGCAGCTCCAGTAATTAAAATCCTTTTACTCATAATTTTTTATTTAAATAAATCCAAACATGCTTCTTAGCACCAAGAAACAAATAATAAAGATTATTCTTTTCTATACTTTTTATTTCTGAACGCACTTCTGAAAAGCATTCAACCCAAATTTTTTTGTTCTCTAAAAAAAAAGAAAACCAAACAGCACCAGCGCCTTTTTTCAACCTATATTTCTGAATTTCAGTCAATTCATTCTTCGAAATATGGTTGTAGAACATTTTGAAAATCTCAACAATTTGAGTTTTCATTTTTATACTACTTCTAATAGTGGTTCCGTGTTGTCTAAAATAATTGAGAGGTTCAGATACATAATAAAAATCAGTTTCTTCGGTCATATCCAACCAAAACTCCCAATCAGCTACTACTAGATAACGATCAGACAATCCATTAATTCTTTCGAACAATTCTCGTTTGATTAGAGCAGCACTTAAATTTGGGATTACACAAGAAAATGAAAGAAACTCTTTCATTTTATCCCCACAAATTAAACCATTGTTACTAACAGCTTCCTTAAAACTTTTTTCCCTGCAAATAAAATCATCAGTAAAGACAACTCCTTTTTCGTCTACAAGTTTGCTTTTTGAAAAAACAACACCTACTGAAGGATTTTTTTCAAATTCTTTTATAAGTACTTCTATTTGATTTGCTTCTGCAAAATCATCACATTGTGCAAAAAGAATATATTCTCCTTTTGCAAAAGATGCTCCATAATTACTGGCTTTTACATAACTTCCTGAATTTTTTGCTTCTAATTTTAAATCAATGTTTTTATAGAATTGATACTCTTTTAGAATTTCTTGACTTCCATCAGTAGAACAATCATCAATAATAATTATTTCTAAATTTGGATATGTTTGATTTACTAAACTTTCCAAAGCCTGCCTTAAGAACTCTTGATGATTATAACTCGTAAAAACAATACTAACAAGAG
>Ga0247814_10002144_pt1 | contig 10989 bp, 12 predicted proteins | sample UWRJL179409R1_FD_179947 | JGI IMG/M metagenome (GOLD analysis project Ga0247814, IMG submission 179947) | Plant litter microbial communities from Arlington Agricultural Research Station in Wisconsin, United States - UWRJ-L179-409R-1 | ecosystem: Environmental > Terrestrial > Plant litter >... | reverse complement strand
GCGGAATCGCCTTTGGAGAGAGGTAGTGCTAACACGCTATTTTCTAGGGGGAGGTTTTGTGGTCCAGAAGTTAAAATACGTTAAATTCTTGGTAGGATAATCTTGACTTTGCGGAATCGCCTTTGGAATGATTATTGCAGCCAAATCAGTCGGGGCAGGCCTTGCCGCAATTGGACTGACAGGAGCTGGTATTGGAATTGGTCTTATTTTTGCGGCTCTTATTCAGGGTGTTTCCCGACAACCTGCCGTAACAGGACAAATGTTTAGCTATGCCGTACTTGGCTTTGCCCTGGCAGAAGCGACAGGGTTGTTTGCTCTCATGGTAGCCTTCCTCGTTCTTTACGGGTAAGCAGAGGCGTGTGGTCTAATGGAAAGACCGGGGGTTGATAGCCCCTTAACAGAGGTTCGATTCCTCTCACTCTTATAAACATGTATGTGTGCTGGAATGGTAGACGGGGCTCGTTTAGGCCGAGTTGGTTTTATCGCCGTGTGGGTTCGAATCCCGCCCCATACAGAGAGCGGGGTTTATGCCTGAGTGGTTGAAAGGACTCGCCTTGAAAGCGAGAGTGGGCACTGCTCACCATAGGTTCGAATCCTGTTGGGCCCATGGACTTGGGTTTGTTTATCCCTCTTTATGTTTTAGTGTTTTTGCCTTACTACGGAAACGTCTAAGCCCTAGACTAAATAGTCTAGCCCCAAAGAAAAGTAAGCTTAGTTTAATTAGTTCAACTAACCCCTTGATGCAGATCTTACAGCCCTCTATGCCCTGGTAGTTTAATGGTCAGAACACCTCCTTTATGCGGAGGTGGCGATTGGTTCAACTCCATCCCAGGGCGGCATTCTTTTCGCTCGTATAGTCTAATGGTAAGACGAGGGTTTGAAGAGCCCTGAACTGAGGTTCGATTCCTTGTGCGAGCAGTGATGCTGTTTGAAGATAGGCCCAGCGTCCTAAAATGCGAATTTTACACCCTTTCCACCTGTTGACTCCTTCTGTGTGACCCCTGGCGTCCTCCCTATCCCTGTTCAATCTGGCTGTGTGCTTAACCGCACTTTTAAATGGAGTTCCGTTATCTGGTTATTTTACCCTGTGCGCTTTGGTCGTCTTGATTTTGACCATAATTTTTTGGTGACGTGACATCTCTCAGGAAGCTACATGAGGTGGGGAGCACACGTTTGAGGTTAAGCGAGGCCTCAGCTATGGTATAGGGCTGTTCATTACGACTGAGGTTCTGGTGTTTTTTTCTCTCTTTTGAGCTTATTTCCACTCCGCCCTGTCACCAACAATGGAACTAGGGGTTACCTGACCACCCGTAGGAATTACTGCTTTGGACGCTACGGTGCTTCCTCTTGTGAACACTTTGCTGCTGCTCACGTCTGGGTGTACTGTGACGTACGCCCACCATGCCCTTGTTGCTGGATCACGCTCCGGAGTCTGTGTTGGGCTAATATTGACACTTCTCTTAGCGGTGGTTTTCACCGCAATACAGGCGGCTGAGTACGTAAACAGCTCGTTTACCCTTATAGACGGGTCTTACGGCTCATCTTTTTATATCACTACAGGTACTCATGGTTTTCATGTGGTTGTTGGAACTCTCTTTCTCGCTGTCGGAGCAGCTCGTGCCTGAGCTTACAACACCTCCGATACCCACCATAAAGGGCTCGAAAGCGCTATCGTTTACTGACACATAGTGGACGTCGTATGGCTATTTCTCTATGCTGTGGTTTATTGATGGGGAGGCTCAGCCTTCGACTCGCACCGACTTCTAGACAGCCCATAAGGTTACTAAAACTGAACCGAGCAGCCCGTTACTCTAGTATGAGCTTAGCTGTGGCTCTGTCGATAGGCATGAAGGTCTGATCAAAGACATGCAAGTGAAGCTGTTGTCCTGACAGGATCCGCTATCATTTATAGTGCGTCAGAACTAGCCTTCAAACAGCTAGTGTCTGTGCCTCTCGCCGGGAGAGCGTTGCTGCTCTTGGGTGAGAGTGTAGGAGTTCGTAAATGCGACGGCCTCTCACTGTGGGATGGGTTCCTCTCGCGATAAGCGACTGCAGTTCGGAAACTTGGTCAACATGGGAATCCAAGCACCAGATCAACCTAGGCAAAATGTACAGCTGGCTATCTCTCCCTAAGGAAGGTTGTGACTTTAGGGCAGAGCCACCCATCCTGGGTGTCTAAGCTTGGTGCCAGCAGACGCGGTAACTCCAGCACCTTAGTGTCTTTGACATCTCTAATAGGCGTAAGGGTCCTCTAGAGTATCACTTGAATGCCCATCACACACCTCATTGGTCTCCCAACCTTGAAATGCTATAAGTTAATACAAGGAGTCGGTGTTTATTGCCGCGTTACCGATGACCTAACCACGACGGTTTGGTGTGGATTCGCATGCACCTTGAGAGGTGAGAGAGGGACCAAGCAACGGCGATTAGAGACCGCTCTAGCCCCGTCCACTAACGATACACGCCCGTGCCGTGGCTTCAAATGAAGCCTTTACTCTGCTTTTGCCACGTTTACTTTCCTAACAGGGCAAGCGTGTCGCCTGAAGGCTAAGGCTCAAACAGAAGCACACAATCAAACAGCCTGACCGTGGTCGAGTACCCAACGCGAAGGATGGTGTTTAATGCGATGCCCCTCGGTCAATCTTACCCTACACTAGTGTGCAGGTGTATTCCCACATCCAGGTGCTGCATGCCTGTCGCCAACCCGTAGCCTTTAAAGTAGGATTAGCTTCTGAGAACGGGTGGCCTCTTCGATCCCCGAAGAGCCGGAGTTTGGCTCTCGAGGGTATTTTCATTACGCGGCTTACGTGAAATCACCTAAGCGGAACTTGAGACTGTGAAGGGGAAGACTAGCCACTATGACCCTTATGTTTAAGGGCTATAGCCGTCTTACCACAATGACTGGACTACACATAGCTCCGAGCCCTTGATCTCTTGGCCTCTCTCGAACAGCTGTAACTCGCTGAACCCAAGTAGTAGTGTTGAGTAATCGTGCATCACTAAGGCACAGTGAATGATACTTTGGCTGGGCACACACTACTCGTCAAAGAATGGTAGTCTTGAGCGTCCAATTTCTGGGGAGTTTGCAAACTTAAAGCTCCCCTGGAGTAACGAACGAGGTGACTGTTTTTAAGTCGAAATATGGTAGTGGCAGGGGAACCTGTCGCTGACTGCTGACCCGATCCCCTAAGGAGGGCGTACTCCCCTCCTGAGAACCAGAGCGACGTCGTTTCAGGCGTCCTACACCTTTATGGTGGTTAGGGTTCAAACCCCCGCGCGTTGGATCCCGTCGGCAAATCATCTAATTTTTAGGGTTGTGCCCCTAGCACCTCGAGCACATGGTCCGTTGACTCCTTTCAACTAACGCAAAGGATATCGGTACGCTTTATCTAGCTTTTGGCCTGCTGAGTGGTATGCTGGGGACCGCATTTTCTGTCGCTATCCGAGCAGAACTAGCTTCACGCGGGGGTATGATGGCAGGTGACTATCAAGTCTACAACGTCGTCATCTCGGCACATGCCCTCCTTATAATTTTCTATATAGTCATGCCTTCTCTTGTAGGGGGCTATGGTAACTACATGCTTCCTGTGCAAATTGGGGCTGTAGATATAGCTTTCCCTCGACTGAATAATATCTCTCTTTGGCTGCTTCCCCCCTCACTTATCCTACTCCTACTGTCCAGCGCCCTCGAACAAGGGGCAGGCACTGGTTGGACGTTATACCCCCCGCTGTCTGGCCTTCAAAGTCACAGCGGGGCATCCGTTGACATCGCTATTTTTGCTCTTCATTTAGCAGGTATCAGCAGCACACTCGGTGCCATTAACTTTATTGTCACCACTTTCAGCATGCGAGCGCCGGGCATCTCTTTACACGCTATCCCTTTGTTCACATGGGCCACTCTTATCACAGCGGTGTTGCTGCTTCTATCTCTACCTGTCCTGGCAGGTGCAATCACTATACTTCTTACTGATCGTGCCTTCAGCACCAGCTTTTACGATCCTGCTGGCGGAGGAGATCCAGTGCTTTTTCAACACCTGTTTTGATTTTTCGGCCATCCCGAAGTGTATATCCTCGCTATCCCTGCCTTTGGCGCTGTCAGTCAGACGGTGTCTACCTTTAGTCAAAAGCCTGTCTTTGGTGCTTTGGGTATGATCTATGCCATACTTAGTATTGGTCTCCTCGGATTTCTCGTATGAGCGCACCACATATATGTCGTCGGACTGGATGTTGACACACGCGCCTACTTTACTGCTGCCACTATGATTATTGCAGTGCCAACGGGCATTAAAATTTTCAGCTGGCTGGCAACCATTTCTACGGGATCACTTACCCTGACCGTGGCTATGCTTTTTGCTTTAGGTTTTGTGTTTCTGTTCACTATGGGGGGTGTTACAGGGGTTGTGCTTGCTAACGCAAGCCTGGATACTGCTCTGCACGACACCTACTACGTTGTAGCTCACTTCCACTATGTTCTCTCTATGGGAGCCGTTTTTGGACTGTTTGCCTCTTTCTATCTCTGAGCTCCTAAGCTGTCGGGACACCTGCCCTCGGAATTCTGGGGGAGCGTGCACTTTTGATCCCTATTTACAGGGGTGAATTTAACCTTTTTGCCCCAACACTTTCTAGGTTTAGCCGGGCAGCCTCGTCGAATCCCAGACTTTCCCACAGCTTTCGCAGGCTGGAATGGGGTATCTACGCTGGGTAGCATGTTGTCTCTCGCTGCCACGGTCGTCTTTGTCTTACTGGTGGGCTCTCTGCTTGCAACTAGTTCCTCTGTCGCAGCCACAAATCCCTGAGCTCCAGTCCAGTATGGAGCCCCGCAGGGCATTGGCTGTGCCTCTGTTCTTCTCGGAGCGTCAACGTTGGAACATGCTCTGGTCAGCCCCACACCTCTTCACGGCTTCAAGAGTCTGCCCTGCACTACTTGCCGTCTGCCCACCACACCAACACTGACGTGGCTTTATCACTAGCTATCCTCCTCCTCGCACTGTTAACTAATTTTCTCAGCTTTCTTCGAGTGTTCGTCCTGCTCGAAACGTCCCTCCTGGTTGCTGGTGCCTATATCCTGTCCTTCGACATCGCCTCCGTGTCAGCCAGCACGGGCGAAATGTTTTCCGCCCTTGTTATCCTAACCCTGGCAGGCACTGAGGGGGCCCTAGGACTCACTTTGCTTATCTCTCTATCTCTTAATCCTCGCATTAACGAGAGGAAACAGAGAGGCTACTCCTTGTGGCATATTGTCCGCTGCTGCCCCAGACATTTTATCCCTTTGGGGTACAAGCTTTGCTTTTGTTAACCCCACTCCCCTACGCGGTCGATGTATTCCTTGTTTTCTTTTGATAAAAATCCCCAAGGTGGGGTTTTTCGGAGTATTCCGTTTGGGTTACTAACTGAGTGGCTTAGTGCAGCGTTTACACCGCTGAAAGAGAGGTTCGATTCCTCTGTAACCCTACTGCTGAGGGTGTAGCTCAAGGGTAGAGCATTTGATTTGGGATTAAAAGGTCTCGGTTCGATCCCGAGCTCCCTGGGGCTGTGATGAAACGGCTATCATACCTCATTTGCACTGAGGAAGTCTAGGTTCGATTCCTTGCTGCTCCAGAGGCAGCCTTAGGGTTGTTGGTCCAATGGGAGGATGCCTCTTTGTCGAGGAGGGGGAGCAGGTTCGATTCCTGTACAGCCTAAGTGTTTGAAATGTTACGGTAGCATATCTGCCTTCCAAGCAGAGAGCCTCGGTTCGACTCCGAGCAGACACATGATTCCCTAATTAGATGTACGCTTTCGGTAAGCCTAGGCTAGCCAGTGAGCCGATCAAGCCGGCAAGGACAGCTCGTAAGGCTATACGGGGTTTCCCTTCAGCACGCTAGCCGTAAACGCCGACCATGAGCACTCAGCAGGATGAAATGAAGTCACAGAGTAATCCGCCCATCTGAAACAACAGGTGTATGCCCTAGTAGACCTTGTTCGAAAGGGTATCCCCTCCACCACAGTACGGGCTAGACGCCCGGAATTAAGGGCCTTCCGTGCCCTGAGGGGAGCAGCTCCTGCCCTACAAAGTACCGTGAGGGAAAAGGCTGGAACTCTAAGAGTTCATCCCGGTATACTAAAATACCCTGCGAACCGACGAGCCATAAGCAGCAGCTCGGGGCACATACCCCCACTGCGTACCTTTTGCATAATGGGTTTGTGAGTTAAAGGGTTGGGGCAAGTGCCTTGCCTAACGAGAGTGGTCTACAGCCTCACCTTACCCGAAACCCCGTGATCTAGGCATGCGCCAGGATAGCGCCTATAGCGAATCGCGTTGCAATGCGATCGCGTGACGTGTGCCTGGAGGTGAAAGGCCAATCAGACGTGGAGATAGCTGGCTCTCCTCGAAACATGTTTAAGCATGTGTTCAACTATACCGTTTTCTACCCTGAGCGTAAAGTTACTGACCTTAGAGGGCTGGCTGTCTAGGCTTGGTACCTCGTCTGTCTGAGCGCTGAAATTTAGGGTAAAACAGTTGAACCACAGACCCCTCGTGATAAGGTGGGGGGTCAAGAGGGAAAAAGCCCTTAATGCGGGGTTAGGTCTCACAGCGCCTTGAAGTACCAAGGAAGCGTTAAAACACAGACATCCAGGGACTTGGCCTAGCGGCAGTCATGAAGTGATAAGGGCGTAACAGCCTATTGGACGAGTTTTACACCTTTCCCCAATTCCAGAGGTTCAGGTTGCCACCGATCCCGCATCCACGCTATCGTAATTGACTACTGTACGGACCCGTCGCAACGGCGATTCGCCGTTGTTGGATTTGCAATCCCATCCTTTACTTGGTTGTAAAGGGGGTTGGATTGCGTGCAATCCAGTACTGTGGTTGTAAAGGAGCCCTCGACCCAAGAAAAGAGGCAATCCCTGCTTCGATAGGTTCGAGATGAGAATGCAAACATGAGTAGCGATTAGAAGCAGCAGGCTGTTTCTTCTCGAACGCAGGGTCACGAGAAGAGCGCAATGCTTCTCGTGTGATAGCGGCCCCTAAGCAAGCCTACCTCAGATGCTTGTGATGGGTCTCGAGGGTGTCTCTTAGGTCCAGCAGGGCCTCTTGAAACCAACTCCGAGTAACCGTGCCCTAGTCCAACACAGGACGTTCGGTGCCACACCACCCCGGTATGGGCCACCAAGTCTCAAGGAACTCGGCAAACTACGTTCGTACGTTCGACCATAAGAACGAGCCGGTACTGACTTCTGTCGGCGACTAATTTCGGTCTCCAGGGTCAGGCATGCTTTCTAGATCACGGGGCTTGGCCTGTTTACTTAAGACACCGAACCGCGATATAGCCTATAGTTTATGCGGTTTGAGGCCTGCTCCGTGCTTCTTTGGCGATAGCCTGGCCCTCTGTGGCTGACTGTGCCCACAAGTTAACAGCTGTCTTAACTCTAAGGATACTAAGGTAGCGAACTGCCTTGGCGTTTGAATGGCGTCCTGCTTGAATGGCAAGACAAAGGCCCTTCTGTCTCGAGAATTGACCCAGTGAAGTTGTATGTGACAGTGCAGATACTGTCTATCAGCAGAAGGACGTGAAGACCCTAGCAGCTCCGCGGTCATTTAGCACCTTAGCTTCAGACCTCCATTCAGCCAACTAAGGGGCGAGCCGTGAGCTCTATTTGAGAGACCCCCAGGAATTTTTCTGAAGTGAACCATACCTCTGCTATTCTTGCTGCTTATCTGGGACGGAAGCCTTCTAAAGAGTACCGGAGGCGTACAACAGACTGGCAGATATGCTCGAACAGAAATCGACCTCCGCTCTTGTTGGTCTCTGTGCTCGGATGCTACACCAACCCAAAGGACGTGTAAGGAACCGGCTTGACAGCCGCCGGCTGATCGGGAAAATGGCTGCAGAACCTTCTAGTTAGCTTAAGGGCTATGCCAGTTTAAAGAGATAACCGGCAGGTTGTCTCTGTCGCCAGTGAGGTCCTACTGATCAGGGGTCCGACCATGGCTCTGCCCCCTTTCATCAACAAAGCTACGCTAGGGATAACAGGGTTATAAGCGTGACAGAGACCAGATCAATACGCTTGTTTGCCACCTCGATGTCGACTCAATGTGACCTGAAGGTGCAAGTGCTTTCAAGGGTTAGACTGTTCGTCTAGTAACACATTACGTGAGTTGGGTTTAATACAGCGTGAGCTAGTGTGGCTACTATCCTGTGCTGATATAACATTTGTGGCCTCATACTCTGGTACGAAAGGACCGAGTGGAGTGCTCCTCTAGTCTCGCTTTAGTGGGCATACACCTGGGGCGTAGCTACGAGCTCAAAGATTAGCTCTGAAAGACTATACTAGAGCATCCCTTTTCCACCCTGTTATAAAACACCAGAGAAATCATCTGGCGCCCAGATCCCGAGATCCCGCCGAGAGTATCTCTCTAGGACTCCCTGGCCTTAGACATAGTTAGGGTTTAATCAGGTCTTCTTCGTATAGCCCGGCTTAGTACCCTACCTTTGTAACGTAGTAGCGTAGGTTCGAATCCTGCAGGGGACAACAGACACTAGATGGTGAAGAAACTAGATAAGCAACTAGTGGAGATCGCCCGCCTAGGGGCCATGGCCAAATCTAACCTGGGAGATAGCCCTCAGCCTTCCAAAGTAAGTTACATGTGAAACGATAGCCCCCATCCTACTGTCCGGCCGACTAACCGTTGAACACCTACCGCGGTAGTTCAGACCCATGCTGGAAAGCCTCCAAAAGAAGCCTTTCCCTTCCACGGGCTCGAGTGGCTTGCACGGTTTCCTATTTCTCTCTGAGCTATAACCCCGATCGAGGTGGAGGACTATGTTCGTGAGTGCTGACAGAGCCAGGACAAGCAGTATCATATCGACTGTCTGGCGGAGTCCATAGGTCTTTCACAGGAGGATGCCATAGCACAATTTCTTGCGCAGCCTAGTACTGAGTGGCGCGAGTGGCTATTTCAGCATGGGAGCCCAGCTTGGACTCGGAAGTCGGACTACTGGCGTGAGTACACCCCTGAGCGCCACCAGCAGGCTCGTGACTTGATTCTTCAGGGTATTAATGCGTACGGTCATGAGCCCTTTTCGGGTGTTAAGGGCGCTTTGCCTGAACACCACTCTTCTTATTGGGCGCATTTTTTCTCTCTCCAGGGGGTATGAAAAGGCCGGTTGAAAGATCGGTTGTGGTTTATATCCTACCAAACGCGTGAGTATCCGGTAGGGCATCTACTCGAGGACTTCCTTACCGGGAAGTCTGCGGGGGGGAACTTTGTTTGGAATCCTAGCTGGCTCCATGATGCGTACCGTCGATCGAACTTTCTGTATAATCATCGACGTTCACCTGATGTCGTACGCAAGCATGTCAATTGTCGCACAACCCCATGGACACAGTTGACCCCTCGGCAAGTGACGCGTATTCAGATCGCGATTATTATCTGAAACAGCCAGGTATATATGTGGAAAGCCTATCCCCTGCCCACAGAGTCTTTTGTTGATGTGTGGACGCAGCGACAGGAGCTCCTTAACCCTTCTAGTCACTTTCTACCTGGCGGCTGGCATGACTTCAAAGAGCTGCGGGATGCACTTCTTTCTCGACTTCTGCATAATAACCGGGTTGTAAGCTTAGATGGAGGTAAAAGCAATGGTGTGCCACTTATATGTCTTGCCGGCCAAGGTTTGGAGTACTGGGCTCATCCTAAGGCGCCCAAAGTAACTGTAGAGGAGCATCTTAGTTCTCCTACATTCTTCGTTCCATCAGACTGGAAACCATTGAATCATCAGAAGCGGGATTAGCTCTGTTTGAATTACCTTAGTCTATAGGGGTGGTTCTCCTCGTGGTTATAATTCTAACTGCATTTCTGGGTTATTGTCTGGTTATAGGTCAGATAAGCCTTTGAGGTGCAACAGTAATTACAAGCATACTAGGAGCGCTGCCGTGGTTGGGAGTGGAAATCCTATAGGCGTGGACGCCTCTGTAGGCCGCCTACCCATAGCACCCTACTTTTTATCCAAGGACTCGGTGACCGCTGTTATAGCCGTTCTGATTGTAATGGCATTAGTTAGCTTCGCCCCTAACTGGCTCGGCCATTCTGATAATTATAGAGGCTGACGCTTTGGTAACCCCTACATCTATTGTCCCTGAATGATACCAGGGTAGCCATTGGCCAAATCCGTACAGTATTTGGCTATTTTTATGTTTTTGCCCTTGTCGCAAGGGTTTGTAGCGTAGTCCTGCTCGAACACAGCCGGGGCGCGCTACTGTTAGATTCCTGTACAATCTAAGTGTGTCAAATGCGACCGGTGCCCGGATATGGGGTAAGGTCGGCAAAGGCTGCCTATCTGGAGGTGCGAATAAATACTCTCGGCAACGTGCTGAAAGGGTAGACGGGGTCCTTTCAAGCAGGACCGGCCTGCAGGCCGTGTGGGTTCGATTCCCACCGTCGCCACTTGGGTGGAGACATATGGTTGTGTGCCATGGTTGTAACCCATGCTAGCTTTCGCTTACCTGAGGTTCGACTCCTCATCCACCCTTTTTCTCTATACTTATTTCTTAAGGAAAAGGCAGCAGACTCCAAATCTGTCAGACGGGGGTTTGAATCCTTCCGAGTAAGTTGCGCAGGTTCGAATCCTGTTAAACTACCTTGCGATGACTCGAGCACTGAAAGCTACTAGCTTGGGTCCCTAGCCAATTCCTATGTGGAAGATAGTCCTCGACCTTTCACACGCAGCTACATATGAAACTTTGGCTCCTCGGTGGCTCCGTTGCTTTTCTGGGGGAGGTTTTGTGGTCCAGAAGTTAAAATACGTTAAATTCTTGGTAGGATAATCTTGACTTTGCGGAATCGCCTTTGGAGAGAGGTAGTGCTAACACGCTATTTTCTAGGGGAGGTTTTGTGGTCCAGAAGTTAAAATACGTTAAATTCTTGGTAGGATAATCTTGACTTTGCGGAATCGCCTTTGGAGAGAGGTAGTGCTAACACGCTATTTTCTAGGGGGAGGTTTTGTGGTC
>Ga0247814_10002141_pt1 | contig 10995 bp, 4 predicted proteins | sample UWRJL179409R1_FD_179947 | JGI IMG/M metagenome (GOLD analysis project Ga0247814, IMG submission 179947) | Plant litter microbial communities from Arlington Agricultural Research Station in Wisconsin, United States - UWRJ-L179-409R-1 | ecosystem: Environmental > Terrestrial > Plant litter >... | reverse complement strand
ACTCAGAAACTGAGGTTTGTCATCCTTAATGATACAGGTATTTGGTGATATTGAAACCTCACAAGACGTGAAAGCATACAGTGCATCTATTGTAACATCGGGCGAAATGCCCGGGGCTAGCTGGATCACAATTTCTACGTTGGCCGCAGTATTGTCTTCAATTTTCTTGATTTTGATCTTTCCCTTATCATTGGCAGAAAGTATGCTGTCTATAACCGACCCGGTAGTTGTACTATAAGGGATCTCAGTAATAACCAGTGTTTTTTTATCCTTTTCAGTGATTTTAGCGCGTACCCGCACTTTCCCGCCACGCATTCCCTCATTATAAGCAGAGAAATCTGCCATACCGCCGGTAAAGAAATCGGGCAGGATATTAGGCCTGTTCCCCTGTAATATCTCTATCGATGCATCCAGCAGTTCCACAAAATTATGCGGCATTACTTTCGTAGCCAGACCCACAGCAATACCTTCGGCACCCTGTGCAAGTAACAGCGGAAATTTTACAGGTAAAGTCAGCGGTTCATTATTACGCCCATCATAGCTTAACTGCCATATGGTGGTATCAGAGTTGAACACTACCTCGTTTGCAAATTTTGATAACCTTGCTTCGATATAACGTGGAGCTGCAGCACTATCGCCGGTAACCGGATCGCCCCAGTTTCCCTGGCAGTCAATCAGCAGGTCTTTCTGGCCAATCTGTACCATTGCATCACCAATAGAAGCGTCTCCATGGGGGTGATACTTCATGGTATTACCAATTACATTGGCCGCTTTATTAAAACGTCCGTCGTCCATCTCTTTCAGCGAGTGCATAATCCTGCGCTGAACTGGTTTCAGACCATCATTGATATGGGGTACTGCTCTATCTAAAATTACATAAGAGGCATAATCGAGGAACCAGTTTTCGTAAAGCCCGTTTATAGGTATTACGGTATGTTTTGTTTCTTCGTTTACGTTATTATCTAACTCGTCGCTCATTAAAAAAGGTTTTGGGAACTGTAAATATAAGGCATCCTTTGCGATTTCGGGAACACAATTTTCCCACAGCCTGCAAACAGCTGCTAAAAATCATCAATCCGGTGATTAGCCCATTAAACGGTCTTCCACAAAGCCAAAAGGCAGCAAACTCTTTATCCCCTTTACTTTAAGTATTTTCCCGTTAAGGCAGTAAAACAGTACTTCAATTTCCTGTTTTTGTTTACGTTCAAATTCAGACATTACCTGCAGGCATGCCCCACAGCAGGTAACAGGATATTCTATAGTGAAATTTGCTGTAGTGGCAGTTATTGCCATGCTCTCGATCACTGCTCCGGGATAGGTTGCCCCTACCGTAAACAAAGCCACGCGTTCGGCGCATAAGCCCGAGGGATAAGCCAGGTTTTCCTGGTTGCTGCCGGTAACTACAGTACCATCACTCAACCGTACTGCAGTAGCTACTTTAAAATTAGAATATGGAGAATAAGAAGTACTTAATGCTGCTTCAGACTGGTTACAAAGGGACTGGTCACTATCGTTTAATTCCTGAAGGTTATCATAGGCTTCATAGTCGATAGAGAAATTTAATTTATTCATAGAAAGACATCACGGTTTAGGCAGCTGTCTGGTTTAAAAACTACAGCGGATAACAAATGTAATAAATATAACAGGAGGTTTTTTAAAAAAAATATCGGGCGATGGTCTCAGATACCAGTCATAATAAGGCCCTGATACGTCTTTTCCATCGTCATAAAAAATAACTCACAACTTACAGGAATATACCACTTTTCTTTATCAAACTGCCCTAAAAACCTTAAACAAAACCTCATGCCAGATGTTATACACCTAATTCAAAAAACCATATGGCATGGTTTTAGTGATCGTCATCCCAGTGTAAACTCCTCAAATCTCAATCAGTTGAATAAATACGTACGCAAAAGTTTAAAGATCGTTTTATGGATAGTGGCCAGCGTGATTATGCTGGTGGTACTGATCGCTATTTCTTTAAATATCCCCGCTGTTCAGAATTTCGTAAAGAATAAAGCCATTAACTATCTGAAGAATAAAACACATACAGAGGTAAGCCTGGAAAGCATAAAAATTGCCCTTCCTAAGGATGTAGTGCTGAATAAGTTTTATATGGAAGATAAAAAAGGTGATACGTTATTGTATGCCCAAAAATTATCAGTTGACATCAGCTTATTTAAATTATTGAGCAACAAAGTCGAAATCAACAATATAGAACTGGAAAAGATGCGTGCGAATGTAACACGTATTGCACCCGATACCGCTTTCAACTTTTCGTTCCTGCTCGATGCATTTATGTCTGAACAGAAAAAGCCGGATGAGCAGGTTGCAAAAGACACTACTTCAACGATGAAGTTTTCGATTAGCAAAGTAAGCTTTAAAGATATAGGAATTGTTTACCGTGATGATGTTGCCGGTAATGATGTAGCCGTACACCTGGGCGAATTTGAAACAAATGTGAAAGACTTCGATATGGAGAAACAGCATTATGTTATCAAAAATCTGTCCTTAAAAAACACCACTCTAAAATATTTACAACAGAAACCACTGGAACAGCTGGCGGCCCATCTGGAAAAAAGTGTAGATTCTGCAAAAACGGCCACAGGTAAACTACCTACGGTAGAAGTACAGGATGTGGCATTCAATAATGTGAAGATAGACTTTAATGATATGATTTCGGATATGCGTGCGAACCTGAACATTAATGAGCTTACGCTAACCAAATTATTTGCCGACCTTACCAATAGTAACTTTAAGCTGGACGACGCAACACTAAATAAATCCAATATCTTATTTGCCTTTAAACCGCTGGCACCAACAGCCCCTGTAAATGGTGCAGACAGCGTAACTGCCAAGCCTTCGGCAATGGCCATATTAGTAAACTCCCTGAACCTGGCCGATAACAATATACAGTTTGATAATCTGGCGGTAAAACCTGTTCCAAAAGGGATGGATTTTAACCATTTAAAGATTAACGGACTCGGGTTAGCTGCCGAAAACCTTTCTTATAGTCCTACCGGTATCAAGGTAAATGTAAAGAGCGCTGTGATGAAAGAGAAAAGCGGCTTCCAACTGGATAAACTGCAGGGAGATGTGCTGTATAACGACAAAACAGTAAAACTGAGCAACTTTATCTTTAAAACACCAAACACAAATATTGAGAACAATACAGAATTAAACTATACCAGCCTGGAAGACCTTACCAAACATCCGGAAAGGGTAAAAATGGCCTTGCAGTTCAAGAATTCTGTACTGGGATTAAAAGACGCAACCTATTTCAGCGATGCTGTGCCTGCAAATTACAGGAACGAAAAGATCAAAATCGCTGCAAAGGTGAGTGGCTATATGAACAACCTTTCTATTCCGCAATTACAGATCAGCGGGTTAAAGAGTACAAATATTGATGTAACGGGAACGGTGAAAGGATTGCCGGATGTAAACAAGACATTCCTGGATCTGAAAATTAAACGTTTCTCGATGACCAAGGGCGATCTGCTGGTGGTTATCCCTCCAAAAACGCTGCCTGCCAATATTGAATTGCCTAACCGCATTTTGGCGAACGGTCAGTTTAAAGGGTCTATGACCAATTTTAATACCGGCTTCAATATCAGTACCGATATGGGAGGAGCTAAATTAGTAGCTTCGATGAAAGGGCCTAAAGGAAAAGAAAGTTACACGGCCAATATCAACCTGAACAATTTTAACGTGGGCAGGCTGATGAAAATGCAGAAAACTTTGGGCAGGATCACGGTAAGGGCAAATGTAAGCGGTACCGGACTCGATGCAAAAACTGCTGCTGCAAAAGTAAATGCGCAGCTGGTGAGCGCAACCTATAATAAATATACCTACAGGAACCTTTTACTTAGCGGCACCTATGCTGCAGAAAAGCTGAACCTGAAAAGTAATATGGCCGACAGTAACCTGAATTATAACCTGACGGCCCTGGTGAATATCGCTGGTAAATATCCTGCAGTAAAAGCCAAGCTGAATTTGAAACAGGTAGACCTGCAAAAACTTAATTTTAGTCCTACCCCATTCCAGCTTGCAGGATTGGTAGATGCAGATATCAAAACTGCAGATCCTGATTACCTGAACGGTGATGTTAGCATAAGAAGTTTACAGGTGGTAAAAGACGGTCAGAAGATTAATGTGGATACCATAGATGTACATTCAGAAGCAACAGCCGAACGTAATTTGCTGACGTTAAAATCAGAAATCGTAAGTGCAAAGGTAGATGGAAAGTATCAGCTGACTAATCTGGGCAGCGCAGTAATCAACCAGATCAACAAATATTATGCATTTGGTGTAGTAACCAAAATCCCGGAGCAGCGCTTCAGGTTCAGCATGAATATCTACGATAGCAAACTGTTAAAACAATTTGTACCTACATTAACTACTTTCTCTTCTGCAAGGATCAGCGGTTTGCTGGATACGCAAAAGGATAGCTTAATCATGAATGCATGGATTCCGCAGGTAGTTTATGGCGATTATAAAGTGGACAGTACCAAACTGACGGTAGATAATGCCAACCAGCAAATCAACTATAAATTATTGGTGGGACACGTCCAAAGTCCTTCATTGGCTTTGTACAATACAGAATTGAGCGGTACGGCAGACAATAATGTGCTGGGTGTAAATATCTTTTTGCGCGACAGCAAGCTTAAAGATAAGTACATGCTGGGCGGTACCTTCAAGTCGATGGATAAAAACTTCCGGTTTAGCTTTGACCCGGACAAGTTGCTGCTCGACTATGAGAAGTGGGCCATTGCTCCGGAAAACTTTATCCAGTTTGGTGCTTCGGGAATATTAGCCAACCAGTTTAATCTGAGTAAAGGCAACCAGTTATTAAGCATCAATAGTTTAAATGCCACACCAAATTCACCGCTTAAAGTAGAGTTTAAAGATTTCAGGATTGAGACCTTAACCAAGTTTGCCGAGCAGGACAGTTCATTAGTAGGCGGTGTAATCAATGGAACGGTAGACGTGAATGATTTAATGGCCAGTCCGAAGTTTAATGCAAACATGACGATAGACAAGCTCCGTTACCAGAAAGATGAATTGGGAACATTACGTGTTGCGGTAAATAATAATACAGCCAATGCCTTTGAAACAAATATTGCGTTAACTGGTGTACACGAACTGAGGGTAAATGGTTTCTACTATACCAATTCAGACAATGCGCTGGACCTTACTTTAAATATTGATAAGATTGATTTAAAATCGCTGGAAAGTGTATCTATGGGGCAGATTCGCCAGGGCTCGGGTACTGTTACCGGCCAGTTGAGTATCAAAGGCGCAGCAGCTGCTCCAAAAGTACTGGGCGACATCAAGTTTAACCAGGTAGCTTTCCGCGCAAATTATGTTGGATCATACTTCAGGATGCCAAACGAAACGATCAGCTTTACCAATCAAGGGATCAATTTTAATAACTTCACGGTTATCGATTCACTAAACAGACAGGCAAATATCAACGGCGGTATCCTTACTACAGACTATAAGAACTTTAAGTTCAACATGGATATCAAGACCAATAACTTCAGGGCTTTAAACTCAACGGCAGAAGATAACGAGATGATCTATGGTACGGTATACCTAACCAGTAATATTAAGGTAAGGGGAGATATGAACCAGCCTGATGTAAACATGACGGTTAAGGTAGAAAAAGGGACTAAGTTTTTCTTTGCAATGCCTACAGCAGACCCTTCGGTAATTGACCAGGAAGGTATCGTACAATATATAGATGCCGATGTAGCACCATATAACGGACAAAAGGCGCTTAAGGCCGATAGTGTAGAAAAAGCACCTATAAAAGGAATTAATCTGACTGCAGATATAGCAGTGGATCCTGAGGCCGAACTGAATGTGGTGATTGACCCGGCAAATGGAGATGCACTAAAGGTTATAGGAGATGCAAACCTTACCGCAACGATGGACCCGAGCGGAAAAATAAGCATGACCGGCCGTTATGAAATTAACGATGGTGTGTTTGGAATATCAGTAAGTGCTCTGGGCAGAAAAGAATTTAAACTTGTTAAAGGAAGTACTATTGTATGGACAGGCGATCCGATGTCTGCTAATGTAAACCTAAGTGCGATGTACGAAGTAAATGCAGCACCGATAGATTTACTGAACAGGGAAGACCTGCCTTCATTAAAAACAAAAGTACCGGTACAGGTTTACCTGGTGATGAAAGGCGAATTAATGAAACCTATTATTTCATTCAGGCTAGACCTTCCTGAAAACGAACGCGGAGCCGGTGAAGGTTTGGTATACCCGAAAATACTGCAGGTTAACCGTGATGAAAACGAACTGAACAAACAGGTTTTCTCGCTGCTTGCGCTGAACAGGTTTATGGCGAGTAATCCATTCCAGAGTCTTGCCGGTGGTGGTGGCGGGGTATCTACCCTGGCACGCTCAAGTGTAAGTAAATTGCTCACAGAGCAGTTGAACAACCTGGCATCTGACCTCATCCAGGGTGTAGATATCAACTTCGGAGTAAATAGTTCTGAGGACTACTCTTCCGGATCGCTGCAGCAGAAAACTGATCTTGAAGTTGGGCTGTCTAAAAAACTGCTGAATGACAGGTTAACTGTAACAGTAGGTAGCTCATTTGGGATCGAAGGACCGCAGCCTCAGGGCCAGAGCTCCAGCAATATTGCCGGAAACGTGAATGTAGAATATGCTATGTCTGCCGATGGCAGGTACCGCTTAAGGGCTTACCGCCGTAACCAGAATGAAGGTGTGGTAGAAGGCCAGATAATTGAGACTGGATTGGGATTTGCGCTGGTAGTAGATTACAATAAATTCAGAGAGATATTCCAGAAAAGAAGAAATAGAAATAAATCAAAAACAGAACAGAAGCCCAAAAATGAAAAAATTAATTAAACTCAGCTTATTTATCTTAGTATGTCTCGTTTGGGCTGCCTGCAGTAATACTAAGTATTTAAAACCTGGACAGAACTTATACACGGGAGCTGAGGTTAAAATCAATCCCGACTCATCCGGAAGGATTGACAATGAAAAAGATGTTAAGGCTTCTTTGGAGAGCAAAACAAGACCAAGACCTAATAAATCTATACTGGGTCTTAAACCTAAGCTGTATATCTATAACCTGGCCGGCGAACCAAAAAAACCAAAAGGCTTTAAACACTGGTTACGTACAAAGGTGGGTGAGCCGCCTGTATTGTTAGACCAGGTAAAACTGCAGTATAACAATGATGTATTAACCAGTTTCCTGATTTCGCAGGGATACCTGCAATCTGTAGTAACAGGTGACACCGTGGTTAAAGACCGTAAAGCCAAGGCGATTTATACCGCTAACACGGGCGACCGCTATAAGATCAAGAGTGTAACTTTTCCTAAAGACACAGGTAATTTATCCGCGATCATCAATGAAAAGAAAGGAAACAGCCTGCTGAAAGTTGGTGAATTCTACGACCTTGATGTTTTCAAAAATGAGCGTATCCGTATAGACAATGATCTGAAAGAACGCGGATATTTTTACTTTGCACCAGACCATATCATTTTGCAGGTAGACAGTACCATCGGTAAAAACATGGTGGATATTATTGTTAAGGTAAAAGATGTGGCACCAGATGCAGCAGTAAAACCATATACGATCAAAAACATCAATATCTATCCTAATTATTCATTACGCAGGGATAGCGCACTAAGAAAGCTGACTCCTTTACAATATCACGATTTTAATATCTACGATAACAGGAATACCTTTAAACCGCGGCTTTTTGACAGGCTGGTATTTTTCAAAAAAGGAGAAACTTATAACCGGACAGACCATAGCCAGTCGCTAAACCGGATGGTTAACATCAATGCATTCCAGGATGTAAGAGCAGAGTTCCTGCCTTTGGACAGCTTTAAAAACGATGAGCTGGACCTGAATATTTACCTTACCCCGCTAAAGAAAAACTCCTTATCATTTGGGGTAACCGGTACAAGTAAGTCCAACAACTTTGTAGGATCAGAAGTGAAGGTAACACAAACTACCAGGAACCTTTTCCGTGGTGCAGAACAACTGGATATCAGTGTAAGCGGTGGGTTTGAAACACAGGTAAGCGGCGCGTCACGCGGATTAAATTCAAATTCCATTACTGCTGAGGCCAAACTGACATTCCCACGGTTTATCGTACCCTTTTATAAACCTAAAAGTACCACGGCCTTTATTCCAAAAACTATTACTTCGCTTTCCTACCAGCGCATCAACCGGGGTTCGCTGTATGGCTTAAATTCATTTAAAGCAGAGTACGGTTATAACTGGAAAGAGAATATCCACAAAGAACATACTTTCAATCCTATCTCTGTAAATTATGTAAGATCAAGTGTCGATTCAGCAAAAAAAGACAGTCTGTTCCGTATTGGATTACGTAATATCTTAGAGCCACAGTTTATTATCGGAAGTAATTACAACTTCACCTATAGTAACCAAATGGAAGATTCACGCAGAAACACTACTTATTTCAGTGGAAGCCTGGAAACCGGCGGAAACGTATGGGGCGCTTTTGTTGGTAAAAATGACGAAGGTAAAAAACAGCTTTTTAATACAGACCTGTCGCAGTTCATTAGGGCAGAAGTAGACTTAAGGGACTACTTCAAAATCACCCGTAATGTAATCTGGGCAAACAGGTTAAATATTGGATACGGATATGCGTATGGAAATAGTACATCATTACCTTTTGTAAGACAGTTTTTTGCAGGGGGTAGTAATGATATCCGCGCATTCGCTGCACGATCTTTAGGTCCGGGTACCTATAATTATAAGGATGACGCTACATTGGATCCTGATATCATTCCGGATCAGAGTGGAGATATCAAGCTGATGCTAAATACCGAACTTCGCTTTAAACTGGTAAGCATATTATATGGTGCCTTATTTGTAGATGCAGGAAATATCTGGTTAAGAAAAGATGATCCCGGTACTCCTGCAACAGCAACTTCGCCTGGCACTCCTGGCAGACCAGGTACTGGTTTTAAAGCAAGCAGAGCTTTAAGTGAACTGGCAGTAGGTACTGGTGCCGGCTTACGTGTAGATGCTACTATCTTTGTAATTCGCCTGGACGTATCCTTCCCTGTAAGAAAACCTTATCTTGCACCTGGTGACCGCTGGGTAATGGACCAGATAGCCTTTGGAGACAAAGCCTGGAGAAAAGATAATTTAATATATAACATAGGTATAGGATACCCATTTTAATCAGCTGAATGAAAGCAGTACATAAAATAAAACATTTTTTCATAGCCCTTTACCACCTGTTTATTGCAGCGGGTAAAGGGTTTTCTGAAGACCGGGTAACCAAATTAAGCGCGGCCCTGGCTTACTATACTATTTTCTCCCTTACTCCCCTGCTTATCATTATCCTGGCTGCAGCCAGTTTATTTTTCAGCGATAAGCTGAACCCAAATACAGAACTTTTTAGCCAGATCAGTGCTATGGTTGGCCAGGATGCAGCAAAACAAATACAGGTTTTTGTTGCTAATGCGAACCTAACAGGGAAATCTACTGTGGGACTGATTATAGGCGTAGTCACACTGATTGTGGGTGCTACAGCAATCTTTATTGAAATACAGGATAGCATTAACCTGATCTGGAAAGTGAAAGCTGTACCAAAAAAAGGCTGGAAGAAAATGCTGACCAATCGTTTGTTATCGTTTTCCCTCATCGTGTCTATGGGCTTTTTGCTGCTGGTGTCTTTAGTGATTAATAGTATTGTTGTTGCCCTGGGCTCCAAAATCGGCACCCTGGTAACCAACAGCGAAATTGGTGAAGTAATCCCTGTTGCAGATAATACGGCTACCCTGCTAATCTACATTTTAAATAATGCCATTACACTTGCGGCAGTAACTGCAATTTTCACCATTATTTTTAAAGTATTGCCAGATGTAGACCTCAAATGGAAGTCGGCCATTATCGGTGCATTGTTTACCGCCCTGCTGTTTAGCCTGGGTAAATACCTGATTGGAATATATATTGAGAAGGGAAACCCCGGTTCGGCTTTCGGAGCGGCGAGTTCTATTATCGTGATCCTGTTATGGATCTATTATACCTCTATCATTCTGTATTTTGGCGCAGAGTTTACACAGGCTTATGCAGAGAAATATGATGGCGGTATCAGGCCAAGTAAGTATGCGGTGCATACGAAGATTACTATTATAGAACAGAAAGTGGATGTACTGCCTCCGCAGCACCCCGAAGAAACAAAAGCAGAACCGGCTTAAGCCGATTCTGCAATTTGAACGATATCTTCAGATACTGCTGCTGTAGCCGCATCAGCATCTGCAGAGATTAACTCTTCGATGGTATCCTTTTCTATCCTCAGGTTCCTGATGATATGTTTTTGTCTTTCAGGCGTATTTTTACCCATGTAATATTCCAGCAGGCTTTTGATTGTCTGGTCTTTTAAGATCACAGGGTCCAGCCTGATATCTTTCCCGATAAACAACCCAAACTCATCAGGAGATATTTCCCCCAGCCCTTTAAATCGTGTGATTTCTGGTTTATTGCCCAGTTTGGTAATCGCATTTTTACGTTCCTCATCGCTATAGCAATAGATCGTTTCCTTTTTGTTCCGTACCCGGAATAACGGCGTCTGTAAGATATACACATGTCCTGCCCTTACCAGGTCCGGGAAAAACTGCAGGAAGAAGGTCATCATCAGTAACCTGATGTGCATCCCGTCTACATCTGCATCGGTAGCAATAACGATATTGTTATAGTGCAGCCCATCCAGTCCGTCCTCAATATTAAGCGCATGCTGCAGCAGGTTAAACTCTTCGTTTTCATAAACCACCTTTTTGGTTAGCTCATAACAATTCAAAGGTTTACCTTTTAAACTGAATACCGCCTGGCAATCCACATCCCTCGATTTGGTAATCGATCCTGAGGCAGAATCACCTTCGGTAATAAACAGCGTAGTTTCGTAGCGCTTATCGTGTGTGGTATTGAAATGCACTTTACAATCCCTTAGTTTTTTATTGTGCAGG
>Ga0247814_10002140_pt1 | contig 10996 bp, 13 predicted proteins | sample UWRJL179409R1_FD_179947 | JGI IMG/M metagenome (GOLD analysis project Ga0247814, IMG submission 179947) | Plant litter microbial communities from Arlington Agricultural Research Station in Wisconsin, United States - UWRJ-L179-409R-1 | ecosystem: Environmental > Terrestrial > Plant litter >... | reverse complement strand
CTAATTATCTAGGCCACCACTATGATGAAATAGCTCGCGAAGCAATTATCAATATTGGTTTCAACGATACTCGTATAGGCTTAGATGGACGGACAGCTAGCGTTCTTGTTAATGTAGCCAAACAATCTCCCGAGATCGCAAGAGGAGTTTTTAATGCACTTGAAGGCCGCACGGGACAAGAAGAGTCAGATGGACGCGATGAAATAGCTCGCCTTGGAGCTGGAGATCAGGGAATTCTTTTCGGATATGCTAACTCGGATAACGATTCGTTCTTCCCCGCAGCGGGGAAACTAGCTCACATGCTTTCAGCAAAACTGACAAGCGTACGAAGAGAAAGAGCTGGAAGTGATAACGTTATTCTTCCTGATGGCAAAACACAGGTGACTTTAAAATATGTGGACGGCGTACCTGTTTCCGTTGATACCATCCTTGTGAGCACTCAACACTCATCCTCGACGCGCCTACTTGCCCTTCAAGATTATGTTAAACAAGAGGTAATCTTACCTGTATTGGCTGACTATAATGAAAATCATGCTTATGGTCATGAGCTTGCTGACAATGGCCACTACCTTGTTAATCCTGCTGGAGAGTGGAATATTGGCTCATCAGCATCGGACGCTGGTCTTACGGGACGCAAGATTATTGTTGACTCTTATTGTGGCTACGCTCGGCATGGTGGAGGTTGCTATAGCGGAAAAGAGGTAACGAAAACTGATAGGAGTGGCGCTTACGCGTTAAGGTGGATCGCAAAGAATCTTGTTGCTGCTGGAGCTGCGCAAGAGCTGGAGCTTCAAGTTTCTTACGCTATTGGTTCCGTTGAACCTGTGTCCTTTTTCGTGGACACTAAAGGCAAACCTAGCATTGGGGCTAGCGAAATCGAGGGAATAATCCGAGAGTTGTTTGATTTGCGGCCTGGTGCTATTATCCGAGATCTCAAGTTAAAGAGCGGGGATATTTCTTTTGCTGAAACTTCTAAGAATGGACATTTCGGAAGAAATCCTAACAATATGTTCACGTGGGAGCGGCTTGACAGGGTTAAAGATATTCAAGGTTATTTGAACCTTTAATCACGCATGTAAGTTTAAGTTACTATGTTTTTTATAATACAAAGCGTTACTTATCTTGACTTTTCTGAAATTTGTGCTATACTATAGCATGAACCCGCTTAGGGAATAACACGATGGAGCCAATTTCACTTATGCTAACAGGACTGATCACTCTTCTTGCCTCCATCGTAGTGCTTATTTTTGTATCAAGGACACCCACAAAAGGCTCATAACGCTCTCCCCCAATTTTGTCATAGGGTTTTTAATTAAAAGCCGATATTATGCTATAGGTAGCGCAAACGTTCTATTCCCCCCTCAACAAGAAGAATCACATCACATGTCAAATATCCAGACTACCGCCGTGCGCAGAACGAGCAGTAAGATTTCTCAATATTCAGTTCTTCTTGAAGAAGTCAAAAAAGCGGGTTTACTCAAAAAAACCCCTTCCTTTTATATTAAACGACTCATTGTTATCACGCTCGTCTCGCTAGGCTTATGGGCAGGCATAGTATTCATTGCGCAAACTCAAATACTGGCCATAACGTTGATCGCTATTCCAGTTATGATCCTCATGGGAATCATGGCCGCGCAATATGCTTTCATAGCTCACGAATCCGCTCACAGGCAAGTATTCCATTCGAATAAGCTGAACGACTTCGTTGGTTTAATCCTCGCTAACCTTATGGCGGGACTCTCTTATGGTTTCTGGATGAGAAAACACAACCGTCACCATGCTAAGCCTAACCAGATCGAAGGAGATCCTGATATCAACATCAGAGTTCTTGCTTTCCGACCTGAAGACGTTGCGGCTAAACCAGCTCCAGAACGGTTCATCACTCGCCATCAGGGAAAACTTTTCCCCGTACTGCTACTTTTCACAGGCTTCGACCTGCTGCTAGATTCTTTTGTTTCTGTATTCCGTAAGGATAAAAAACGTAAGCATCGCTTTATCGAGTTCGCTTTAATGATGGTGCGCCAGCTTGTACCAATTGTTGTTCTACTCCTATTATTCCCACCGCTATACGCTGGAGTACTGTGGTTGCTGATGATGATGTCGTTTGGACTATTCATGGGAGGAGCGTTCGCACCTAACCATAAGGGAATGCCTCTGGTACCGAAGGATTCTAAAATCAACTTCTTCCAACGCCAAGTTCTTACTTCGCGTAATATCCGTTCAACATGGCTGACAGATAACCTTATGGGAGGATTAAACTTTCAGGTGGAACATCACCTCTTCCCCTCAATGGCAAGGCCTCATCTTAAGAAAGCGCATGAGATTGTCACTCGTTATTGCGCAGAGAACAATGTACCTTTCAAGGAGACAACGCTGTTCGAATCTTACGCTATTGTAATTCGTTACCTTGACAAGGTAGGATTGTCAACTAACAGCGATCCGTTCGTCTGCCCAATGATTGCTGAGCTTCGCCCACGGTCCTAGTTAAGAAAAGGCCTTAGAGTTAGCGTTTGTCCTGATTGGCCTCGTCGCGATTTTCGCGCTCACTAAGGGACGCCTTGCCAGCTTTGACAAGTCGAAGCGACTTTTTGACAGGCCAGTTGCGGAGGTTCTTTTTGATTGCGCGTTTTCCATTCATAAGTTAATTCTAACATGAACCACTGACATCCAACAAATCTGCATTAAATTATGCTAGAATGAAGCTATGACAGAACTAGATGACCTTCGCCTTAATATGGCAAACGCGGGGTGGAACAGTAGTATTAACAGTTTGCTCTCAACGGACGCAAACAGGCGACCATTGTATGCGGGGCATAAAATCAAGTTCTCAAAGTTTCTTCCTTATCCACGAACAGAAGGAAGAAATCAAAACGAATTCAGCATCACTGCTAACTCTTTAGACAATTTATTACCCGTAATCACAATTCTTGCTGAACAAGCTTCCATGTTTGGCGAAAATTCGCAGTTTGCTACAATTACGAACACTACTTCCATTGAGCCACTCACTCAAGTAACGCAGCGAAAAGCGCAGATAACACCCGACATGAGTGTTTATGAAATTATAGAAGAGATGCTCCACTCTGGGTGGGGTTATCATGATGTTTTTTCTAAAGCACGCAATAATCAAACTCCCTACCGTCATTTTAGCTTTAACCGTTGGGACTGGCAAGGTCGTCGTGCTGGTGGAGAGATCACTATTTGGAGTTTAGGGTTAACTACTAGCAACTGGGACAGTGTTGTATATAGGTTAGCAAAAACAGCTTTAGGTTCATGGGATAAGTTCCCTGATTCAATTCCTATGTTCGACGCTCGGAAAGGCGTCATGGTTGTGGACCCGACTAGAACTAAAATTATATATGACCGCAAATAATGCTAAAGGTTACCTGTTATAGCTGCTTTTTTGTTTTATGCATGCTAGTGTGAAATAATCGCAAACACGCGAACAAGCTTCCAAGGATAAGGGATATGATGACGAACTCAAAAACTGCTCGAAGCATGTGGACTTCCGCTTCGACTCTCTGCATCGGAGATTACGTTAAGATCAGCGGCGACTGGAGTGAGATCACGCAGATTCTTGCGCCTCAGGATGGTACCGAAGATTGCGTACTCAAAACCAGCGCAGGTATTGTAGAGGCGAAGCTCAATTCTATGATTGAAATTGCAGCATAATTTATACGTCGAAAATCATAGTAATAGCTCCAAGCTCTAGTTAGCTTGGAGCTATTTTCTTTGTGTCGACTTTGTTAATACATTTCCATTGAAGCATAATTCTTGTGCCGTCTATAAGACGAGGCTACAAGGATAATTATTACACTCGCTATCAATAAGTTAACTGCCGTTACCGCGCCCATTGCGGCCCATTTGCTCACTGGGGCAAAAGCAGGAATTATCATGGCAAAAATGAACAAGCCCGCCATCGATAGCATCCCTGTAATGGACATAAGTGTTATCTCTTTGAAGAAAGGTTTCTTCTGTATTTTAGTACTCATATAATGAGTTTAACATCTTTTCTTCATTCAGCGCTTATCATGCCTAAAAATAGGTAGTGCACAGTAGTAGCTTTGTCTTTAAAGTTATGGTAAGCTAAAAACTATACAATCCTTCGAGTGCAATTCTCGACTTAGACAAAGAAGATTAAAATGAAGAAAACCTATAACCTCCAGTCCGTTGTTAACCTCTTGCTTGAAAATGAGGTCGGCTTCGAGCTTTTCTATGGCGAAAACGATAGTACTCGCGAAATTAGTACTCGTGCGGCTTTGCTTGTTGACATGGCTCCCGCTGTTCGAATCGATTTCGGTGATAACAAAAATGGAACACTGGTTTCGCGCGTACACATTGCCAACAACCACAAGATCAATATTCGTGTTGAGGATTTCGTGGAACAGGTCAAAGTTCACAAAACGATTAAGCCATGGAACACTGCGGCTACCGTAACTAAGCGTAGCGAAAGCTTCGAAACGGCTGGCTTGAAAGCTGGGGTTGGGACAGGCACTACTGCGATAACTGGGACTCTTGAAGGGGACGTTACGCTTACCGCAGACTCCGAAGGATTCTGGGTTAACTTCTCCCTGAAGACCCGCAATTTTGTTCAGGCTCTCTCAACACGCGAGGTCGTAGAAGTTGACCCCACGGTTATCGATGTTGTTTACCTTCACAAGAATTTTTCACAGGCTAAGCTCACCGCCAAGTATGTGCGCGAGGCGGCGAAGTCCTATGTCGAAGGCGAATACATTTACCCTCGTAAAATTGTTGCAACTACCCTAGGTGCAGCTGAGTAACGTCAATCTGTTCCCCAATTCGAGCGAGGCCTTAGTGTTTTAAAGGCCTCGCTCTTTTTGCGCCTCCGTCATTGTTATTTTTGCGAAACAGTGGTAAACTACCCATAACTTAAGTTAGAAAGAAATATTATGCGCCTAGGAAGAAAAATTCGTGAAGGTATCGCCGTTGACGAACCTGAAGAGATGCCGCACACTATCGCAAAACCAGAACGCTCTACTCCTGAAGAAAAACCTGTAGAAGCCCCTGTGGAGCCTCAGGAAGCTCCAGCTAAGGAAGAACCCGTAGTTGAGCCTGAAGAAGCCCCAGCAGCTCCAGAGAGCGTGCCAGAGCCTGAAGAGACTCCTGCGGAACCAGAGACCGTACCAGAACCCGAAGAAACTCCTGCTGAGCCAGAAAAAGAAGAGGAACCCGAAAAGGACCCTCTCTTCCCTGACTACGTTCCTGAAGAATGGCCTGAGCGCATTGAAGATCCCATCGAGCAGCCTGCAAAAGAAGAGCCAATAAAGCAGGACCGCTAAGATGGGGCTGAAAATTAAGATCTCGTGGGATGCTCCTTCCATCAGAGAGTCGCTTGCTAGGTTGATAAGCCCCACATCGACTCTAGAGAATCGTTTTATCGGAACTAGTACTCAATCACTTTCAAAAACGCGAAAAGCGAAAAGCTCGCCATTAGTTGGTTACAAAGCGGCACGGTTGTTTCTTATGGACGGCAAGATCGCCTTTTTATCTCCAACATATTTAGCTGTTTTCTATGTTGAAGCAACATCAAAATGTTTAGGTGTTGGAAGCGCGCATCTGCATTCAGGCAACTTCGCGCCCACTTGTACCTGCGGTTTCTACTCTTTTAAAAATAAGAGCAATAGCGAAATTTATGGCACACACAATGAAGCAGTATTAGAAACCGTGTTGTCAGGCCAATTCATTGAATATACGGAAGGATACCGAGCTGAAAAGCAAAGAGTACGAAAGGTAACGCTTCATGAATGCTATTTTTGTTATGAAGCACCCGTAGCTCTAATTCCGACTGAAGTAGTATCTAAAACAGAATTCATTGGCTTGGACGGAGTTTGTATAGACCATGTTAAAAGCAATCTGAAATCGAAACTCTTCACTTTCGAGGAAGCTTCAAACATGACGCGCGTTGGAGAGGATTTTAAACATGCATTACCCACTTTTGGAAACGCTGATAAGAACGTACTCCCGCTGACAAGAGAAGAAATTGATTCACTACAAAAAGCTAAGAGAAAAGGTGGAACTAAACTTGGAATAGTTCGATCTTATTCTTTTGGCGACAAACTTGCAACAGGTTGCGGAATTGCCCTATTTAGCTTCATGACTTTTTTTGCACTTCATGTATTGCCCTCTATCTAATTTTGATTTTTCCATTCCTCCTATATAGTTAAACAACTATATTATCTATGCACCTTGAAAGAGTACAAATGTCTAACGGTAAAATTTTTATTGTAAGCGTCCACAACAACGATGGAAGCTCAAGCGAGCTTCTTGAAGGCGAATGGGACCAAGCTTTCTCTGAATATGAACGCGCAGCAGCAGTGTATGAGCTACTCAATGAAGCGTTCGAGGATACTCCCTTCTTCGTAACACTGCAAACAGTTACTGTTACAGGAGAGAACGAACCTTATGTGATGCAAGAATATAACGAGGAAACCCGAGTTTTTAACGATAAGTTTTACGCAACCGCAGAAGAACTTACTGAGCAAATAGTTGAAGTATTGTTTAACGGGTAGCTATAAATTCTTTTGAGCTTATACTAGCTCTAGTTGGTTCGTTAGATATGTTGTATGACTACTTCAAACCCATGCCGCGCAAAAATCCCTAGCAACTGCCGAGTACACGGATCTCAATCCGCTGTAGGAGTAGTTACAAACCATATTGTCGCTTATGCTAACTTGAGATACTCCACAAAGGCAGTTGATTTTGCAACAACTCTTGAAGACCTATCAGAAGCAAAACAGCTTGTTGCTCATGATCAGCTTGCCTATGACGCCACGCTTGCTGGCCAAAAAGAGCTGAAAGATAAGTTACTTAAAGGTGGTTACGCGTTACCAATGTCAGAGTCTCTCGAATACAAAATTCGCCTCAAAGAGGCGAAAGCTTACCGCGAAGAAACCCTAAGTCAAAACCCAGCACATATTGAAAGCGAAGCTAACTTTTTAGCTATCACCGAGAATGCCACTCAAAGCTTCACAAATTTAAAAAAGACAGGGTATCGCGAAATAGTCGCTAGCCTTAAAGATCTTCCTTATGGAACTCCTGTCGCCATCAAAACAAAAAACGGTGACTACCTTTATGATGGCGCGGGAAACGGACGCATCCAAAGCCTTAATGGCAAAAAGACTATAGCTGATCGTATTCTAGGCCAAGGACATTTTATGTCAGCAGTAAATAACAACGCTGACGATTCTTACGGGGCTTACGTTTCTTTGCAGCATTCAAACACTAGTTTTCCACTAAGAGAGATTGAAAGTATCCACGTCCTGCCTTCTACAACTTCGTTCGAGGCCGTAGGAAATACGCATGCCGTGGCCCAAACAAGCAAAATAGATCATCATGCGCGTTGGGTCCAAAAAGGAGAAGGTTACTATTACGAGATAGAAGGTGAAGAAGAGCAAGGATCTCTTAGCGGGAGAGGATATCTTCGCGGTGGAGGAGAATTTGTAGTTAACGCTCACAACCCTGAAGCAACATACGAAATTAAGAACTAAGCGCCTAAATAGTAATAGCCCCAGCTTTGATTAGCTGGGGCTATTACTATTTAGGCGCTTTGTTTAAAACGGCATAACGTCTGGTTCGTCGTTGGATTCCTTAAACTCAAGATCTCGGAAAAATTCCTGAAGCTCGCGCCATACAGCAATATCCATAGCCATACCCGCACGGTCAGATTCAATTGCCATTTCGATCTCATCAATAATCTGCTGACGCTGGGACCGAGGCAAAAGCTCTGCTGCTTCCTTAAGAGCTGTCGCCGTGTCGCTAACTACATAGGTGCTACGACCCAATGCATAACGAAATGCTGAAACGACAACTGATCGTTGGGAAGGAACCGAAAGCATATTTTCTCCAAAGTTTTTGTAATTGATTAGAAACTAAGCTTAACATAAAACTCAAGAAAAGGAAACCACATCTTTCTTTCGCGTCCCCGAAGTATTAAGAGCTATTCTGGAAGAATATTGGGCGCTTCCACTGGAGGAATTTCAAGAGAGATAACGGTCGCTGTATTAAGTTCTTTCGTTAGTCTGTCAATTGACAACTGCGCATATTCGGGGTTGGACTCAACCCCGACATAGTTGCGTCCTTCTTCAACTGCTGCAACGCCCGTGGTGCCGCTCCCAGAGAAAGGATCTAGAATAGTTTCACCTTTTTGTGAGCCAGCAAGAATACAAGGAAGAATTAACTCTTTAGGGTAAACTGCAAAATGCGCCTCAGGATAAGGCTTAGTGTTAATGCTCCACACGTCCCGTAACCTACGTTTACGCTTGCGATCATTCGTTGGCACTTGAACAGCCTCATAATCATACGAGTAGATTTTAGACTTACTCAAGAGGAAAATGAATTCATGCGAGGAAACAGGGCGGTCTTTCACAGGAGAGGGCTGCTGGTTAGGCTTATGCCAAACAATATCGCTCCTCAGGTACCAGCCGTCAGCTCTTAACGCAAAAGCAACCATCCATGGAATGCCTACCATGTCTTTAGATTTCATGCCAGCGACTTTATTGTTCAGCGCTATCTTTTGACCGTTGCGACCAGCAGGGTTCTTAGGATCATGGCTATCGCCCTTGTGGCCCGTACCAACGTAAGAGTCACCAAGATTAACCCAGATCGTTCCATCTTTAGCAAGAACGCGTCTTACCTCGCGGAAGACTTTTACGATATTCTCCACATATTCTTCAGGAGTGGACTCTTGGCCAATCTGATTTTCAGAACCATAATCACGCAAACCCCAATAAGGAGGAGAGGTTATGCATGTCTGTACAGATTCAGGTTCGAGGACAGAAAGAGCAGAGCGGACATCGCCGTTGATAATACGAGCGGAGAGGTTTGATGAGTTATTCATACTAACCTATAGATAGGCAATTTTAGAAAAATAACATCTAGAAACTAGAGCAGCTTTCCACTCTCAACAGGAGTAACCGTCACAATGTCAAAAACGAAGGCAATACATTTTCCTTCTGCGGAAACCCGAACTTCTTTTAAAAACCGTTCGCGAAGTAGATCACGATCATCAGTTGAAGCAGCTTTGATGGTGCGCAGCCAGTGGATGAAAACTACTTCGACCGCTTGTAGAAAAAACTCTGAAGTCATAGGAGCGTAATAAAGAATTTTTTGTTCAGTAATAGTCTGTTTGCTAACTTCTACTTTAGGAGAGTTCATCATCGTCCTGTCCGTCCTCAAGGTATTTTTCTTTAGGGTTAAAACCTGTTCCGCTTGTCCATGCAGAAAAGCCAACAAGCAACCCGTTTTCGTTTTTATCGTTAAGAGTCACAGTGACTGCAAGGCCTTTGTTAACTTCTTTGCCAATTTCGTCACTGGTGTCCGAACCGTACAAGCTGGTCCATTTGTTTTGCATGTTCTCGATTACTTCAAGCATCTCGCCTAGTGGCACTGATTCAGAAACCAATGCCTCAAAGCGCGTACGCTCATTTTCCCAATAACTTATTGTCATGTTTTCAGTATACAGCAAAATGCCGATAATGGCAATACATCCCTCCCTTCCCTTAGGAACTACAACTATGCTCAAAAAAATCGGTTTCGGTATTGCGAAACATCCGTTAATAACGATCCTTGCATGGATTGTTTTAACAGTCAGCATTGTACTTGTCGCTCTTGTCGGAGTTGGTGGGCAAAGTTTATTTGACAGGCTGCTTAGTTCAGCACCCAACGTTTCCAGTGAATCAACAACCGCTGATGAAATCCTTGCAGGTGAAGGTAAAGAAAAAACTGAAGCCGTGATCATAACATTGAACGGCATCGAGGTGGATGACTTAGACGCGAAACCTTTAATCGACAACCTTGTTGCTGACTTCGAATCAGACTCCAACATCGCAAGCGTAATAACTCCCACTTCAGTACCTAAAGATCTGTTACAAGAAGTGCCAGAGCTTCAAGGTTTAGTCTCCGACACTGGAATCGTGATTATCGTCAACGTCAAACAGGATGGTACTGACAAGCAAAATGACGTTGTTCTTGCACAAGCAATAGAGCAAGCGGAAACTAAAGGTTTAGATTTTCATGATGCTGGGATAATTTCAACAGTAGCTTCGTCATCTTTATACAGCGCAGAAATAACTCATCAAGCTTCCGAAGATCTCAAGAATGGGGAAATCATTTCCTTGCCTTTAGCTCTTATTGTTTTAGTCCTTGTCTTTGGTGGGTTCTTGGCGGCAGGCATGCCATTAATTGGAGCGATTGCCTCTATCGTTGGTGGAATGGGAGTTCTCTACGGAGCATCCTACGTTCTTGATGTTGACACCACAACATTGAACTTTTTGAGCGTTATTGGACTTGGGCTTTCAATTGACTACGGCTTGCTTATGGTTTCACGGTTTAGGGAAGTGCTGAGGACATTACCTCAAAATGATAAGAAAAGCGTTAAACTTGCTGTTGCGCTTACTATGGATACAGCGGGAAAAACCGTGTTCTTCTCAGGGTTAACTGTTGCTATTTGCACGTCCGCCCTCATCTTCTTTGAAGCTAGCATCATGAAGTCAATTGCAATCAGCGCTGGCGGAGTAATCGTCCTCGCGATTTTTGCTTCACTCACCTTACTTCCAGCCATGTTTGCTTTACTCGGCTATAAGCTCATTAAGCCTTCCATACTCACTAAGGTCCCTTTGCTTAAAGATTTCCTGAACAAGCTGGGTGATGTTGCGCCTGCACGAGGTGTCTTCAGCTGGCTGGCCGCGAAAATCCAGAAAGCACCAATTCCAATTTTTCTTGCTTTTAGCGCACTTCTTTTACTTCTCGGTAGCAGCGTTCTCTCGCTGCATGTATCCAACTATGGAACGCCTCTTCTTTCTCAGCCAAGCGAGCAGGAAAAGCATTTCGATAATCTAGCAGAAAATTATGACGCGTTCAAAGAACATGACTTAACTCTAGTTTTCGACAACATGTCAGGTAGCGAACTTACTACGAAAAGTGACGCGTATACCTCTTTACTTGAGAACAACAATTTAGTCACAGCTATAGAACCTTTAGT
>Ga0247814_10002138_pt1 | contig 10997 bp, 10 predicted proteins | sample UWRJL179409R1_FD_179947 | JGI IMG/M metagenome (GOLD analysis project Ga0247814, IMG submission 179947) | Plant litter microbial communities from Arlington Agricultural Research Station in Wisconsin, United States - UWRJ-L179-409R-1 | ecosystem: Environmental > Terrestrial > Plant litter >... | reverse complement strand
GAAGCCCTGGCGGGCAGCGGCGGCGAAGAGCTCGTCCTCCTGCGCGTAGTAGAAGTTGGGAGCGTCGAGGCGCTCTTCCTCCTCGTGGAACGGGGTGTCGGGCATCGAGCCCTGCCCGTATGCCTCGAACGGGCCGAGGTAGTGCTTGAGTCCGGTGACGAGCGAGACGTGCTCGACCGGAGCGTGCGCGAGGGCGGCGAGCAGGTCGCGGACCATCCCGCCATTGACGTCGATGTTCTCCTGCTCCGTCGCCTGGCGAGCCCATGCGGTGAAGAAGACGTGGGTCGGGCTCTCCGGGCCGAGCACTCGGGCAAGATCCTCCGCGGACCGCAGGTCGGCTGATAGCCAGCGGACGCCGTCCTGCTCGCGTCCAGGCCGACGGGACAGCGCAAGAACCTGCCATCCCTCGCTCGCGAGCTGGTCGGTAATGGCAGAACCGCCGATTCCGCTGGCACCGACCACGAGGGCGATGCGGGAGATGGTGTCGGACGTGGGGGAGGAGTCGAGCGGTGTAGAAGTCATTGTCCGGCCCAACGCGGGTGGCAGGAGGGGAATTCCTCATACCGGGCTATTCAGAGCAGACCTGCGCACCACACCGGACGGACACATCCGACCAGCGGCGATGAGCTGCAGGTAGCCTGATCGAAAAGAAAGAGAAACCGTGGGCGGAACAACAGCGCGAACATCCATGATCAGGAAGATCGGCGCCGTGACCGCGCTGGCTATCGCGGCCTCTTTTCTGATTGCACCGGCCTCGATTGCTTCCGCTTCCTCAGCCTCGGGCACTAAAGCCGGTCATTTCGTCAACTCGACGGCGCACAGTTCCTCCCCACGTGTCCAATCTGGGCGCACCATACGGCTCGCCGTTACATGGAAGCAGCCTCGTGGCAAGGTCGCCAAGCCCACGGTGACACTCCAGCGCAAGACCGCGGGGCACTCCTGGAAGACGGTGAAATCGCGCATCGTCATCGGCAAGACCTATCGAATCAGCACCAAAGCTCCCGCCTACACAGTGTCTGCCAAGAAGTCGACCGAAACCGTTCTTTACCGCTTCAAAGCGATCGTCGCTTCCGGGGACTCGCGCAAGGCGACGAAGACGAGTCATTCACGGGCCATCAAGGTGGCATACGCGAATCCGACGCACCCCAGCGCTGAGGTCGCCAAGAAGGGTGTGGCGACGTGGAACTACGACGGAGTCAACACGACTCTTCCCGACTCGGGCGCACAGTGGTACTACACCTGGGGGTCGGCGGACAGCAACATCACGGTTCCGAAAGGCGTCGAGTACGTCCCGATGATCTGGGGACGCGCTAACGTGACGAAGAGCGAGCTTGCCGCAGCACAATCGGCGAAGGGCAACACCCTGCTTGCCTTCAACGAACCAGACCTCGCGGGTCAATCGAACATGACTGTCGAGCAGGCACTCGATGAGTGGCCGAAGCTGCAAGCCACCGGCCTGAGACTGGGCAGCCCCGCAACGGCGTATGGCGCGGAGTCCGCGGGATTATGGCTCGACAAATTTATGAAAGGCGCGGCTCAGCGCGGTTACCGCGTCGATTTCATCGCCCTGCACTGGTATCAGTGGGATGGCTCGGTGGCAGGCAGCGTCAAAGGCTTGAAGACCTTCTTGACCAGGGTGCACGACCGCTACGGCCTGCCGGTCTGGCTGACGGAATTCTCCGCGATCAGCTTCGCCGACGGAACGACGAAAGCAGCAAGCGTGAGCGAGCAAGCTGCATTTCTGACCGCCTCCGTCACGATGATGAACAAACTGTCGTTTGTCGAGCGCTACGCCTGGTTCGCACTGCCACCCATGGATGATCTGCCGACGGCATCCCTGTACTCCGGCACCAATAAAGCGACTGTGGTCGGTAAGGCTTTCAAGAAATTGCCGAAATAACTCGATTACGTGCCGAAGAGCCGGCGTGGAAACACGAAAGAGGCTTCACACGGAAAACAAAAAAATGGGCCGGACAGTTTTTCAACTGTCCGGCCCATTCCTTCGGACACGGCTATAAACCATGACCTCTGCGTGCGCGAAGGGGGACTTGAACCCCCACGCCCTATACGGGCACTAGCACCTCAAGCTAGCGCGTCTGCCATTTCCGCCATCCGCGCGCAGTGGCGATTTCTTTGCAGAACCGCCGAGAAATGACAATACCAGACTGCGACACAGCCTCGACACACGAGACGGGTAGCGTGGGTGCAATGACGACCGATTCTGTAGAGCCACCACTGGAAAACACAGCGAAAATCGCGCGGGATCTCATCAGATTCGATACAACAAACTTTGGAGAAGGTCGTTCGAACGGCGAAACCGAGGCCGCCGAATACCTCGGAGCCCTCCTCGAGGAGCTTGGCGGAAAGCCCGAATACGTCGACGCCGCCGACGGCCGCACGAGTGTTGTCGCCCGTTTCCCCGGCGCAGACAGCTCGAAGCCGGCCCTCATCGTCCACGGCCACACCGACGTCGTCCCGGCCGACCCCGCGAACTGGACGGTCGACCCGTTCGCCGGCGAGATCAAGGACGGAATGCTGTGGGGACGCGGCGCCGTCGACATGAAGAACATGGACGCGATGATGATCACCGCGTTGCAGGACGTCATCGGCTCGGGCAAGCAGCCCGCCCGCGACCTGATCGTCGCATTCTTCTCCGACGAGGAGAACGGCGGCATCTTCGGCTCGCACTACCTCGTCGACAACCGTCCCGACCTGTTCGCGGGGGCCACCGAGGCCATCAGCGAGGTCGGCGGCTACTCGATCACAGTCAACAACGAGCGTGCTTACCTCCTCCAGACCGGTGAGAAGGCCATTGTCTGGATCAAGCTCATCGCCCGCGGCACAGCCGCCCACGGTTCGCGCGTCATGCACAACAACGCGGTCACCAAGCTCGCCGAAGCCGTGGCCAAGGTCGGACGCCGCGAATGGCCGATCCACCTCACGGCGACGACCGAGCAGCTCGTCTCCGAGCTTGCCCGCATGCTCGACGTCGACCCGCAGTCGATGGGTCCCGAGGAGATCGTCCTCGCTACCGGCACCCCCGGCGGCTTCATCCAGGCGACCCTGCGCACCACCACCAACCCGACACTCCTCAAGGCGGGCTACAAGCAGAACGTCATCCCCGACACCGCGGAAGCACTCATCGACATCCGCACCCTCGCCGGCGAAGAAGACGCGGTTCTCGCCGAGGTTCGCGCCCTGGTCGGGGACGACATCGAGGTGGTCGTCCTCCACACCGACATCGGGCTCGAGAACCCCTTCGAGGGCGCCCTCGTCGACACCATGATCTCGACTCTCAAGACACACGACCCCGACGCCACGGTGCTCCCGTACCTGCTCAGCGGGGGCACGGACAACAAGGCCCTCAAGAAGCTCGACATCGACGGCTACGGCTTCGCCCCGCTCAAGCTGCCCGCCGACCTCGACTTCCCGGGGATGTTCCACGGCGTTAACGAGCGCGTGCCACTCGACGCACTAGTGTTTGGCAGGCAGGTCCTCCGGGACCTGTTCCTGAACTACTAGAACTGGAGCAGCAGTGGGCTTTCTTGAGGCGATAATTCTCGGCCTTGTGCAGGGTTTGACCGAGTTCCTCCCCATCTCCTCGAGTGCCCATCTCCGGATCGTCGGCGAGTTCCTCACTGGGGGAGTCGACCCGGGAGCGCGCTTCACCGCGATCACGCAGCTCGGTACCGAGACCGCCGTTGTCATCTACTTCTGGAGCGACATCACCCGGATCATCGGGAAATGGTTCCGTGCGCTGTTCAAGAAGGTGCCGCAGTCGGATTCCGACGTGCGCCTCGGCTGGTTCATCATCCTCGGCAGCGTGCCTATCGTCATTCTGGGCGTCCTGTTCCAGGACCAGATCGAGACAACACTCCGCTCCCTGTGGATCGTCGCGGTCATGCTCATCGTCTTCGGACTCCTGCTCGGGGCGGCAGACATCGTGGGCCGCAAGCAGCTGACGATCGACAAGCTCACCTGGCCGCACGCGGTCGTCTACGGACTCTGCCAGGCTCTCGCACTCATTCCCGGCGTGTCCCGCTCCGGCGGAACAATCACCGGCGGACTCTTCCTCGGCTACACGCGCCCGGCAGCCGCCCGCTACTCGTTCCTGCTCGCGATCCCCGCCGTCTTCGGCAGCGGTCTCTACCAGGTCTACAAGGGCTTCTCGTGCGACTCCGCGACCGGTGACGTGTGCGTCCCCGAGGTGTTCGGCCCGATCGAGACGCTCGTCGCGACCGTCATCGCGGGCATCGTCGGCTTCATCGTTATCGCGTTCTTCATGAACTACATCTCGAAGCGTTCGTTCATGCCGTTCGTCGTCTACCGCGTCCTGCTCGGTGGGGCCCTCATCGTCCTGCTCGCAACCGGCGTGATTCAGGACTAATCCCGCTCGATCGCTCTAGACTTGGCGCATTGGCTCGCCCTGACGACGCGCGACAGTGATGGTCGACGGAATTGGGGTGCCACATGGATTCACGTCTCGGATTCGATCGTGCTCGGCGTGAACTTGCTTTCGCCCACGAGCGCAATACGAGCCTGTGCGATCCCTTCGTCCAGCTCTTCCCGGTGACCGGCGCCGCGGTGTCGATCCTCGTCGCCAGCCCCTCCGGCCAGGAGACCGTGTGTGCGAGCGACACCACCGCCGCCCGAATCGACGAGCTGCAGTTCGACCTCGGCGAGGGACCGTGCTGGGACGCCATGTCCACTCGCGTGCCGGTACTGCGCGAAAACATCGTTGCGACAGCGCGACAGGACTGGCCGGCGTTCGGAGAGGCCCTCGTGACCGATGAGGAGACGGCTGCCGTGGCATCCGTCTTCGCCTTCCCTCTCGCCGTCGGCTCCCTCGATATCGGAGCACTCGATCTCTACTCCGCTCGCCCCGCGGCCCTCGACCCGGAGCAAGTGACGGATGCCGCGACGCTGGCCTCGATCGCCGCCTGGCAGGTGCTCCGCAAAGTCCTCGGCGACCAGCTCGACGACGACACCGGATACTCCCGCCGCGAAGTGCACCAGGCCACCGGAATGCTCATCGCCCAGCTCGACGTGAGCGCAGACGACGCGATCCTCCTGCTGCGCGCACACGCCTTCGCCACAGGTCGCTCGGTTCGCGATCTTGCGAACGATATCGTCGCCCGCCGGATCGATTTCTCAACGGATGGCCGCGACGACTTCCCAGCGGTACAGTGATGCACATGGGTGAGACGAGGGAACGGCGACTCACGTCAGCGTTCGTGACGCTTGCTGACACCCTCGTCGTCGGCTACGACGTGGTGGAACTTCTCCAGACCCTCGTAGACACGTGTTCCGAGCTGTTCGATGCGTCGGCAGCCGGCCTTCTGCTTGCCGACGGCGACGGCACCCTCGCTGTCATCGCCTCGACGACCGAGGACGGCGAACTCGTCAACCTCATGCAGCCCCCGTCCGGACTCGGTCCGATCGTGGACTGCTACCACTCGGGAATGGCGGTGGCGGTTCCTGATTTCATCGGGCTCGAGCAGTGGCCGGCGTTCGTTGCGGATGCCACAGGGCACGGATTCCGGTCCGCCCACGTGGTGCCACTGCGCCTTCGCGGCACCATCATCGGTGCGCTCGCTATCTTCAAGAGCGATATCGGCGGGCTCGCGACGGAGGACGCAGCGATCGTGCAGGGCCTCGCCGACATCGCGACGATCGGCATTCTGCACGAGCGCGCCATCCGGGAGAGCAGCATTGCTCAGGCCCAGTTGCAGCGAGCTCTCGACAGCCGCGTCATCATCGAGCAGGCCAAGGGTGTCATCGCGCAGACCCGGGCCGTCGACATGGATGACGCGTTCCGGGCCCTCCGCGACTACGCCCGCAATCGCGGCCTGAATCTTCGCGACGTCGCCGAACTCGTTGTCAAGCGGTCCATCACTATCTGATCCATTTTCGCCATTCGGGCGTACCCTTGGTATATGCCCAAGACCTCGGTTGCATGCATTCGCACATCGACTGGAGGGCACAGTGACCGACGAGAAGCACGACTACGAGACGAACGCTCCACCTGAGTCCGCGTCGGTCGTGAAACGGGTGCTCAGGGCAGTACCGCTGTCAGACGCCGACGTGCGCGAGTACGCACTTCGATTCGAACAGTTCGAGTACGCCCATGATTTCCACGAGCTCGAGCTCGTGAATTCCGGCGAACCGGCCTGATCCGGCGCGGTGGCGATAGCCACCAGCCTCCTCGCATATGCTGAGGCGGTGAGATCGTGGCCCAGACCGTCAGTTCCGCGGGTGCCCGGCCACGGAGTCGTCCCGCGCATCCATGACACCGCCGCGGGCATGATCGTCGAGGCGCTGCCGTCGTCACCGATCGCCGCGCTCTACGTCTGCGGCATCACGCCGTACGACGCCACGCACATCGGCCACGCCTCGACCTACCTCGCATACGACACCCTGTTGCGCGGCTGGCTCGACGCCGACTACGACGTTCAGTACGTTCAGAACACGACGGATGTCGACGATCCGCTCCTCGAGCGTGCGAACGCGCTCGGTATCGACTGGCGCGGACTCGCCGCCGAACAGACCGACCTCTTCCGCGGCGACATGCACTCGCTCGGCATCATCCCTCCGACCCACTATGTGGCGGTCACCGACATGGTCGACGAGATAGCGGATGCTGTAGCCAGCCTCATCGCGCGAGGTATCGCGTATCCCGTCGATACCGACTACTACTTCGACAGCACCGCGGCGGAAGCTGCTACCCCCTGGCGTCTCGGCGACGAGAGTCACTATGGCCGGGACACGATGCTCAAGCTCTCCGCCGAGCGTGGGGGAGACCCCGACCGCGCAGGCAAGCGCGACCCGCTCGACCCTCTCCTGTGGCGAGGCGCCCGCGCCGGCGAACCGTCATGGCCATCGCCCATCGGCGCCGGTCGCCCAGGCTGGCACATTGAGTGCTCGGTGATCGCAGAGGCGTTCCTCGATATTCCCGTCACCGTCAAGGGTGGCGGTCGCGACCTCATTTTCCCGCACCACGAGTTCAGCGCCGGTCACACCGCCGCGCTCTCGGACCGCTCGCTCGCCTCGCTCTACTCCCACGCCGGCCTCGTCTCGTACAAGGGTGAAAAGATGTCGAAGTCTCTCGGTAACCTCGTGTTCGTCTCCGTCCTCACCGAGGCCGGAACGGATCCCCGCGCCATCCGCCTCGCCCTTCTCGCGCAGCACTATCGCGAGGACTGGGAGTGGACGGATGCCGTGCTGACGGCGGCCGTGGCGCGCCTCGCCCGCTGGAGTGACTGGGCGGCGTCATCCGTGCCTGGAAATGATGGCGTGACCGAACTGCGGAACGCGATCGCGCGCGATCTCGATACCCCGGCCGCCCTCGCGGTGGTCGACGCGCTCGTCGCGACCGGCGAGCCCGCGAACGATGAGCTCCTGCTCGCGATCGACGCCCTGCTGGGCATCAAGCTCTAGAGCGGAACTACTCTTTCGGGCGCCACGGGTCTTCGCCCGCGGCTCCCGTGTCGGGCCGGCCGTCGCCGCGCTTGCGCAGGTACTGCTCGAACTCCTGCGCGATCGCCTCGCCACTCGCCTCGGGGGAATCGACCGTGTCCCGCGCCTGCTCCAGCTGCTCGATGTACGACGCCATGTCGTCATCGTCACTCGCGAGCGCGTTGATGCCGGTCTCCCACGCGGCCGACTCGTCGACGAGGTCGCCGCGGGGGATCGTCACGTCGATGATCTCCTCGAGCTTGTCGATGATCGCGAGCGTCGCCTTCGGGCTCGGCGCGTTGTGCACGTAGTGGGGAACGGATGCCCAGATCGAGAGAGTCGGGATGCCCGCCTTCTCAGCGGCGTCGGCGAGAACGGACAGGATTCCGACCGGACCCTCGTACGTGCTGCGCTCGACGGACAGGCGTTCGCGCACACCGGGGTTCTCGCTCGAGACGAAGACGGAGATGGGACGGGTGTGGGGAACATCGGCGAGCATCGCGCCGAGGAAGATGATGCCGTCGATCTCACTCGACTCGATCGCCTCGAGAATCTCGAGGGTGAAGGTCTTCCACCCGCGGGACGGCTCCGTGCCGACGAGAAGGTAGACGTTCTGGTTGTTCGCGCCACTTACGTCGATGTCGGCGTCCTCGGCCAGTCCCTTACCCCTGATGGTGTTCGGCATCGTCGGGCCGAACATCGTGACGGCGGGCCAGACGATCTCCTTCGATCCGGATTCGTCGATGGCGAGCGTCGGGCGGTTGAACTGGTAGTCGAAATAGTCCTCGGGATCGATCTCCGCGATCGGGTACAGGTCGAGCTGCTCCTTGAGCATGTGCACGGCACCGCTCGCTGCCTCGCCGGCATCGTTCCAGCCTTCGAAGGCGACGACGAGCATTCGACCAACCGCGAACGTCGAGTTTCCTGACACAGGATCTTTCCTTACCTAGCCAGCACCTGGGTGCGCTCGGCCTACTCCCAAGGATAGAACTTCCTCGCGACTCGGTAGACTCGCCCGTTGTGACCGAACTAGAGCCAGCCGCCATTCTCTGGGACATGGACGGCACGATCGTGGATACCGAGCCCTACTGGATGGCGGCCGAAACCGAGCTCGTCGCCCGATTCGGTGGCACCTGGACCCACGAGGATGCGATCACTCTCGTCGGTTCCGGACTCTGGCATTCCGCGCGTGTCCTGCAGGCCCACGGGGTCGACCTGCCCGAGGACGAGATCATCGAGACGCTCACGAGCATGGTCCTCGAACAGATCGAGATCGAGGTGCCGTGGCGACCCGGAGCACTCGAACTGCTCACCGACATCCACGCCAACAACGTTCCCGCCGCCCTCGTCACGATGTCGATCCGCCGGATGGCCGAGCGTGTCGCTGAGGCGATGCCGTTCGCCCTGTTCCAGGCCATCGTCGCCGGAGACGATGTCACCCACAGCAAGCCGCACCCCGAGGCCTACCTCAGGGGAGCGGAACTGCTCGGCGTCGAAGCGCGCGACTGCGTGGCGATCGAGGATTCCGCTCCCGGTGTCGCATCGGCCGTGGCATCCGGAGCCGTCGTCATCGGCATCCCCATGCATTCCGTCATCCCCAACAGCGGTGACCACACCGTCTGGAGCACCCTTGCCGGGCGATCCCTCGACGACCTCCGCGCCGTCTACCGAAAAGAACGCACCAATGCCTGAAAACGAAACACCAACCCATATCGCCGACGGCGTCCGTCGCCAGAACGGCCCGTTCCGGGTCGGCGACCGCGTGCAGCTGACCGGCCCCAAAGGCCGGCTGAACACCGTCACCCTCGAGGTCGACGGCGAATTCCACACCCACCAGGGTTACGTGCGCCACAACGACCTCATCGGCCAGCCCGACGCGACGGTCGTCATGAGCACGAGCGAGGTCGAGTACCTCGCGCTTCGTCCACTCCTCACCGACTTCGTCATGTCGATGCCGAGAGGCGCCGCCATCATCTATCCGAAGGATGCCGCGGCGATCCTCGCGCAGGCGGATATCTTCCCCGGCGCGACGGTCGTCGAAGCGGGTGTCGGGTCCGGAGCTCTCTCGCTCTGGCTGCTGCGCGCCATCGGTCCGACCGGTGAACTCAAGTCGTTCGAACGCCGCGAGGAGTTCTCGACCGTCGCGCGCGGCAACGTCGTCGCGTTCCTCGGCTCCGAGCCGTCCAACTGGTCGATCACGATCGGCGACCTCACCGACGCTCTCCCGACCGTCACCGAGCCCGGATCGGTCGATCGGGTCATCCTCGACATGCTCGCTCCGTGGGAGTGCCTCGACGTCGTCGCCGAGTCCCTCGCACCCGGGGGAGTGCTGCTCTGCTACATCGCGACGGTCACCCAGTTGTCCCGCGTCGCCGAGGCGATCCGCGCCACCGGCGCATTCACCGACCCCGACTCGAGCGAGACGATCGTGCGCGGCTGGCACGTCGAAGGCCTCGCCGTTCGCCCCGATCACCGCATGGTCGGCCACACCGGCTTCCTCATGACCGCGAGACGCCTCGCTCCCGGAGCAGTACTGCCCGAACTCAAGCGTCGCGCGTCGAAGACCGACTTCAGCGACGAGGACGTCGAACTGTGGACTCCCGGCGCACTGGGCGAGCGTGGCGTGAGCGCCAAACGCCTCCGCAAAACGGGTCGCCAGGCGCAGGCTGCAGCAGATGCCGCCCAGCGCGCTGCGGGGGATTCGTAGTCCACCAGCCGGGTAGAGTTGTCCGGGGATTTCTGTTTGCTCAAGAACAGGCCCGCGTGAATTAACGCGTGAATGAAAGAGGATCCGTGCGCAAACTCTTTGCGGCAATCGTTGCTGTTGGACTCGTGGCGTCTCTCGCCGCATGTTCGTCCGAGCCGTCGAACAGCTCGTCGAGCGCTGACTGCTCGACCAAGCCTGCCTCGGGCGACGCGTCCAGCCTCGTCACGGCCGACGGTGCCGTCGGGACGAAGACGACCGTCACGTTCCCCACGCCTCTCGTCGCCAAGGACCTCCAGGTCACAGACCTGACCGAGGGCGATGGCGAGACGCTCGCCCCCGGCGACTACGCCGACTTCCAAGCGACGATCTGGAACGCGGAGACCGGCGCATACGTCACCGGCACGTCGTTCGACGCGACCTCGCCGTCCCGCATGGCCGTCGGTGAAGACGAAGCCCAGCTCGGCCCGCTCCTCGAGTGCGCCGTCGTCGGATCGCGCATCGCCGCGGTCTCGACCCTCAAGCAGCTCTTCGGCGATGTCGACGCATCCGGGGACGGCCTCACCGCCGACTCCAACCTCGTCGTCGTCGTCGACGTGACCAACGGCATCCTCGGTAAGGCCAACGGAGCCGACCAGGTCGCGCAGGCGGGCTTTCCGTCGGTTGTCACTGCTCCCGATGGCACTCCCGGTGTGACCATCCCCAACGCCGACGCTCCTACCGAGCAGAAAGTTGCCGTTCTCAAGAAGGGCAAGGGCACGACCGTCGAGAAGGGCGATAACGTCGTCGTCCAGTACGAGGGACTCGTCTGGGGCACACCCGGCTCGGTCTTCGAGAA
>Ga0247814_10002137_pt1 | contig 10999 bp, 8 predicted proteins | sample UWRJL179409R1_FD_179947 | JGI IMG/M metagenome (GOLD analysis project Ga0247814, IMG submission 179947) | Plant litter microbial communities from Arlington Agricultural Research Station in Wisconsin, United States - UWRJ-L179-409R-1 | ecosystem: Environmental > Terrestrial > Plant litter >... | reverse complement strand
AGAACTTCCGCGCCACCGTCATCACTACGATGACCGTGCCGGTGGTATTGCTCGGTACATTCGGCATCCTCGCGGCGTTCGGTTTCAGCATCAACACGCTGACCATGTTCGGTATGGTGCTGGCCATCGGTTTGCTGGTGGACGACGCCATCGTGGTGGTGGAAAACGTCGAGCGGGTGATGAGCGAAGAAGGCTTGTCACCGAAGGAAGCGACCAAGAAGTCCATGGGCCAGATCCAGGGCGCACTGGTCGGTATCGCGCTGGTGCTGTCGGCGGTATTGCTGCCGATGGCGTTCTTCAGCGGTTCCACCGGTGTGATCTACAAGCAGTTCTCGATCACCATCGTGTCGGCCATGGCCCTGTCGGTACTGGTCGCGCTGATCTTCACCCCGGCGCTGTGCGCGACCATGCTCAAGGCGATTCCGAAAGGCGAGCATGGCACGCCGAAGAAGGGTTTCTTCGGCTGGTTCAACCGCAATTTCGACCGTGGTGTGCAGAGCTACGAGCGCGGTGTCGGCAACATGCTGTCGCGCAAAGCGCCGTACCTGCTGGCTTATCTGCTGATCGTGGTCGGCATGATCTGGCTGTTCACGCGCATTCCGACCGCGTTCCTGCCGGAAGAAGACCAAGGCGTCCTGTTCGCCCAGGTGCAGACCCCGGCCGGTTCGAGTGCCGAGCGTACTCAAGTGGTAATCGACGAAATGCGCAGCTACCTGCTGGATAAAGAAGCAGGCGCAGTGTCCTCGGTGTTTACCGTGAACGGCTTCAACTTCGCCGGTCGCGGTCAGAGCTCGGGTCTGGCGTTCATCATGCTCAAGCCGTGGGACGAGCGTAACTCGGACAACAGCGTGTTTGCCCTGGCCCAACGTGCCCAGCAACACTTCTTCACTTTCCGCGACGCGATGGTGTTTGCTTTCGCCCCGCCAGCGGTACTGGAGTTGGGTAACGCCACCGGTTTCGACGTGTTCCTGCAAGACCGCGCCGGCATCGGTCACGACAAGCTGATGGAAGCGCGTAACCAGTTCCTAGGCCTCGCCGCGCAGAGCAAGGTGCTCTATCAGGTACGTCCGAACGGCCTGAACGATGAACCGCAATACCACCTGGAAATCGACGACGAGAAAGCCCAGGCCCTTGGCTTGAGCCTCACCGACATCAACAGCACGCTGTCGATCTCCTTCGGTAGTAGCTACGTCAACGACTTCATCGACCGTGGTCGTGTGAAGAAGGTTTACGTACAAGGTCAGGCCGGTGCTCGCATGAGCCCTGAAGACTTGAAGAAATGGTACGTGCGCAACAACGCCGGGACCATGGTGCCGTTCTCCGCGTTCGCCAAAGGCGAGTGGATCTACGGCTCGCCGAAGCTGGCCCGTTACAACGGCGTGGAAGCGATGGAGGTGCTCGGTTCGCCAGCGCCGGGTTATTCCACCGGTGAAGCGATGGCCGAAGTCGAAGCGATTGCCAAGAAGCTGCCGGCGGGTGTCGGTATCTCCTGGACCGGTCTGTCCTATGAAGAACGTCTGTCGGGTTCGCAAGCGCCGGCGCTGTACGCCCTGTCGCTGCTGATGGTGTTCCTGTGTCTGGCGGCGCTGTACGAGAGCTGGTCGATTCCGATCGCGGTTATGCTCGTGGTGCCGCTGGGGATCATCGGTGCGCTGCTGGCCACCAGCCTGCGCGGTCTGTCCAACGACGTGTACTTCCAGGTGGGCCTGTTGACGACCATCGGTCTGGCGGCTAAAAACGCCATTCTGATCGTCGAGTTTGCCAAAGAATTGCATGAACAAGGGCGTAGCCTGCGTGATGCGGCGATCGAAGCCTGCCGCATGCGTCTGCGCCCGATCATCATGACCTCGCTGGCCTTCGTCCTCGGTGTTGTACCGTTGGCGATCTCCACTGGCGCCGGTTCAGGCAGTCAACATGCGATCGGTACCGGCGTGATTGGCGGTATGCTCACGGCCACGATCCTGGCGATCTTCTGGGTCCCACTGTTCTTCGTTACGGTTTCGTCCATCGGCCAGCGTAAGATCGCTGACGAGGATGAGACTACTGAAACTCCTAAAGAGGCTGGCCAATGAGCAAGTCGCTACTCTCCATCGCAGTCGCCGCCTTCGTGCTGAGCGGTTGCTCGCTGATACCTGATTATCAGCAGCCTGAGGCTCCGGTCGCAGGTCAGTACCCGCAGGGCCCGGCGTATTCGCCGGCCCAGGCTCCGGCGCAGGCCGCTGCCGAGCAGGGCTGGAAGCAGTTTTTCCATGACCCGGCCCTGCAACAGCTGATCCAGGTGTCCCTGGAAAACAACCGCGACCTGCGTGTCGCGGCGCTGAACATCGATGCTTACGCGGCTCAATACCGCATCCAGCGTGCCGACCTGTTCCCGGCCGTTTCGGCCAATGCCAGCGGCAGCCGTCAACGTCTCCCGGCTCGCGCGTCGACGACGGGCGACTCGATGATCAGCAGTTCGTATTCCGCCACCGTCGGCATCAGCGCCTACGAACTCGACCTGTTCGGTCGGGTTCGCAGCCTGAGCGAGCAGGCCTTGCAACAATACTTCGCCACAGAAGAAGCACGCCGCAGCACCCAGATCAGTCTGGTCGCCAGCGTCGCCAATGCTTACCTGACCTGGCAAGCGGACAAGGAACTGCTCAAGCTGACGCAAGACACCCTCGGTGCCTTCGAAGAAAGCTACAAGCTGACCAGCCGCAGCAACGAAGTCGGTGTGGCTTCGGCGCTGGATCTGGCGCAATCGCGCACCTCGGTCGAGAACGCCCGTGCACAACTGGCGCGTTACACCCGTCAGGTCGCACAGGACGAAAACAGCCTGACGCTGCTGCTCGGCACCGGTATCCCGGCCAATCTGCAAGCGGCCAAACCGCTGTCGGATGACCTGCTCAGCGATGTACCGCCGGGTCTGCCTTCGGACCTGCTGCAACGTCGTCCGGACATCCTGCAAGCCGAGTACAATCTGAAAGCGGCCAATGCCAACATCGGCGCGGCCCGTGCTGCGTTCTTCCCGAGCATCAGCCTGACCGCCAACGCCGGCAGCCTGAGCCCGGATCTGTCCGGCCTGTTCAAGGGTGGTTCGGGGACGTGGCTGTTCCAGCCGCAGATCAACCTGCCGATCTTCAACGCCGGCAGCCTGCGCGCCAGCCTCGACGCCGCCAATATCCAGAAGGACATTGGCGTGGCGAACTACGAGAAGTCCATTCAAACGGCCTTTCAGGAAGTCGCCGACGGCCTCGCTGCACGTCAGACCTACACCGAGCAGTTGCAAGCGCAGCGTGACTTCGTTCAGGCCAACCAGGATTACTACCGTTTGGCCGAACGTCGCTACCGCATCGGCGTCGACAGCAACCTGACCTTCCTCGATGCCCAGCGTCAGCTGTTCAGCGCGCAACAAGCGCTGATCACCGACCGCCTCGCGCAGTTGACCAGTGCGGTCAACCTGTACAAGGCTCTGGGCGGTGGCTGGAATGCGCAGACCGCGCAGAACGAACCGCTGAAAGAAGAAGCGCCGAAGATGAAGTTGTTCTGATCATCATCGGCTGAATACAAGGAGCCCACCGATTGGTGGGCTTTTTGTTGCCTGGCAGAAAGGTGTGTTGTCTGGGCAGGCCCCTTCGCGAGCAAGCTCGCTCCCACAGGGGAACGCATTCCAAATGTGGGAGCGAGCTTGCTCGCGAAGAGGCCCTGACATTCCCCCAAAAATCCCGGCTCAATCTTGCGTTCGATAATCGCCCAAAACCCGCTTTACCCAATTGAATCAGAACATCCGCCCCCCGCACCATTCGCTCCACAAAACCAATAACAACAGGTTCGACACCATGCTCCCGCGCCCTGCCCCGTCCGGCTGATTGCCGTCGTTTCACCTCTGAACACTTTTCATGTCTGCACCCCGAAAACCGGTGGCAGCGCCTCCGTTCGCCTTAAAAAAACAAGAGAGACCCGACCCCATGACAACCTCCCCTGCGCCTTACGCATTTCCCGGTCTGATCGCCTTGGCCCTGGCCGGCGCGGCCCTGCCCGCAGCGGCTGAAGAGGCCGGTTTCATCGAAGGGGCCAAGGTCAACCTGAACCTGCGCAACTTCTACATCAACCGCAACTTCACCAACCCGACCAAGGCCCAGGGCAAGGCTGAAGAATGGACGCAGAACTTCATCCTCGACGCCAAATCCGGATTCACCCAAGGCACCGTCGGTTTCGGCATGGACGTGCTCGGCTTGTATTCGGTGAAACTCGATGGCGGCAAAGGCACGGGGGGCACGCAGTTGCTGCCGCTGGATCACGACGGTCGCCCGGCGGACAACTTCGGTCGCACCAATGTCGCCTTCAAGGCGAAGCTTTCCCAGACCGAAGTGAAGGTCGGCGAATGGATGCCCGTGCTGCCGATCCTGCGTTCGGACGACGGCCGCTCGCTGCCGCAGACCTTCCGTGGCGGGCAGATCACGTCCAAAGAAATCGACGGCCTGACCCTCTACGGCGGTCAGTTTCGCGCCAACAGCCCGCGCGACGACAGCAGCATGAGCGACATGTCGATGACTGGCAAAACGGCGTTCACCTCTGATCGATTCAACTTTCAGGGCGGTGAGTATGTTTTCAACGAAAAACGCACGCAGATCGGTTTGTGGAACGCTGAACTCAAAGACATCTACAGCCAGCAATACGTCAACCTGATCCACAGCCAACCACTCGGCGACTGGACCCTCGGCGCCAACCTCGGCTTCTTCTACGGCAAGGAGGATGGCAGCGCCCGCGCTGGAGATCTCGACAACAAAACCTGGTCCGGCATGTTCTCGGCCAAGTACGGTGGCAACACCTTCTACGTCGGCCTGCAAAAACTCACCGGCGACAGCGCATGGATGCGCGTCAATGGCACCAGCGGCGGCACCCTGGCCAACGACAGTTACAACGCCAGCTATGACAATGCGCAGGAGCGCTCCTGGCAAGTGCGCCACGACTACAACTTCGCCGCCATTGGCGTGCCCGGCCTGACCCTGATGAACCGCTACATCAACGGCGACAATGTACACACCGGGACGATCAGCAACGGCAAGGAGTGGGGCCGCGAATCGGAACTGGGTTATACCGTGCAGAGCGGCGCGCTCAAGGATCTGAACGTCAGATGGCGCAACTCGACCATGCGCCGGGATTTCAGCAATAACGAGTTCGACGAGAATCGCCTGATCGTCAGCTACCCGATCAGTCTGTTGTAACACCTGACTGGCGTGCGAAAAAAGCCATCGATCAAGCAACACCGCCGGTCGCTTCGGGCTGGCGGATTTTGCCAACACGGATAGAGTCAAACAGTGGTTACATTCTCCAGTCCGATGTAGGAGCCCTTTTTTCTTCCGTTATCTCCGGATGCTGTACGCGAAGCTGCCATGACCCTGGAGGTCAGGTATGAGCAAGCGAATAGTTATCGTCGGTGGCGGCGTCGGTGGAACCATGTTGGCCAACCAGTTGGTCAGCAAGTTGTATCCAGAAGTCCTGCGCAACGAAGTCTCGATCACGCTGCTGTCCAACTCTCCCGATCACTACTACAAACCTGCGTTCATGTATGTGGCGTTCAATCAGTTCTTCGAGGAAGAACTCACACGCCCGGAACGGTCACTGTTGCGCCCGGAAATCCGCTTTATCGTCGAAGAAGTGACACGCTTCGACTTTAGCGCCCAGCACCTGAAAACCCGCAGCGGCAAACGCGTTGACTATGATTTTCTGATTATCGCTACAGGCTGCGTGCCGGCACCAGAACGCATTGACGGCCTGAAAGAGGCAGGAGACCACTTCTATCAATACCTCCCCGCCCGGCAACTGGCGCAACGCCTGAACACCATCCAAAAAGGCCGGATTTTCATTACCGTGTCATTTCCGCAGACGCCGAATGTTCCGCACCAATGCGGTATCGCTCCCGTGGAAACGACATTGATGCTGGATGATTTACTGCGGCGCCGGGGTGTTCGCGAGCAAGTGGAAATCATCTACACCTACCCTACCGTCGCCCAACTCTTGCGCAATTGCCTGTTCTTGCAACGCCCGACCGGTGAAATTCTGCCGAGCATTTTTGAGCAGAAAAACATTCACTTTCAGCGCGGTTTCACCCTGAGCCATGTCGATCCTGAAGCAAAGATCGCCTATTCCGCCGAGGGCGATGCGCAACCTTTCGACATCCTGATGGCGACCCCACCGATTCGGGCCGTCGATGCGGTGCTGGAATCGGGCGCCTCACAGGCACCGAATAACGAGGGCTGGCTGCCGACCCATCATGAAACGCTGCAGGTTTACGGCCTGGAGAATGTCTACGTGATCGGCGACACCGTTGACCTGCCTGTCAGCAAGGCCGGCGGCGCCTGTCATAACCAGGCGCCGGTGATTGCCAACAACATCGCCGCCGAAATTCGCTTCGGTGCCCCCAACACGGTCTACGACGGTCGAGTACAAGCCGTGGCACAAATGGGCCTCAATGGCGGGATGCCGCTCTGGTATGACTACACCCACGATGTGTTGCCAACCCCACCGACCAGACTGGGGGGCCTGCTCAGAAACGGATTCAATCGTGGTCTGTACTGGGCGGTTGCCCGGGGAATGCTTTGACCCTGCACAGGGAGGAGTGATTGCTCATGAACATGCCCGAAGAAATGTCGGCCACCCCCGGGTTCACAGCCCTCATGGCCAAGTTGCAGCCGTTGATCGACGGCGGACGCCTGGAAAATATCGTCGACATGCTGTCACTGGTTTCAGATATCGCCGATCTGCTGGATGCGGCAATGGTGGAAAAACTGGCGCAACTATTTGAAACCGCTGCGGCAACCACCTGGGCAGCCAGCAACGCAGTTCGTATGGCAAAAGCTGAAACTTTGGCACTGGCCGAACCGCCCAGCCTCTTTGCCCTGCTCAAATTGTGCAACGAACCGGACACACGCAAAGGTGTGGCAGTTGTCCTGAGAACCCTGAATGTCATGGGAAGACAATTGTAATTCGCCAGAGAGGATCACCTCATGAGCGTCAAACTCGACACGGCAGGCAAAGCCACTCACTGGGACGCCAAGGCGTACCAGCAGTTTTCCCGTCTCAGGCAACGACCGGTCAATGAACTGCTCGACCGTGTTGACCTGCCGAACCCGCAACGCATTTACGATCTCGGCTGCGGCACCGGCATTGCCACGCAGTTGTTGGCCAAACGCTGGCCGTGCGCACAATTGCAGGGGATCGACAGCTCGGCCCAGATGCTCGATGAAGCACGCTGCCTGCCGATCAGGGCATCGTGGAAACACTGCGATCTGCTCGATTGGCAACCGGAGCAGCCGGCAGACCTGCTGTTCGCTGCCGCCGTGCTGCACTTTATCGACGGCCATGAAACGCTGCTGCCGCGCCTGCTCGGCCATATCAACACAGGTGGTTGTCTGGCAGCGCACATGCCGGACTGGCGCGATGCGCTGTGGTATCGGCTGATGCTCGACACCCTCGAAGACGGCGGCCCCGGCGGCGCGCCATTGGGCACACCGCAACTGCGCCAGCGTATGGCCGCGCGGCCGTTGTTGGCACTGGAGGATTACTACCGCTTGCTCGCGCCCATGACCACGTCGCTGGATATCTGGGAGACCGAGCAATTGCAGGTGGTTGAAGGCAAGTCGCCGGTGTATGACTGGGTGAAGGTCTCGGCGCTGCGGCCGGTGATGCAGGCGCTGGATTCAGCGCAGCAGGCGCGGTTTATTTATCACTATCTGATGCGGGTGCATAAGCATTATCCGCAGGAGAGCGATGGGCATACGTTGTTTGCGTTCAAGCGGATATTTATTGTCGCCACGGTTTGATTCGTCGCGGCCACTATCGCTATCGCGAGCAGGCTCACTCCTACAGGGGAACGCATTCCAAATGTAGGAGTGAGCCTGCTCGCGATGGCGTCAGCCCGGCCAACGACTATTCCCGGGATTCGACTCCTAGCTCATCCCAAACCGATTCAGCCAAATGAAACGTCGCATTCGCCGCCGGTATCCCGCAGTAAATCGCACTCTGCATGATCACTTCCTTGATCTCGCCCCGGCTCACACCATTATTGGCCGCCGCACGCAGGTGCAGTTTCAGCTCACCTTCGCGGTTCATGCCAATCAGCATCGCGATGGTGATCAGGCTGCGCGTATGCCGAGGCAAGCCCGGACGCGTCCAGATATCGCCCCAGGCATGCCGGGTGATCATCTCCTGAAACTCCGAGTTGAACTCGGTCAGCGTGGTCAGGCTGCGATCGACATGCGCATCACCCAACACCGCGCGACGCACTTGCATGCCGTCGTCGTAACGTTGTTTCTCGTCCACGAAAATCCCCTTATCAAGCGTTCAGAAACGCCAGAACACGATCACTGAAATCTGCACCGGCCTGCACGTTGGACAGATGCGCCGCATAGAACTCGGCGTATTCGGCACCGCGTACATGCTCCTGAATAGAGTGCCCACCGGACGGCGGCGTCACCGCATCTTCAGTGCCGGCAATCACCAGCAACGGCACGTTGATCGACGCCAGTTGCTCACGGAAATCGGCATCACGCACCGCCGCGCAATTGGCTGCATAACCCTCAGGCGAAGTGGTCGCGAGCATGTCGGTAATCTGCTTGGCCGCCGCCGGATGGGCAGCAGAAAAATCAGGGGTAAACCAGCGGGCGATCGACGCATCACGCAGGGCAACCATCGCCGCCGCACCGTCGCGCAGCACGGTTTCGATGCGTGGGTTCCACACCGACGGATCGCCGATTTTTGCCGCCGTGTTGCAGACGATCAGCTTGTTCAGACGATGCCCGGCATTGATCCCCAGCCATTGTCCGATCAGCCCGCCCATCGACAATCCGCAAAAATGCGCACGGTCAATGTGCAGAGCATCGAGCAAGCCGAGCACGTCATGGCCCAGTTGCTCAATGCTGTACGGGCCCGGCGTCACCAGCGATTGGCCATGGCCACGGGTATCAAAACGCAGCACGCGAAAGTGCTTGGTGAAGGCCGGCATCTGCACGTCCCACATATGCAGATCAGTGCCCAACGAATTGGATAACACCAGCACCGGTGCATCGACCGGGCCCTCGATTTGATAATGCAGTTCGCCATCGGCGAGTTGAACGAAAGCCACAGCCCTCTCCTTTCAGACAGACAATGCGTTGTGTTCGGCCACCGCACGCTCGACCCAGGTTTTCGCCTGACCGAGATAATGGGCGGGGTTCAAAAGATGATCCAGTTCAGCGCTGCTCAGTTGAGCGATGACTTGCGGTTCGTCAGCGAGAACGGCGCGTAAATGGCGCTGCTCGGCCACCGCGCGTTTGCAGCATTGCTCAAGCAGATGATGCGCGGTGTCGCGGCCAACACGCTGGGCAAGGACGATGCTCACGGCTTCGGCCAGCACCAGCCCTTGGGTCAGTTCGAGATTACGCGACATACGTTCAGCGTCGACTTCGAGCCCTTGCGCCAACAACCGAGCCTGTTGCAGCGAACCGGAAACAAGGCAGCAAATCTCCGGCAAGGTTTCCCATTCGGCATGCCACAAACCGAGGCTGCGTTCATGCTCCTGCGGCATCGCGCTGAACAGCGTCGAGACCAGACCTGGCACGCGCGTCGCTGCGCCGATCAACACCGCAGCACCGACCGGATTGCGTTTATGCGGCATGGTCGACGAGCCGCCCTTGCCCGGCGCCGATGGCTCGAACACCTCGGCCGCTTCGGTCTGCATCAACAGACTGATGTCGCGGCCGAATTTGCCGAGGCTGCCGGCGATCAAACCGAGCACCGCGCCGAACTCCACCACGCGATCGCGCTGGGTGTGCCACGGCTGTTCCGGCAAGGTCAGTTGCAGTTCTTCAGCCAGCGCTTCGGCAATCGGCAAGGCCTGTTCACCCAACGCGGCGAGGGTGCCGGAGGCGCCACCGAATTGCAGCACCAGCAAACGCGGCTTGAGTTCGCGCAAGCGCTGACGGCTGCGAGTCACAGCGCCCAGCCATCCGGCGATTTTCATGCCGAGGGTCACGGGCGTCGCGTGTTGCAGCCAAGTGCGTCCGGCCAGCGGTGTCGCTGCATGGCGTTGTGCTTGAACAGCGAGAGAGTCAGCCAGTTGCGCCAGATCGTCTTCGATCAACACCAATGCCTGACGCAATTGCAGCACCAGCCCGGAATCCATCACGTCCTGACTGGTCGCGCCCAAATGCACATAACGCTCGGCTTCGGTATCGGTCGCGGCAATCTGCTTGCCCAACGCTTTGACCAACGGAATCGCCGAATTGCCGGCCGTGGCAATCGCCTCGCCCAGTGCCGCGAAGTCATACAGACCAGCGCTGCACGCCGCCGCAATCGGTGCCACCGCAGAGGCAGGAATCAACCCGACCCGCGCTTCGGCCCGAGCCAGCGCCGCTTCGAAGTCGAGCATCGCCTGCACGCGGCCCTGATCGCAGAACACCTCGCGCATATCGCGGGCAGTGAAGTAGGCATCGAACAATTGATTGCCCGGTCGCTGAGTCATAAACAGTCCTTGCCGGCGCGGGTCATGACGGCCCGCGCACTTCGGGTTAGAGATCGTGGTGCAAATACGCCGCCTGTTTCGGCAGGCGCAGGCTGAACAGGAAGGCGATCGCCATCATGGCCGTCACGTACCAGTAGAAGGAGTTTTCCATGCCGATGTTCTTCAGGCTCAGGGCGACGAATTCCGCCGAACCGCCGAAGATCGCATTCGCCACCGCATAGGCCAGACCGACGCCGAGGGCGCGGACTTCCGGCGGGAACATTTCGGCTTTCACCAGGCCGCTGATCGAGGTGTAGAAACTGACAATCGCCAGCGCCACGGTGATCAAGACAAAGGCCAGAAACGGACTGCTAACACTTTTCAGGCTCAGCAGAATCGGCACGGTAAACAGCGTGCCGAGCGCGCCGAACCAGAGCATCGAGTTACGTCGACCGATCTTGTCGGCGAGCATGCCGAACAGCGGCTGCATGCACATATACAGGAACAGTGCGCCGGTCATGATGTAGCTGGCGGTCT